>Ga0315291_10007865_pt1 | contig 13118 bp, 10 predicted proteins | sample YL17G12_20_MG_FD_203070 | JGI IMG/M metagenome (GOLD analysis project Ga0315291, IMG submission 203070) | Sediment microbial communities from Yellowstone Lake, YNP, Wyoming, USA - YL17G12_20 | ecosystem: Environmental > Aquatic > Freshwater > Lake > Sediment | place: USA: Wyoming | collected... | reverse complement strand
ACTCCTTTCTTTTCTTTTTGAGAGGTTCAAAGAACGGTTCAATAAAATACCTGATGGAATCAACGGAATCACGATCACGACATGGAACTACACGAATCTGGAGGGACGATGCAGTTTTGAGTTGGGGGAAAACCGTGAATACCTCTTTTTAATCCAGCAGGGGAATCTGAAAAAACCCTGGCAGCTCGCCCGACATAATACCGTGCGTAGTCTCAAGACGCAGACAGACAAAGAGTTCAAAATACTCCTGTTTGATGTCTCTCACAAACCCCAACGGACAATCCAACGTGAGCTGCCCTCTGGTGACTGCCAGTTTAGTCTTTCGTTTACCAGCACCGCGTATCAGTCGCAGAAGAATTTTAACAATGATGGAATCGGTGCTCAGGAACCCGTAGCAAGTATCGAATGCTTTTTTGTTGATTCAGAAAATTTTCAACGCTACAAGGATGGAAAGAGGTTTACTTGCAATAATTTTCTTGAAGCAGAAAATGCAACCCTTACTGTTTCTGCCCTGAATCAAGACTGGTATGTTATCTTCAGAAATGCTGCGCGTCAAACGCATGTTGTCATTGATTTTTCTCTGGATGTTGCTGTTCCAACAACGATAGATCGGGTGCAGATTGTCAGTCTAGATACCTCTCTTTTTGAGACACCCATCTACAATAGTGGTGATACTATTCCTCTTTCTGGAATTGCAACAACGGATCTGGTTCATCTTACCTTTGATCACGAGCCTCCCGCTATCGAGGTTTCTGCAGTGAACGGGGAATGGTCGTATGAATGGGACACCTCGGAGGAATCCCCTGGGCATCATGTTATCACCGTTACGAGTCAAGGTAACACATCAGATGAAAGATCCATTCGTTTAATTGACGCACTCCCCCCTTCCCTTTTCATTGACAGTCCGGTTGAAGGCGCTATTCTTGAACACGGAATAATAAATATCTCAGGACAGAGCTCCGATAACGTTGGTGTTGACCATGTTGAAATCACTCTTGAAAACATATCGAGACAAGTGTATGGTACAACCACATGGAACCTTTCCTGGGACGTCACCGGACTTCCCCTTGGTGATCATACCCTTTCCGTAAAGGCAGTAGATACTCAGGGACTCGTTTCGATTCAAACACGATCCTTTGTCCTCAATGAAAGTGGTCATGTCTGGGGTCCGCAGATTAACACATTCTATCATGTCCCTGCAAATCTCACGAATACGAGTAACGTGATTATTTATGCAAACGTAACTGTGACAGGACCGTTTGCCATTAACACCATTGTTCTCTACTGTAACAATGGAACCGATGTTACATCCTCTACAATGTATCGATACGGTGATTTTCCCATTCAAAGTCGCCATGAGGAAGACCCGTTAATAAATCAATCAAACGATCCTATTTTTGGTGTCGAGCTTGGTCAGTTCTCCACGGGTCAGACAATTACCTACTGGATTGTTGCCATTGACACCGCTCAAAATAAAAAACAGTCAGACGTCGCCTCTTTTACTATTCTGTAAATCCCAGGCTGAGAACTTGAAAACTTTTAAAAGAGGATGCGGCATCCCAGATACTAGTACGTATTGTGGGGAATGAATTATGAGTCCAACAGAAAAACCTAGGAAGCGGGTAGGCAATCCACCTCAAAAACTGCAGAAATCATCACGGAAATGGATGTACATCGCACTGATTCTCATAGTCGTCGCTATCGCCGCTGTCGCATTTGTTATTCTTCTGAATTCATCGTCAAATACCCCGAATAATAACGGTTCGACTACAGGAAATCCTATTGCTGTGTATGATACAACAAATGGAACGATTAAAATAGAACTTTTTATGGATAAAACGCCCATTACAGCTGGCAATTTTATTAATCTTTCAAGAAGTGGGTTTTACAATGGGACTTTATTCCATAGGATTTCCCCCAATTTTATGATTCAGGGAGGTGATCCAAATTCTAAAGACAGCGATCCAAACAATGATGGTCAAGGGGGACCAGGATACACTATACCTGATGAAATTCGATCTGATTTAAAAAATGTCAGAGGAATGATTGTTATGGCAAATTCAGGGCAACCAAACTCTGCTGGGAGTCAATTTTTTATCTTAGTGGAGGATGCTTCTTGGTTGGACGGAAGTTTTACTGTCTTTGGACAAGTGATCGAAGGAATGAATGTTGTTGATGATATCGCAAATTCTCATAATGATGGTCGATACGATCCAAGTCCTGGTGGAGGGCGTCCATTAATTGATGCTGTCATCTATGGTATTACTATCGTAAATGAATAATTAAGAGGTAAACGAATTTATGACAAATCGAAAAGCAGTATTTGAAACAAATAAAGGCAATTTTACTCTTGAACTATTTGAGGACAAAGCACCACTTACATCAGGGAATTTCATTAAACTGGCAAATCAGGGGTTCTATAACGGTCTTCTTTTTCATCGGGTTATCCCTCAGTTTATGATCCAGGGTGGGTGCCCGAAGGGAACAGGTACGGGTGGGCCAGGGTACACTATTAAGGATGAATTTCATAAAGAATTAAGTAACCTGCGTGGGACGATAGCGATGGCGAACCGCGGGCCGAACACAGGTGGTAGCCAATGGTTCATTAACGTAGTTGATAACTGTAACCTTGATTTTGATAAGAAACCGTACACGAGTGCACATCCGGTGTTTGGGAAAGTAATTGAGGGTATGGATGTCGTCGACGCGATTTCAAAGGTGAAAGCCGATGGTAACGATAAACCTCTTCATGATGTCATGATGAAGAAAATTACGATAAAATAGAACAAGATGGTGAGAGCTATGGCCGTTCTTTCTGATACTGATATTGAGCAGGCGATGCAGAACAATATGCTTGGTATTGAGCCTTTTGTTCAAAAGAATTTAACTCCGAACGGATATGATCTCTCTATTGATGAGGTTTACATCCGTACAACTGATGTACATATCAAAGATGGTGTCGCTGTTATTCCACCATTGACTTGGTTTGCGATAAGTACAAAAGAGTTTGTGAAGATGGGGCCGCAGATCACGTCTCAGCTATGGATTCGCTCAAGTTACGCCCGCAAAGGAGTCATGGCGAGTTTCGGGAAGGTAGACGCAGGATTCCATGGAACATTAACCATAGGGTGTTTTAATGCCAGTGACAAGGACGTTGAAATCCCGATTGGTGACCGGTTTTGTCAAATAGTATTTGAACATCTTGAAAGTGTCCCCAAAGCGTTGTATCATGAGCGGTCGGGGACGTATCAGAACCAGCGTGGTGTGACGTTAAAGCGATAGGTTCTTTTCGGAGATGAAAATATATATATTAATATATACTTATCTGTATTTCATAATTTTTAAAAAAGGAATATAGAGAGTGAATGGACTAACATAGTTCTAGGAATCGTGTTAGTATTGGAAATATGCTTGGGAGCCATCTACCCATTCATTAGAACTCATTTACTGACTTTGGTGTTAAAAAATTTTCTTGCTGTAATTTTTTGACTCGTTGTTTAATCACTTCAGTCAACGTATCCGCAATTCCATCTACACCTTCATCAATCTCTTTAAGCGTATACCGTTTTGTTGCAAATCCTTCTTTAAATGATTCTTCATCTTTCATCAAATCATTATTTAACTGTTCTGGGTCTAAATTATGGTGTTCCCCATCGATTCCAATGTATAACCGTGCATCCCTGATTGCAATATCGATATGTTTTGTACTATTATATGCTTCAAGCTCGCAGAATACACCTCGTTTTTTTAAGCATTCATACAATTTCAACGCATGGGGTGACGCCCGTTTTTCACGCTGGTGATGGAGGCAGAGCGGTTTTCCAAAATTAGCGATGGAATACTCATATTCTGGTTTTGGCAGTTTAATATTACAGACTTCGCAAAAGAAATCTTGCGTTGTGTCTCGTTTCAAATCACGTTCAAGTTTCGCCAGCTTTATTAGATTATTTTCTTGTTCAAATTTAGTCCGTATAATATTTAAAACTTCACGCAAGGTCATGGCATCAATAGTAATTTTGTATTTTATTCCAAGTAATCGAGCTAGCTCTTCTATCAGGTCATTAGGAAAATTACCTTGATATTTCTCAACAAAATTGTATACAATCTCATACGCTTTATTGTCATTTATTCTATCTAAAATTTGCATTAAATGAAATGTATAGCAATCATTACAAACAATCTTGCCATCCTGTAATTTACGATAAGATGTCCACAGTTTCTTCCCGCATCGCTCGCAGTTGAATATTTTGTCCCATCCCATACTAATCCCATACCATATATCATCTCGTTATTTAAATATCTTTACAATCAAACACTTTCTGGGCAACATTTGTTCATAAAAATATGTAAATCCATCCCAGGAGCTAAAGTTAATAATACCAGCAGGGGTGATAGTGTCGTTACCCCCCATCATGGTTGACTTTGCCGAGAACAGTATATCGCATAGATAAAACTTGTTTTCTATGATAATGTCATAAAGAAATTAGGTATTATATTCGTAAAAATCTTAATAACCCAGGGTAATCGTTCAAGTAGCCAGTTGAGTACCGGATGATTCGTATACCCATAACTACGGGGCATGATAACCTCAAGGGTGGACCAGTCGCTCTCCGCGCCAGAGACGTCTTTGGCTTTACACCGAATCGTGTACGTTCCTTTTTTGGACCATGTATGTGACTGAATTATCTCTTTGCCTGAATCATACGGCCCTATCCATCCACTGTTTGTTTCATCGCCCCAATCAACGAAATAGTACACATCGTCCCCATCAAGGTCTGTCGAAACAACAGTATAATTATATTCAACGCGAGGTTTTCCTTGAGTTGAACCATTTATTTCAGGATTACTCGGAGGAGTATTGTCTCCGGTAATCAACGCCCAGGTCGTATCACTAATGATGATATCATCTGCATCAGTGACCGATAAAACAACGGTGTAGTTCCCCTCATGATTATAACTATGTGTTGGGTTTTGCTCAAGAGAAGTATTTCCATCACCGAAATCCCAATGATAATCATACGGTGGGTTCCCATTTTCCGCAGTCCCTGTAAATTGAAGAATTTCCCCAATTGATCCTTGATAAGGACCATGTGCATCCACATCAAATCCTAAAACAGTAAAATCAGATGCAGATATCGTAGAAACACTTGATGAGGATGTCGTCACAGTTATTTTCATTCGACACGAATCAGAGCCACCTGTGTTAACTAACCATTGGTACCATCCATTGTTTGGAATATCTAAGGCAATGGTTTCCCATGGACCAGCGACCCCATTAAGAGAGATCTGGATATCGACGGTGGAATCACCCTGCGAAGATGGAACACCGGAAAGCCAGCGGATGTTCCGAATAGATCCGCTTCTAAACGTTTCACCTCCATGAGGTGTCTGTATCAGCGCAGTCAGTTCAGTTGGTTCAGACCATGGAGAAAAAGCCTTCAATTTATTTACATAGGTATATCCACTACCTTGCTCAGCTTGTATGACAACATCTTCACGACCATCATGGTCAAAATCACCATCAACAACAAATGCAGAGTAATACCCAGAAGTTGGCATTGAAAACGTCCCGTCAAGGATCCAATTTCCGTTTCCATCACCGAGATAGGCATACCCTGTTGGACCCACATAGGCAACGATGTCGAGAAGTCCATCACCGTCTATATCACCAAATTGTGGATAATACGCACCAGAAGTTGGGAGACCGCTGGAGGCTGAGTCCCAGTCGTTATTTTGTGAATCATAGATATAACATCTAACGCCGGTTGAGCTACTCCCAACGACTATATCGTCTCGACCATCATTGTTCATATCTCCACAATCAAGACCATTCCAACTTGCCGTTGGTAGACCGTTTTGGCTCATAGTAAAATTAAATGTACCATCTCCAAGAAAAACATGTGTTCCCTCACGGTTCCCAGCAAAATCAGGGTATCCGTCAGCATTGATGTCAGCGGTTTCTAGGTTATTATTGTTATTTCCTCCTGGTAATGACCATACCTGTACCCAGCTTCCATCCCCGTGGTTTTCATACAGATGATACCCATTGCAGCACCCAAACGATTGAGAAATAAGATCAAGAAGGCCATTACAATCAAAATCAGCAAGACCACATTCAAACATTCCATAGTCTTCGCCACCTGTGCCGAGCCCTGTAGCCCATGGAATCCAATTTGACCCGGTCCCATCTCCTAACGCGGCACCAATTAATGTATCACCAAATCCAGTTGGCCCGTAGTTATGATGGATTCCCCACACAACATCAAGATTCCCATCCAAGTTGAGATCTCCTGCTTCGATACCACCGTACCCGAAATCTCCGACTTGATGAACGGACCAGGTGCCCTCACCGTCGCCTAACCACACCATGATTCCATGTTGAGGGCTATTGATATATGGAGACCCATGATCACCAACGCAGATAAGATCTAAATTTCCATCATTGTTCATATCAGCAAGTTCAAGTTCGGTATTACCTCCGTCTTTTGCTGGGACTTCAAGTCCTGTTGATTTCTCAACAAAGGTAACAGTTCTATTGATTGCATTACTCTCTTTTTGTTGAGGAATTTCGCTTCCGGGAAATGAGGATACTAGTGAAAAAAGTACAATGAAGATAAAAACAATTACAATACGACTGTCCATTTTTTTATTTTTCATAAATTATACCTCCGCTCCTAAAATAAAGTTAAGTAAGTATATAAATATTGTTTCCTATGATTTTATTTACCATTTTCCTGTATAGTGCAAATAATTCTCGATAAAAAAGTAGATTCTGAGGACTCATATATAAAAAAGAGGTGGGGGATTTTCAAAAAGTAGTGTTGCTTCAAAGATACCACCAAAAATGGATGAAATGAAGAATCCAAAACGATAATTCTTAGCGATTACGATCGTTACCCTTGAATATACGAGAGAATCTGAGGGAAAGATTATTAAGAAATTTGTGTAAATGATAATAAGGTCTTCTGTTTCACTCCGATTGTTAAATGACCCGATAATGAAAGATTTTTTCAGTTCTACAATCTGTATGTCAAATGGATCTGAATTGCTCTGTTCGCCATAAGGATTTTTCGCTTTCACATGAATCTGATAGGTACCTGACTTATTCCAGGTATGAGATATAGTGACTACTTCTCCTGAATCATAGGGACCGATCCATCCGGTAGAATATCCATCACCCCAATCCCATAGGTAATAGAATTGATCTGCATCTGGATCACACATAACGACGGTGAAGTTATATGCCACTCCTACTCTTCCGATAGCCGGGCCATTGATGATTGGTTTCTCTGGTGGTTGATTCTCAACAATTGTTATTACGTGTGGTTCAGACCAGTTGCTTTCCCATCCGCCATCATCTTTGAGTTTCAATAAAATATAATACACTCCCGCCTTTGTCCACATATAGGATGTGTAGATAGGCTGACCAGAGGGATAAGGGCCAAGCCACCCTGAATTGTTACCATCGCCCCAGTCCCAAAAACAATAGAGTTGGTCTCCCTCAGGATCTGTAATAGGGTCGGTGTAAAACGTATAACTAACATTTGTTGTTCCATTGTGCGGACCATAGATTACTGGTTTATAGGGTGGATTGTTTTCTTGCCCAAAACAGTGCACATTTCCGATCATATCACCAATGTAAACCCGACCGACCGCAACCGCTGGAGAAGAAAACATTGGATAGTATCCTGTCAGATAGTCCCAGATCTTTTCTCCAGTGTTCGCATCCAAACAGTACACTTTCCCATCCCGTGATCCGACATACACTTTTTCATCGGCAACCGCGGGAGAAGACCACATCCCGATGTCCCCTTGCCCAGTTTCATATTGCCAGATTGGCCATCCATAATCAGCGCTGTAACAGTACACCCCATTGTCGATATCGCAGAAATAGATCATGTTGTTATACACAGCAGGGGACGAAAAGAAACAACTCGGTTGTCTATCCCAGATTATTGTTCCTGTCTCCGCATTCAAGCAGAACAATTCATCTGAACCGATATAGAGCCTTCCGTTTACAACAGATGGTGAAGAAGTACTCAAATAACCGGTGACTTGCGCCCAGATTTCTGCTCCTGTGGAAGCATTTAAACAATACACAAATCCATCCTGTGACCCAATGTACACTTTTCCATTGGCAATCGCAGGAGAAGAACATATTTCACCGTTAGTGATAAAATCCCACAGTTTAATTCCAGTCAAAGCATCGAAACAGTACACCTTGTGATCACCCGCACCGACGTAGACTTTTCCATCAGCGACTGCCGGAGAAGAATACACACCCCAATAACTTTCCCCGGTCGCATATTCCCAGATCTTCTCCCCAGTTGTCGCATTAAGACAGTACACATTATTCCCATTTTCCCCAGGGATATCATTTGACCCGAAATAAACCATATTTTCATAAACAGCAGGAGAGGAAGAAACCGGATGACCGATTGTATACTCCCAGATTTTTGTACCAGTCACTGCATTAAGACAATAGACTTTACGGTCCATGGAACCGAAATAGACCTTTCCATCGGCAATCGCGGGAGAAGAATGTACTGAGCTACCAGCCGCATAATTCCATAGGGTGAAATTAGTATTTGGTGCTGAACTGGTAGAAGAGCCACTATGGCTCAAATCATGATGAAACATCGGCCACCAATCAGTATTAAATAAAGAAGCAGTCTCATTCTCATTTATTCTAAAGACATCCTTGATATTATCAAAATCTCCACTAATACATGACATGAAATTTATTCCAACAAACAAAACAACGATAGCAAAAACCAATCCTTTTCCAAAAATGCAATCCTTCGTACCTTTTTTCCTCCCTCAATATTTATTGCTAATTATTCACACGCAAAAATAAATGGTTGAAGAAGTTAAAATAGTTTTCCCTTATTTATTGAAGAAAGTCACTCATCTGAGTAATTTATATGCAAAATAAAATCTCCCTATACACCCTATAGTGTGTATGCACAGCCATATTTGGATAACTCTATGCACCTGCATATGTATGTGTATATGCAGGATAAATGCTCTCTCCACTAGCGTGATTTTGTTTAAAGAAAGAGAAATTACCAAACTGTTCAACCAATTTCTCTTTTTAATCTAAAAAAGGAATGGAGAGGTTTTTGTTAGAGTTTCTTTGCCAGGTTCTGTCCGTACTCAAAACAAGCTTTCCTACTGGTGCCATCAGGGTTCCAGAGTGTTTTGAGTCCCTCGTCCACCACATTGAATCCTGCTACTTTCAAACGCTCATTGATTACTTGCACTGATTCACCACTCCAGCCATAGCAACCAAACGCTGCTGCTTTTTTATCTTTAAAGCCTAACCCACGTAGTTCTTCAAGCATAGATGCAGCTGAGGTAAGAATTCCCTTATTAATCGTAGGAGATCCAAATACAATTCCCTTGGATTTGAAAATCTCGGTGATGACATCGTTTTTGTCGCTATGTCCAATGTTATAGAGTTTGACGGTGACGGATTTATCTATGCTAGTGATTCCTTTTGCGATGTGTTCAGCCATGACTCTGGTACCGCTCCACATGGTATCGTAGAGAATGGTGATTTGATTTTCTTTGTATTTGTTCGCCCATTCAAGGTAGGTTTCGATGATGTGTTTTGGGTTTTTTCGCCAGATGACCCCATGGCTCGTACAGATGATGTCGACAGGGAGGTTTAATGCCAGGACTTCCTTGATTTTCTTTTCCACCAGTGCGCTGAATGGGGTAAGGATATTCGCATAATACTTCATTGCTTCATATAGAAGCTCTGATTGATCTACCAAGTCATTAAACATCCACTCTGATGCGAGATGCTCCCCGAATGCATCATTACTAAACAGGATGTTATCGCTAGTAAGATAACAAAACATAGAGTCAGGCCAGTGTAACATCGGTGCTTCGATAAAGATCAGTTCTTTTTTCCCAAGGCTCAGTCGTTCACCGGTTTTCACGACCTTGAAATCCCAGCCTTCATGATAGTGGCCTTTCAACGATTTCACGCCATTCGCAGTGCAGTAGACTGGTGTTTTGGGAATCAGTTTCATCAGTTCAGGGAGTGCGCCGCTATGGTCGCTTTCTCCATGGTTTGCAATAACATAATCAATCTTTTTAAGGTCGATTTCTGTGGAAAGGTTTTTCACAAATTCTTTTGCAAACGGAGTCCAGACCGTATCAATCAACGCAGTTTTTTCTTCTTTAATTAAATAAGAATTGTACGTCGAGCCACGATGTGTTGAAAGCTCGTTACCATGGAACTTACGTAAATCCCAATCGATTTTTCCGACCCAAGTAACATTACTTTTTACTGGTATGTTCATGATACTACCTCCACCATAGGTAGGAATCTTACAATGACAGTCGGTTATTAAAAATTTCCATGTCCTTCTAGTATGATACTTCTTTTTTTCCTTCTTTATCCTATCCATACAAATAAAAAAAGATGAACACATCAATGCACCAGAAGAAAAATTCAGGAATACACGTATTGGGTCAATAAATTCTGAGTCTTTATTGCTTAGTAAAAATTTGTATTGTTTAAATAGCAGTTCTTCTATCTCAGATGGCCTGGGGAGTATTATGGAGATTGTTCTTGGCATCCACTGGATCGAAGGGATCACTGCGCACTGCTACATCGTGGTTGACAAAGAGTTAACGCTTATTGATACCGGCATGCCGCACAAAACAAAGAAAATACTAAGATATATCACCGATAAGCTTCAGAGAACACCCTCGGACCTGAAAACAATTGTTCTGACTCATTGCGATATTGATCATATTGGAAACGCTCTCGAGCTACGGAATCTCACCGGTGCGAAAATTGCTGCTCATCCGCAAGACGCCGAGATTATCGCGGAGAAAAAGGTCCGGATGACGCCGAAGGGTGGGATAAGAATCCTGTTCAAATTACTTGGATCATTCATGAGGGTAAAACCATTTCAAGTTGATATCATGATAAAAGAAGGCGACAATCTCTCCGGTCTCACCGTCCTTCATATGCCAGGTCATACTCAGGGGAGTATCGCTCTGTATGATTCCAAACGAAAGGTGCTGTTCATCGGAGACACACTCGGATGCCGTGATGGAGCTGTGCAAAGCCCATCGAAAAGTGTCACCATGGATATGAATCAAGCCTATAGCTCCATTGAAAAACTTAAGGGTCTTGATTTCACCGTTATGCTGAGCGGTCACGGGGAGCCATTGAGGTCGAATGCCTCTGCCAAGGTATCAGAGTTCATCGACCAGATAAAAAATAGTGAAGCAACCAGGTGATGGTGCATTTCATGAATATCATAGAAACAAAAAACTTGACAAAGAAATTCGAAAAAATGACCGCGGTTGATAATCTCAACCTTCAAATAAAAGAAGGTGAGATCTTCGGATTACTTGGACCAAACGGTGCAGGAAAAACAACGACGCTTCTTATGCTTGTGACACTCAAGCCACCAACGTCCGGGACTGCAATGATCAATGGTTTTGATATTGTAAAACAACCTGATAAAGTGAGGAAATCCATTGGTATTGTGTTTCAGGATCCAAGCTCTGATGAGATCTTAACCGGGTATGAAAATTTAAAGTTACACGGTTGGCTGTATGACATGCCCGATGAGTTACGAGAGGATCGAATCAAGGAAGTTCTCAAACTCGTCGACCTTATAGATAGAAAGGATGATCGGGTGAAAAAATACTCCGGTGGGATGAGACGAAGGTTAGAACTCGCACGAGGTCTCATGCATCATCCTAAGGTGTTATTCTTAGATGAACCAACACTGGGTCTTGACCCGCAGTCACGAGAGCATATCTGGAAGTATATCGAAAATCTTGCGAAAGAAAAAAACATGACCATTATCATCACAACCCATTACATGGATGAGGCGGATAAACTCTGTGATCGGCTTGCGATTATTGATCGTGGGAAAATCGTTGTGTTAGGGTCCCCTAAACAATTGAAAAAAGACTTAGGTGGGGATATTATTCGCTTGAAGGCACAGACACTAGACCTTGATGCATTAAAGAAATTACCTTATGTAAAAGAGATAAGTCCATGCGATGGTGAAGTCTGTTTAACCTTGGAGAATGCAAATATCCATTTACAAGAAATATTAAACGTCGTTGGAAAGATAGAATCTGTAGAGATCCGGTCACCTACCCTTGATGATGTGTTTTTACATTATACCGGGAGAGCTATTCGAGAGGATACCCCTGAGGGTAGTTGGGCTGAGAAAGCGATGAATGCGAGTGCGAAAAAATGAGCGAATTAAAAGGTATCTATGCATTGTGGTATCGAGAAACGAAGGTCTTCCTGCGAGAGCGTTCCAGGATTATTTCATCGGTTATCAATCCTCTGCTTTGGTTGCTTATCATCGGAGGAGGTCTTGGGTCAGCTGTGTCCTTTAGTGGAATTAATTATCAAACGTTTATTTACCCTGGAATTCTTATTCAAACCGCTTTGTTTTCATCAGTGTTCTTCGGTGTGTACATCGTGTGGGATAAAAAGATAGATTTCATGAAAGAAGTGTTGGTTGCACCGATGAGACGAACCTCTATTTTTGTTGGAAAAATTTTGGGTGGGTCTACTGACACATTGCTTCAGGTGTTAATCTTATTTGTCATCGGGTTTATTTTTATGATCGGTGGAATTATGCCTGGTTTGCATTTAACTCCTTTTTCTGTACTTGTTTCGCTTGCATTTTTACTTGTGGCAACGGTTGGGCTAGTTAGCGTTGGTCTCATCCTTGGTTCTCAAATGGAAAGCCCGGAAGGGTTTCAGTTGATAATCAGTTTTCTTATCTTTCCGTTGTTCTTTCTTTCTGGCGCACTGTTCCCAATTAATAATCTCCCCGGATGGTTAGCTCCCTTCATTTTTGTCAACCCCGTGACATATGCGGTGGACGGCATCCGAGGCGTTATGCTGGGGATCTCCCGGTTTCCTCTGCTGTTTGATTTTACACTTGTGTGTCTGTTCGCTTTTGTTATGATCCTGATTGGGACCTATGCATTTAAGAAAATGAAGATCTAAAAAGCGTTTACAAGGGTGCTTTCGAATGGAATCTTGGAAATCTCGGCTTCACACTGACCCTACTGAGTGGCTCTTGGAAAAAAACAATCCTTCAGTACGATATTTT
>Ga0315291_10007864_pt1 | contig 13120 bp, 23 predicted proteins | sample YL17G12_20_MG_FD_203070 | JGI IMG/M metagenome (GOLD analysis project Ga0315291, IMG submission 203070) | Sediment microbial communities from Yellowstone Lake, YNP, Wyoming, USA - YL17G12_20 | ecosystem: Environmental > Aquatic > Freshwater > Lake > Sediment | place: USA: Wyoming | collected... | reverse complement strand
CCATACTACACAGCAACCCCCGAGAACTCTAGCCCGAACCAAAATAAGGTTCCCTAGAGCTGATTCAAAAGCATGGCCGCCTCAACACGAACCGAGTACTCACCCAACCAACGCCCCGCAAGCCTCTCTAGGTAAACAAGCTGAGTGGTGCCCTCTTGCGCCAAGGCCGCCTGGATTTCGGCTTCCGTGAACTCGTGCCCACCAGAAAGCCTCGCCAACTCCTGGATCACCTGCGGGATTGACGGAGCCACCGGGTACCACCACAGACGCACAGCCCCCAGAGCCTCAATCAACTCACTGAGGGCAGCCAACTCAGGTAACGCTTGCAACGCCTGGTCCACACTGTGGCAAAGATCAATCAATCCGCGTAGCGGCGTATGGACCTTGGGAAGTCCTGGATCTAATAATTGATCCTCCACCGATCCTTGGGACCATCGATCCTTGGGACCATCGGCCTCCCGCCGCGTAGCGGCATGGCCAAGGTCATGTCTCAATTATTGAGATCCCAACATGCTTCATATTTGGATCTTCAGACCCAAATATGAAGCAAACCGTGGATTCTCAATTTATGCCCCCAGACCTAAATACCAAAGGTTTTTACAGTGATGGTAGATTTTTACACTACTGTCTTGGCACGGTTTTTTCGTCCGGTTCCTGCGCATTTTCCTTACTTTAGGATCCGAAATTGACGACGTGCCCGACCCCGCAATTGCGCGCACCAGAATCATTAACAATATTCCAACCCGACTGATATTTTGGACGAATATATTTGACTTCCCAAGAAGTCAATAATTGAGACTTGACCACTGGCCATGCCGCTACGCGGCGGGGGGCCGGTGGTCCGTAAGATCAATTATTAGATGCAGGACAAATCGCCCAAGAAGTCAATAATTGAGACTTGTCTCAATTATTAGAACCAGAACTTGGCACGACGGTTCCGTGCAGGATCCAAATTTGGATCTTGGGTTGACTTCTAGTTCAATATATGAAGCAACGCGGCGCGGGAGAAGCTTCATATATTGATCTTGGGTTCAATATATGAAGCCACGACCATGGCCACGCCGCTACGCGGCGTGAGGCCGACGGTCCCAAGGATCAACTGTGCAACCAAAGAATGCTTCCAAGGCGTCCAAACCCAGAGCACTCACCTGATGTGCACCGAATCATCTCGTCCAAGAAGGTGAAGCACTCCTTCAACGAAAGATTCAGGGTAACCCATGCAATCGTCAATGCTTTGCCTATGTGTCAAGATACCGGCGACCATGAATACTGACTCGATACGCTGACCTTCCCTGCTTTGTGAGTGTATCCACACGGCAGATGGTTGGTTGTACTCCAACTTGTCCTCGGTATCACAAAGTCCCAGCACGACACGGGCAACAGTCAGCCCACTGTCTCCATAACCCAGGTCATAGTCAAAAAATACCAAGTCAAACTTGACTGAGTGCATTAGTTGAAGCGCCTGAGTTGCGTCCGTTGCATGGTGTATGCAGACGGATTTGATTTCGGAGATCTTCTTAAGGCTGTCCTCGAAGAAATCGTGTCGCCATTTCTCGTCGTCAATGACTAAGATGCTTGCCATGTTGGTACTACCCCGGAGAGTGGCTTCTAGTTCAATATATGAAGCAACGCGGCGGGAGGCCGCCGGTCACGCTTCTGAAAGAACGGCCTTCTCAAAGGAGATCATCGGCACCCGCCGCTTTACTCAGAGCTTGGATGATTTCGATGCTCTCCGGGTTCAAGACCCCCGTTGCCAGATCGCGAGCAAGAAGACGAAGCATCCTTGCTCCCAGGCCCAGCTTAGCCGCCTGTTCGATCGAGCTTTGGGGTAGCTGGACGCCAAGCTGCTTCATTTGGTCGGCCCAAAAGAGAAACTCTTCGGCTGGGGTTTTGAGGATCTTGAATCCAAGAGCCCGTGCGTTTGAGAAGTATCCGTTACCTGGGATTCCCGTTTGGGCTCCAATAACCAGGCTGGAGGTCATGGGCTTTTTTTCCGAATGATCTTCGGTTTGGATTGACCCAAGCATCGTGGCGAGGAGGGAACCACCGCTGAACTTGCCCAATGCGGCTGCGAGCGGGACGTAGCTGGTGGTTGTTTTGGTTTGGGCCAAGAACTTGAGGATGCCTCGCAGTTCAGCGAGGGTTTCGATACGCTCAATTGCTTCCAGGACGGGCTTATAGGACATAGGGGTCTCCGTGGGTTAGGGAGTTGCTGCATCGTGCCCACGGTGATTAGGCGGCCCCGAGTGACGTGTGGGGATACCTAGACGAGCACGATACGGGAGTGTTCCCGCCCCCAGAAGCTACAGGGTCCACGGCTGGGTGTCAAGCGGTTCTCGTGCCCGGGTTTCCGGCGACTTGAGAGAGGGGGTAGGATCTTCGCGGATCTGACCTCCCAGGGCCTTTTCGATACCCATCAACTCCGTCAGCATCCAAGTCCGGACCAGGGCATCCTGGGACTCCCGGTACCGATGTCGGAGATCCGCCTGGATCACCACAAGTTCATTGCGTGTGATGGCATCTTCCGTGACGACAACCCGGTGCGTGTTCCACACAGGAGGTTTGGAAAGGATAACCCGCCTTCCACGCTTTCGCTTCATGGCGCGTTTTCGGCACACTCCAGCCACACGGGCCACGCACGCTTTTCTGGATTGTGTTTGCGACGAGCCATCAGTGTCTCCATCCGCCCCTGGGTTGAATTTCTTCTTGGGACCGGGACAGTCAATCGCCCGGCTTCCCTCCCGACTGTTCCGGCGCGTAGGGGATTGAACCGCGCAGCTTCCTCGGGATATTTTCAATACGGGGGAGCCACTTCCGCGTGCGGGCTCTTAGTTCTTCAAGGCACGTACCTCCTGCTCACTTGTGTACTACCCTTGTGGAAGGGGAGAATTCAACAAAACTCGCACAATCCTGAGTCTGGAAAGAGGTCGGCAACGGCCGCACCATCGACGGTGATCTTACCCACCCCGTCACCCGAGACCGCGTACTGAAAAGTAGTGCTGATCTCGGGATGCAGTCCCACCCACTTCTGCGCGTGCTTCTGAGCACCCTTGAGCGTCTTGAACTTGCGGGTTTTCCGACAACGGTCGATCGATTCGTAGATGACGGTGATTTCCATGATTTTTCTCCTCAATGCTTTTTCCACTCGGGAGCGATCCTCAATCCTGAGTACGAAGGGCTTCCTGAACCTCGCGTCGAGCTGCCTGGCGAACCTTAGCCTCGATCGCACGATCAAGCGCTCGGGACGCTCGCCCGCGAAGGCGTGACGTATGATGATGAACGTAGCGCTTACCGCTCGCTGCATCGGGAGTACCTTGAACACGCCAACCTGTAGAACGAGTAGCCATGATTTTTATCCTCAATGCTTTTTCAACTCGGCTTGGATCGCTTCACGTTCAGCGTCGTTGGCCATGGCGAAGATGGACATAAGTTCGACCCCGCGAAAGCGGCAAGACTCCGTAGACGGATCTGCTCGGTAGTCCTCTCTACCGTATTGCGGGCAATCCCACTGATTCTGAAAAAACTTTCCGAGGATCAGTCCTTTGCCACATTCCGGGCAGACCCCGGAGGCAATAATGGCCTCCGACTGGGCGTTGATGGCCCGCATCCGCTGTGCCCGCCTGTCGCCCTTTTGTTGTTTAGCCATGCTTGTACTACCCCTGGGAGTCGGGGAAATTCACAAAAACCGCGAGCATAAACTCTAATTAAATGCAACCAAGGGTGTAGTACAGGCATGGGTATCGCGAAAAAGATTGCGGATAAGAACCACAACGACGCCTCTGGTGTCAGCACCCGACATGTGTCTAAGCACGGCCTTGGCCGTTCGCTTGTGCGGTTCAAGAAAGCCCTGAATCGCATTGCCAAGCGCAAGGCCGAGAAGATCGCCTTCAAGGATGCAGCGTAACAAAGTATAGACGTATGAACACACGCCAAAAAATCAAGATCCGGGTCGAGTTCGTTCGCAAGGGTCCAGCCCTTTGGGACTACGTTGCGCGTGACTTCACGGGGAAGGCGCTGACCTCCGGTACGGCTTACGGGACACAGTTGGAGATTCGGCGTGCGGTTCAGTTCCAAGTGGACAAGCGTGCTGCCGACGCTGCTGCTGTTGAGGTGACGCCGTGAGCGTAGAGATGGACCTAACGAAGATCACTTCACGCGCCTTTGTGGCGGTCACTGGCCCCACAATCGAAGCGTAGAGGGTAGGCCAGGCCAGGATCACGGGGAGATGTCGAAAATAATGAAATTATATCCAATTCCTAGTACAGGCATGAGAACCATGCTCAATCGGTTTACCGTCTATGATTAAATACTCCCCAGGTAGCAATCGCGAGCAAGAAGACGAAGATCCCGAATGGTTGGAACGCTTGGGTAACGCTGCGGATGTCAGAAAGTCTGCTGACGACCTTGTGTCCGTATTGGAGAAGGACCCCGATGGGGAGCTTGGGGACTTGATTGCTGCTGCTCAAGCGATAGCGAACAACATAGACGACTCCGTAGAAACGGAGTCGGATTTCAACGCTAACACTAATGAGGCGCTTAAAGCGGCGGCGAAACTCAAAGAGCTGTTGAAGGCTGCCAAACCCATGCTCCGAAAAAATGACTTGTCCGATTCCGTTGAGATTGTGGATGAAGCTCTTTCGGATTTACGTGGTTTAACGAAAGAGCTTTCGGAGTTACAACCTGAAAGCTAGCTGTCGTACCGTGACGCCCAGAGCGTCTAATGGGTATGGACCAACGATAGCCCGCTGCGAGGTCACAGCATGATTGCGACCCATCGACGCTCGGGTGAATCGGGACCTAGCAATCGCCCAACGCCTCAAGGAGGCGCTGGAACAAGCGGACCTGACCAAGACCCGTATGCGTGAGTTCCTGGCCGTGGTGCTGGCCGCAAGGGACGTAAAGGCCAACCCAAATGATGATGCTTTGGCATCGTTGCTTTGAGTTAGCGGATGCCCACGAGATCGAACGGAACAAACCGGGCGAGCAAAGGCTACGGATCGCTAGCATCCCCCTCCGCTTCCACTGATCCCGCTGGTCCTGCGAGGTTCCGGGGAACAACTGTGCCCCGGAACTGCATGTATTCCCACAAGGCTACCGAAGGGTGGGCTGAAGCGTCAACAACTCACGGCGGGCGCTCGATTGGGTTCGGGAGCGGTGACATTCAGCACCGGGGGTATCAACCCTTTTCCCTTCAACACGGATTAGCTAGATCCGCCTGTAACAATCGAGATATACGCGCCCCGTCAGTTGTCGATCTCCTTCTTCCTACCGTTATACTACACCCCCGCGACCTGTTAATCAACAGGAACGGGCACAAACAAGAACTCGGCTACTCGACCCACCAACGCGCTTGATCAGCTTCGTGAGTGCTGATCCTACTCAGCTGTGGAGGGTTTACCCTTGCCTTTTTTCCAGGTTCCGCCATACCAATTTCCGCCTTGCCAGGTGCCTCTCCACCAGGTTCCGTATTTCCAAGTGCCATCTTCCCAGGTTCCGCCTTCCCAGGTTCCGCTTCGCCAGAAGCCCCATTTCCAGGTGCCTGACTTCCAGGTGCCGGTTTCCCAGGTTCCGTCTTTCCAGGTGCCGTTTAGCCAGGTTCCGCCTTGCCAGGTTCCGTATTCCCAGGTTCCGCTTCGCCAGATGCCGCCTTTCCAGTAACCGGTTTCCCAGGTGCCTGACTTCCAGGTGCCATCTTCCCAGGTTCCGTCTTTCCAGGTGCCGTTTAGCCAGGTTCCGCCTTGCCAGGTTCCGTATTTCCAGGTGCCGTTTAGCCAGGTGCCGTTTTCCCAGGTTCCGTATTTCCAGACGCCGTCTATCCAGGTGCCTGACTTCCAGATCACTTTACCATTCTTGATCTCTACAACAGCATCTTTGATCTCGGCTTCCTTCAGCCAGTCAGGCCAGTCAGTTTGATCTTGATCAGAGTGCTGTCCCGCTTGTTTGAGGGTTGTCCCGGGTAGTGAGTTAATTGCGTGTTCAAAGGTATCGGCGGGATTCTTCATATAACGTTCTCCTTCACACGAGCCCGGTCACTCGGAGCCTTCTCCAATGCTCTCTCTCCTCAGTAGCGCTAACGGCGGCCCCGAGCACTTGTTGAAATTTCTTTAGGCGACTCATGATTTGTTGGACATCGGTATTCAGCAGATAGGCGGTGCGAGCATTGACCCGCCCCCAAGGCAACACGCCGTCCGCTTCTAAATTCTCAGCCGTGGCGGTCAATTGGCTCAGGGCTGCGTTCGCTGTACTTAGAGCTTTCAGGGCGTCCATCGCTCTTTGCTGAGCCGCAGCACCGGCTCCCGGAAAGTCTGGTTCAGAGCCCGATTGTTTGAGGGTTGTCCCGGTTACTGAGTTAATTGCGTGTTCAAAGGTATTGGCCGGATTCTTCATAACGTCTCTTCCTCTTATTGGGTCAGTCCTCTTATTGGGTCAGTCCCTCGGTAGGTCTGGTGTGCTGGGTGCACCATGATAGCACCTACTCCTATAGAATGGCGTATAAATGCATGTTACGGTCCGTACCCAGGTTTTGCACTCCGACGGACCCCCGCCGTGAGTTTAAATGTAGAGAAATCGAGCTGGGGTGTAGTACCCGTATGGATTCGGCATCATTTGAGTCACTCTTCAGCAAGGTGGAGGCGGCTGTGGACGCCCACCCTAAGATCCGCAGAGCACCTGGCAGGGACGCAGAGATCACGTTTTCACGATCCGGTGCGACCGTACGGATAATGGTGTTGTTCCCCCGGAAGCAAAAGGCCGTCGAAATCCGAGAATTCAAGGAAACGGCGGAAGCTGCCGTGGATGCATTGCTGGAGAACCTGGACCTTTGGGTCGAAGTTTGGAAATAACTCTTTCCTGGCGGGACTGTGAATTTCCCCGATCCCCAAGTGTAGTACCAGTATGAGAACCACAACCCATAACTTCACGAAGTTTTGCCCGGTCACTCGGAAGCGCATCTTGGACGTAGCGCGAGCCTCAGAGAGGTTCCGTGAGACTCACTGCGAAGGTGGGGTGCTGCGGTGGACTTCCAACGGCCACGTACCGCCCCAGGATTGCCTGGAGGACTTCCGTGAGGCCGGTCTTGGTTCCTTCGATATGGAGGCCTCCAAGCGGGTCAGGGACCGGGAGACCATGGCTTTCTTGGCTGAGTACAAGGCGGCGGATACGGGTCACACGGACGAGGAACTCTGTGAGATGCGGGCTGCTTTCGGTGAGGGCGTCACGATCGTCAACGTCGTGACGGGTCGCCGCACGAAGCTTTAGGTCAACCCACCCTCCGGTAGCCTTGATCGGTACCCCGGAACTGCATGTACTCCCACAAGCCGGGTGGGCAGAGTTTCTGGATTGCCAGCATTCCCCGCCGCTTCCATTGATCCCGCTGATCTTTGGTGGTGTTGGGGAACAGGCGTTGAATCTCGTCAGCATTCGCTAACTCAAAACAACGGTGCCAGACCATCCGGATATGCCGCTCGTTCAGGTTGGGCGTGGCAAGCACCACACCCAGGAACTCACGCATCCTATCCTTGGTCGCCTGAGCCTGTTCCACGGCCTCCCCGAGCTTCTGCACCACGCTATCGTGCCGATTAGCGTAGGCTCGCAAACCCCGCTGGGACGATATGGCATGGTTCCGACCCATCGTGAACATGCACGCCCTGTTGCGGGCCGTGTCATCAATGGGAATTTGGTAGGCGTAGAAACGCTGGGTCAGAGCCTCTAGCTCAGATCTGGAAATCTGGAATGGCTCGTCCGGGCTGGCTGCGAGCATGCCCGAAAGTAACGCCTGTTTGACTTGATTGGCCGGTATCTGGTTCATACCACCAAGACGCCAGGTATCGGGCAGTACTGACAGCCTATACGCTCAATCGTACAGACGGTCCACGCACGGGGCTGACCGCAAAAAGTAATTTAAGTTTCTCCCGGTCGCGTGTAGTACAGGCATGGACCTGATCCCCGGAACCGAAATCAAGAAACCGACCGTCAAGCTCACGGGTCGTGATGGCAACGCCTTCGCGGTCATGGGTGCCGTGAGGCAAGCCCTGCGACGTGCGGGAGCCCCCAAGGCCATCGAGGATGCCTTCACCAAGGAAGCCACGAGCGGCGACTACAACCACCTGCTCGCCACGGCAATGGCCTACGTGGAGGTGGTTTGAGGACCGGGGCCGGTCGCGAGCAAGTTTTCCAAAGCACTCCCCGTCCGGGCTTCGCGTGGTACTGGCTCTACACGTTCACCGGGCCTGACGGTAAGAAGTACGACAACACCCGGCTCACGTCGCTTCGCGCTCGGCTGCGCGCAGTCTACCCCGGGGTCGAGATCCGGGGCACATGGGAGCCGCGCTCCGTCTGTCCGGGCTGACCGCAAAATAGTTTCACTTTTCTGCGTTTTAGGTTCGCTTGTTCACGATGAACTATCTAACCCGTTGGTTGCGTAATGGCCTACAGAACTAGGATCGAAATAGTCGAGACGGTGACAAAGCACCTGCTTGCGCAGGGTAAAAAATCGAAGGAGTCCGAAGGTAACAAAACCAAGTGTCTGTATCGGTCATCAAACCAAGATTTGTACATGTCGTCGGGGATGAGGCAGCCGATTGCGCACTGAAGACCGTTCGGTCCTCATCTGCAAACGTTGCTTCCCGAGCATCAAAAAATAGGTCGGGTCAAGACTGGCGTGAGGCCTCAGCCAACGCCGCCATGAGTTCATCTTCCTCTGCGGCAGGAACGGGCACCACGTCAGCTTGACCTTTGCCCGTCAAGGTGGCGGTCGCTTCGATGACTCGTGGGACAACAGGAACCGCCACTACAGGAACCGCTACGGCAGGAGCCACAGGAGCCACCACGGCCACGGCATTCGCGGCCTTGGCTAATGCTTGCTCAAATGAGGCTTTGGTCGCCTTGGGGAGTTTGGGCGCTTTCGGAGCCTTCTCCTCCTTCGGCTTACGCGGCCCCCTGGGGCCCTGGTTGCCCTTATCCTTGGGCGTGAAGAAGTGGGTGCCACTCTTCGATGTCGTGATCAGGAACGCGACGCCATCGAAGTCATAAGCAAAGCCTTTACCATTGGCCTCAAACAACGCCTTACAGATCGATTGCTTCTCCGCCTTCACACGATCCAACGCCCCCGTCAGTTTATCGTGGTCCGCCACTAGCTTCTTATATTGCACCAAATCGCTCATGTTGATCTCATTCTCCGGCCCACGCGAGGTGGGCTTCTTTGGTTCTGGATGAGCATCCCTATACACCGCGCCTCGAAAGCTCACCGGGGAGAGCCGAGAATTCTTCATAAAAAGATCGCCCTACGGGGTGCTTGACCCGGGTGTCCACAAGATCAAAATATGAAGCTTGACACCCCGACCTTTTAATGAAGCCACAAGGGTATTGATAGGTCAGACCGATCGGAGGTGTGCCGAGGGTCGGGCACCCGAGGCCCGACCTTTACTCGCGTAGCGAGTCCGGGCATTGGGCATGCCAAGTTGAGGGTACGCGCAAGCGCGACATGCCAGTGTCACGAGTCTCAAATACAGACCACCGGCCTCCCGCCGCGAAGCGGCATGCCAAAGGTCAAGCTTCATATTTGCTTCGCGAGAAAAAGTGGTTCCCGTCATTTTTTCTCGAATTCAGAAAAAATGAGGAAACCGCTTCATTATTAATTGACATGTCCTAAAATTCCCTAATTTGGCATATCCAGTTAACACACACTCATTCGCGGGCGAATCCTAGAAAGGGTCCCGCGAAGTTCTATCCATGATACTTTTGTTCATTAAAAGGGGTGTGGGTCGAAATTTTTTATGGATCGGTAAATTTTGGATTAGTGAAGTTAGAGGCCCATTCCACAAAAGGTTCTAGGGGTGCCGTACCTTAAATTTTTCGTGGGTCGGTTTTTTGTGGTGCAATCCATACGTTCGAAGTTGAAGGCAGATGCCAAAGATTCTACTAAAGGTCCCGGAAGCCTCATGGATGGAGATGCCAGGGACCCTGGCCATGCCGCTACGCGGCGGGAGGCCATTGGTCTGTGGGCCCTGATTGGTCTGTGGGCTCTGATTGGTCTGTGGCTCTGGCCATTCTGTGGGCCCTGTCTGTATAGGCTCAAGCCTCATATTTTGAACTTTGGTGAATTTTTTATGGATCGGCAAATTTTGAACAAAGCTCCAACCTCGCCCATGCCGGAGGGCTCTGGTTCTAGCTTTATGAGGCTTCGGGGCGAAGTTTAATGAGGGGAGCGATACAACGCCTACCCCATGGGTGGGTGGCAAATTTTGAATCAAGGGGCTAGCCAAAGATCCAAATAAGGCTTCCACCAAATGCTCATGAACCCTGTCGCCACTCAGGGGCAACCCACTCCCCAGGATCATTGGTCAGTCGTGCGAGCCAGTCCAGGGCCAACGGGAGGTTCCTGAACTGTGGGAAAAAGCGTGACGCTCCTCCGGTGTCTGTGAAGCCACCTTGAGCCCTTTTGAAACGCCAGCTAGTTTTACTGGGATCTAGATGTTCCCCTTCATCACCACGGCGGACGGCAGATGCTGAAACACCGCTCTGCCTATCAAGCAATCCGACCGGGCAACTAGCGTGGCACTGCCAAGCTTGGACGGTTTCAAGGCCGTCCTCAGAAACGAATCCTCCTATGTCATCGCCTTTTGCTTGGGAGATCAATCCTTTACCGCCCCCGTAAACATTACCAGCACTGGCGTTTACGCCATGAGCACGGCCACTCCCGTTCCCAGGCTTAACCTTCTTGGTGCCATCCTGAACACACTCGGGGTGGTGGACCAACAAAAGGTTCGGGGGCCAACGACCCTTTGTAGCTTCCCAAGCCCCCCAATCCCTACTCAAACTCGGCAATCCTCGACCATGGTTACCCGATTCAGCTCCCCGGCCTGGACGCTTATCGTTTCGTGGGGGACCGACCCTCGACCCATCGATCCACAGCGCCCCCTGACCGTTCGCCAAAATCTGCCCCGCTACCGTGGACTCCTGCAAGGGAACCCGGTAAAGGGTGGCAAATAACAGGCTGGGACCCGGAAGCAAGATGAGCAAGGTATCCCGCAGTTCCCAGCCTAGATGACGGCCACCGGACTGAGGTTCCTTCGAAAGCAGAATCTGGTGTTGGCCCGCTAGCATAGGGTGTATTTACACCATTGAACACTGAGTCCGGGGCTGGTATTCTCTCCGCATGTCACCCATTGATGCCCTCCTCTCGGCAATCGAGGTCGTGGTGGTGAACCCTCACTACCACCCACGGCACGGCAAATACGCAAAAGTGCCCGGGGCCGTGATCCTAAACATGAAGCAAGAACGTCGTGACATCCTAAAACAACTGACTAGCGCCCAATTGACCGATCTTCGAGTGGATCGAGCATGGTTGGGTGACGATGCTTGGCACACCGAGCAAGCAGTCAAGAAACTCAAGTATGCCTTCTGGGCCCGGACGTGAGCGCATGACCATGGGTGTGAAATAACGGATAACCGATGCCAACCTTTACCCCAAGTCATGGCTGTATCCCTTGTGCCATAACCAGCGTGCGGTGCTGCATCTGTGCCGGACATACGCATGGAACCTACGGCCTGCCCGATGCGATGACCCAATCCTTCGAGACTGCGCGAGCACGGGCGCAGTTTGCTGCTCAGGATCGCTACATAGGCCAGCAGTTTGCTGATTATGCCCGTATCGCGCCAATAATGAGACCCGATACTGTAAACACCGGTCCCAACAAGACTTTGTGGGACCACCTGACCGATCAGGACGACTCAGAGCCCTGAGGTTGGGCCCATCTGAAATTCCTGAATAAGCATGTTGATCTTGGACGATTGTTCGCATTGTGCGTGCCTGACACAGCTGAGCGGTTTTACGCGGGAAACCGCCATTCTGGCTCTACTGGACGGAACGCTAGGCTGCGACAACTGCATGGACACAGACCCGGACGACGTGGGCCACTTGGCGTGCGTCGCGCTGTATGAAAATGACGTGCTCGTTTGGGACGGGCGTCATAAAAAGGTCTGACCGCTACTATACTTATGCCGAGCATGGGGTAGGACCCCATGACTTCCGCACCTATGCGACCACGGAACTTGGCGGTAGGGTAATCCAGCAAAGCCATGACCTACGATCGTAGAGCGAGGTTGAAGTTTTACCACGCTTCCCCCAGACGCTTTCGCAATGGTGATATTCTGGTTGGGGGCCAACCCGGTGGTTTTGGTTACGCCGGGCACATGGTTAGCCTGACCACTGAGCCCTACCCGCATATCACGATTAAGTCCAATGCGGTTTCAGAGGATTGGTTTGTCTACGAAGTTGAACCTAATGATAAGATCCAATTTCTAAGGACCGATTACGGCATGGGAGAATACCGAACGAGGTCCGCCACGGTTATCCGTAATTTAGGTAAGGCAAGAGCTTTCGTTCAACACGACCCTGAGTACCTCTCGTTTTCTTTACCTGAGAAAAATGAGCGGGATCGTCAATATAAGAAGCGTCAGGGACTGAGGGTTGTTGCTCGCTATCACCAAGCTCAGGGTTCTCAGCATCCACAATTGTACCGTGGGGTTAGCCCTAGTGTAAAATACACCGGGTATAACTGGCATGCAAATGTATACTTGACAGACGACCTTGAGTCCGCCGCAATTTACGGACGTTTCGGAGAAACGTATCGCGCCCAAGTCCCTGATCTGATTGTGGTGAAAGCTGACGATGATCGTGTACGTGACATAGAAGGATCGGCCCACCCTGAGAAGCGTGCGATGGAGTTGGGTATCCAAGCAGTGTGGAACGACTCCAGCTTTAAGGTTGGCAAGGTCTTTCCGCACGAGTTCATAGTGTTCGACCCACACACGCAGACATCATTTTCAGCCCTCACTAAACCCGAACAGATCAAAGCGAATCGTATCAAGGAAATCTTGAGCAGGACGGGGGAACTATGACCGACACCAATACCCTGAGTCGCCGAGTTGCGGAGCGGTGGTTAATCGCCAAGGGTTCTCGTGGTGTGCCGTTGCAGCCTGAGTACGATAAGGCGCTCAAAGCGCTTGAGGATGGTGACTACAAGCCCATCGTGGTTTTCGGTAAGAAGGTCATCGAGATCATCACGCCCGGTGGTGGGCTTTTGCCTGCGGACTGGTTCGGGGCTCTTGGGGTTGCGAA
>Ga0315291_10007862_pt1 | contig 13121 bp, 14 predicted proteins | sample YL17G12_20_MG_FD_203070 | JGI IMG/M metagenome (GOLD analysis project Ga0315291, IMG submission 203070) | Sediment microbial communities from Yellowstone Lake, YNP, Wyoming, USA - YL17G12_20 | ecosystem: Environmental > Aquatic > Freshwater > Lake > Sediment | place: USA: Wyoming | collected... | reverse complement strand
ACGTGCCGATCAGGGATCGGCTATCACAAGTTCAGGCATCCGTTGCGTGTGGCCGACACTACCGAGGACAGCGTGGCATCTGTAATAGCGGGTCTCCTGACCCGCACATTTTCAGACAACGTGCCGATCAGGGATCGGCTATCACAAGTTGAGGCATCCGTTGGGTGTGGACAATACTACGGAGGACAGTGTGACATCTCTAATAGCGGGTCCCCTGACCCGCACATCGGCAATGATGTGCCGATCAGGGATCGGCTATTACAGCATCGGTTGCGTGTGGCCAATACCATCGGAGAAAGCTGAAGCATCGACGATGCGAAGGTCGACTGCAATTACCCCCACCCGGCAGTTCCAGCCTTCGCGCTACTGACACCCTACGGTCCCTCGAGGCACATGATATGATATAATCACAGGTAGGTGGGGCCAAAGGGTTGAGTCGACCGTCATACTTCCAAAGACTCCAATACCCTTCTTGATATTGGTGTAGTCCGGTTCATCAGTCCGCACTGAGAGCCTGTCTCGATACATGTTCGCCACGCTGTAATAGTTCCACAGCGGCGCATCGAATTGGATAAGATAGAACACTGCCTGGCGGAATCGTACACATCCCTCTCGACCGGAGAGATAGAGATCGTCTACTTTGTAACACAAGGCGGCACTACTGTTGTATGAAACCCGTTCCTCAGGCTTATATTCTTTTTGTCCGAGAGGAACCCAAACTGGGGATGTGGATGGCGTTGAACGTAGCGTGGGATGCGTGTAGATTTCCTCGTACAACTCCCAATAGTAGCTAATGACATCTCGCCTCACCGGGACTTCAAAACGCTTCGGCTGATACGTCCCGTCGCCAGGAGGATAGAGATAGTCAATGTAGATGCGGGCGAGATAGGCTTTCGCCTGAGGTGAGAGGGCAGCACTGAGGCCGAAGTCTGACCCTCCGAAACACGGGTTGGCGAGCGCGACGGGATTGACCGGCGTGATGCTGCCTTCGCCGGGAACGGTCGTCTTGGCCGTCACGGTCCCCATCGATGCTGACGACACAGTGAGTGTATACGTCTTTCCTCTCTCCGCACGAAAGGGACTTGAATAATAGACCACGATGTCACTCGGATATCGGCTTTTCTCGGACCGGGCAATCGCCTTCGCTTGAAAGCTGAACGTCGGTCCTCCCTCCTGCGTAATGCTTACTTGCGCATCTTGCACCGAGGTCTCGTCTTGATTCTTCGTCGGGTCATTGTCCGGCGGGTTGTAGCTGCTGTAAACCCTCACATATTGTGTATCGCTGTCGGTCGTGAGAATGGAATAGACGACCATCCTCGGCTCAAACGCTGCGCTGGGGTTGAACGACTCATCGCAGCTCAGGGCACAACAAAGCACAATCCCGATGCCGAGGAGCAGACGAGCATCTTTCACGGCAACAACTCCAGGGTGAGATTGAGAGATGGGAAGAATCCGAGCATGTTGATCCTCCGACCGGTCTTACGCTCGAAATAGAACACGTTCTTCCGGTCGTAGACGTTGATGACGTTGACACCGACTGCTGTGCGGATGGACCGGAAGATGTCGAGCCGGTACGACAGGTTGAGATCCAGACGGTGATACGTTGGAAGCCGTGCTGCGTTCTTCGGGCCGTACAACGTATAAGGGCTCCCTGTCTCCGTGAGAAACGGATTCGGATACAAATCCCCGAGCGTCAGCTTGTCGTAGAATCCAAGTGACTGCGTGAATGGCAGCCCGGAGCCAAACTCCCACCGCAGCGTGAGGTCAAGATTCTTGATCATATGCAGGGATGCCAGCAGATTCGCAACGTGCCTTCGATCGTACCGCGGTGGATACACAAACCCACGTTGATCAATAGTAACCCACGAGAGCGTATACGCGGCATACAGGTCGACCAGGTTGCTGCTGAAGCGAAGGAGTGCCTCCGCTCCGTACGCGTTCGCTTTCGAGTTGATGTAGTCAGGCTCGCTCGCATCAACCTTGTCACGATTGTACGTAACCAGCGAGCTGTAATGCTTGTAGTACCCGTTGAACGTCGTCGACAGATTTGGCATCGGATTCCCGTCAATGCCGATCACATAATGATCCGCCTGCTCAGCCTCAAGGTTGTCGGGCACGGCAATCCACGGCGTGAAGATCGGGATGACGTCATCTTCGTTCGAGACCGTGATGAACTCCTGGCTAAACCGGCCGTAGGACGATTTGAACTTCCAATTGCCATCAATGTCGTAGCTAAAGCTGAGACGCGGCTGGATGCTGCTTCTGGCGGGACAACCCCGCAGCCATGATCCGATTTCGATCCGCAGCCCGAAATCGGTCGTGTATTGCCCACTATGCATCTGATAGCGTATCCAAGACCCAATCTCAGGAAGTGTCGAGGCAAGTGTCTTCTGCTCACCGAATCTTGTGACCAACTTGTACTCAACGCTAGGGAAGCTGATCTCAAAGCCAAAGAAGTAGAGATCCTTCGAGTCGGTGTAGTACGTTGCGTTTGCGCGGACGGTAAATTCTTTGACCGTTGTGGAGGAGGGAGAGATCGTCTCCGACTCTTTCGGATCCCGCGACTGATCAAACTTGCTGCCTGAGAGGACCATATTGACGAAGAGCCGGTCCTGTATCAGTGAATTCACCTGGAACGCGGCCGATGTGTTCTTCCACGAGTAATCGGGCTCATCCGGATCGCTCGATTTCAGGTCATCCCTGCTCAAGAACGCCTGCACGCTGTATTTATCCTGCGAATCCGGGCGCTTGAACGTGGCTTTGATGAGCGCATCATAGAACGAGAGAGGCACGGTCTGGTTCAGGAATCTCTTGAACGTTTCGGAGAAAACAGACTTTCGCCCCGTGGCAATCAACTGCAGATTCTGTGAAATCGGGCCTTCAAGCTGGAGCTTGGAGGAGAGAAAGTTGAGATTTGCGTGGCCGGCGTAACTCGATGCATTCCCGTCGCGGCTCAGAATGTTGATCACGGACGAGAGCCGGCCGCCATAGTCGGCTGGGAAACCACCCGTGAAAACTTCAGCCGACTTCAAGATGTCCGGGTCAAAGATGCTGAAGAGTCCGAAGGCGTGGAACGGATTGTAGATTTTCATCCCGTCCAGCAGAATAAGGTTTTGATCTGAGGCTCCACCGCGGACATAAAACTGGGAATTCACATCGCTTGTGGAGATGATACCGGGCAGTATCTGTATGCTGCGGAAGACGTCCGGCTGACCCGTCACAGGAACCATCTGCATCTCAGCTTTGTCCAGGACGTGAGCGCTCGGGTACACCTGCAGCAGCTCACTTTTTGCTTTCCCCGTTGTGACAACTTCGTGCATCTCGACGGGTTGTTGTGAGAGCCGGAAGGTGACCGTTATGGCGGCAGTCCCCGTTACGACGACGGGCTTGACTTGTCGCCTGTAGCCGACCGAAGAGGCAGCAATTTCGTAGCTGCCCTGCGGGACACTGGGAATGAGATAGAACCCGTGCGCATTTGTCGCAGCCCCTCTAGAGGTATTGAGGATGATGATGTTGGCGTACGGGATGAGCTCGCCGCTGGCACTGTCCGACACGACGCCGCGGATGTCGAGCGCCTGAGCAAAGGCGGACAGAGTGAGCAGTGAGGTGAGAACCCCGATGCAGAAAACGGTTCGCACAACGGTCCAGTCTTTCATAAGAATCTATCGCTCCTTGCGACTTGGGAATGTATCGAGGGACAGAATAAGAATACCGTGACCGATTCCTTCACCTTAGTGGAAAATATGCTGAGGAAGAGCGCTCACGCTGGAATCAACCGCAAGGCTTCCGAATACTCCAGCCCCGCGGTAGAATACTCCAGCCCCGCGGTAAATGTTTGTGTAGTCACGCTCGTCGAGTCTGATCGAGAGGCTGTCTCGAGCAGAATTGGCGACGCCGTAATAGTCGTAGAGGGGTGCGTCGAACTGGATCACCTGGAATACCGCTTGCACGAATAGCGAGTTTCGCCCGTCTTCAAACGCAATGACATTCTCCAGCATGTCGTACCAACCTTCCACCGGAAATGTCTGGGTATCCGGATACTTGGGGTTGGTCGATTGCCTTCGCTTGACGACAGGATAGACCAATTCATACGTTTCATACGTTCCCGTACTGTTAGGCTTCACCAAGATCGGGACCTGGCGCCGTCTCGCTTGGAACCCGCGCGGCGTTGGGGCGAGGTAGTCAACGTAGGTCCGCGCAAGGAAAGCTTTCGCCTGGCCTGAGAGGTAAACGTTCACGCCGTAGTTTTCACCTCTCGTGACATATGGATTAACCAAGCAGACAAAGTTTGTTAGAGAAATTTGGGCAACACCGGGCACGGTGGTCGCACCTGTTGCAAAGCCAAGCGTAGGGGATGATACATTCAGTCTGTATGTTCTGCCCCTCGTCGGCCGGAAGGGATAAGAAACGTATGCGATAATGTTGCTCGCGTACCGGCTCGTGTCAGGTCGCTGAATTGTTGTGGGCTGAAAAGTGAAGGTCGATCCTCCGTCCCCCGAAACGCTAACCTGCGCATCCGAGACCATGGTCTCATCCTGATTCTTTGATGGGTCATTGTCCGGCGGATTGTAGGTGGAATAGACTCTCACATATTGCGTGTCGCTATCGGTTGTCAGCACGGAGTAGACCACCATACGAGGCTGAAAGGGCGCGCTGGGGCTAAACGACTCGTCGCAGCTTCCAGACAGAAGTAGTAAGATGCACACTGCAGTTGGCAGGACTGATCTGCTCATCGCAATTCGCCGTGGCTAGGGGATGAGAAGACAGACGATGCAGCAAGAACATACCGCTTTTTGGCGGGGCAAGTCGAGATCACCGTCATCTCCGACAGGTTGGAGATCCGACTTGTTGAAAAGGCTGCACGCTGGGAGAAGTCGGACTTCTCCGCAAGCCATCCGAGAATGATGAAAGCCTCCCTCATCACCGCACTAGTGCTCGCCGAATGGAAAGATGAACCACAACCACTAATTCCCCTTTTTTCCACGGCAGGTCAAGGCTAGACCTCAGGAAGCCTGCCGATTAACGGTTGCTATTTTGGACCGGTCAGAGACAAAGTAGACGCCGCGAGGGGGAAAACGTTGCGTATAATGGTGCCTGCCTAGCAGTGGGCGGTCATTTTCATTTGGGCCCTGGCCGGGAAATGGTCTCGGGCAGCTCATACACAGTAGAGTCAACTGCGAAGCTTCCGAACACTCCCACACCGCCATGCATGTTTGTATAGTCCGGCTCGTCGATCCTTACTGAGTACCTGTCTCGTGAAATGTTCGCCACGCCATAATAGTTGAAGAGCGGTTCGTCAAACTGGATCACATGAATCACAGCCTGCAAGAACCGTACTCCGTATCCGTCGTAGAGCCAAATATCGTTTTCCAGCATCTTGATCCAGGCGTCAATCGTAAACAATTCACTCTCTTGGTAGCGAGCACTTGACCATTGTCTTCGCTTTACGACGGGGTAGATGTAGGTCCACGTCCCCTCATAAAGGCTAATTGGTTTCATGAGAACCGGGATTTGACGCCTCCTTAGCTGCCATCCCTGCGGCGTGGATGCGAGGTAGTCAACATAGATCCGCACAAGGAAGGCTTTCGCCTGTGCCGAGAGGTAAACGTTAACGCCGTAGCGCTCGACATATGCGTTCTTGTACGGATCGGCCACTGCGAAGAAGTTACTTGGCGAAATCGAAGCGACACTGGGCACCGTGGCGGTGGCTGTTGCGGTGCCAAGAGTGGGCGAGGTTACCGTAAGTCTGTATGTCTTGCCCCGCGCAAGCTTGAAGGGATAGGACAGGTATGCCACAATATCGCTCGCGTATCGGCTCTTATCAACTCGCTGCACCACCGTTTTCTGGAACTGGTAAAGGGCTGAATCGGATGAAATCGTCACGTTCGCATCTGTGACTGGAATTTCATCGAGATTGGTCGAACGGTCATTGTCCGGTGGATTGTAGGTGGAATAGACTCTCACGTATTGCGTGTCGCTCTCGGTTGTCAGAACGCAGTAGACAACCATCCTCGGCTGAAATGGGGCGCTGGGGTTGAACGACTCATCGCAGCTCAGAAGACAACAGAGCAAGGCCCCGACGCCGAGTAGAAGAGATGAGAGAGTGGCGAGATAACGAGGACGTGTCCTCATGACGGTGCGTGTGCCTCTGCTTTCGAAGCTACTGCCAAGATGGGTGGCAGGGACTTATTTCAAGGTAAGGCAAGTTTCCGCACAAAGTCAAACGACGGACTGCTTATCGCTTTGTCGGATCGCCGTTCAGTTATGAGATTCCGCTTCAAAAACAAAAGGCCCCGAACCGCTTCGAGGCCTTGAGGTACAGACGAACTGCAAAAAACGACTAAACAGCTTCCTTCTTTTGTTTCGGCGCGTGGTTGAGGTGATTTTCAATCAGCTTGAGAAGCTCCGCCCTACCATCGCCTGTGACGATCGAGAACGGAATGATACCGCGACAGCATCCTTCCGTGAGCTGGCTGCCAAACCGCGTCCTGTAGGCTTCGAGCTGCTTGGTCAGCTTGCTCACGGGGAGTTTGTCCGACTTCGTGAGAACCAGCAGGTACGGGATTTCATAATAGTCGAGCCAATCCATCATCATCAAGTCAAGGGGAGTAGGCTCTTGGCGCGAATCGATCAATTGCATGGCAAGGGCGATCGGATGGCCGCGCTTCAGGAAATCCTCGATCAACCGCTTCCATCCGGCACGCATCTGCTCCGGCACCTTCGCATAGCCGTATCCCGGCAGATCAACAAAATAGAAAGAATTGTTGATGATGTAGTAATTGATCTCCCGCGTTTTCCCCGGCGTCGAGCTCGATCGCGCAAGATTTTTCCGGTTGCACATCTTGTTCAACAGGGACGATTTTCCAACGTTCGAACGGCCGATGTACAAGACTTCCTTCAGCTCGTTCTTCGGAAGCTGGTGGAGGTCCGACACGCCTTGCAGAAATTCAGCAGCAGCAATCTTAAGCATAGGGACGTCCCTCTCTTAAATGAAACAAGAAAGGATAGTCGACACTATCCCTGTTTTGACTCAGTCTCTTTCGCCCCCGACGCTGACGCTTCAGCACGGTCCGCACCCGTCGCAACTGCTTCGGGCTGGGCTGCCGCTTTCGCGGCGGCCTGAGTCTTTCCCTTCTTCGTCGTCCTCTTCCGGGGCGCCGTTGCAGCTTTTGCCTTTGCCTTCGCCTTCGCCGCAGCCTTCTCCTGGCCAACATTGTAATCCACGAGCTCCAGGACAGCGACTTCAGCCCCATCACCACGCCGCTGACCTAACTTGACCACGCGGGTGTATCCGCCGGGACGGTTGGCAACTTTTGGGGCAATATCGTTGAATAACGTCGTCACGGCAGTTCGGTCTCGCAGGAAGGCAAACACCACACGCCGGGCATGGACATCCTTCGCCTTGCCATCACCCTCCGTTTGAACTGCTCGCTTTGCGCGTGTGATCAGCTTTTCCACCACGGTTCGCGCCTCCTTGGCCTTCGCCGTCGTCGTGCGAATCTTCTTGTGCTGAATCAGCGAGACACTCAACGCAGAGAGTGTTGCCTTCCGGTGACTCCGTGTTCGTCCTAGTTTTCGACCTGATTTCAGATGACGCATAGGTACATTCCTTTGTCAAACTGCAGAAATTGACTCATTTGCGCCATAGGCGCCCGCCAGAATGCGCAGCGGGCTGGCATCAGCCTCTGGCTGAGAGTCATCTGGTCATCGAGCCATTTCTCACAATCACTCGATGACCCGATCACCCGATCGTCAATTCCCTTACTCGTTTCCGTCCTTCAAGTATTTGTCGACATCCATGCCAAAGCTCAACCCCAGCTCTTCCACGATCGCCGAGAGCTCGGCGAGCGACTTGCGGCCGAAGTTCCTGAACTTCAACAGCTCACCCTCGTCCTTCCTTACCAGGTCGGCGATCGTCTTGATGTTGGCCGAACGGAGACAGTTGTGCGACCGGACGGAGAGCTCCAGTTCGTCCACCGACATCCGCAACGTCTTCCGGATTTGAGCTTGCTTCGCCTCCTCCTCCGTCTCGACCTTCTCGGTCTCCGGCTCCATATCGAAATTGATGAACAACTGGATGTGGTCGCGAAGGATCTTGCCGGCGTGTGTGAGAGCCTCCTGAGGCGAGGTGGAGCCGTCCGTCTCGATTTCGAGGATCAGCTTCTCAAAGTCCGTCTGCCCGCCGACTCGCGTCGGCTCAACAATGAACCGGACGTTTCTGATCGGCGTGAAAATCGAATCAATCGGGATCATCCCCAGCGGCTGGTCGGGAGTCTTGTTCTCCTCCGCCGACACGTACCCCTTGCCGCGGCCGAGGCGAAACTCGAGATCGAAGCTCGCGTCCTTGTTAAGTGTCGCAAGGTGCAGGCCGGGATTCAAGATCTCGATTTCCGACGTTGCCTTCTGAATGTCTGCGGCGGAGAACTCACCGGGTCCTTTGAGACCAACCGTGAGCTTCATGAGCTTTTTGTTGATCGGTTTGATGCGAACCTGTTTCAGGTTCAGGACAAAATCCGCGACATCCTCCACCACACCCTTGATCGTGGAAAACTCATGATGGATTCCATCGATCCGTATCGCGGTGATCGCGGTTCCCGGGAGTGAAGAGAGAAGAACACGACGGAACGAATTGCCGAGGGTGACACCGAATCCCTTCTCCAGCGGCTGGACGGTGAAACGCCCAAACGTGGGAGTATAGGAACTCTCATCGAGCTCGATCTTCTCAGGCATTTGAACTAATGCATTGCTCATAGGACTCTTTCCTCTCGCTCGGAGCGAGGTGCTTAAACCTCGGGACTCTTCTCAGAAAGAAAGCCCGTCGGTCATGATGAAATTGTCAAGAAACAAGAACTCTCTTACTTCGAATACAATTCAACGATCAGCTGCTCATTCGCGTTCAACGGCACATCGGCTCGCTCGGGGACCTGCAAGAACGTCCCTGACATCGCCGCCTTGTCCAGGCTGAGCCACGGCAACATTGCCGTGTCTTTCATTCTCTTCATGGAGGAGTGAATCAGATCCAACTTCTTGCTCTTGTCACGGACCTGAATGACATCGCCGGGTTTCAGGAGATACGAGGGAATATCGACGATCGTATTGTTGATGAGAAAGTGGCGATGAAGGATAAGCTGGCGTGCAGACTTCCTCGAGGGGGCAAGGCCCATGCGATAGACGACGTTGTCAAACCGGCGCTCGAGCGTCTTCACCAGCATCTCGCCCGTACGGCCGGTCTGTTTGAGTGCTCGCTCGAAGTAATTCCGGAACTGTGCCTCCATCAATCCATACGAGCGCTTCACCTTCTGCTTCTCCCTCAGCTGCACTCCGTACTCGGAGATCTTCTGCCGGCGGCTCTGTCCATGTTGTCCGGGAGGATAGCTCCGCTTTTCGATCGGGCATTTCTCCGTGTAGCACTTTGTACCCTTCAGAAACAGCTTCTGTCGCTCTCGTCGGCACAGCTTGCAACTGGCATCAATGTATCGCCCCATGGTTCTCCTTGGTAATTTTCAAATTCCAATTTTCTGCGCCAGAGGCGCACCAGCCTTCGGCTGGAATTTCCGATCGCTGCAGATCGGCAATCGGCGATTGTCAATCCACTACACTCTTCGTCGTTTCGGCGGACGACATCCATTATGGGGAATCGGCGTGATGTCGCGGATTATCGTGATCTCCAGGCCTGTTGTCTGCAATGAGCGAACAGCCGCTTCTCGTCCAGCGCCGGGTCCTTTGATGAAGACCTCCACGCGGCGGAGCCCGAGATCATACGCCTCTTTGGCAGCAGCCTCCGCGGAGACCTGCGCGGCAAACGGCGTGTTCTTGCGCGACCCCTTGAAACCGTTCCTCCCCGCAGACGACCAGGCAATCACATTGCCATAGGTGTCCGTCAACGTCACGATCACGTTGTTGAACGTGGCTTTGATGAACGCCTTGCCGTTCGTATCAACGTGGACTTTCTTTTTTTTCTTTATGACCGGTGCCCCGGCTACTTGCTTAGCCAAGCGATTTCTCCTTACGAAAGGGTGTGATTACTTCTTCTCTATTGCCCTCTTCTTCCCGGCGACGGTCTTCCGCTTGCCCTTCCTCGTACGGGCATTGGTACGGGTCCTTTGCCCACGAGTCGGCAACCCTTTGCGGTGCCGCAACCCGCGATAGCTTCCGATGTCCATCAGCCGTTTGATGTTCATCTGAAACTCGCTCCGCAGGGCTCCTTCGACCTTGAAGTCGCTCTGTATGATCGCGCGAATCGCAGCAACTTCCTCATCGTTCAGTTCGCCCACGCGCTTGTTGCGGTCCACCCCAGCCTTCGTCAGTATCTCTTTCGCAGAGCTACGACCGATGCCGTAGATGTACGTCAGTCCAATTTCTGCGCGCTTGCTCTTCGGTAAGTCAACTCCAGCGATACGTGCCACGTAATAGGTTCTCCTTAGTTGAGCAAATTTTGAAATTCGAAGCACGAAATGCGAATCAAGATGATTTCGAAATTCGCATTTCGAATTTGGCTCCGTTATCCTTGCCGCTGTTTATGCTTGGGGTTCTTGCAGATGACATGAACCACGCCCTTGCGGCGGATAATCTTGCAGTTGTCGCACAGTTTCTTTACTGATGATCGGACTTTCATAAGCCTGCTCCATTCCGAGCTATTTGTACCGGTATGTGATTCTCCCTTTTGTCAGGTCGTACGGTGACATTTCCACCGTCACTCGATCGCCCACCAGAATCTTGATGAAGTGCATCCGCATCTTGCCCGAGATATGAGCCAGGATCTCGTGCCCGTTATCGAGTTTTACCTTGAACGTTGCGTTCGGCAGCGTATCGGTGATCACTCCATCGACTTTGATCGGACCTTGCTTTGCCATTGTGAAATGCTAGTGCGTCAGGATCTCAGGTTTTCCGTTGACGATCGCAACCGTATGCTCAAAGTGCGCCGATGGCCTTCCATCCTGCGTCAGCACCGTCCAGCCATCCGGTGCCATCCGAACCTTCCACGTACCTGCGTTCACCATCGGCTCAATTGCGAGGGTCATCCCCTCCTGCAATTTTATCCCTGTTCCGGGCTTGCCGAAGTTGGGGATCGCAGGTTCTTCGTGCAGCTCAACTCCGATCCCGTGTCCCACGAGGTCCCGCACAACAGAGAACCCTCCTGCTTCCACATGCTCCTGGACTGCGTACGAGATGTCATGCACCCGCTTTCCCGCAACCGCCTGCCCAATGCCCTTGTACAGGGATTCTTCCGTCGCCTTCAAAAGCCGATGCTTCTCCTCAGAGACTTCGCCAACCGCAAACGTGTACGCTCCATCTCCGAAATAGCCATCCTTCTTCACACCGACATCGACCGAGAGGAGTTCCCCATCCCGTAAGACTCGATTCGTCGGTATGCCGTGCACAACCTCATCATCGATCGACGTGCACAGCGTAGCGGGGAACAGATGCGATTTCGATTGGCTGTATCCTTTGAACGCCGGCACTCCTCCCATCGATCGAATGAAATCTTCTGCGAGTCGATCGAGCTCAATGGTCGTCACCCCCGGCTTCACCTGCGCCCCGACAAGCTTGAGCACATCAGCGACGATTTTGGAGCTCTCGCGGATGAACCCAATCTCTCGTTTCGTTTTGATTCGCACCATCGAACCCGGTTACCTCTCACCGTCTCCCTCGCAGCTTGCCGCTCTTCATAAACCCGTCATAGTGACGCATCAAGAGATGCGATTCCACTTGCTGGAGCGTGTCCAGCGCGACACCGACGATGATCAGCAGACTCGTGCCGCCAAAGAACGAGGCAAACCCGGGCGTCACACCCATCTTGATCATCAACGTTGGAAGAATCGCGACGATCGCCAGGAAAATCGACCCCGGAAGCGTGATCTTGGTCAAAATGTTGTCAACGAACTCCGACGTGTGCGTTCCCGGACGAATACCCGGGATGAATCCTCCTTGCTTCTTCATGTTATCCGCAACGTCCTTTGGATTGAAGGCGATCGCGGTGTAGAAATATGTGAAGAAGACAATCATCAATCCGTAGATGAAGGAGTACGTCCATGAACTGTAACTGAACCAGTCGCTCGAGAGCGTCGCAATAAACTCGCTGTCCGGAAAAAACTGGAAGATGATCTGCGGGACAAACATGATCGCTTGAGCGAAGATGATTGGCATAACCCCTGCCGTGTTCACGCGCAGCGGGATGTACTGCGTGACGCCTCCGTAGACCTTGCGTCCAATCACGCGCTTCGCATATTGAACGGGAATCCTGCGTGTGCCCTGGGTAACCAGCACAACGCCCGCGACGATGAAGCCCATCAAAACGAGAATCACCAGCTCGACGATAATGTTTCTGCCCCCGAGGATGAGCTGATACTCGTCGAGAATCGAGGCCGGGAATCTCGCTATGATGCCGATGAAAATAATGAGCGAAATGCCATTCCCGATACCCCTCTCCGTGATCTGCTCACCAAGCCACATCATAAAGATCGTGCCGGCGGTCAGGATCAAAATCGTGCTGAGGGCGAATCCAAAGCCCGACACTCCCACGGGTACGATGGGTCCCAGCGGCGTGATCGTGCTCTGAAGCTTCACCACGACACCGCTTCCCTGCAGCAGGCAGATGAAAACTGTCCCATATCTCGTATACTGCGTGATCTTCTTTCTGCCGTCCTCTCCCTCTTTCTGAAGCTTCTGGAAGTACGGAACAACCGCTCCCAACAACTGAATGACAATCGAGGAGCTGATGTAGGGCATGATGCCGAGTGCAAAGATCGCCGCGTTGCTGAACGCACCGCCGACAAACAGGTCATAGAGGCCGAACAGCGTTCCCTCGGACGAGCGACGCATGTAGTCCGCAAGTACGCTCGCGTCGACTCCGGGAAGTGTGATGTGCGATCCAATTCGAACGACCACCAGGATCGCAGCGGTAAAGAGCAACCGTTCGCGGAGCTCCTGGATCTTGAAAATGTTCGTAAACGTCTCGGTGAGTTTGCTCATGCTTTTGCCAGCTCGTTGACAGGACTACGACTTGCGCGTGTTGAGAACGGTCGCTTTCCCACCCGCAGCCTCGATTTTGGCAATGGCCGACTTGCTGAACGCGTGGGCTGTCACTTCCAGCTTGCTCTTCAGCTCTCCGTTGCCCAGGA
>Ga0315291_10007858_pt1 | contig 13123 bp, 14 predicted proteins | sample YL17G12_20_MG_FD_203070 | JGI IMG/M metagenome (GOLD analysis project Ga0315291, IMG submission 203070) | Sediment microbial communities from Yellowstone Lake, YNP, Wyoming, USA - YL17G12_20 | ecosystem: Environmental > Aquatic > Freshwater > Lake > Sediment | place: USA: Wyoming | collected... | reverse complement strand
GGCAGAAAATCCCCGCCACCCCTCTCTGCAAACAAAACCAGTGCGAGGTAGCGCAGGAATCTACGAAGCCCGCATAGATATCAACTACCGTTTAACCTATGAACGCTGGCCGGAAGATACGCTTAAGTTCCGCGTCGTCGGCCCGCACGATGAAACGTTGAAAAATCCATAGGCGAGCGAGGTGTTGCCGCTTCCGTTGACCGCTGAACGAAGAATCGCTCCTGCTGATTCCGCTTGCGGAGCAAAATATGCTACAATGATTCTAATCTCTGGCAATCCATAGTCCGTTAACCCGCCAAATGACGACTGAAAATATAGTTGGGCAATAATTCGAGTTCCTGAAAATGATTCGTTTGGCTAATCCCTTTTATTGATCTGTATAACTTTGCTGTTTCAGGGGGAAGGAAGTTCAAATTCTCTAGAATTCGATTTTCAATCTCTTGGCGGAATTCTTCCAAAGGTACTATTTCATCATCTAAATAAATTTCATTGATTGTGTTTTCATCTGGGCTGATTTCAGGAATGTTGTATTTCTCCCTGAAATACTGAAGGATTGGTTGAATATCAGGGTGACAGGCCTGAGAATTTACATGTTCCATAATCACAGGTTACCGAATTATATATGCAACCACTCTCTCTTACGCCAAGTTTGCAGACTTGTTAGCCGTGATGACTTTCGAACACTCTCAAGTATAATTACCTGAGCCAAGCCATGTTACTCAAGAGAGAAAGAGCATGAAAGTAGCTATCCTTGCAGGCGGATTAGGTACGCGCTTAACGGAAGAAACCATCATCAAGCCGAAGCCGATGGTCGAAATTGGTGGAAAGCCGATCCTCTGGCACATCATGAAGATCTACGCGGCTCACGGATTCAAAGAATTCGTCATCGCCTTGGGTTATAAGGGCGAAATCATCAAAGATTATTTCCTCAATTACCGCTATAGCGCCCACAGTCTCACGGCTGACCTGGATTCCGGCAACGTAATCATTCACGATGGGGCGAGCGAAGACTGGACGGTGCACTTGCTGGATACCGGTCTCACCACGCAAACCGGCGGGCGGGTGAAACGCGTCGCCGAGTTCATCGGCCGCGAGCCGTTCATGTTGACGTATGGCGATGGGGTAAGCAATATCAACATCCCCGCCCTGCTCGATTTTCACCGCTCGCGCCAGAAACTGGTCACCATCACCGCGGTGCGCCCGCCGGCCCGCTTTGGTCAAATGGTGATCGAAGGGGAGCAAGTGACACACTTCGAAGAAAAGCCGCAAATCGGAGAAGGCTGGATCAACGGCGGGTTTTTCGTGCTGCAACCGGAAATCATCCAATACATCCAGGGCGATCAAACCGCCTGGGAACGAGGTCCCTTGGAACGACTCGCCGCTGAGGGGCAATTGGTCGCCTACCAGCACGATGACTTCTGGTATTGCATGGACACCTTGCGCGACGTAAATTTCCTGGATAAACTCTGGCTGGAAGGGAGCGCGCCGTGGAAAGTATGGGAATGAACCGTTCCTTTTGGTTCGACCGGCCTACGTTCGTCACCGGCGGGACGGGCCTGGTGGGAAGCTGGCTGGTGCGCCGGCTGGTGGAGGCCGGGGCGGATGTCGTCTGCCTGGTGCGCGACTGGGTGCCGCAAAGTGAGCTGGTCCGCACGCATTGGATCGAGCAAGTCAAAGTGGTGCGCGGGGATGTCCGTGACCGCGATTTGTTGGAACGTATCCTGGGCGAGTATGAGATCAACACGGTCATTCACCTGGCCGCGCAGACCATCGTCACCATTGCCAACCGCAACCCGATCTCGACCTTCGAAACGAACGTCGCCGGGACCTGGGGCCTGCTCGAGGCCTGCCGGCGCAGCGTGATTTTCGTGTAACTGGTCATGCCCAGCATGACCATGTCATAGAGCGTGTAGAAGTTGTTCTTGCTGATGCCTCTTTTCCTCCTGGGCTGGGCCACCATCTTCCACGGCAGCATACAAGCTCAGCCATTTTCGCTGAAATCGCTCCGATTGGCTCATCATCGCAAAGGACGAAACTGACCCCTCCACTATAAGCGCATCCAGCAAATCAAAGAGCGCATCCCGCCGGGCTATCAGTCCTTTGCCATATATGGCTTGACGAAACTCGATTAGTTTGTTAATGTTCTGCTTGGTAGTCTCTTGAGTGTTCACAACTCCAGGTTTCTACAAAGGGACGGTTTTGCTCAAGGGCATAACCGCCCCTAATTTTGTCTAAACTCGAATATCCTACCCCAGGCTCCCTTTTACTGACAACCTTTGCGTGCACAAGAGTTTGTTGAGCATTATACCGTGCGGCAGTGTGGTAAACTAGATTAGATGTAATAGCAGAACACAATCTAGCAGGTTGTGTCCATGGCTCCGATAAAGTTTGATAATCGGGAGAGTGGAACCTAGAATATGTCTACGCAAAAGATGGTTACCCCCTTAGAAATAAGGAGAATCATCCTCGAGCAATCGAAGCGAGCGCACGTTGGACATATTGGTTCGGCGCTATCCATTGCAGATCTTATTGCAGCATTGTACGAATCGGTTTTACACATACCCGATCCAGATGATCCAGAGCGGGATCGCTTTGTTCTCTCCAAAGGCCACGCGGCCTTGGCTCTTTATGCAGCCCTCTTTTTGAAAGGATGGCTTTCCGAGGCGATGCTCAACACCTATTGCGCCGATGGAACATTACTGGGAGTTCATCCTGAACGCGCTCTAAGAGGCATTGACTTTTGTAGTGGATCACTCGGACAAGGCCTGCCCATCGGAGCAGGGGCTGCCCTGGGGGCGCGTTTTCAGGACTCCAAGCGGCGTGTGTTTGTGCTGCTCAGCGATGCAGAATGTGATGAGGGGTCTCTGTGGGAAGCGGTCATGTTCGCCGCCCATCACCATCTCTCCAACCTGATCGCAATCGTTGATCTTAATGGACAACAGGCGATTGGTTATACCGAGCAGGTGTTGGACCTCTCGCCGATGGCTGAACGATGGCGGGTATTCGGTTGGGATGTACATGAAGTGGATGGACATAATCTCACGGATGTGGTGAGCACAATTGAAAGCCTTAAAACTCTTACCGGTTCGCCGCATGTCTTGATCGCCCGTACGGTGTTCGGTAAGGGTGTCTCTTTTATGGAAAACCAAATCAAATGGCATTACTGGCCGATGTCGGAGGAGGAGTATCTCCAGGCGCTTGAGGAAATTGGAGCGGCATGAGAGGCCCATTTATAAAGACATTGGTTGAGATCGCCGAACGCGATTCCCGCATTTTGTTACTAACTGGTGATATGGGTTATATGGCGGTGGAACCCTTTTCTGAGAAATTTGCAGAGCGCTTTCTTAATGTGGGTGTCGCCGAACAGGATATGATAGGTTTGGCTACCGGCCTTGCAGAGGCTGGCTACATTCCCTTTGTTTATTCCATTGTTCCCTTTGCAGTGTTACGGCCTTATGAGTTTATTCGGAATGGTCCCATTTTGCACCAGTTCCCTGTGCGGATTGTGGGCACTGGAGGAGGATTGGAATATAGCACGAATGGAGCAAGCCATTATGGCTTGGAAGATGTGGGGGTGCTGCGTATTCAACCGGGTATCACTGTGATTGTCCCCGCTGATTACGAACAAGCCCGCACTGCCTTATTATCAAGTTGGAATTTACCTGGGCCGGTGTATTATCGACTAAGTAAGGACGATCGGACGATTGTACCTGGTCTGGGGGGAAAGTTTGAACTTGGGCACGTCCAGTATATCCGGCAGGGCACTGATCTCTTGATGATCGCAATGGGCAGCATTGCGAATGAAGCGGTTCGGGCAGTTGAATCTTTGGCAACTCGGGGTGTCTCGTGTGCTCTAGTTGTAGTGGCCGACCTGAACCCTGCGCCTACGGCTGATTTGGTAAAGGCATTGTCGTCTTTTCGGGTTGCCCTTACCGTCGAAAGCCACTATGTTGTAGGTGGTATAGGTTCACTTGTTTCCGAAGTCATCGCCGAGGGCGGCCTACCTTGCAGAGTGATCCGTTGCGGTGTAAGGACCCTTCCTACGGGAATTACCGGTAGCCAGAACTACATGCTGCACATGCACGGGCTGACAGGCGAACAGTTAGCCGCGACGGCTCTAGAAGCGCTACGCTAAACTCCACACAAACAGAGGTGTGACGATGATTGATCCAGCACGGAAAAAATTGAGTGCCGTGATAGCTTGTTATAGGGACGCGCCCGCTGTTCCAATTATGTATAACCGGCTCTGCGCGGTTTTCAAGAAGATCGGTGTGGATTATGAGATTATCTTTGTAAATGATAGCAGCCCTGATAACGCTCGCGAAGTTTTAGCCGAACTGGCTGAACGGGACAAAAAGGTGGTGGTGATCAATCACACACGCAACTTTGGTTCGCAAAGCGCCTTTACGAGTGGCATGCACATTGCCAGCGGTGATGCTGTGATCTTGCTAGATGGTGACCTGCAAGATCCACCCGAGTTGATCGAGCCATTCTTTCAAAAATGGCAGGAGGGGTACGATGTTGTGTACGGTGTGCGCGTCAAGCGGAAAGCCACCATGTTTTTACAAATCGCGTATAAGGCGTTTTACCGGCTCTTTCGCGCTGCGGCCTATGTTCCTATTCCTTTAGATGCGGGTGACTTTTCGTTGCTCGATCGGCGTGTGGTCAATGCGCTTAATAGCTTACCGGAAAGTAATCGTTTTTTACGGGGACTCCGGACCTGGGTGGGATTCAGACAGACCGGTGTGTCGTATGTGCGCCCGGAACGTATGTTTGGGAGGACGACCAATTCGTTGATGAAGAATTTAGGCTGGGCGCGTAAAGCGATTCTCTCTTTCTCCTATGCACCTCTTGAATTGATCACATTTTTGGCATTTATTACCGTGGGATTATCGCTTCTGGGTATTGTCTTTCAAATAGGTTTGCGTTTCCTCGCGCCGCAATTAGTGCCGAGTGGTTTTTCGACTTTAATCATCTTGATCTTGTTTATAGGAGGGATCCAGTTGATGTGTCTTAGTATTATTGGTTCATACCTCGCGCATATATACGATGAAGTAAAACGTCGCCCTCCTTTTATCATAGAAAGCATTCTCAATCCGCCTGCCAAGCAAGACGATTTTGATGATCTCTAATGGAATCACCCAGTTTATCTTCCACGCGGTGTGCTATCTGCAACACGCCAGGAAACGCAGCCGAACTCTATTCAGCGAATTTTGACCTGCTGGCGCTCAACCCTGTCGTTTTTTCGGCGCGCCGCCTACCTGATCAGATACATTATCGCCTGGTCAAGTGTAATACTTGCGGGCTCGTTCGTTCAGATCCAATTGCTCCTCCGGAGGTTCTTGCTAGACTATATCAACAGAGCACTTTTACCTATACGGAAGAAGTTGCCAACCTCAAGCGAACCTATGGGCATTATCTGGCAGAGTTGGTGACATATGGCGCACAAAAAAAAGCTTTATTAGAAATTGGCTGCGGAAACGGTTTCTTTTTAGAGGAAGCATTGGCACAAGGCTACCAGCATGTACAAGGCGTTGAGCCAAGCCAGGAGGCCGTGCTTGGAGCCAGTTCCACAGTGCGACCAAATATTATCTGCGATATTGTGCGGCCTGGCCTGTTCGTGCCGGAACAATTTGATGTCGTGTGTATGTTTCAAGTTTTAGATCATATTCCTGATCCGGGTATATTGCTGGAGGAATGCTTCAAGGTTCTCAAATCAGGTGGATTGGTCTTATGCCTCAATCACAATGTTGAAAGTTGGTCGGCGCGGCTCCTGAAGGATCGTAGCCCGATCATTGACATCGAACATACCTACCTTTACTCTCCAGCGACACTTTCCCGACTTTTCGAGGTCTACGGGTTTAATGTCAGGCGAGTAGGACCGGTTTATAACCGTTATACGCTCTATTATCTGGTGCGCCTCGTGCCATTGTCAATGATCTTGAAATCATGGCTACTTCAGCTTCTAAAAGGCAGCCTCCTGGGATGTATTCGCATGTCTGTTCCGCTTGGTAATATCTATATAGCTGCTCAAAAAGTGTGAGAGGGAACTCTTTTATGAAGCATGTAATCATCACTGGCGCCACCGGTTTTATCGGTACCAATCTGACGCGTAGGCTCTTGAATGAGGGTCATGAGATTCACCTACTAGTTCGTCCTGGTTATTCCCCATGGCGAATCCAGGCCATTCGCGGAGATGTGCACCTACATGAAATTGAGCTTCAGGATATTGAATCGCTTGGGGGTATCGTCAGGCGAATCCGACCGGACTGGGTATTTCATTTAGCCGCCTCCGGGGCATATTCATGGCAAACCGATCTGGCCCACATGGTTCAAACCAATATCGTGGGCACGATCAATCTGGTTGAAGCCTGTCTACAAGCTGGTTTCGAGACCTTTATCAACACTGGCTCATCGTCGGAATATGGTTTCAAAAGGACCGCCCCTACTGAGACAGAATGGTTAGAGCCAAACAGTCATTATGCTGTGACCAAGGCCTCGGCCAGCCTTTTCTGTCGCTATACTGCGCAAAGTCGTAACGTTCGGCTTTATACCTTACGTCTCTACTCTGTTTATGGTCCCTATGAAGAACCCAAACGATTAATGCCAACCCTCATACGGTTGGGGCTGAAGGGCAAACTACCGCCGCTGGTGAACCCGGAAACAGCACGCGATTATATCTATGTTGATGATGTAGTTGATGCCTATCTTTTAGCGGCAACCAGATCTGTTCAGGAACTTGGCGCTGTTTACAATATAGGTTCGGGTGTCCAAACCTCTTTGCGTGAGGTAGTCCATGTGGCACGCCAAGTACTAGGCATCGTCGTGGAACCCGAATGGGGAACTATGTCGCAACGAATATGGGACACCAACACTTGGGTAGCTGACATTCAGAAATCGTCAGATGAATTAGGGTGGCACCCGCAGTTCACTTTTCAACAGGGTTTTCGTAAGATGGTCCAGTGGTTTTCCGACAACACAGAATTTCTTGGTTGCTATTGACCGTATACAATCTAAATCATTTTCATATGTCTTGGTAGAATTTTAGTATCAAACTGGATCAGTAAAGCTGCTCAGTGGAGAATCCGGCAAAATCTTGAAAATTCAACTTGTATAAAAAAGTACTTCAGGAGATTCCGAAATGCGAATTGAGGCTCGATCATTAGACCTTGATAGAAAGAATGTTATTTTGAATAGTATAGGTTGGAAGGGAGATGATTTCCTTAACCTCTTACTGCTTTCATTTGTTTATGGTGTTTACTTCTTATTGTTGACAATAGCGGTGTATTTGCCGGGTGGTATCTCGGAATCAGAAGAAACTATCGTCTTTATTCAGGGATGGGTTACTATACCAATTTTGTCATTCCTGGCATTAGTCACGATACATAAATACAAGAGTGTTGGTAATAAAGAGGATGGCTTTTTCTATCCCGTTTTCCTGAGTTCAAACTACATTTTATGTTTGATATTTACAGTAGGGCTAAGGTTGAGTTGGTGGTTATTTCCCTCACTCATCCTATTGTCGAGAGTAGTTAATACTATATTGGTGCTGTTCCCCTTGATCCAGATCGCCCTCTTATGGACACTCAGAAAATACCGCGCTTCACTTGCCAGGACTGTCCGTGAAAAATTTGTGCAATTTCTATACGGGTTCCTCCCGATTATAGTTGTTTTATTCGTTGCCAATTTCAGCAACAGATATGTGATTATTGTGATTCCCGTGGCAGCAATCTTCTTTGCTATTTTGTTTAGTCGTCTGTCAAAATTTTTTATTGTTTCTTCCAAAACACGGAGCAGATGGATGTCATTGTTGATCGATATCACGGCTTTTTTAATAATCATCGGCGCTTGTTTTGATCCTAAATTTGCAGTGTGGATTTACCATCAGAACTATTATCTTGGCCCGGTTAACGCACTCCTGCACGGTAGGATAATCCTGGTAAACGTGTTTTCTCAGTACGGGGTATTGGTGCTGGAATTTTTAGCTTTGATTTTTAAGATGAAACTAGTACCTCTTTCGTATCAAGGACTGTCCTTTCTTGTAGCGTTGTTATGCATGCTGCAATATGCTGTGATCTATTTATTGCTTCGAGCGGTTCTGAAATCGCCCTGGTTATCTTTTTTGGGTTTACTGGTGATATTGCTTTTAAATTTCTTTGCAACCATAAACTTTTTCCAGGCAACCCCTTCGATTGGGCCATTGCGTTTTGGGCTTTGTTATCTGATGATGGTCCTTTGTGTACTCTACTACAAATACCCGGCAATAAACCGGATATTTTTATTTTTTGTGTACGTTGTACTTGGGTTGGCTTCCCTGTGGAGCTTTGAATCTTTTGTTTATGTTGCATTCATGTTCTTAGGTATGATGGTATATCAATCCATAATCACAAACGGTCAAGAGTTATGGAAGGTCATCCAATCGATCCTTCATACATCCTTTTGGGCCTTCCTTTCCATTGGACTTTGTCAGGCAATAATGGCAGGGGCTATTTTCCTCGAAACTTCCGATTGGCCTAAATGGGGATATTACTTCGAATACGTCATCTTATATGAAAAGGGTTTTGGTTCACTGCCCGTCGATCCGTGGAGTCCCTGGCTTTTTGTGATTGCAATCTACTTTTTATGCCTATCAAGCTATGTCATTAAATGGTTGATTGACAGGAAATTGGATGCTACCGTCGAACGAGCGACCATCCTTTGTTTGAGTTTCTTTGGAATAGCACAATTTACTTACTATTTAGGTCGTTCTCACCCCAATAATTTTTTCCATGTAAGTGTTCCTGCCATTATTATTGCTTTCTATGGGATAGACCAGATCGGTAAACTGCCCCTCAAAAAATATTTTCTCTTTAGTCAATCTGCCACGATTAGTTTCATTATCGCTTTGACATTTCTGTGTACGCTATATCTTCCCCAATTTCTAACGAAATTTCCGAATACAGGTTTTGATTTCGTACGAGCACTTGTTGAAGATCAACAAGTTGAAAAGTATTCGACCGAGAAGTTTCTCATAGATGAGTACAATTTACTATGGGCCCGCCAACCCTCTAGTGAAGAGGTCACAGATGCGGTTTATCTGATCCGTAAGTATGCCGGAGAACAAACCAGTGTGACGGTATTTCTTTCCAACGATTCAACCACTGAGACACTGCTATTAAGCAATAAAATTCACACTTATCTAATCGATCATCCTAGTGAAAACATTTTGAGTGCTCAGGTGAGACAATTTATCTACGATCATGCGCCTACACTGCACATAGGAGATATGATCTTTCTGGCTTCTGACCCAAGCCAATTGCTCTTACAAGATCAGGTCGCCCCGATACAATTTGCACAGGACATGGAACTTCAACAACAATTGGTTCTCCAGTTATGCGAACAGTTTTCGTTTGAAAAAGTGGAAGCAACCTTACATGGTGTCACAGCTTTCGTATTGCGGCCTGTTGGTAGTGAGCCGTCTGATTATTGCATTCGTTTGATAACCACTAAATAAAGTTTTTTCTATGCGTATATAAAGATGCAGCATGGTAAAGATTAAATGGCCTATTGTTATTCTTATATCAAATTTGATCGTGATAAATTTGGTTGTTCTTTTATTTTTGAATCGATCTTATCCATTGGTTGGACATGATTATGCTTATAACATTCCTCAAATGCTCGACACCTTTATCCATTTCCGGGTCAATGGCTTGAGCATCCAGTGGTATACGCCCACCTTTGGGGGGGGCTTGCCGGCATTCCCGGATCCAAACAACGGCCAATTCTCGCTCTTGGCATTGCTGCCACTGCTGGTCAATCCGTGGCAGGCGGTCATTATCTCATCCATCGTGTACATCGCTCTCGGAGGGATTGCCAGTTATTACCTATTTAACCGGGTACTGAAGCTTCACTGGACCTCCAGCATTTTGGGGATGATTTTTTTCTCCGCCAATGGCTTCATCATGCAGCGGATCGCGGTTGGACATTTAGGCTATCAGACTTTTCCGGTCATCGCCATCCTTGTGATCACCTTGTTGGACCCTTCCATTCCCAAGGCGATTGCCGGGTTGATCTTCTCTTTAGTGGTAGCAATGCTGGTCCACATAGCAGGTTATTTTCTCATCGTGGTGTTTGGGCTGGCGATCCTGATCATTTTGCCATTGGTTTATCTCTATAAGCCTGCCCTTTTTTCTTGGAAGCGCATTCTAACTGTGCTGTCGATCGGGGGAATTGTCGCTCTTGTTTTATCGGCCTCCAAGCTGGCGGCTGTGTACGCCTTCATGCGCTTCTTCCCCCGCCAGATAGCTGATCACTATCAAACATCGGGGATACTAGCAGGCCTGTTTGGGATCGTGCTACAACTTTTAGGAACAATGAATTTAACCCCTCTGTTTTGGGCAGCCAGGTTGGATCCGAATTTATTGGGCGGCTACTTGATTTCGGCAACCGGCGCGTTTTATGGATATTGGGAATTTGACATGTCCATGTCGCCGGTCGTTTTTGGAATTGTCATTATTGGGATTTACTCGTTTTTGAGAAAACCTAAAAAATACCCCAACTTATTCGCGGTGAATAAAAAATGGATCGCCTGGATACTGCTTATCTTTTTTATCTGGCTTACGATTGAATTTACTCTGGCCAAAGGCTTTATGTATCCTCTTCTCCAAAAACTTCCCCTCCTTAGCTCGCTTCACGTGAACCCGCGTTTTGCGGCCGCGTTCCTGTTTCCGTTGGCGCTTTCTGCGGCGGTTATTTATAACGGGTGGGCAGCCAAATGGTCGGGCAGGAAATCTGTTCTTTTATTCCTTGCTGTGAATCTACTTACACTTATCCCCTTAAGCACATATTTCATGATCAAGACGGATCTCCAGGATCGTTCCTATGATATAACCGAATCCCAGGAAATTTACAGCCTGATCCGCTCTGGTGATAACTTGACCATCACCGGAATTGTTTCCGGTGTAGGAAATACGGATGCTTTGTTCTTGCACCAGAGCAATTTGCAGCCATATTGGCCGATCTTCGGCTATCAACTGGAAAGTTTTCATCCCGAAATCGTGCCAGGCTCCATCTGGGCTATATCGGACGGTTATTACAATATGACCAACCCCTCGGGGTATGTATTTCCGGAGCTCAACGGAACTCGACCGTTTGAACGCATCCCTGTCAGCGAGAAAGACAAACTGGAAGCCTTTGCCAGCCATAAACAATCTGATTGGAAGATTCCTCTCTACCAGCAGATCCTCGATTGGTTCTCTGGATTGACAGTTCTTGCAGGCATGTTTTTTCTTTCTTTCGTTGGCATTAAACGACTGATCACTCGTTTTCATCACCGCGAAAATGCCGTGACGAAAGTGTAAAGACTGGCGCAACCAATCTGTGTTGAATGCGACGCACTTTCATGTGTGTCGCATTTTCTTATGTCCTGTAGATTAGACACTCCCAGCAAACAGCCTGGTTGACAGATTAGAACATTTGTTTTATAATAATTGTGCGGCAAGGATGTTCGTTGGGTATCCTCGCCACTTTTTCTTCAGTACTTTAACATGCGAAGATTCCGGAGAAGGTCGCCATCCAGCACGGCCTCCCTTCCCCTGGCCGAGGCGGCCTTCGCGAAGCATCCCTGCGGGACAAGCCGCCACTAGCCGAGACGGCGTCATGCCGTCATCGGCTGTAACGGGCGCATGAGCGCCCGATGCCGGGGGTGCTGCGCGACGCCGCTCGCAAACAGGGCGCTTTTTTAGATGCGGCGCGATAATTGAGAAGGAATCTCACCGGTCTCGCCGCTGCCGGTAGCCCATCCGTTAGCCGCCTGAGCAATAATGTGCTTGACAATAAGCTCAAAATCATCCATAATGGTGGCACTTTGAAACCATTTTGGAGGATTCCATGCCCACGCTTACAGTAAAAAACATCCCTGGTGATTTATACACTCAATTGAAACAATCCGCTGAAATTAACCGCCGTAGTCTCAACAGTGAGATTATTATCTGCATCGAGCGGGCCATTCGCAGTAGCAAAATCAATCCAGAAACTACATTGGCAAGGGCACGTATATTGCGCGAAAAGACAATCTCCCACCCCATCAAAGATAATGAATTTGCTCAGGCGAAAATAGCAGGGCGATTATGATAGTAGTAGATACCAACATCATCGGTTATCTGTACCTTGCCAGTGAACGTTCAATTCAAGCGGAAGAAGCCCTGCTCAAAGACCCTCATTGGGTAGCACCGCTCCTCTGGCGCAGCGAATTTCGCAATGTGTTGGCACTCTATATTCGGAAGGCAGTTTTTTCTCTCGAAGATGCCAACCGTATCATGGAAGAGGCAATTACTCTAATGCAAGGACGCGAATATGAGATTGCCTCGCTCCAGGTCCTCTCGCTGGTTGCCAGTAGTACCTGCTCTGCATACGATTGCGAATTTGTCGCACTCGCGCAAGATTTGAATGTGCCCATAGTAACTGTGGATAAACAAATACTGGAGCAATTTCCAAACTACGCGGTATCACTTGATGATTACGTTAAGAAAGCCAACGATGTCGGCTAACATCGGCTCCATCGGACCCCGAAAGAGCCGGGGCAGGCAGCGGCTACGCCGCTGAGGGCACGCACGGCTCGCCAGAAGTGGCGCGATAATGGTGAGTAGTCTTGCCAGCCCCGCCGCTGCCGACCTGCCCCACGAAGTGGGGTGAGCCAAACCGTTAGTCAATGTTTTTTTCTTCCTTCGCCGAGTCTCCGGACTCGGCGGTCGTTTTGGAGTACAATCGCCACGAATGAGGAGCTATGCCCAACCTCGCCATCCAAACCCAATCGCTCACCAAAAACTACGGCCCCGTGCGCGCCCTGCGCGGCGTGGACCTGGAAGTCCGCCAGGGGGGGATCTTCGGCTTTCTCGGCCCGAACGGCGCCGGGAAAACCACCACCATCCGCTGGCTGTTCGACGGTGTGACATCCTCCGGTTCGATGTTGACCGCCTTTCCTTCCCGCTTCCCTGGCCCGGCCAGGACGGGCTGACAATTGATAACCAGTCGCGCGCTGCAGTCCTGCACTGCCTGCCCTGCCTGCGCCAGTGCCGCAGGCACAGGTGGCGGGCTACACCGTCCCGATGTCCTTGCGGGAGGCCAGGGAGCGAAGTCGAAGTGG
>Ga0315291_10007857_pt1 | contig 13125 bp, 11 predicted proteins | sample YL17G12_20_MG_FD_203070 | JGI IMG/M metagenome (GOLD analysis project Ga0315291, IMG submission 203070) | Sediment microbial communities from Yellowstone Lake, YNP, Wyoming, USA - YL17G12_20 | ecosystem: Environmental > Aquatic > Freshwater > Lake > Sediment | place: USA: Wyoming | collected... | reverse complement strand
TGGTGACCGAGCCGCGCCAGCTCGATCGGCAACGCGCCGCAGACGTCCGCCAGGCCGCCGGTCTTGGCAAAAGGAACCGCCTCGCTGCTAGCTAGCAAGATGTTCACGTGCAGACTCCGAAGATCATGGGAGACGTCACCGACGTCGCTGGTTGCCAGATTATCGTGGATGCCCCCGCTGCGCCAAAGCCAGAATCGGCATTCCTGTTATTTCTACTACGTCGCGACAACCTCCGCTGCTCACAACCAACCACCCAGATTGCCCTCTATCTCCAGAATACCATACCAATTGCCCGAACTGCCGTATCGATACAATCGGAAGGGTCCGCCACTACCGATGAATCTTTCCGAGACCACAAGAAATGATTCGCCGGGCGGGGGATTGAGACAAGCCTGGCGCGGACCGTCATGCCGCCGGCCGCAGCCCCTCGGCCCACTGGTACAGCAGGGCGTTGCCCCGCTTGCCCACCTGCCGGATCGCCCCCATCTGGCGGAAGCAGTAGGCGATCCGCTGGGCAATCCACCGCTCCACCTGCAGCACCTCCGCGACATCGGCGGTGTGAAAGGGACGGGGTAGCGGGCCGGGGATCAACTCCGCCAGGTCCCCGCACGTCCGCAGACGGTGCGTTTCCCGCACCGCCAGCAGCTTCTGGTCTTCCACCTGATGATCGGCGTCGCGCCGGCGCCACCGCCGGCCGTGGCCCGGATACCGCCACTCCTCGATCTCCACCAGCGGGACCTCCAGCGTCAACTGCCGATGGGGGAATACCCGGGTGAAGTGGACCAGCTCGTCGAACAGGTCCAGCAGGCAGCCGCGTTTCGGGCTCAGCCGCCGCCCGGTCACCCGGCCGCCCCGGGCCGCCCGCTTCACCAGCAGCTTGCGGACCACGATCGGCTTGACGACGGTCACGTGGTGCGACTCAAGCAGCTTCTGCACCTTCCGCCGGACGGCGGCCAGCGGCCCGTGCTGGATCTCGACCAGCCGGCCACCCGAGACCACGTCCACGCGATAGCCCGCCACGGGCACCTCGAACCGCGCCTCCGGCCCGGCATAGAGCAACTTCAGCTCCCGGTGCAGCGAGGTTTCCATGGCAGCTTGGCAATCTGCAATTTACAGTTTTCAATTCTCAATTCCCAATCTGCAATATCGGCCTTCGAGCCTCGCTACCACAGCTTTTGTGATTCCCGGCAGAAGGGGTAAGGCTGAGAGTTGAGACAGGAGGGGTGAGGGGCGAGGGACGAGGGGAGTGGCGATGGGCCTGCCGGGGAAGCCGATCCGCGATGTGTAGTCTGCAATTCTCAATCTGCCATCCCGCCTTCAGGCCTTTCCCAATTCGTCCTTCTGCATTCATCATTCATCCTTGAACTGGAGGATCAACTCCGCGGCCTGCCTGATGTCTTCGAGGAGTTTCTTCGACTCAAGCTGCATAGACCACCCTTCGAGTCTGGTTGACGGACTGGAGAAAGTAAGGGTTCTTGATTGCGCCGACCATCAGCAGATCGACTGGCCGGCCGAACAGGGCTTCCAGCGACTCCAGCAAGGCGAAGTAGGCGTCGGCGTGCTCGCCGGACTTCAGTGGCAGGAACTCCACCAAGAAGTCGAGGTCGCTCCGCTGCGGATCAAAACCTCCTTCGGCGGCCGAGCCGAACAACTCCAGCCGCGCCACGCGATGCCGCACGCACAGCCGCTGTAGGGCTTCCCGGTTCTGTTCGATCAGACGGATCACGATCTATGCTCCTCCATACCATTATAACAGCCGCTCACTGTGCCGAGAGCCCACGGTGATGGTCCTTGGCGCGCTATCTCGTAGCCCCCTCCACAACGGCGATTTCCTCGCCCGTCAGCCCCTACAACTCGTACCTCGATCTGCCGCTCGCCGACGCTCTGCCTGCGCGCCGCTGCCAGCTTGCCTGCCAGTGCTGACTCAGCGCGCATGCAAAAAAAACACTGCTGGACAAGCCAGCAGTGCCACCCGCCCGCATCCTTCCCTCAACCCGGCGTAAACGCCGGGCCGACGACCGCCCCCGGGAAAAAGCCCGATGAATCGGCCTGCGGCCCTGCTAATCCCGCCGGATTCTAGGCGCAGAAGCTACTATCGCTTTGAAGCAGGCTTCTCGGGGCGCACAATCGCGGTGTCGCCTTGCGGTGGTTTCACCGCACCGGGATCGACCTGACCGCTTGCCTGCGGTTGATAGCCCGCTTCTATGTTCGCGCCGTCAGGCCTCGGCTGATAGCCCTTTTGTCCCTCCGGCCGTCGGGATTCCGTGTTACTACTCATACTTCTCCTCCACCAATTTGCGAAACTCGAGCGCGGCAATCTGGTCGGCCATGATCAGCACACCGCCGGTGTCCTGCACGGGTGCCCATTCGCCGCCCTGTACCGGTCGAAACTGGGCTTCCAAATACAAGTCACGATGCTCCGGATCGCTTGCTGCGAAAGAACGCGAGTGGAACAACCCGTACAGGCGCGAGCCGTCTATTAGTGTCACCAGAACCCAATACGGTTTCAGGCGGCTGAAATGCCAATCCCAGGCGCGGGGGATGGGATGAACCGTTCGCAACCCCAACCACCGTAGAAACCTTGCAACGGCCTCCCTTTGCTGCAACAATCCCGACGCCACGCCGAGGGCAACCGGCGACAGAAACATTATACCGAACAAAACCAGCCCCGACCAGTAAGGATGCCCCTCCAGAAAACCGGTCGCGAAGATCGGATACAGTACCCACGACCACAACCCGTGATTGATGCAACTCAGGCTCAGAAACTCCACAAAACGTGCCTGAGTGCCTACCCCCCTGCTGGGCACCAACATGGAGAGCACCGCCGACCATACAAATCCGGGCACGAGAAACCCCGCAGTAAAGAAAACTGCTTCAAAGCTACTGAATGTCATCGACACTTTCCTTTCGTGTTGCCATTCTCACCGCCGCGTCGTCTCCTCCAGAATCCCCATCTCCGCGTCGCTCAGCCCGTACAGTTCGTACACCAGCCGGTCCTTCTGCCGGTCGGTCGCCTCGATCTGCCGCTGAACGACCGTTTTGTGCTGTGCGGTCATGGTAGCGCACGTCGCCCTAGCTGCGCTGCGCCAACTGATCGTAGACTTCCAGAATCGACGTGTCTACGGGAAACAGCTCAGCAGCCGCATCCTGGTCACGCCTCGTGCCGCTGAAGGTGCTGAGGACGTACTCCACGTCCTCGCGTCGGATGCCGTAGAGAAGAAAAAATGCGGCGTCCAGTTCTGCCATCAGCTTGGCGCGCTCACTCGGATTCCACTTGTAGACCGGCGGATCGAATCCGGCCGCCTCGGCCAGCGGTCGCAGGTCCTCGGCCGTACAGGTCAACTTCAGCACCCGGTCGGAGATCCAGCGTTCGAGCGTGTACTTCTTGTGCCAGGGACATCGCTCGGCGTAGAGATCGGGCGGAAACAAGGGGAACTGTTCCACCAAGAAGAAGTTCAGGGTCACACCGCCGATCTTCTGCCTGACGACATAATCCAGCACGTGTGCATTCAAGTTTGCCAAGAGGCACATTCGCAAGCGTTCTTTCGTGTCCGTCAAGATAAGTGGGAAGTGATTCGTGACTGCGCACCAAGGAATGGCGGCAGCAATCATGGTTCGCTGATTAGTCGGGCTGGTGATATCCTTGAACCCGATAAACCCCTCTGGATGGGCTTTGCCTACTGCCGCCGTCACATTGCTCTCTTCCACCCACCATCGGGGCTGCACGACAAACTCTGGGTTCTGATGGGCCACGGGCGAAGTCGTATCGGTCTGGCCCTGCCGCATCCAATTGGTCGAGTCCACCACCACACCGGCCGCGCGATGATCGAACGCCTGGACCATCTTGGCCTCGTAGAGCGGCAGGAACGTCCGCTTCCCCTTCTTCCAGCGGTTGCCGTCCTGCTTCGCGCCCATCTTGTGCAGTTCTTCCCGCGTGAGGAACAACTCGGCGTCGTTGGTCTGGTCGAACATGCGGACAAACTTGATGCCCCAGGGATTGCCCCCTTTCCTGCGGGACCTGTCGATGAGGATGGGCACGCGCCGGTAGATCGCCTTGGTCAGCTCCGCATCGCGGCGCGAGCGGAAAACGGGGGAAGTATGCGTGTTCGGGTTCAGTAGTGCCAGATCCTTACTGGACAGCGGAATGTGGCGGTGCTTGGCCTCAAGATCACTCATGCGCCGAACGAAGAACACAAAGTCGGCTTCCGGTGTCTTCAACTCTGACCCGCCAAAGACCAGCGTGGAGAACTTGAACGAGCGATGTACATCGGGGAAAACAGGCGCCTTGTTTTCGAAGTCATGCAGGCTGATTAGCGATTCGCGCTCCATTAGTTCCGCGAAGAACTCAGCAGTCGTCTTGTCGGTGGCGATTCCCGAGGGCACCAGCAGGCCCACCCGTCCCCGCGGCGCGACGATGCTCCGGGCCAGCTCCGCAAACAGCACGTAGGTGTTGACATCGCCCTTGGCGGTCAAGGGGAAACTGCCCGAGCTGCGCACGTGGGCGAGGGTCGCCTCGGCGAGCTGCTGTGCCTGCTCGTACCTGGCGTAGAGTTCGGGGTTGGACTTCTCCAGCGCCTGGATCAGCTTGCGGCGCTGGGCCGCACTGACCGCCCCCGCGATCTTGGGGGCCGAGAGCGCGAAGAATTCCCGCTCCTGGAGTTTCAGCCGCTCCCAGGGCGGATTGCCGATCACACAGTCGAATCCAGGGTGCTGCGGGCGGGAGAAAACCTCCTGGAACTGCGACTGCCAGTCCATCGCCTGCGGATGCACGCCGGGGTCGGTGACGAGGCTATTGCCGAGGACGATGTTTCTCGACAAGTCGGCCAGCGTCTGGTTGCGGCGGGCAGAGCGGATCCACAACGCCAGTTGCGTGATTTCGACCGCTTGCCGCGATACGTCCACGCCGTAGAGATTCTCCCCAAGGATCATGTCCGGGATGGCGGCCTCGAGCTTGTCCGCGGCGGGACCCTCGTGGAGCATCAGTTCGCCGACGACCCTGCTGTACGACTCCTCCAGGACCTCATAGGCCTGCACGAGAAATGCGCCGCTGCCGCAGGCGGGGTCGCAAGTCTTGACGCTCCGAAGGGCCTCCAGGCAATCGCGCCAGTAACCCACCAGGGCGGGTGCGGGCTTGTCGGACTGCGTCTGCTCTGCCTCCAGCCCGTGGCGGCGCCGCACCTCCTCCAACCGCTCCGCGATCACCTTGGCAACCGTGTTGTGGACAATGAAGCGGGTGAAATCAGGCGGCGTGTAATAGATGCCGAAGCGCTTCCGCTGGGCGGACTTGGGCATGGCGGAGGGCGCCGCCTCGGCCTCCTCGGGCGCAAACAGGCCGGCCACGCGGATCTTCTCCACTTCGGCCACGGATTTCTCGAAGAGGTGGCCCAGTACGTCCACGTTGACTTCGTCGCGGAAGTCGTAGCTCCCCACACTACGGAAGAAGTTGGTCCACTGGTCGTCGAGCTGCAGGTCGTCCACCTCCGGATCGTGTGCGAACAGCCCGCCGTCATAGCCGGTGCGAAGGCCGAAATCGGGATGCCCCTTGTCGACGGCCTGGAACAGATCCAGGAAGTTTCGCCAGCGCGGATTCGTCACCTTGCTGAAAGGAGGCACCTCGTGATAGGCCTTCTTGATGCAGTTGGGCGGCAGCAAGTCCCGGTCTTCGCAGAAGGCGACGAAGATGATTCGGTCGAGGATCTTCTGGGCAATGTCAACTGCCCGTTCCAGACTCTTGTGCTCTTTGTAACGCAGGTGTTCAATCAGCCTCAGGCGCTCCTGGCTGTACATATCGTACAGCTCATCGCCCACTTCGCGCTGGCGGTTCTCCGTCCGTTCCAGCAGCTCCAGGGCTCGCAGCCCAAAACCGGGGCGCGGACGCACCAATCCGCCGCGCTCAAACAGGCAGTAGAATTGCCGGAATCTTTTTTCGTCGCGCAGATCCTGGAGTCTGAATTCCTCGTAGGCATGCTGCGTCTTCTGCCGGTGGTACAGCCGGATCGTGACGAAGTTGCTGACGATGCCCCAGGGGCAATCGGGCAGGGCGTTCAGGTAATCCCAGCATTGCTGAACTGGGGTCCGGCCGTTGAACTTGTCCCTGTCGAGGTTGACGCGTGGCCCCTTCAGTTCAATAACCACCAAAGGTGAAGCTTCTGCATCAGGTGAAAAATTCCCGAGCGCGCCATCGGCCGTACCCCCACCAGGAACTGTGAAGTTGCGTTGTAGCTGGTATTCGTCCGGGCTTTCGGTCGCCGCCTTGTACCCCAGCGCCTCGCCGAATACTTGCCGCAGGAAGTCGGCATCCAACGCCGTTTCCTTCTTGGCCAGGTGGCCCTCAGTCTCGAGGTCGGCCCAGCGTTTCACGATTTCGTGCGCGCGGGCTTGTTGGTCGTCCCGATAGAAGATTTTATCTGCTTCCTCGGCCAGGAACCGGCGTAGAATCAGCCCCGAACGTTTAGGGCTTTCAAAGGGAGTGAACAGATTCGGGCCGTTATCGTGACCCTCGGCCGTCTTCCTGCGTTTTCCCATCTTCCCGGCATCCTGAATGTCCGCCCTTAATCGCCACCGTCAGATAAGAGTAGCGACCCAGGGACGATCTGTCAGGCACCCCACCCCGGGCCGAAGCGCGCTACGTCTTGCGATGCTTGTCCGGGGCTGCTGCCAGACGAAGGACCTGGGCAGGCGGCGGCATGGCGGTGGCTCCTTGCGGGGATCGAATCCCATACCCCAAGCGAACACGCGATTATACCCCCGAGGGACGGCACGCCAAATGGGGAAGGGGACTGCAAATTGAAAATTGACAACTGCAAATTGCAGATTGGCGAAGGCGGAAAGCCCCCGGAAATCCAAGTCCGCCTCCCCCTTCTCGCCAGCTCTCTTCCTCAGTCTCCCTTCCCCCTTCGCCCGTCCCCCGTTCCCCCTTCGCCCTTCCCCCTTCCCTCGTAGTGGCGACTGAAGTCGCCACCCCTCACCCCGGGGCGGGCCGAAGTTGCCACCCCTCACCCCGGGTGGGCCGAAATGCTCGCCGCGCAAAGAAGAAGACCGCCGGGGCCGAGGTGCGCGGCCCGACGGTCTTCGGGGGGATTGTTTCTTTCTGCCGGCGCGGTTACCCGGGCAGGTCGATCTTTTCCTCGTCGGCGGCCCTGCGGAGCTTGCTCAGCGCCCGGGCCTCGATCTGCCGGATCCGCTCCTTGGTCACTCCCAGTTCGGTGCCCACCTGCTTCAGGGTCAGCGGCTCTTCGCCGCGGCGGAGTCCGAAGCGGCTGATGATGATCTGCTGTTCGCGCTCGTCGAGGCGTCCCAGGATTCGCTCGACCTGGGCCTCCCGCTGCAACTGGGCCGATTCCTGCTCGAACTGGTCCGTTCGCTCATCCTCGGCCGCAGTGAACATCTCGGCGTTGCTGGTGCGGAAGCGGTCGCGCTGGCGGTGTTCGTCGGGGATGGTCCGGGCGAAGTTCTTCATGATCGCCCAGCTCGCGTAGGTGCTGAACTTGTTGCCGCGGCCGAAATCGAATTTCTCCACCGCCCGCATCAGCGACATGTTCCCGTCGCTGACCAGCTCGAAGAAGTTCTCCGCCGGCCCCACGTGCCGCTTGGCAATCGAGACCACCAGCCGCAAGTTCGCGCGGATGATCTGATTCTTCGTGGCCACGGCCTCGTCGTAGCAGCGCTCGATCCGGTCCATCAGGCTGCTTTTGGGTTGGGCGGGAAGGAGCTTGTCGCGGAGCCGGGCGGCCTTGTGTTTCAGGTAGTTCAGCTTGCGGAACAGGTGGACCTCCTGCGCCCGGTTCAACAGCGGCACTTCGTACAGGCTGGCCAGGTAGGGCGGCAAGCCGTTGGGCAGGCGGGGCTTCCTGATCGGCTGATCGCCCTGCGGGACCGGCCCCAAGACGGCCTTCTCGGCTTTCTTCGACCGCACGCGGGCAAACTGCTCATTGGGGATGTAGTCCAAGGGGAGTTCCAGGATCCGTTGGGCGCGCATCTCACCGAGAATGCGGTAGATGCTGGCCCTGGTGCGGCAGAATCGCTTGGCCAGCGCCTCGACCGACTCTCCCCGATGGTAATGCTGATAGATCTTCCGTTTGGTCTCCAGCCGCAGCGGCCCGTGGTTGTCCGGAAAGATGGCCAACTCGGGATGGTTTTGGTCGAACTGTTTCAGCGTGTAGCGGATGGTCTCGGGACTGCGGCCTGTTTTTCGGGCGAGCCGTTTGGTGACGTCGGCCGGGCAGGCGCCGACGCGGGCCAGGCGGCGGGCCCGATCGAGGATCATCGCCCGCTCGTCGTCGCTGAGTTGGCTGAATTCTCCGCCCCGCCGCACCCGGTCCCGGTTCTCCGCCACAAAGCGATCCACGGAACTCTGCAAGAAGCCCACCCGCTTGCGGCCGTCGAGCACAAACCGCCGGCTGATCAAGCCTTGGCGCCGCCAGCGGGAGATCGTCTTGGTGGAGACGTTAAGCTGCCGGGCCAATTCCTCGACGGTGAGCACCCGCTCGCCGGCCGCACTGGCCGGCACGTTGGCCGCGTCGGAGACGTCTTCGACGAACAGCCGCAAGTCGTGACTGGCCTCCTGCCCGGTGAGTCTCAGGTCGGGGTAGGCCTCGGGCCGGAAGTTGGTGACGCGGAAGCAGACGTACTCGTAGCTGTAGGTCCGCTTGGGGTCGAGCTCGGCCAGCAGTTTTTCGGCCTGCGCTACCTGCTCGATCTTCTTCTCCCGCGGCGCAAAGCGAACCTGCTGATCGCGGAGTTGCCGGATAGCCGGATTCAGGTAGTCAGTGTGCATCGGAGTACCTTGGGGCACAGATGTGCCGAGCAGTTCCCTGCCGAGTCATTCGCCGTTTTGGGCGTGCTCTGGGCGTTTTGGCGGCCTTGGGTGGCCGGCCGGAGCGGCCCGATACGTTACAGTATATTAAACTCCGCGAATTCTAACAGGTGCAAGTTGCAAAAACCCTAGCGGGTTATCGTCTTCTCCCCTACCACCGCCAAGGCATGGATGTGCCCACCGTTAGTATTATCAGGGGTCACCTCCATCTAGCATGTTGCCGGCCGATCTCCATTCTTGTACGCAAAAAGGTGTCTTGAGGTCCAGAGAAAGTTCGCACCTCCGCTGGGCTTTTCTTCCGCTGGTGGCCGAAGGTCCGTCCTGATCACTGCCTGGCATTGCTCCACAAGTCCTTTCCGTCTCTTGTCTTAAATTTAGACGCATTTCGCTGTCAAAAGGTTACACAAATCCGGTCCGCCCGTGCGAATTTTCGGCCAAAGACCCTGCTGCAACTCCTCTGAACCCCACCGGACCGACGACTACGGCTTTCCGGAACCACCCCCGTTCTCCATATTGACATCGTGTCTCGTACAGGGCATAGAACCTACGCTTTCCGCTGAACTCTGCCGAATGCTCCAGTCGATCTAGCGACTACGTCAGAGGCCAAGGAGCAGCGTCACAGGGAAAGACCGGAGCGCGGTGGCCAGCCGACGGGGCGACCGCTCCATTGGTGTATTCGTCAGTCCGTCATAAGTGGTATCAGGGTGTTTTTCTGGCCCTCGCCCCCGGCCTCCAAGTCCCGGCTCCCTAGACGAACCGCCCACCACCACCTACAGCTACGCCATTGGCCATGAAGAACATCCGCACGCTGACCACCGTGGGGACCATTGTCGTTCTGGCCGTTTCGATCCTGCCCGCGGAAGCCGCCCAGGCGAAACGGACCTACCTGCTCCGCAGCGGGCGGAGACCGGGGGACGTGGACCGCGTCGTGGCCCGGCTGGCGGTGGGCGGCGAGTTGAAGGAAGTGGTGGACGAGAAGGTCCAACGGATGAAGATGGGCGTGGAGTGTGACTTCAGCTACGACGAGAAGACGCTGGAGGTACCCACCGCGTCGATCAACTGCTGGCGGTCGGCCCGCAATTACGACAAGCTGGACGCCGTGGTCAAGGTGGAGGACGAGGTGACCCGGCCCGCCCTGCGTCCCGAGCGACGGCTGATCGGCGTGCAGATCGAATTGCCGAAGATCACGCTCTTCTCACCGCACGGCACGCTGACGCGCGACGAGCTGGAGCTGATCGACGTCCAGGCCAACAGCCTCTTGTTGGACCGCCTGCTGCCGGAGAAACCGGCGACGATCGGCGAGGCATGGAAGATCCCCGAAGAGTTGCTGGCTGCCCTGCTGGGTCTGGACGCCGTCAGCCAGAGCGACGTGCAGAGTGTGCTCAAGGAAGTGACGGAGGCCGTGGCGCGGATGGAGCTCTCCGGCCGGGTGGAGGGGACTTTGGACGGCGTGTCCACCGCGATCGAGCTGAAGGCCAAGTACCGCTTTGACCTGGCGCGCAAGCGGATCGATTGGCTGGGTCTGCTGGTCAAGGAGCAACGGGGCATCGGCCAGGTCAAGCGGGGAGTGGACGCGGTGGCCCAACTGCAACTGAGGATCTCGCCCCAGGCCGGCTCTCCCCGGCTGACCGACGCCGCTCTGGAGAACCTCGCACTGAAGCCCACCAGCGAGCTGGGCAAATTGAGCTATACGTCAACCGAGAGCGGCTGGCAACTGACGCACGACCGCGGCTGGCACGTGATCGGCGACAACCGCGACCTGACCATCCTGCGGAAGATCGATGGCGGCGAGCTGGTTGCCCAGTGCAACGTCTCGGCTCTGCCGAAGCTCGCGCCGGGCAAGGAGATCACGTTGGCCGATTTCCAGCAGGACGTGCAGAAGGCCCTGGGGCAGAGCTTCGGAGGATTCGCAGAGGCCGGCCAAACGGCCAGCGACGCCGATTACCGGGTATACCGGGTGGTGGTTCAGGGTGAGGTCTCGCAGTTGCCGATCCGCTGGAACTACTACCTGGTGGCCGACGAGCACGGCCATCAGGTGGCCTTCGCCTTCACCGTCGAACAGAAGCTCCTGGAGCGTTTCGGCAAGGCCGACGAAGAGTTGATCCGCTCCTTTCGCTTCGCCGATCCGAAGCTGGCAAGCAGCACTCAGCAATAGACGGGTAGGCAAAAAAAGCCGCCGACCTTCCCCGCGGGAAAGCGGCGGCTCTGCAATCAAACCTCCCGCCGATTGCGACTGGATGCGTTGCTGCGAGACCAGCGGGGATCCGGCGTGCTACAGCACCAGCCGTAAGTGATCCCGGCTAACGCTAATGGGTTGGCACCTCCGTCGGAATACCAGGCGAGAGGCTCGATTTCCCTTGATATTCTTCCGCGCAAATTTCTCCGCACGTTCCACGATCGTCGGCCTTTCGGTCCCCGTTCCGACTGCCGGCCGGGGTCGCCTTCTTACCCAAGAGGTATCGGCAGTTTCGTCGCGCAGCTTGCAGCCGAATGTGCCGCCGCGCGACGGCAACCAGCCGGTCGGCAACCGACGGGAAACGGGGCGGGCACGCCGAAGGCCGGCAGTAACTCCGTCGTCTGGTTGTCCCGGCGGAGGCTGCGGGGCTGCGGACGGCGCCTACCCCTGTTTCCCCTCTCCAACGAACGGCTTGGAATCCCAGTGGTATAAGCTTCAGTCCCCCACAACCATTTTACCCTGGAGAATCCCCGTGGGCACCCTTCTTGAAGGCGGCCGGCGACCCAGCCGGAGCGATCACTCCCCCCCGTTGGGTGAGCCTGAAAAAGGGGACAGGTCCAATTTGCCGGAACGGCCCGAAGGGTGCTTCGCACAAATTGGACCTGTCCCCTTTTTCCTCCTCAACTGTGTTTTCCCGTTTCTGCTTGGTTAATCTCTTTGCGGAGCTGTCTTGCCGTGGTACAATACGGACCCCTCCAGATGAGTGGGGATGTGGCTCGACTGCTGTTGTCACGCGTCGTTGCGGGGCGGCGGACGTTGCGTGCAAGGGCCGGGCGGACAACATTTGACCGGTCTCGGTTGAAGTCGGAGTCGCTCTGTAGTATCCTACCGAATTAAGTCGTGCGTGTACTTCCGGGGTGGCAGCCGCCGTTTCCCGGGCGACCGGTTTCGCTCTGCTTTGGGCGGGTGGCCGGGTGGTGCGTTTCTGCGGGTCCTATCCCGCCTTTTGATGTGAGGATGGCAGCAATGCCGCAGGGTGTCATTAAGAAGCTCGTCTCGGATCGTGGTTTCGGATTCATCTCCGCAGAACGGGGAGACATCTTCTTCCACCATTCGTCGGTGACAGGGGTCAGCTTCGACGACCTTCAAGAAGGCCAGACCGTCGAATATGAACTCGAAGAAGGCGGTGGCGGATCCCAGGGACGGGGTAAAGGGCCACGGGCCTCTTCGGTCAAGACGGTCTGACCCCCGCCTGAAGGGAAACGAAGGCAAGATGCAGCCGCTGGGGCTGCGTTGGCGCTGAGGGTGTGGGCCAAACCCCGCACCCCTCGGCCGCTGCTACGTCGTTTCTCGTCCTGCGACGCCCCAGGTCCTCCTCTCGGCCTGGACGCCGATCATCTTGCGGGCGGGGAGCACGCTCCCGTGCCGCGGCGCCGGACTGCGTCGGACAACCCCTCAGTGGCCGTATCTCAGGCGGGAGGTCCCGACGAACCACGCCAGAGAACAGACAAAATGGCAGGCAGCAAAGGCGACCAGGAACCCCAGCGGGTTGGTTCCCGACAGGGCCACGGCGACCAGCACACAGGCGAACAGCAGAACGGTTTCCATGGCAGGGCCCCCTCAGGATGTTTGCGGGAAGGCGAGCCCGCCGGGGCACCCGCGTCGCGGGTCGGCCGGCGTGGACCACTCGTCAGCCATGGATACCCTGAACCCTGCCGGAATCTGCGCGGCAAAACCCACTGAAAGGGCGAGATCAGCGGCTCACGCCCAATACCCTCTGCCGCCCCTTCAGGGCTGACCAAGGGCCGGCGGACCTGCGACCCAGGGCGGTGTCCTGGTTGTCATGCACGAGTCCGCAGCAGATCACGCCCGTTTACGGGCGTTCCCGCCGCAGGCGGTATTCGGCCCGGCATTTATGCCGGGCAGGTAGGCCTTGGTTCCTTGGTTCGACCTTGGTTCGACGCCCGTTCACGGGCGTTCTCGGTAGGCCGGCTTGAGCCGAAGGAAGCCGCTAACCCGCATTTCTCACCAACACCCGACGTCGGATCACAGTGTGCCACTGCTTCGCAGAAGCAGTGCGGGGCGGAATCCCTCGTCACTGCTTGCCTTACGTCAAGCAGTGGCACACTGTGGT
>Ga0315291_10007855_pt1 | contig 13126 bp, 12 predicted proteins | sample YL17G12_20_MG_FD_203070 | JGI IMG/M metagenome (GOLD analysis project Ga0315291, IMG submission 203070) | Sediment microbial communities from Yellowstone Lake, YNP, Wyoming, USA - YL17G12_20 | ecosystem: Environmental > Aquatic > Freshwater > Lake > Sediment | place: USA: Wyoming | collected... | reverse complement strand
GACCTGGCCGCGCTCGACCGCGCGTGGGACGCGCACGTCGGCGAGAAGGCGCCGGTCACCGTCTACCGCAACGGGGTGAAACAAGACCTGGACGTGCCCACGCACGACCTGGAAAAGCTGAAGACGCGCCGGTTTGGTGAGGACAGGGAGAGAGGACGACGAGGACGGCGCGCGCGGCTCGCCCCGCCACCCCACCACCACCCCTCCCCCTCTTCTGCCCAGCTCGGTTCGCCGGCGGCACTTTCCAAGACCTGTCCGAGCGCGCCCTGCTCTTCATGCCGGTCGACGCGGACGGCGTCTTCATGCCCGACGCGGACGACGGGTCATCGTTCGGGGGCGCGGTGCCGCCGCGCGGGGTGGTGGTGGCGCTCAACGGGGTGCCGACGCCCACGCTGGACGTGTTCATTCGGGAAGCCGCGAAAGTCGAGGCCGGCGCCGCGGGGTCTGTCCAGTGGGCGTCGTCGCGCACGCCCGCCGACCCGACCGTGGCCGAGATCACGTACGACACCCGGTTCTCGCCGCTCGAGGTGTTTGCGTTTGACGACACGGTGCTCGAGTGGGTCAAGGAGGCGTGAGGGAGCAAGGAGGGGGGGTCCTGTCGCGAGTGTTTGGAGACGGGCCGGGCCGACTCTCTCGCGCGCGCGCCGGGGGTGGACCGCGTGCGCCTGCCCCGGCCTGCGTCTCTCTCTCGCGCGGCCATCGCGGGGTGGAAACGCGACGCGCTCGGCGGGGAGGCCGGCTGTGTGGCGCCCTGTCCGCCCCCGCCGCCCCACACACCTCTTGCCGCCCCTACCGCACGCCGCCTCCTTCCTCCCCCATGGCCAGGGCCTCCTGGGTCGCCCTGGCCCTGGCCCTGCTCCTGGCGACGGGTGCGGGAAACGAAGAGAGGGCGCGGCGGGGGCCATGCCTCGTCGGAGCGTCCGGGCCCGCCGCTCCCGGCCCCGCCGGGGGCGACGCATCACGCGCTCGCCGCGTAAGCACGTCCCGGCATCATCGCGCGGGCCGCCGACCCCCAACCGCCCCCCTCCCCAGCCGCGCCACCTGCCTCGGCCCGCGCGCTGGCCACCGCCACCTCCACCCCTCCCGGCACCCCCTGCCCCGGCCCGTTTGACGTGTGCCCCGGCCCCACCAAATGCCGCAACCCGGGGCGCGGGGACGAGTGGTGCTTCTGGCTGTACCAGGACAAGGGGGCCTGTGTCTGCACGTAGATAGGGGAAGAGGAGGGTCGGCCTAGGCGCCGCTGGGCCTGCATTGGTGGTGGGCGGAATGCTTTGCGTTGCGTGTGCGGGATGAAAACCGAACCGTTGCGCCCCCGGCGCGGCGGCGCGCGCCGGCCCCTTCGCGGCCGCGCGTGCAACCAAAGCGACTCGGACGCGTCGGATCAAAGAGAGAAGATTGCCGGGTCACACGGCGGCACCGCGCCGCGCCCCACCCCCTCTCACCCTCCTCACTCCGCGATTTTTTTGAGCACGAAATACTCCCCGCCCTCGACCAGCTGCTTCGGCGGCTCCCCCTCGCGCACGGTGCCCCACCAGATGATGGAGTCGTCGTACGGGTCGGGCACGCCGACGACGCGCTCGGGGAAGACGGACGTGACGGCGACAGGAACGGTCGCGGTGCCCCAGGGCGCGTCCAGCCAGTCCTCGTGCCACAGGTCGCGGCCGGCGGCCTTGGCGGCGAGCTCGTCGCTGAATAGAAAGGAGGGAGGAGGGGGTCGGTGGGCGGTGGGTGAGACCCCACGCGCGACCGCGCCCTCTCCCCCAACCTCTCCCCTATCCTCACCGCTCCACCCCGGTCGCGTGCTCGATCTCGGACGTCAGGTCGGCGCCGGCCGCGGGGCGGGGCGCCGAGGACGCGAGCGACCGCGCGCCGGCGAGCGGCGCGGCGGCGGCCGCCACGAACGCGGGGGCGGCGGTCAGCTGGGCGAGTGGAGTGGGGTGGATGGCGTGGGTGAGTGCGCCCCGCATGGTCGCGCCGCGGGGGGCGCGGCGGCCGTGGCGGCTGCGGGAAGGCCGCGTCGCGCCCATTCTGCGCCGCGCGCGCGCGGGCGCCGCGCGGCGCCCGCCTCGCCCGCGTCCACCCCCTGGCGGGGGTGGCGCACGTCCGCCGCCGCCCGAGCAAGGCGCGAGCGGGGGCGCAGGCGCCGCCTGGGCCCCAGGCCGACCCCCGCCCTGCGAGGCCCTCGCCCACGCACCCGCAGGCGGGACGCCAGGGCGGACGCCACGCGCGAAGCCATGCTCGCGGGACGCGGGAGGGGGAGGGGTTGGGGGGGGAGGGGCGTGGTTTGGCCGCCTGCGCGCGGGTGTGAAGGCGGGGGGGGCACGGCGCGCGGCCGCGGCCGCGACCGCCGCCGCGACCCGCGCGCCCGCCCCTCAACGAACCCGCGGTCGCCTCGCGCGACAACACAGCGCGCCGCCCACGGCGGGCAAGCCTCACCCTCGACGCCCTCCCCCGCTCCTCTCTCTCTCTACTCCCCGCGCAGCTTCTCCAGCAGCGCGGGCCCCGACGTGCACAGAAACCAGACGCTGTCCGCCAGCGCGACCGCCGCCGCCGCAAATATGACGCTTTGCGGCCCGCCAAAGAGCGACCCCGCGCCGTCCTCGCGCTGGACGTCGGTCCAGCCTATTTTCTCGGACAGGCCGCCAATGCCGCCGTAGCTGTGGACAAAGAGAGAGGGTGGCGGGGTGAGGACAGGGCGAGGGGCGCGGCCTCGACCGCCGACCTCGCCCCGTTCTCTGCGCACCGCAGGTCCGCGGCCCCGACCACCTCCAGGTCCGTCTTGGCCGCCGTGTCGAGCCCCCCGTTGACCCAGGCCAGGTCGCCATACCCCGCCCGCGCCAGTTGCTCGGCGGCGGCGAGGGAGCGGAGCCCCTTTTGGCACGCGACGACGACGCGCGCGGTCCGCGGGACGGCGGCAGAGACGTCGTCCGCGAACCGGGGGTTCGGCTTCATGTGCAGGCCGCCCAGCCACAGGCCGCCCATGCCCAGCCAGGCGCCGTGCTTGAGGAGGGCGGGGAGGGTGTCGAACGATTCCGGCACGTAGAGCGGCACGCGCACCGCGCCCGCGACGCCCGCTTTGTCGGCTTCAAAGGGGGGGCGCACGTCGAGCATGACCCAGCCGTCCTGTGGAGAGGCGGGGGAGAGGGGTGGGACGCGGCGCGGGAGGCGTGCACGGGCGCCGACCGCGCGCCGACCGCGGGCGCCGCTCGCCTCTCTCCCTCTCCCTCGTCCGACCTTCATGAGCTCGCCCGCGACCTTGGCGGTAACCGACTTGACGCGGCCCTCGCGGATCTAAGGGGTGGAGGGAAAGAAAAGGGCGAGGAGGCAATTGGGTCGGGCCGAGCGCGGGTCGGGCCGGCGTCGCCCTGGCTGGCCAACTCTGCTCCCCCTCCCGCCCTCCCATCCTCTCTCTCTCACACCTGCTGCTGCCAGCGCTGCTCGTTGGTGGACGGCGCGGCCGACGCGGACGCGCGCAGCGGCGCGAGCCGGCGCGAGAGGGGGGCGGAGCGAGCGGCGCGCAGCGCGGGCGCGCCGCCGCGCACCAGCGCGATGGGCGGCGTGACACAGGGGCGCGTCAGCTGCATGGCGGGGAGTGGAGCGGCTCGCAGAGTGCGCCATGCTAGCCGCCCGCGGCGACGCGGGCACACCCCAGCGCCGCGCCGACCGCCTGCGCCCCTCCTGATGCGCGCCGCCGCGCCTCCTTGCCGCCGGCCGCTCGCCCGGCCCGCGCCGGGCGCCGCGCGCCGCGCGCCGCGCGCCGCGCGCGCCACGCCGCCGCCGCCCGCGGACGACCCCTCCCCGCAACCCCCTCCTCTGTCCGCGGACGACGCGGCCGCCCTGCTGGGCGTGGACGCGGGCGCCGACTTTGACGCGGTGCTCGCGGGTTTGGCCGCCTGCGCGCGGGTGTGAAGGCGGGGGGGGCACGGCGCGCGGCCGCGGCCGCGACCGCCGCCGCGACCCGCGCGCCCGCCCCTCAACGAACCCGCGGTCGCCTCGCGCGACAACACAGCGCGCCGCCCACGGCGGGCAAGCCTCACCCTCGACGCCCTCCCCCGCTCCTCTCTCTCTCTACTCCCCGCGCAGCTTCTCCAGCAGCGCGGGCCCCGACGTGCACAGAAACCAGACGCTGTCCGCCAGCGCGACCGCCGCCGCCGCAAATATGACGCTTTGCGGCCCGCCAAAGAGCGACCCCGCGCCGTCCTCGCGCTGGACGTCGGTCCAGCCTATTTTCTCGGACAGGCCGCCAATGCCGCCGTAGCTGTGGACAAAGAGAGAGGGTGGCGGGGTGAGGACAGGGCGAGGGGCGCGGCCTCGACCGCCGACCTCGCCCCGTTCTCTGCGCACCGCAGGTCCGCGGCCCCGACCACCTCCAGGTCCGTCTTGGCCGCCGTGTCGAGCCCCCCGTTGACCCAGGCCAGGTCGCCATACCCCGCCCGCGCCAGTTGCTCGGCGGCGGCGAGGGAGCGGAGCCCCTTTTGGCACGCGACGACGACGCGCGCGGTCCGCGGGACGGCGGCAGAGACGTCGTCCGCGAACCGGGGGTTCGGCTTCATGTGCAGGCCGCCCAGCCACAGGCCGCCCATGCCCAGCCAGGCGCCGTGCTTGAGGAGGGCGGGGAGGGTGTCGAACGATTCCGGCACGTAGAGCGGCACGCGCACCGCGCCCGCGACGCCCGCTTTGTCGGCTTCAAAGGGGGGGCGCACGTCGAGCATGACCCAGCCGTCCTGTGGAGAGGCGGGGGAGAGGGGTGGGACGCGGCGCGGGAGGCGTGCACGGGCGCCGACCGCGCGCCGACCGCGGGCGCCGCTCGCCTCTCTCCCTCTCCCTCGTCCGACCTTCATGAGCTCGCCCGCGACCTTGGCGGTAACCGACTTGACGCGGCCCTCGCGGATCTAAGGGGTGGAGGGAAAGAAAAGGGCGAGGAGGCAATTGGGTCGGGCCGAGCGCGGGTCGGGCCGGCGTCGCCCTGGCTGGCCAACTCTGCTCCCCCTCCCGCCCTCCCATCCTCTCTCTCTCACACCTGCTGCTGCCAGCGCTGCTCGTTGGTGGACGGCGCGGCCGACGCGGACGCGCGCAGCGGCGCGAGCCGGCGCGAGAGGGGGGCGGAGCGAGCGGCGCGCAGCGCGGGCGCGCCGCCGCGCACCAGCGCGATGGGCGGCGTGACACAGGGGCGCGTCAGCTGCATGGCGGGGAGTGGAGCGGCTCGCAGAGTGCGCCATGCTAGCCGCCCGCGGCGACGCGGGCACACCCCAGCGCCGCGCCGACCGCCTGCGCCCCTCCTGATGCGCGCCGCCGCGCCTCCTTGCCGCCGGCCGCTCGCCCGGCCCGCGCCGGGCGCCGCGCGCCGCGCGCCGCGCGCCGCGCGCGCCACGCCGCCGCCGCCCGCGGACGACCCCTCCCCGCAACCCCCTCCTCTGTCCGCGGACGACGCGGCCGCCCTGCTGGGCGTGGACGCGGGCGCCGACTTTGACGCGGTGCTCGCGGCCAAGACGAGGCTGCTGGCGGCCGCGGCCGGCGACGCCGGGCGCGTGTCCCAGGTGTGTGATGGGTGGGGTGGGTGGGTGGCTGGATGAGCGTGCTCGGGCGGCGGCGGGGCGGGCGCGCGATGCCGCCGCCGCGCGCCCCGGCGACGCCGTGCGCGCGCCTCGACCTGCTTCCCTCCCTCCTCCCCTTTCAGGTCGAGGCCGCCTACGACGCCCTGCTCATGCGTTCCATGCAGCGCCGCCTGGCCGGCGGCGTGGCGAATTCCAGCGTGCGCTTCGCCGACGTGCGCGCGGCGCCGCGCGCGGCGCGCGGGCCGAGCGCGCGCGGGGGTGGCGGCGGCGGCGGCGGCAGCCCCTCCCGCCGCAGCCCGGCGACCGCGGCCGCGCCCTCGTTTGCCGGCGTGCGCCTCGCCCCCGCCCCGACCCCGCTGCTCGCCAAGCAGGCCGCCACGTTCGGCGGCCTCGCGCTGTGGGCCCTCGCCCAGGCCCTCCTCGAACCCCCCGCGGTCGCCGCCGGCGAGGTCGCCGGCCTGCAGACCGCGCTGGCGCTGGGCGCGTCCCTCTGGTTTTTGCGCGACGGCAAACGGCTCGCGTTTGGGACGGCGGCCGCCGCGTCGTTCGCCGGCCTGGCCGTCGGCGCCGCGCTCGGCGGCGCCACCAACGCCTGGCTCCGCGTCGACCTCGTCCCCCTCGCCGGCTTTTCCTCGCCGGGCGTGCTCGCGGCGGAATGCTGCATCCTGACGCTCTTTGCCGTCGCGGCGCTCGTCGACGATTGATTGTTTGATCGAGCCGGGAACGAAGGTTGTTAGGGGCTTTGATTTCTCGGGTGGGGGGCAAGAGTGCAGGCGGGCGCGGCTGTGGGGGCGCGCGCGCGCGTGTAGGCGCGCGTGCCAGAGAGACTGCCGGGTCGTCCAGCACCGGCCGCTCGCCCTCGCTCCCGTCGCCCCGCCCTGCCGCCGCCCTCAAACCCAGCGGCGGTCACTGCCTCTGCAGTCGCTGCATGGGAAGTGGCGGCGTGGGTTGTGAGGCCAGGGTTCGGGGTAAAGAGCGTGCCTGAGGGTGTTGCCCCGTCCACATTGCAAACAATGCACCCGTCACTCGTAGCCCCACCCTCTGGCCCCTCCCTCCTCACCCCACACGGACCCCACACGGAAGCCACCCTCGTGGAGGCAAGCGCGCGAGCGTGAGTTGCACAGGCGGGGAGCGAAGAGAGCGGCTCGCGCGCCGCGCCCTCCCCCTCCCGCGCCCCTCTTCACGCCACCTCCATCGCCGAAACCACCTCCGGCTCGCCCTCGAGCACCCGCACCCGCTCGTGCAGCGGCAGGACCTTCGTTTTGTCCACGGGGGCCGTCCCTTTCTCGTAGACAACGGGGTGCGTCCGTTCGTACGTGCGCCCCTGCAAAAACTCGTGGTTGCGCATGTATTCGACCCCGTCTTTCGTGATGACGCAAATGTCCACGTTGGAGCCGGAGCCGAGGTCGTTGTAGATGCCGGCCCTGATGGCGCGCGTGACGAGCGCGACGGCGGCGTCGCGCGGCATGCCGTCCGAGTAACCCGATTCAAACACGGCCATGGCGTTCAAACTCCCCGACCCCATCGTCGCAAACGGCAGCGCGTCCGTCGACCCGTGTGGGTAGACGGTGAAGAGGTGGCCGCCCTCGGCGTCGACGCCGCCCAGGACCAGGGCCGCCGACACGTGGCCCTGGTGCCGGAAGAGGTGCTGCTTCAGCATGGTGAGCGCGGTGACGACGCGCGAGGGGCGGGAGGTCGCGTAGCGATGGAGGGTGAGGGCGGACGAGACCATGCCTGGACGAGGGACGGGTGGGGGCGCGCGCGAGGAGCCCGGGCGCCACCCTCTCCCCCCTCCCCGCCACCCTTCTCACCAGTCACATTCTCGGTGTCGGCCGCGGTGCCCGCGCCGCAGCAGTAGATGTTGGGCGCGATGAAATGGATCTTCTCGCAATTTTTGTCGGCCACCGTGGAGCCGGCCGTCGACCGCGTGTCGGCACCGAGCACGACGCCGTCCTGGGAGGGGGGACGGGGCGTTGGGCGGCGCGTCGCGGCGCGGGCGCTGCGATGTGCGCGGGCGCGGCGCAGCCCACGCGGCGGCCCGCGGCGCCGGCGCCCGCGCCGGGAGATCGCCGCGCGATCGGCGGCGGCCATTCGGGAGAAGCCCGCCCCCATCCGTCCCCGATCGCCCCTCACCGCAAACACAATCCCCGCGATGGTCGTCCCCGTCTTCTTAAGCCGCGGCGGCACCACGCCGCGCGCGGCCAGGGCTGCGTTGCGGGCACACAGGTCGAATGAGAAGCCGGGCAGCTGCTGCTGGTCGGCCATGGCGGCGGGAAGAGTGAAGGAGGGGCGCAGCTTCGTCTCCCCACTCTCTCTCTCCAGCCGCCGCCCCTCCCTCAATGGCCCACGCCCATGCGCTGTCGCGCGCCGCGGGCGCCGGCGCGCCGCCGGCGCGCCGCTCCCCTGCGGTGCGCCGCGCCGGCTCGCGCTCGCCGCCGGCGGCTGCTGTGCGCCCCGTGGTCGCCGTGGCGTCGGCTGACGCGGTGCGTGAGGTCTAGTGAGGGCGGGACTGGGCGTGCGAGCCACCTGCGGCGGCGACGGCGGCCGACCCGCTGCCCCCGCAATTCCCTCCCGTTCAGACCGACGCCTCGGCCGCCTCGACCGGCGAGGTCACCATCCGGCGCCGCCCCCCCCACGGCCGCGCGTCCCAACCGTGTGGCGAGTTTGCCTTCCAAACCCCGCAGTCGGACGACAACAAGCCCGCCAACATTCTCGAAGAGATTGTGTGGTACAAAGCGTACGAGGTGGAACAGGCGAGGACCAAGGTGCCGCTGCCGCGGTTGATGGCAGCGGCGGCCGCCGCGCCGCCGACGCGTGACTTTGCCGGCGCGTTGAAGGCCGCGGCCGCCGCGACTGGCCGCCCCGGCCTCATCGCGGAAATCAAAAAGGCTTCCCCGTCCAAAGGCGTCATCCAGCCGGATTTCGACGCGGTGCGCATCGCCCAAGCGTACGCGGCCGGTGGCGCCGCGTGCCTCTCCATCCTCGTCGACCGCAAATTCTTTCAGGGCGAGTACGCGTTCATTGAAGACGTCAGGAGGGCGGGCGTGGAGCTGCCGATCATCGCCAAAGAGTTTGTCGTCGAAGCATACCAAATTTTACGCGCGCGCGCGTCCGGCGCCGACTGCGTACTCCTCATCGCGTCCGTCCTGCCCAACGCCGACATCAAGCTGCTGCTGGCCACGGCGCGGCGGGCGGGGCTGCAAGCGTTGATCGAGGTGCACACTGAAGCAGAGCTCAAGCGGGTGTTGCAGTTGACAGATCTGTCGGGCGCCCTGCTCGGCATCAACAACCGGGACCTGGGCACGTTTGAGGTCGATTTGAACAACACGGCGCGGATCATGGCGAGCGCGGCGGGGGCGGAAGCGATCGCGCGCGGCCTTCTCATGACGTGCGAGTCGGGCATCTTCACGCCGGCCGACGTGGCGGTGGCGGTGGGCGCCGGGTGCGGCGCCCTGCTCGTGGGCGAGTCGCTCGTGCGGGAGGGCGACCCGGAGGCGGCGGTCAAGGCGTTGCTGGCGTGAGGGGAGAGTCGGGAGCGGCGTCTGATTTGGGAGCTCACGGCCGCGCTCCGTGTCATGAGAGGGTGCCGTTGATTGCTCCGGCTGCCCGGCGGGCCAGCGGGCCTCTCTCTTCTCTTCTTTTGGTTCGTCTCTCGCCTTCTTCACTCACTCTTGCACACTCCCGCCCCCACCATGGCGGCCGACGACCCGCCCACCATCCGCATCACAGTCAAGACGCTGCGGCCGTCGGAGCACGTGCTGTCGGTGGCGCCGACGGTGCGGCGGCGATGGAGGGGGATGGGGGGCGACAGCGCGGCGCGGCCGCGGGCGCGCCCGCGGGCGCCGGCCGGCGCTCGCGGGCGCGCGTGCGAGCGACAGCGACCGGCGCGCGCGCGCGAGGCGGCGAGTCGGCGCCGGCGATCGCCGCCGCGCCCACCCCCTCTCCGTTGTCTCCAGACCACCGCCCTCGACCTCAAGCGCCTCCTCGCCGAACCGGCCTCCACCCCGGTCCCCGTGCAGCGCCTCATCTTCCGCGGGCGGGAACTCGAGGATGCCACGACCCTCGCCGCCGCCGGCGTCGGCGACAGCCACGTCCTGCACCTCGTCGTCCGCCCCGCCGACGTGCCGCCGAGCCGTGGCGCCGCGGCTGGAGGCCCGTTTCCGATCGCCATATCCGCGGGCCCGCTCGGTGGCGGCGGCGCCCCCGGAGGCGGCGGCGGGGAGCAGGTGACGGTGACGGCCGAGTTCGAGTTTGGCCCCCCCCACACCCCGCCCGCGCACGGCGGCCCGATCGTGTCCGGCCCCTGGCCCAGCGGCGGCGGCGCCCCCGGGCCGGCGGACAACCAGCCGCCGATGCACGCCCTCGACGCGCTGTCCGCCGCGCTGGCCGCGCTCGCCTCCGGCGCGCACCCCACCGGCACCCCCCTCGTCCGCCCCGACCCCCGCCTCACCGCGGGCGGCAGCATGGCGGCGTTGAGGGCGGCGGCGGGGCGGGTGACGACCGCCACCGGCGCGTCCGTCCGCCGCGACGTGGCCGACTCGCTGCTCGCCGCGGCGGGCGGCGCCGGCCCTTCCGCGCTCATGCCGCTGCTGGCCGCGACCGAGTTGGCGATTGCCGAGCTGGCGACGCGCACCGCGGCCGTGGCGCGCACCGCGGCCGACGCCGCTTCCGCGGCGTCCGCTTCTCTCGCCGACACTGTCTACTCCCGCGCCCCCTCGGGCGACGGCCGCGCGTCCGACCACCTACTCGCCATCCTGGACGCGTGCCAGGGCGCTGGCTCGTGCATGCTCGAAGTGGCGCGCCTCGCGGGCGCCGCGCTCGCGGCCAAGGCGGCGGACGACGTCTCCCCCCTCGCCGGCGCCGGCCCCGGCCATGTTTTGTTGGCCCCCGCGGGCGCTCCCGCGCCCCCGCGCCGCTCCCCGGCCGAGGTGGGGCGCGCCGTCGCCGCCGTCGCGGCGGCCGCGTCCCGCCCGCCCGCCGCGCAGGCGCTGCGCGTGCAGCAGGTGTGGGGCGCGGCCGCGACGGCCAGCGGCAACATGCCAGCGGGCATGGCCCAGGTGCCGGTGCAGCCACGGCGCGTGCCGGGCGCGCCTCACGGCGGCGCGCGCACGCCGCCGCGGCCCAACCCGCCGCCGGCGCGCGGCGTGCTCAACGTGCACTTCAACGACGGGAGCGTGGCCACGCTGGATCTGAATCCCGCGGTGGCGGCGCTGGAAGCGGCTCTGACGGGCGTGCCCGCGCTCACGGGCCTGGCCCTTCGCGCCGAGGCGGCGGCGCGCGCCGCCGCCGCCGCCGCTCCGCCCGCCCTCCCCGCTAGCCGCTGGCGCCCGGTGCTGGAATGCACCCTGCAATCCGCGCTGGGCGCCGCCCTGTCCCGGCTGGGCGCCGCGGCGCGCGGCGGCAGCGGCGAGGACGTCGAGCGCGAGGCAGCGCGCGCGGCCGTGGACGCGGTCGCGGCCGCGCGGGCTGCTGCGGCCGCGGCTGTTGCGGCCGCCGACGCCGCCGCCGAGGCGAGCGGGGTCGCCCAGGCGTCGATGCTGGGGTCGGTGCGCGTCGGCGTGAGCAGCGCGCCGCTGGCCGCGGCCGCCCCGGCCGCGCCGGCCGCGGTGGCGCCCACGCCCGCTATGTCCACGCCCGTGACGGTGCCTACACCGGCGGCTCCGCCGGCGGAGGCCGCCCCGACGCCGACGCCGGCGCCGACCCCGACGCCGCCCGCGCCCACCACCACGGCCCCTCCCGCCCGCCCCGCGGCCGGCCGCGGCCTGGGCGGCGGCGGCCTGGCGCCCCGCCCCGCGCCCCGCGCGCGCGCGCCGCCCCCTGCGCGCGCGGCGGCGAGCGACGCGGTCGAAGAGATCCCCCGCCGCCGCCCGCCCGCGCCCGGCGGCCCGCCCGACCTGGGGGCGCTGCTGGGAGGGCTGATGGGTGGCGGTGGTGGTGGCGGCGGCGGCGGCCCGGACCTGGGCGCGCTGCTTGGTGGGCTCGCTGGCGGCGGCGGTGCTGGCGGCCCCGGTGGCGGCGGCGGCGGCTTCATGGACATGGTCTCCTCCCTGGCGCAATCGCCCGCCATGGCGCAGATGATGGAGAGCATGATGGGCGGCGGCGGGGGTGGGGGTGGTGGTGGCGGAGGCGGCGCCCCTCCCGACCTGTCCTCCCTCATGGGCGCCATGGGACCGCTCATGGGCCAGATGATGGGCGGCGGCCGCCCGGCCGCGCCTCCTGCTCGCCGTGGTGACCTGAGCGCGCTGGGCGAGCTGCCGCCAGCCGAGGCGACTGCGTGGCGCGCCGCGCTCGCTGCGGACGCGGGCGCCATCGCGGCCGCCGCGGCCGCGGGGCCCATGAGTGACTCGTACGTGCAGGCGGGCGGCGGTGGGGGTGGTGGGGAGGGCGGGCGGCCGGCTTGAGGGGAGGGAGTTGGTGGGGGCGTGTGAGACGCACTCCGCTTCCGCGTTGCGAGCCCTCCCCCAACCTAACACCAAACCAGAGGGATGAAGCGTCATATCGAGTGTAGCGTGGGCCGCCGGGGCGGAAGAAGGGTGGCGAGCCGACCCCTCCCCGCCCCAAGCAACCCGCCGGCGTCACCGCCCTTCAATCGCGACCGCCTGTTCAAGGGACGGTCGCTGGACTCGGCTCGGCCACTTTTAATCGTTCGCCGTGGGTTTTTGGTGTCGCGGCCGCGCGGCGAAGGGCGCGCGCGCGTTTCGCCGGCGCGGCGGCGGCGGCCGGCTAGCCGCCGCCGGCAGCCGCCGCGCCGGCGGTCGCGCCCGGCGCCCGGCGTCGCGCGGCCGGGGACCGGTCGGCGTCGCGCGCGTGTGGGGGGCGGGGGTCTGCGCCGCGCGGCGGCGCGGGCGAACACTCGCCAGCCTGGCCCCGCCTTCCACCCCCGCGCGCTCAGACTGGATGTATTCCGCATTGAAAGTACGTGTCTCGCCATGGGGGAGCGTCACGCTCGGCGGCCGGCCGCGCCGGGGGCGCTCGCGGCGCGCAGACAACTGCGAGCGTACGCCCGCAGCCGCCGGCACCCCCCTCGCGCCCCGGCGCGACCGATCACAGAGTCGGCTCGGGCTAGTCGTCGTCACGGCGCGCGGCGGTGGAGGGCAGGGCGGCGGCGGGCGCCCGCCACATGCCGCCGGCACGCCGCCCCCCCACCCCCTCTCGCCCTCCCCTTGAAAACAAAATTGTAGTCTTGTGCATCCATCACGCGCGGGGAGGCCGTCTAGCGGCGCCCGCGTCAGGGAATAGCGGCGGTCAGCGGGCGCGGCGCGGCGCCGAACAGTGAGGGGGGGAGCGACGACGGCGCCACAGCGCGCGCGAGCGCCGCATGCCCTCCATCCCGGGGCTCGCGGTGGCGTTGCTGCTCCTCATGGCGTCAGCGGTCGCGGTCGACGCGAGCGCGAGCGCCCCCGTTGCAACCGACGCCGCGCCCGCCGTCGCCGCGCTGCGCGCTGCCCTCGCGCGCGGCCGCAGCCCGCCGCCCACGATCGAGGTCAGGAAGTGGCGGTTGCGAGGGCGGCATGGCCAGGGAGGCTGGCCACAGGCCAACCGGCCTCCTCTCTCCTCCTCCTTCAGACGCG
>Ga0315291_10007852_pt1 | contig 13129 bp, 11 predicted proteins | sample YL17G12_20_MG_FD_203070 | JGI IMG/M metagenome (GOLD analysis project Ga0315291, IMG submission 203070) | Sediment microbial communities from Yellowstone Lake, YNP, Wyoming, USA - YL17G12_20 | ecosystem: Environmental > Aquatic > Freshwater > Lake > Sediment | place: USA: Wyoming | collected... | reverse complement strand
GAAAGCCGCAACCGCAACCGCCGTATCATAGACACCGCCTGGCATGTTATCCATGCGGATGCGGCTCTGGCCGCCCAGGAACGCGCCCAGCGGCAGGCGACCCAGCCGGTCAGCTAGGCGTCGCCGCGGGCGAAAACGGGCCCATCGGCCTGTCCCTCCAACCGCACAGGTAAAACTTCCCTGGACGTGGTATTGATAGGGCGCGGCCCGCTGCGGCGGGCTGCTTGGCTGATCTGTGCAGCTTTCGAACCAGCCGGCCGCCAGGTCTGCTCGGTGTGGTGCGGAGCCTGTGATGTTCCGGCGGTTTTCGGGTAACTATATGTATGGTCCCCGCTCATAGGTTTGGCTCTTGGCCCATCGGCGCGACCTGCTGGCGGCACCATGAGGGGGACGGGAGGAGACAGATGCTGTACATACCCAGCGTAGTTGAACAGACACCGCGCGGCGAGCGGTCGTGGGACCTCTTCTCACGGCTGCTCCAGAACCGCATCATATTCCTTGGCAGCGAGATCAACGACACGGTCGCCAGCCTCGTGATCGGCCAGCTATTCTACCTGCAGAGCGAGGACCCCGATAAAGACATCGAGATGTACATCAACACCCCGGGCGGCGAAGTCCCCGCCGGCCTCGCCATCTATGACACGATGCAGCTCATCAAGCCGGAGGTCCGGACGTTCTGCGTCGGCAAGTCCGTGAGCATGGGAGCGATACTGCTGGCGGGTGGGGCTAAGGGGAAGCGGGCTGCTCTGCCCAACTCCCGCGTGATGATCCACCAGCCACTGGGCGGCACCTACGGAGCGGTGAGCGATGTTGATATCTTCACGCGCGAGCTGTTGCGCACGCGCGACCGCATCAACGAGATAATGGCCTATCACACCGGGCAGGACGTTGAGACGATCAAGCGCGACACCGAGCGCGATCGCTGGATGACAGCGGATGAGGCGAAGGAATATGGGATTGTTGACGAAGTGCTCGCGATGCCGGCCGCAAAGGTGAGCCCCAAGTAACTGCCGCCCCAGGATCTTCGGAGGAAGATGAATGCGGACTCGTAAGCCCGAACCACATTGCTCATTCTGCGGCAAGACGCAGAGCGAGGTTGGCGGCCGCCTGATCGCCGGCGACGGCGTATTCATCTGCGGGGATTGCACGTCGCTGTGCCACGAGCTGCTTCAGGAAGAGCAGCGACCGGCGATGGCGCATCAGGAAGCGCTGTTCGAGTTTCCCATCCCGACGCCGAAGGAGATCTACGAGGCCCTCAGCGACTACGTGATCGGGCAGGAGTACGCCCGCCGGGTACTCTCTGTCGCCGTCTATAACCACTACAAGCGGATCCAGATGGTGCGCGAGGGCGATGAAGATGACGTCGAGCTGCAGAAGAGCAATATCCTGCTCATCGGTCCGACCGGCAGTGGGAAGACGCTGCTCGCGCAGACGCTGGCCAAGATCATAGACGTTCCCTTCTGCATAACCGACGCGACCACGCTGACCGAGGCCGGCTACGTCGGCGAGGACGTCGAGAACATCCTGCTCAAGCTCTACCAGGCGGCCGAGGGCAACATCGAGCGCGCCCAGCGCGGGATCGTGTACATTGACGAGATAGATAAGATCGCTCGCAAGAGCGAGAACCGCTCGATCACCCGCGACGTAAGCGGCGAGGGCGTGCAGCAGGCGCTGCTGAAGATCCTCGAGGGGACCATCGCCAACATCCCGCCGCAGGGCGGCCGCAAGCACCCGCAGCAGGAGTACATCCAGATGGACTCGACCGACATCCTGTTCATCAGCGGGGGCACCTTCGAGGGGCTCGACGACATCATCCGGCAGCGGCTGAGCGAGCAGCGGGCCTTCGGACTGCGGGCGGCGCTCAATGGCCACCGCGAGCGGCCGCTTGGGGAAGTCCTGCGACAGGTGCTGCCGGAGGACTTGCTGAAATTTGGCTTCATACCGGAGTTCATCGGGCGGCTTCCGGTGGTGGGCACACTGGACCCGTTGGACAAGGCGACGTTGCTGCGCATTCTGGTGGAGCCGCGCAACGCGCTCGTGCAGCAGTACCGCAAGTACCTGCAGTGGGACGGCGTGGAGCTGGAGTTCACGCAAGACGCGCTCGATGCCATCGCCGAGCAGGCGCTGGCCCGCAAGACGGGGGCCCGCGCGCTGCGCACGATCATCGAGGAAGTCATGCTCGATATCATGTATGAGGTGCCGTCGCGAAGGGGCACGGCGAAGTGTCTGGTGACAGGCGAAGCTGTCCGCCGGCAGCAGCCGGCCACGCTGGTGGGCTCGATCGAGCCCGACCAGGGCCGGAAGGAGAGCGAGGAATTGCCCCAGCCGGCGCGCGAGCGCAAGGAGCGCAAGGCCGGCTAGGCGGTTAAGGAGATAGTATTGGCTGACGTCAAGGATACAAAGATCCTGGCTCCCGAAGAGGTTGATGTTGATGCCAGGGCCGGCGTGGTCCCGGATCAGGTTCCGGTGCTGCCCACGCGCGGCGCCGTGATCTACCCATATCTGGTGGTGCCGCTGTTCGTGGGCCGCCCGCGCTCGATCCAGGCGCTGGAGGCGGCGATGAACGAGAACCGCCGCATTGCCCTGCTGGCCCAGCGGAACGTGAATTTTGACGACCCCGGCCCCGATGACCTGTACGCGGTCGGCACGATCGGAGAGATCGTGCAGACACTGCCGCTGCCCGACGGTACGATCAGGGTGATGATCGAGGGCTCCTTCCGCGTCCGGGTCAAGAGCTACGTGCACGCCGAGCCGTTCCTGCGGGCGCAGATCGAGCCACTGCCCGAGGTCGAGCAGCCCGGCATCGAAACCGAGGCGCTCGTCCGCAATGTGATCGCGCAGTTCGAGCGGCTGATCAACCTTGGCAAGAACATCCCGGCCGAGGCCTTGGAATCGGCCCGCCGGATGTCGGATCCCGGCCGGCTCGCCGACCTGATCGCCTACTACGCGCAGATTGCAGTTGACGTGAAGCAGCAGATACTGGAGGCGGTCAGCCAGCGCGAGCGCCTGGAGATACTGGCCAACGTGCTCAACCGCGAGATCGAGATCCTCGAGGTCGAGCGGAAGATCAGCTCGCGGGTGAAGCAGGAGCTGGAGGAATCGCAGAAGGAGTTCTACCTTCGCGAGAAGATGAAGGCGATCCAGCACGAGCTGGGCGAGCGCGATGAGCGGACGAGCGAGATCGAGGAGCTGCGCACTCGCGTTAAGCAGGCGCAGATGCCCACTGATGTTGAGGAGCGCGCGCTGAAGGAGCTCGATCGGCTGGAGCGCATGCCGCCGGCCTCGCCCGAGGTCGTCGTGGTGCGCACTTACCTGGACTGGCTCATCGCGATGCCGTGGAGCAAGCGCAGCGACGAGAAGCTCGACATCGTCGAGGCGGAGCGCATCCTCAACGAAGACCACTACGGCCTCAAGAAGATCAAGGAGCGCGTGCTCGAGTTCCTGGCCGTGCGCAAGCTCAACCCCGGAATCAAGGGCCCGATCCTCTGCTTCATCGGTCCGCCGGGCGTCGGTAAGACGTCAATCGGTCGGTCCATCGCCCGCGCCACCGGCCGCAACTTCGTGCGTATCTCGCTGGGCGGGGTTCGCGATGAAGGAGAGATTCGCGGTCACCGGCGCACCTATGTCGGCGCCCTGCCCGGCCGCATCGTGCAGGGCCTGAAGACGGCCAGCACGCGCAACCCGGTGTTCATGATGGACGAGGTGGACAAGATCGGGATAGACTTCCGCGGCGATCCGGCGTCGGCGCTGCTGGAGGTGCTCGATCCCGAGCAGAACTACGCCTTCAGCGACCACTACCTGGAGGTGCCGTTCGACCTGTCCGAGGTCATGTTCATCACGACCGGCAACCTGATGGACCCGATCCCGCCGGCGCTGCGCGATCGGATGGAGGTCATCGAGTTTCCGGGCTACATCGAGGAGGAGAAGCTCAAGATCGCGCAGCTCTTCCTCCTGCCCAAGCAGTTGAAGAACCACGGGCTGGATGCGAAGCGGCTCCGGTTCACCGAGGCGGGGCTGCGCAGCATCATCCGCGAGCACACGCGGGAGGCGGGCGTGCGCAACCTCGAGCGCGAGATCGCCTCGATCTGCCGCAAGGTGGCGAAGGGGGTTGCCCAGGAGAAGGTCAAGTCGGCCCGCATCACGGCGAAGTCCATTCGCAGCTACCTGGGCCCGGCGCGGTTCCGCTTCGGCATCGCGGAGAAGGAAGACGAGATCGGCGTCGCCACAGGCCTGGGCTGGACCGAGTTCGGGGGCGATATCCTCTTCATCGAGGTGACGCTGATGAAGGGGCGCGGCAACCTGCTCCTCACCGGCCACCTTGGCGATGTGATGCAGGAATCGGGCAAGGCGGCCTTCAGCTACGCGCGGTCCCGCGCAGGCGACCTGGGCATTGACCCCGACTTCTACCGCGGGACGGACGTGCACATCCATGTGCCCGCGGGCCAAATTCCGAAGGACGGCCCCTCCGCCGGAATCACGATGGGGACCGCGCTCATCTCGGCTCTAACAGGCCGGCCGGTCCATCGCAATGTCGCCATGACGGGCGAGATCACGCTGCGGGGAAAGGTGCTTCCGGTCGGAGGCATCAAGGAGAAGGTGCTGGCCGCGCATCGGGCCGGCATCAAGACCATCATTCTGCCGGACGAGAACCGCAAGGACCTCGAAGAGATTCCGGCGCACGTGCAGGAGGATCTGAAGTTCCGTTTCGTCGAGACGATGGACGACGTGCTCAAGATCGCTCTGCACGAGCGGAAGAAGCGGGACGTGGTCTTCGACACCCCGTCCCCCTCAGCCGAACCCGAGTACGCGCCGGCCCCCCAGATCACGCAGGCCTCGGGGCCGGTGCATTAGGCTTGTAGGGCGGGTCGCGGCTCGCCCCCCGCCTAATCGGTCTCCGCGGCGGCCTCCGTCTCCGTGACCTCTTCCGTCACCTCCGCGCTGTCCACGAGGAACTGGATGATCTTGCGGTTGTAGACGCGGGTCACCAACCGGTTGATGTCGGCCTGGTCTCTGTATCTGTCGTGGATATCGTCTTCCTTGATGCCCTCGATCTCGGCCACGCGGTGCATTTCCTCGTGTACATCCTCATCGCTGACCTCGATCTTCTCCCGCTCTCCGATCTCATTGAGCACGAGCGCCCGTCTCGCCGCCTGTCGCGCCTCCACCTCCACGCTGGCCCGCCAATCTTCAAACGTCTGACCCGTGTTGCGCAGATACTGCGTGAGCGTCAGGCCACGCCGTTCGAGGTCCTGCTCTATGTCATTTATCCGCGCGTCGACTTCCCGGTCCACGATCGCCTGTGGCACGTCCAGCCTGGCCGCGTCCGCCACCTGCCTTAGCACTTCGTCTCTCACCTCGTCATCGGCCATCCTCTTGCTTATGCTCTCGAGGATCTGTCTGACCTGGTCCCGCAGTTCGGCCACCGTCTCCACATCCCACACCTTCTTGGCGAACTCGTCCGTCACCTCGGGTAGCTGCCGCCGTCTCGCTTCCCTGATAGCCACCTTGAACACGGCCTTCTTTCCGGCGAGCGACTTGTCGGAGTGCGTTTCGGGATAGCTCACTTCGACCTCGCGCATCTCGCCGATCCTCGCCCCCGGCAGCGCCTCGTTCATCTCCGGGAAGAGCGTGTCGGCCCCGACCTCGAGCGGGTAACCGGCGGCGCTCCCCTCGTCCCGCTTCTCCCCGTCGACGAGCATCTCGTAGTCAACGATCGCGAGGTCGCCCTTCTCGATCACACCGTCCTCCGGCAGCTCGCGATACTCCGAGCGCCGGCCCCTCATCCGCTCGATCTCCGTGTCTATCTGCTCTTCCGTCACGGGCACGACGCGGCGGGTCGCCTTCAATCCCTTGTACTCGCCCAGCTCGATCTGCGGCCGCCGGGTGACTGTGGCGGAGAAGGTCAGGCTCCCGTCCTCGGCCAGCTCCGCATCGCCAACCTGGCCGCGACCAAGCGCCTCAAGTCCGGCCTTCTCCAAGGCGGCATCGTAGGCGTCATCGAGGAGCGACTCGGCGATCCGCTCGCGCAGGGCGTCCTGGTCAATGAAGCGCTCCAGCACAGAGCGCGGCGCCTTGCCTTTGCGGAAGCCGGGGATGTCCGCGCGCCGCCCGAACCCCTTGAGCACCTCTTCCCTGACCTGGGCGACCGGCTCCGGCGGCACTCGGACGGCCAGCTCCACCCGGCCTCCGTCCAGCTCCTTGATCTCGACCTCAACGTTCAACTCTCGCTTCGCGCCGCTGCTCACAGACATCTCCTTTAAGCACAGCTTGTCCGCCCGCCAGAGGCGGGAATGCCCATGAAAAGATGACCTCGCCAGATCGAAGGCGAGGTCATCAGCATCAACCCGGCCCTCGCGAGCCGGCAGAGATCAGATCCCCGAAAACCACCCCCCCCAACAGAGTGGAGCGGGAGAAGGGACTTGAACCCTCGACCCTCACCTTGGCAAGGTGACGCTCTACCACTGAGCTACTCCCGCACCGACCGATCAGCCCGCCAGAGGTTTGCCCGCCTCTGGAGTGCGGACAAGGCCGCCGGAGGCGGACAGGCCGGGCCTCCCCCCGTGGTGGGCGAGGGGAGACTCGAACTCCCACGGCTTTCGCCACAGGATTCTAAGTCCTGCGCGTATACCAGTTCCGCCACTCGCCCTTACGGCCTTTTGCCTGCACCCGTAGGCACCAGGAGTGGCAGTCCTGCGCGGTCATCCCGAACCGCCTTCGCGTGAATCCTGCGCGCTCACCTCTGCGCCGTGACGCACCAGGACAGCACGACCTGTGGCATGATGATACCTCCCGTGCCGTCTCATGTCAACGCGAACCCGCGTTCGCCTCCGTCACAGCCGCGAGGGACCCGAAAGGAATACCGTCACACAGGGAAGCGCCTCTCTCCGTGGCGCACAGGGGCTAGAAACGGCCTTCTGAAAGGGCGCTCACGCTTCGCGCCTTGCCCGTCGCCTCGCCGCGCTGACCAACCCTCCCCGCCTGGCCCCTTCTCGACTTCGCCGCTTGCCTTCCGCCGTCCGCGGCCCCGTCGAAAGGCCCCCGTGCATTCGACACCTTCCATTCCGCGGCCGGTCGTTCCCTCTGTCCCACACCGCCCGCGCCTCGCACGCGTGACCATCCCTGCACCGCGCCCTACATCGCGGCCGCAGCTTCTTCGGTGTGACGCGGTGGCCACGGATTCGCTCATTCTCCTCCCGCCAAGCCTCCCTATCCCCGCCAAACACCGTTTGCAGCCGGGAATCCCGCAGCATCGCCGCCCACCAGCCGCGCGAACCCTCTCTCAAAGGCCGTCTCATCCTCTCACCCTACCCCATATTGCACGCGCCCGCTTTTTTCGCGCGTTAGAAGCTGTCAGAAGTCGCGCAGCGCGTTCAGACGTTCAGATGGTTCAGACCTTTTTCGAGCATTATTCCTATAGGCAGTCTCGCGTAGAGAAAATGTGAAAACAAGGTCTACAAGGTCTGAACCTCTGCACCATCAGGCCGCCGCTTCCCTCTCGCCGAGTAACCCGATTCCAGCCCACTCCACGCGTCCCCGCGCCTCCCTGGTGGTGCCCGGCCGCCGCTCGAAGCCTCGTTCCCTAAGGGCCTCCCCGAACCGCCTCTGAGAGGTGGCCCGTTCCCCGTTGCTCTCGCACCACTGGCAGTAAGCCGCGAAGAGGTCGCGTGCGCTCGCCCACAGCCCTTCGCCGGTCACGCAGCAATCGGCGAGGAACTGCGCCAGCACATCCTCGGCCTGCCGGTAATCCTGCGTCGCGGCCAGCACCTCGGCCGGGGCCAACAAGTCCCCCGCCTCTAGCCATTCGCGACAGCCTCTCACCCCCCAGGCGAGTATTCCCGGAAGCTCCTTCGCGAGCGCGTCGGCCAGACCCTTGTCCTCTCGCCCGCGGAAGCTCACTGTGAACGGTATCAAGCGAATGCGCCGCCAGAAGGCCTCCGAGGAGTCCCGCACCCGCGGCCGGTGATTGCACGCCAGCCACAGCTTGAATGCCGGCGTGAACTCGAAGAACTCCTTGTGCAGCAGTCGCGCCGTCACCCGGTCGCCGCCTGTCAGCGACTTCAGTATGCCCTCGGAGAATCGCACGCCGTCCGAGGTTTCACTCGCCGTCACCAGCCGCGTTCCGCACAGCCGCGCGATATCGTTCCGAATCCCCGCCTGCCGCTCCCGGTCCAGCGTCAAGGTCGCGAAGTCAGTCGCCGCGCCGTAGTCAGCCAACAGCCGCAGCAGCACCCGCAGGAACACGCTCTTGCCATTGCACCCGCCCCCGTGCAGCAGGAACAGACACTGCTCCCGCCCGTCCGCCGTCAGCGAATAGCCGACCGCCCTCTGTACGAAGTCGGCGACCGCGTCGCACCCGTCGAAAACCTCGCCCAGGAATTGCTCCCAGCGCGGGCAGGTCGCCGCCGGGTCATAAGCGACAGGAATCAGCTTGCTCTGCATCCGCTCCGGCGCGTGCGTCAGCAGTTCGCCCGTTCGCAGGTCGAGTGTGCCGTTCCCGCAGTTCAGCAGCAACGCGTCGCGGTCAAAGTCGGCCGGCAGGCAGGCCAGCTCCGGCAGCGTCCGCGCCGCCGCCAGCAGGTCGCGCCGCCGGTCAACCGACTCGCTCGACAGCGCCCACTTCGCCTCCTCGTGGCGCTCCCGGTCATCGCCCAGCGCGGCCGCAACTGACAGCCTGTCCCGCGCCACCAGCAGGGCAAGCTGCTCGACCTTGCCGGTCACATCATCGGCCCACCGCTTGCCCGTCCACAGCCGCCAGGTTTCCAGCTGGTGAACATATCGAGCGAGGTCACCATACAGGTCGCGGAACCGCTCGGCATTGCCCGCGTCGGTGCGCGCGTATCGGGTCAGCCCTTCGCCCTCCACCTCCCCGACCGGGCGCTTTCCTTGCCGCTCCCAGGTGCGCTTCAGTTCCTCCGGTGAGGTTCGCTGCCAGCGCGGGTCGCAGTCGCACCAGTACACGACCTGGCCGCTGCCGTTGCCCTCGGAATCGCTCTGCTCCATGACCTCCGCTGTCTCACCGCACTTCGGGCAAGGCAGGAGCAGCACATCGGCCACGTTGGGCTTGCGCTGCACGCGCACTCCGTAGAGGCCGGCCGCGGCTTTCAGGTCGGCGAACGTGGCGGTCACGTCCCCACCTCCAGCAACGCAGGCTGTCCCTTCTCCTGTACCGACCAGCGCGCAAGAGGCAGCACAACCTGCGGCGCGAAGCCGCCGCGCGCAATCCGCAGACCATGCGCGTCGAAGGATTCAATACTCGCTCGCAGAGTCCGTCCGGTATCGCGCTCGTGGACCTCGACCAGGGATACACCGCGCTTTCGCAGTTCGCCGATGACGGCTGTTTCCAGCGCGTACCCTTCCGGTCGCCGCAGCCGATGCACCCGGCTGTTTGCTTCCTTGCCAAGTAGCTTAACTCCGTGCCGCTCCGTGATGTGTCCGACAGGCCGCCAGCCCCGCGCTGTCTGCGCGAAGACCGGCTCGCCTCTTGCACCACGTCCCGCCGCGTGGTAATCTCCTGGTGGGAAGCTTCGCGAAGCTCTCCCTGTCCGCTCAGCGGCCCGGCCCTCGAAAGCGAAGCCGCTGAGCGCTTCTGTTGGTCCGTTCATTTCTCTGCCTTCCTCTCTGCTCCGATGCTCAACCGCTCCGGCTCCGCCAGCGCTTCCTCCAACGCCTTGACCGGTACTCGAAAATTCGGTCGCCGACCGACCCGCACCGCGCGCAACCGCCCGGCCCGCAGAAGTCGGTAGGTCGAGGTCAGCCCGATGCCCAACCTCTGCGCGGCCTCCTTCGGTGAAACCGTCAACGTCTCACTCATCTTCGTCTCCCTTCGTGGTGCAGGTTCTCCCCGCGTCCGCTTGTAGTTTACCTCTCCTCGCGGTATGATGCCTTTCTAGCATGTGCTAGGAATGAGGTGCGTCTATGGCGCTTACGCTAGAAGAAGCGTGGAAGAACATGTTCGACAGGGTGTGGGGTGCTGTTGACGAGGAGGTTACGGCACGCCTTGACGCCATAGTCATCCGGACAACGACGGGCCACTGGGAGACGCCTAGCGATTCGCGCCGCCGCATAGAGCAGAACTTCCGCCGCGACCCGCATCTTCAACGTTGGGACCCGCGGAACCAGCTCGCCAGAGAGGAGCTCGCTGCCGCCTTTGAGCGCTACGCCATTCCGGAAGTAGCAGCGATAGTGGTCGCGTGGAGGGCCAACCCGCCAGACGACCGGACTTTGCGGAAGCTTCGACGGAGCCTTACGATGCAGGTGCCCAAGGCCCAGGGCAAGCGGCCCGCGCGCTTGCCGAGGCGCGCTGCCGAGAACCTAGAACTGCTCTCCTTCGTGGTCGAGCGCATCATCCCGTTCGCCCAACTGTTGGAGCCACGTTTCGACAAGAAGGACAACAAGAAGGAACGCGACGTTCGCCTCCGGCCGGGCCACCGCGGCCCCACGGTGGCCCTTCCCCTCCAGGCCCTCGCGGACGAGTGGAACCGCTCACACACGGAGTGGCACATGAGTTCAGGGGACGTGCTGATGGCCCAATACTACCGCGCCGCAGCCAGGCCCCATCTTTGCCGCGAATTCCTCCAGCAGGTCGGGTCGGAAATCGGGGAGGCATGGGCGCAGCAGGAGGCGGCCCTTGCGGAACTGAGGGGGTGCTTCGCCAGGCTTTCGGACGCGGAGCGCGCGAAGCTGGCGGCTCCCATTGACGCGGAGGCCGTGATACGAAAGTGGGAGGCTTCTCCCGAAGGCAAGGCTTCGAGAGAAAAGTTGGAGACTCTGCGTAAGAAGTCGCAGGACCTTCGCCGCCGGCAGAGGGCGAGATTCTCGTCGGACGAGGAGTATCAGGAGTGGAAAGCCAAACGCGATGCCGAGCGCGAAGAGGAGTGGCGCGCCTCTCTCACTCGCCGGGACCTCATTCAGAAGCGCGTCCGCTGGCTCGTGTGGCAACTTCCAGACGAGGCACCAGGGGAGGAGTGGCAGCTTTGGCAGTCACCGCTACGCGATTGGTTCCTCCCCGAAGCACGCGGCGAACCTACGCGCTTCCACTTCTGGTCGCGGACGTGATGCCTGCGCGCTCCGACAGGCCTATCGCCCCCCCCTTTTTCTTTGCTCACAATGTCGGAGGCACTCCCACCTCTAGCAGCACCCCCACCCCCTATGCATGGGGTAGGGCCGTGGCTCCGAGGAGCTAGTGCCGACCGGTGTTTCCTTCTTCCTGCTTCGCTTGCGAAGCTGCCCACTTCCCCACAATCGCGACAAGAGGGGGAAGACCGCTTCGAGGGGTGGGGTATAGGTAGGACCTCCCGCGCCTTCCGTTAGCAGCCCCTCGCCCTCGCTCGGCCTACCCCTCCTTTTGCGCGCGGCGACTTCGGAGTGGCCAGTACACACACCTATGCGCCCACTGGCGCGACCGTCAACCGAGGGGGTGGGGTCTATCTGCTGACGAAACCCAGCAGGACCTCCCGCGTCCCACGGTGAACTAAGCTATTGAGGGGACGTATCCTCGCTGAGCTATCGCTCCGAGCAGTCCCACTTCGCTGCCTGCAAGGACGGAGAAGACACCGTGAGAACTTGGCGTTGGTACTCAAAGCTCTTCCTGACTTGCGCAGTCGCTGTGCTCCTCTGGTATGTCTGGCCTACGCCTTGGTGTACCTACCGGCAGGGAGCCTCGTGGCTAAGAATACACCGCTTCACTGGCCGTCTCCAGTATCTAGCCGATGACGGCTGGAGGGACTCAGTGGCCTGGGTAGCACGCCATCATCGGGCGGAAGCCTTCAGGCGCTTTCCAAAGAAGGGACCGGCAACCTGGGGATTCATTGTAGAGTGCCGCAAGAGGGGCCTGTCTGATGATGAGATTCGGGACTACCTTCTGACGGAAAACAAATCCGACCCTCACCTCGTTGAACTCCTACTCGGTAAGAAAACCCGGTGAGGGTAGCTGATAAGAGACCTTGTCCTCAACTTGCAGTCGGACTACTCGGTCGAGACCTTTCCATTCTCGAATCCGTAGTGTCTCGCTAGTTCAGGGTCATCGTTTATGAACCGCACGATTCGGTTCTGCACGTCCACCTCCCAGCCTAGTCCCTTTGTGTGCGCGCGGCCAGGTCGCTCCGCGCGGAAACTCACGACGAAGAGTCCATCGGGCTGCCTGTCCGCCTTCCACCCGATAGTCCGCACGCGCCCCTTCGCGTTCCTCGCCATCTCCCCCAGGTACTGCTCAACAGTCTCCTCGTTCAAGGATGCGATGACCGAGATGGGAATGCGCGCGGACGGCCGCAGTCCGGCAGCGCCCGCGTCCGAGAAGAACCTGCTTGCGCCCTCTCGCTTCACGAGGTCTATCGCTTCCGCCGCGGGGTCGAGCTTCGCTTTTCGCTCTTGCGGTATGACCGGGAAAGCCTTACCAGTGAAGCGGTTGACTACGTAGGCCTCGCCATCCCCGAGGTTGACTGTGCGGTAGACTCCGCCGCCAAGTACACCCACCGCGAGAAGGAAGACTGCCGCGCCCACGACGACCAGCAACCACTTGCCCCTGCTCATCTCCCTCGCTCCTTCATGGCGCGGTACTCTCTGCGCCGGTCCTTCCGAAAGCTGAGCAACTCAGCGTTCCACTTCCACGCTCACCGGGAAACCTCCGGGCGCGCCCTCCACCGAGACTGTACCGTCTACCTCGACGGGGCCGTCAAGCCCAACGGAGCCACTCACGTCAACGGACCCAGAGACATCCACGGTGTTCGACACCTCGACCTCGCCAGACACATCCACCGGCCCGACTACCTCGACGGGCTGCACACCCTCCGCGACAGGCCTAACACCCCTCGGTCCCACCTTGAGCGGCTCCCTCCACGTTGCCTGAAAGCACAGCCACAACAGCGCGAGCGCAATCACCGTTAACAGCGCCTTCGTATAGCGGTCTACCATCCCCCTGCCTCCTCTGTGGCGCTCCCCCTTCCGCGCCAGTCTCTCTGACCGCTCTCTTACCGCAACCGCTTCCTCCCTCCTGCCTTCTGCACCGCCCCCAGGAACCTATCGCCCGGCGAGCAGGCCCGGTGCTGCTCGACAAGGTCGGACTGCGTGACTTCGGCATACCGCCTGACCATCGTCAGACTGCTGTGGCCGAGCATCCGCTGCAAGCTGAACA
>Ga0315291_10007851_pt1 | contig 13129 bp, 36 predicted proteins | sample YL17G12_20_MG_FD_203070 | JGI IMG/M metagenome (GOLD analysis project Ga0315291, IMG submission 203070) | Sediment microbial communities from Yellowstone Lake, YNP, Wyoming, USA - YL17G12_20 | ecosystem: Environmental > Aquatic > Freshwater > Lake > Sediment | place: USA: Wyoming | collected... | reverse complement strand
TAGAGCCATAAATAATAGAGCTACTATTGGATTTTTAAGAAATTCTTTAAATGATACTACTGGTAATCCCATACTCTATATATTGTGTTTAAAAATTGGAAATTAAAATTAGATTTCGTATCTTTGTCTATTAATATGGAAAAATTTCTTTGCATTAAATCGTACAATGAATTTGTTGGTCATGGTACCTGTACCCATTTAGTCGGTGAGATATACTCAGGCTCTTTAATTGTAAGCAAATCAGGTTTCAGTGAGTATCTTATATTAGATGAACGTGATGATGGGCGTTACTGGAATATAGATTTATTCAATCAGCACTTTCAGTCAATGCAAGAAGTTAGACACATCAAACTAAAAAACATATTAGATGCTTAAGCTAAATAATATAACTTGGACGGAAACTGAATCATCATTATATATTGATTGTAAAAGATATGACGCTATAATTAGAAATGTTCTATTTTTGACAATCATTGAAGACAAAAGATATACCGCAGATATGATTGGTAAAAATAGCTGGTACTATATACACACAACCAATGATATATTTAAAATTCGTGGTAACGAAGGTGTGGACGTATGGGGTTGGTTTAAAGATTTAGATGAATGTAAAAAGAAGGCTGAATTAATTATAGTATCCGAATTTGAATCATTTATTGATATGCGCGATTTTAAATTAAATGAGTTACTATAATGGATAAAGAAAAGGAAATAACTAGAGATTATAGACTGGATACTGTTCTACAAGATAATAATCCACTGAGACTGCTATTCTGGAAGCAATATTTTTGCAAACATAAAGAGTATGATTTATTTGGTGAGCTTCTTGAGGGATCCGATGTTTGCAGAGGTGGCTCCGGTAAATGTATTAAAATGGCATCGTGTAGAAATTGTAAGAAGGTATTTAAAAAAACATGGGCGGTATTCACATGAAATTTAAAACAATATATCATACAATATTACCCAGTGATGGTCACGTACCAACTACAAGAATTCAGCTTGGTAAGGAGTATATGATTGAGCATTATCCTGGTGAATCAACTTTTCATATATATGATCTTGAATTACCAGTTGTATATAATATGACATTCACAATTAATGATGGTACTGTCTACGAAGAGTTTGGTAAATATTTCTATACTGAGCAACAAATGATAGAAAAAATGAGAGGTGATAAACTAGATAGTATAATATAAATAAATAAATAAAATGGAAGCAATAGAAATATTCGGATATGTATCAATGGTTGTAGTTCTTATATCAATGTTAATGGGTGATATAAAGAAACTAAGAATAGTAAACAGTATAGCGTGCGCTATGTTTGTGATATATGGGATATCATTACACGCATATCCAATTGTAATAATGAACGTTTTAGTCATTGTTATTAATCTATACAGATTGAGTAAGGGAAAATAATGGAAAGAAGATTCAAATCTATATGTCATAAAGAATATCGTGATACGATAGTAAAAAATAACCCACCTATAATATTCAATGAGGGATCCATATATGATGTTTTGTATATGGATGAAAGCGAATTCTCCGATGGTCAATCATTATATCTAATATCTGATGGTGTTAGTGATACTACTGTACATACACTAGAATCATTCCCACTTTATTTTTATACTGAAGACGAAATGCGCGAAAGGAATATTAATAGCATTATCAATGAAGGTTGAAGACTACATATTTAATAAGGGTGGTAGGATGTATGTCTTACCTAAAAAGGATATCTCATTCAATACATCAGTTACATCAGATGACAATACTCTACTTGATGTTAACTTTATATATGTACCAATTCTAATAGAAGGGAATAAATTCATAGAGGTTGAGTACCATCACGACAATCAAATAACCGTCAATGGTGTTGGATGCTATTTAGTTAATGATGTGCAGTATGTTGTAAACCAATATTATGATTTTAGAATAGTGGATGACTTCCGAGAGTGTGAGGAATTAATACCAGAGGCATTGATATCGGTCAATCGATTATACACAACAAATTAGGCAAGAACAAATAAATAGAATAGTATGATTAAATGGTTTAAAAATATTCTACTAAAAAGAGAATTAAAATATCTGACTGAACAGGAGATTGTGCTAAATGAGCGTAGAGCAAAACTTGTCTATAAGCCAACATTGGAAGAGATACCGGATAAATTAGAGATGTGTGTAAAGATTGCTAAAGAGCTTAAGAAGATTAAGAAGAAAGTTAAAAAGATAAATAAAAAATTAGGAAAATAATGGAAAATACAATAGTACAAAAACCAGAAGTAACAATAGATGCGCTATATTCATTAGATATTCGCTTCTGCATAATTGATGATGTTGAGGACATTTTAAAAAATAGCAAAAAACCTTTTGATGAAATAGATAATCCAGTTAAGGCATATAAGCTCACGGTCAATACTGGCTTTGATACAAGAGAGATAGTTACAAACATTGTACATTTCAAGAAGGAAGACCTGAGGGGTATTACAACAACATTTGTTCTTAATTTACCAGAAGCTATAATTAGAGGTGTTAGCTCTAAGGGTATGATATTTATGTTGGGTCATGATGTACTCACACACGGTAAATTGGGTGATGTGGTATTATAAAATTTAATATATATCTTATGAAAAAGATGTTAATGATGATTATATTGATAGCAATGTCACTATCATTTAAACCAAAACAAGAACCACATCCTTGTCATCCTAATGGTGATTTAGGTCCTTGTACACATGCACTTCATCCAAGCGGTGATTTGTACCCTTGCTCACATACATACTTTGATAACTATGGTGTGATGCGATATGCACACAGAGCTGATTTATATCCATGTATACACCCTGCTCATTCGTTGGGCGATATATACCCTTGTATACACGTTTGTCTATAATTTATTAATTAAACTTATGAAGAATATAGAAGTCATTAAACAATTAAAGATATTTGGGTTAGCCTTTATTACACAAATAGCATTTGGTATAATTTTTGTTGTATTTAGAGATACAATTCTCTACAATACTGATATAATATTTCTGATAGGTATTGGTAGTTTAATACTAAGTAGCATATCGCTCACGATCGTTTTAATTATAACGTGGTTCATTTCAATGTATAAGAAGTGGAAAAATGCTAAATAAATCGATGAGTGACCTTGAGAATGACTATGTTCATTTATTTATAAAAGATCCAAATCAATATATTCGGGATCAATCTTCGTCTGAGTCGATGGATCTAAGTAAGCAATATATACACGAGTTTGTTGACTATATGCTCAAACGAAAAGATATACTTGAAGACCTGAAGAATACATTGCTGAATGAGTTTAATCCTAAAGATGTTTGGTTGGATTATTATAATAGTAGACTAACTCAGTTAATTAGGGAAATTAAATTAAAAAGATTACATGTAAACTAGACAAAGACTACCTTTTCTATTAAAACTCTCTTAGCTTCTTGAAATTTTTCTTCACCTAATAGCTGTGTTATTAGGCCCAGGTCTTCATTTCTAATCCAACACATGTATACACTAGCATCCCTCTGAGAGTTGAATCTTTCTCTTAACTTAAGATGATTAAGACTCATTGATAGTTTAGCTATGTTATCTACATTATAAATATCACCAATTGATATAAAAGATTCAATGCCACCATCATCATACAATCCATAGTATGGACTGTAATCCTGTTGAAATTTCTCTTTCTCTGGGCTTATAGTTAGTCGTTCTAATAGAATATCTCTTGTGATTTGATCCACTATTTGTTTGGGTTATAGAATATATACTTTACTGTTATTTCTTCACCTGACTCAATCTCTCTAAGAGTTTCTAGGAAAATAAAATCATCTTCACAGACAACTGTGCAGTTTGGTTCCTCTGAATGATTAAAGAATCCACCAAGTGGTGTTCTACTATAACCATTTTCAAATCTATAGTCTTTAATGTGAGTAAGTCCAATTCGAAAATTGGCGTCTATTTTATCAGCACTGAATAGTCCTAGACCATCAATATTAGATGATTTAATTGTTAAATAAGTTGGTAGTGGTCTATACATGAGTTTTTATAGTATTTATACAAAGATACAAAAATATCATAGTAAAGTCAAATATTTTTCATATATTTGTCAGATATACTCAAAAAAATAAGATGTCAACATTTTTAACATATCATAGAAATCCAGAGTTTTTTAAACTGCGATTTGGTAGAGAAGCAAAGAGATGGTCAATTGAACAAATACATGATTTATGGTTACGTGCATGTGAGCGCGGAAATGTCCGTAGAAAGGAGCTCTGTGACTATATACAAGAAATTGTTAAAGAGATCCCAGCTGATGATAGAGGTTACCATAAAGTATATTTCACGCACAGAAAGAGACCAGATGGTGTTTGTTATTATAGCTTTAAATACGAACCCATGTTTAAGTCACACTCCTATTCAAATAACGATTTTAAAATAGAAACCCGTGACGATAAATTAGTAAGTATGCTTGGTGGGAAACCATTTGAGATGGGTCAAAAATTTCATGAACTAGAAGGTATGTCTACCAGTCTACAACATCGTGTTAAGCATATTATGTGGACTCTAATTGAAGATCAGTTGCGTGAAAAATTTAAAAATGAAATCCCGTCTTCTGTTTTTATTATTAAAATCGGGAACAAACGATACAATGTTATCCCTAAAGAACGATATAGTTATTATCACACATTCGAATTGTGTGATGAAGTTGATGATAAAGAGATAGAGATTACATGATAGATAAATTATACGAACTAGTTGATCGGTCAAAGCTGACTCTAATCGGATACACATATAAAGATGAGAATGCAAAAGATCGATTTTTATTGAGTCTCAACCCGCATAAGATAACATCTACCGATAATATACACTCGTATATTAGAAATATTAAACTTGATAGGTTAATAGATGCACATAATGATAGTAGATATCTACTGTTGGATATTAGTAGTATAGCAACTAATGCGACGAGTAATATCAATAGGGCCAACGCAATTAGGCATTTTTGTGAAAGTTTAAGAGCGGAGGCAGCTAAATTTGATTATCGAGTTATTATTACTGCGCCATTAAATCGTACAATGCCGAATCATAATCAAGATATTTATAATTTTACTGGTGGTATTACACCGATGTATTCTGCAGACTTATCATTTCAATTCGTAGATGGTAATATTAAAGTTGTAAAAAATAGATTTGGTCCTATTAATATATAATCAATGAAACACATAAAGCCATATAAGCTATTTGAAAATGAATCTGAGTTCAATTTAGATTTAATTATGTCTAAAATTAGGGAGAAATTTCCAGAAGATACCGTTATTGATCTATATGACAATGAGATACTCGAATGGGTAGACGAAGATTGGTCAGATGAATACGATTCAGAATATGATTGGTATGTTGATCATGGTCGTGGTGAAGCACAAGATGTGATAATAAATGATATTATTACATGGGTTAAAAGCGAGTGTGGTTTGAGTTTAGATACGGATCAGCATTGTGAATTGTTTGATGCTATTAAACAAGAATATGATTGTTTAGATTATATTAATTAATCTAAGAAATAACACCTGTATACATTTCTAATTGTTTTATTACTACGTTTACATAATGGTACACCAAGTTCTTGCCTATAAAGGTCCCAAATAAAGCTAATATCACTATATGGGGAATCTGTTTTAACTTTTGCAAACAGCTGCATACTTTTAGCATTCTCAATAGTAACGAATCCCTCTTCATCAATTCTTTTAATTTGGTATTTTTTATGTGTGGTGTAGTTCTTTAGTGTAGTTCTATTAACTCTACCATCCGAGTAATATACCATAGGTATAGAGTCCTCGATGAAGATAACACCAATAGAATTCCACTTACTGAAAATCTTATCTTTTCTAAAGATGATGTCACCATTCTGACAATCTGTTTGAGCAGACATACTACCGATTAGTAGTAGTAGAATTATTATTACTTTATTCATTATCTAGGTGTTACTATTTTACATGGTATTTGTGCGTCTTCATTAAAGTGATATACTGCACACATTCTGTGGTATCCATCTGCTATGATAACGGTGTGATTATTAGTATCTCTAACCAATAAGATTGGTGACATGGCATCCATGTTAGTAATCTTATTTAGATTTTTTTCAACGTGTGAATTACTAATACCAAGCAAACTCAATTTAGAAGCTCTAAATATATCTTTGGCTTTAAACTCTGTTACGATAGATTTCTTTAAATCCTGTATAATAATATCAACCTGTTGATCGTCAAATATTAGAGCTAGATAGGATTTAGCTGCTGGATAATTATGCTCCTCTGGTACGTCTTTCCATAATACGGGTATTGTCTTCATAAATATTATATCATATAAAATATATTTGTTCCTATTTGATATTTTATTTTTTATATTTATATTTGGTTTATGAAAGCCGAAATTAAAAAACTTGAACCTCAGAAAAATGTGAAGGCGCAGCCTTTATCAAAACCAATAATAACTAAATCATCATCAGTTAGTTGGGAATCAGTAATTATGATGATTATGTTATTTGGATATATGTTGTACTACGCATATACGCACCTATGTTAGATTTAAATGTTAAACAATATCAATCATCTGCTGAGAACACGGAGTGGTTTTATTTTGATAACCCAATCGTTTATATTGGCTATTGGCACAGAGAGGGTCCTGATAATGGTGGGTTATCTAATGTATATGCTAATGTTAAATATAATAAAAAGTTAAGTGACACAAAATTTGTTGGTGTTGTAGGAGACATCCCAATCTCACATATCTTCAGAAGAAATGAGTGGATAATGAATAGACGAGAATCTAAAATTGAAGAATTAATAAATCACCTTGAGTAGAAATTTTATCTCATCACTTGGTGTATTTATATCTGAGTATGTTATCATTTCTACTTTAAACCTATCACTAGATACTCTTGATATGGTTTTAACTTTAAGATATTTAAAATCATATCCTTCGGTTGTAACTTTTAATAAACTATCCTGTAATAGGCTTTTTGAATAATCATTCATCTGCTCTTTAGATATAGCATGATAAGTTTCGTCAGCTGACTTCTTAAATGGATTTTTGAATTCCTCGTGTATGGTAGAGAATTTTTTCATTATTTGTGTTGTAAGTTAACCTTTATATCACTTCCCTGTTTTGTTATTTCAGCTCCAACATAGTCAGCACCCGCTTTCACATAGTTTTTAATATAATCGATGAAATTAAGTGCGGCTGCCTGTTCGTCAGAACCAGCCGTTTTTTCAGACGTAGACTTGAGTGAATTAATTGTATTTACTGCATGATTTGCAATATCCATAGCTTTTTTACCATATAATTCATTAGATATTTCCTGATGTCCATCTCTAATATCAATTAAATAAGCCATAGCTTTTTGTATCAAAATGCTGTCAGCATCGGTTGATTTTCCTAATTCTTGGATTTTACCAATAGCCGCATTGATTATATTCGGGTCTATATGACTTCCTGTCGTTGCAGCTTTAGCAGAAGCAGCAGAAACAATGAGCATGATGAATAATATAATTCCAATAATAATGGCTCTCCATAATACTGGATTTTTGTCCGCGAATGTATTTAGTTTATCTAAGATGTATTTAATAGCACTGATAGCTTTAGTTATAGCTGCAGATCCAATTTTTACGGCTTGTTGTAATATAGTATTTAATACTTTTAAAACCTTCTCTACAACCCAATTCTTCATGTCTGTTAGCCAACCCTCATTTAACATATCCAAATATACAAAGAACTCGGTGTCTGTTATCTTACCTTCGCAATATAATTTTGTCTTATTTTGTAGTACTGAGTCATTGAGTGATAGACCCACTGCTAAATTTTCCCTCCAACCTTCATTGAATCTTTTAAGATGTTTCATGTTTATTATATATTAAAAAATAACTTTTAAATTTTTTTGTAATATAAAGTGTATGAAAAAATTAAAATCAAAATTTAAAATTGATGATTCTCGCTTAATCGAGCAACTTGATACCAATGACGTGTGTAATTGGTTAATCATCGAAGGTGTTAAAAAATTCCAAATCGGAACAAGTGGTAAACTAATGGATGATTTTCTCATCTATATGAATATTCTAGTAAAGGATTAATCCAACATTCTAATATATAGAGTATAGATGATTAGATACTTGTTTATACTCTTTATGTTTATTTCACTGAGTCTAAGTGCTCAGACTGGTGGTCGTGTGAAGCAGCGAAGTAACCAAAGGAGATTGCTAAAAATATCCAACAAGACTTGGCACTTCAATCCGACAAAACCCGGTAAGCTTCAAAATCACAGAAGAGAGGGAAGAAAACTTTTCACCAGAAGTGAAACTAGAGGTGGTAGACAGAAAGCAAGAATTCAAAGTAGAATTAATTCATATAGATTTAGACACAGAATTAGAGGTAATGAAGTCTTTCACAAGAAAAAATATAATAGATAATAAAAAAGCCGACTTTCGTCGGCTTTTTAGTTTTATTTAATTATCTCCTCGATGTTCATATCTCTGAGTTCATCTTTTGATGCTGCCTTAAAGCGCATCTCTTTAAATTCATATTCGACACCAATGAATGCTCGGGTTAATTCAGAGTCTCCTTGAGATGAGTACCAACCACTCATAAAAACATTAAGGTTTTCTTTTGGGAAAAATAAAGCAACGTGCCAATCATTACCATCGCCAAAATTTTGCTCATATGCAATTTCAACTTTTTGATTTTCGAAATCGAAGTCGCATGAATCTTCAACATCTTCTTCTTCATACCAACCCTCGATTACTCGATAGATATCAAAGAAGAAACTGATATTCCCGTTTGATCCTTGGTTTAATAATTTGATTAATTCTTCGCGTGGATAGTACTTTTTAGTCAATGCCATATTTTATATTGTTTAGGTTTATAATCTACAAAAGTACAATTTTTTTTCTTAAAAGACCAAAATTTTTTTCTAAATTTGTAAAATGATTAAAAATCTATTGATTATCATATCCTTATTTCTACTTAGTAGTTGTGCCGTCAATAATATTATCATTGGCTCCAAAGATAAGATGCCTGATATTCCTACATATGTGGAGAATGCTGCTAAGGCAGAATTTAGCAAAGACTACTATACGCCCAGAATATTCGAAATTATATATGAGGGTAATCTATACCAATATTTAATTAAAGAGGGCACAATAACATTACATAAATGTATTAGATTGCGCACAAACTACATACCAGCAATTATTGGTGGGTTTATGTCTGCGATACTAATAGGGATGCTACTTAAATATTAATCATGCCAGAATACTCACTAGTAGAATTAAAAAATATCACATTTGTTGATTTGCGAGAAATCATTGAAAAAATTGACTTGATGTATATATCGAGTGTCACTAAATTGCAAGATATTAAGGCTGGTTTATTTATATATCTAAAGAAGAATTATGGTGAAACTTGTAGTGTCATACTACAGAATGATGATCTGCGCTGTTTAAAACAAAATGGTTGGACAATAATATACTATGATGAAAATATATCTTTAGTTATATATGATTTAGAATTAGCTCGTATGTGTGAAAATAAATCAACTATACGAGACTTCAATCTTCATAAAATAACAGATGCCGAAATACAATCCACGATTCAAGAAGGGTGACTTAGTTGCACATGTTAGTAATATCGGTAAGTATTATATTATATTAAGAGATAATATGGATGGTACATATGAGGTTAGGTTAAAAGAAGATGAAGGTATATTTACCGACTTTGTAACATACTTCTTCATGGAAGAATATCTCTTATCAAAAGAAGAAAGACGAAATAAATGGTTAGAAGATCTACTAAAAAATAACGATATAAATGACAACAGAAACTAAGACAATCCCAGGTTCAGTAAACTCAAAGGAGATAACTGAAGCAATCAAAGCTATTGAATTATATACTTTACAGTATAAGAAAAAGAGAATGAATACCGAGAATTATATTACCAGTGTTCATACACAATTATCTAGACTGACAAACACTAGAGACTATTTAGAATACTTGAAAAATATCGGTCAGTAATGAATTTAATCAGTCGCATTAAGAATATATTCCAAGCTTTCATTTGGAAAAAACATACGACTAAATCGACGGCAGTAAAAACTGTTGCTGAGAGAGCTATGTCCGATGAGGAATACAACACACGTAGGAAAATAAAACAAGATAAAATCGATATCATACTCGATAAGATATCAATGAGTGGTTACGATAGTCTCTCTCAGGGTGAGAAAGATTTACTAGATAATCTAAATAAATGAGGAATTTATTGATTAAATATAGAGATTCTGGTAGTCTAAATAGAAAAGACTGGGATGAAACTGGATTCACACACGGTTTGAGTGCGAAGCATCAAGATGAAATCATTATACTATATAATAGAATGCTAGACTCTATAATATCAGATGAGGATAATAAACAAAAGATAGATGAATTGAGTACTCTATATCTACCTATGATAAGAAACATTTTCAGTAGACTGAAAGATCATAATGACAATCCTGTTGTTATTGATATGTCTGACCTGAAGAAAGATGCACATAGAATAATACCAGAATTGATTTCAAAATTTAAAAGTCTAAATCTAAGAGTAGATGAACAAGCAGAAGCCTCATTGATGTGTTGTAATCATTATGTAGTCAAGCTAAGAGATATTTATCGTGATATTGGTCTAAAGTCTTATAACAGAGATATCAATATTAATAATATACTATAATAAAATCTCAGAAATTTTTTCTTGATTCTATTCTATCATTGATATACCACATTATTGGTTTAATTAGAAATCTGATTATCTTAGTCATATCCACCTTGTATATCGGTGCATATAAAAAGTTTGTTTTAAAGTAATAAAATCCGTATATTTGTAGTTACATTTGTCATTATGAATAAGGCTCAGCTATTAGGATATACTAAAAATGAAATTGACTCTGGTGTAAACAATGACGGACACGAAGAGGGTTGCATTGATTATACCTTCTATATTAAGATAGGTGATGTTGTGTTTTCATTTTATGCCCAAAACTCGTGGGGTAGTTGTGGCTCTGGTTATACTGGTGCTAGTTGGGGTCACCTTGAATATAAACTGAGAGAGATCTCACCGGTATCATTTTTCAATAATTTCAACAAGCAAATTCCTGGGTTGGTTAGACCAACCAAAGATACTTACCTAACATTATTCAATGGTGAGTTACAAAGAAGCATACAAGATTCTGATAATTTTAACGACTCTACTGTTGAATCAGTAAAATCGGATGATGGTGAGGTAATTGTATATTCTACTGGTGACGGTGGGTGCCAATACTATTCATCAGGTACCGTTGTTGTTAATGATAAATTATTTAATTAAATCATATGAAAAACAAAGAAATATTTATTAATTCATTGAGTACATTATTTTTTTCCTGGGGTTCAGATACTCCATCAGAAGTGATTTGGGGAGCTAATGACTTACTTGATTGGTTTGAAGCTGAATATTCAGTTTCTTTAGGAATAAGATTTGAAGAGTCACAAACCACTTGTGGTTGTGATAATTATGATGATGTTATTGACGCAATTAGAAAAAGCTAAATGAATTATTGGATCAACTCAAATAGCGGTGATTATATCACCGAAAATAATGGTGTGTATAGGTTAAATCTTATACCACGCTGGTCTAAATATTACTCCCGATTAACTGGAGAGACTGGTGAGGATACTAATGAACCATACTACTTACCGGGCGAAGCTATGGATATAGATTATGCTCAATTTAAATCCCTTAAAGGATTTATTCCAATTAAGGGCTCTAAACTACGAACAAATCTCTATCGTGGTAATGGTAAAGTATATGCACCCACAGTAAAGGGTGGTGGTAAAGGTGTCTCTAAAAGAATAACACTACCGACTCTAGCAGAAGCTAGAGATGCCAGATTAAAAGAGTTAGGATTATAAACAATTAAAACAAAAATAAATGATAATTAAGACAATTAAAGAACCCCAAGATATATTTATCGTTGGATGTTGGGTAACAGAGGAAATTTATTCAGACGAAAATAATAGACGTGGGTTTAAAATCACCGATGATTATAGTGGCTTCGATATATTCGTCGGACCTAACTCACGCACAAAAGATAGAACACATTCTATTGAGTGTGACGGTTTCGGTACCATATTAACCGCTGAAGAGATGTCAAAATATAAGGATGAAATTGAAGAATCCTATGAAGATTGTGATATTGTTATGTTGCCTAATTTTATAGGTGATATTGTGGTTGGTGTGATCGATGATGATGGTAATAAAACATATGAGGATCTAGATCTCGATGACTATCTTGTTTTTCAAGTTAACGATGGGGATGTTGGTGTCTTTCTAGAATTACCAGAGAACACTGAAACATCTAAATCTTTTTCTATATCACAAGTTCAACAATATCTAAGAGACGTAAATATTAACCGAATAATAAACAACTAAAAAATAAACATATGAACAGCAAATTACAAGAATTAGTAGATAAAGGTGTTATCACAATACAACCACAAAAACCAGGAAGAGAAAGAATTGAAGTTTTCGTTGAAGGTGATATCAATGATGGTGATTATGTTAGAGATACACATGAATATACCATCGAACAATTTTTAAAACCAGCTTGTATTGATATGTATACTCGCGCAGTAAATGAAGACTATGGTTACATTGATGATGTTGAAGATGAAGAATTACAAGATTTTTTAAGAGATATATCACCAAGTTCACCATCTGATGGTTGTGATGTGCATACATTAGACACTATCATGTTTACATATATTGATGCTGCTGGTAACTCAAGTGAGTTCACATTGAATACTGTTGCGGAAGCTAGAGATTTTAAAATAGAAAAAGTGGTAGAATAATGCATTTATCATCTGTCAATGGATTGAAGCGCTTAAAGGGTATGAATAAATTTTTACCCTTTAAGCCTAGATTTATAAATAAGCTTTACGCTAATCTCAATGGTTACTTCTGGTTACCATGTCACCTATGTGACAGAAACTATGGTGGTCATGAGTGGTATGGATCAGATGATAGAATAATGAAAGGAATTTGCCCAGAGTGTGT
>Ga0315291_10007847_pt1 | contig 13134 bp, 15 predicted proteins | sample YL17G12_20_MG_FD_203070 | JGI IMG/M metagenome (GOLD analysis project Ga0315291, IMG submission 203070) | Sediment microbial communities from Yellowstone Lake, YNP, Wyoming, USA - YL17G12_20 | ecosystem: Environmental > Aquatic > Freshwater > Lake > Sediment | place: USA: Wyoming | collected... | reverse complement strand
CCTTACATTTAATAATGTTTTGATTATTTTGACCGCATTAACCTTCTTTTTCCCAGATTCGACCAATTTTTTCCCATTTAAATAATACGAGTTGTCTTAAATCATAGGTTCTTGACTATAATTCATAAGAGATAGTTACCTCCCATGGAAGGTCGCTTTCGTAGGTTCACATCCGGAATACATCGTGTCTTCCAATGAGTGAGAAAATGAAGATTTCAAAACTATCGTTTGTGGGAATCGTTCTGCTGCTCACGCTGGCCTCATTCGGTGTGGTAAGCGCCTGTAGTTGTACACCCGGGTTCTGGAAGGCACCTCAGCACTGGGGATATTGGAGGACCAGTTTCGAACCAACCGAAATACTTATAATTAATGACGATCCTGTTGATTTGAATGGTGACAGAATTTCCGATACATTTCTCCAAGCGCTGTCCTACCCAGGAGGGCGAGGCATCGACGGAGCGCAAAGGATTTTCCTTCGGGCCTGGGTCGCGAATCAGCTGAACGTTCAAGCTAACGACCCTGACGAATTTCATAACTGTGCCAAAGACGCTACATGTATGTAAGCATTTTTAGGCACCAGGGAAGAAATCATCGAAAAAGCAGAGTCTTTGGACATTTGGAACAACTTTGATATTTGCGACGTTATGGAGAAAATCCCATAAGTGGGGGATACCTCATTCCCTCATTTATCGTGAAAATGAAGGATCTCTGCTGCGCAAGGAATCTGATTTTTCTGTGCCAGATCTATTTCGGGTAAAATGCAACTGCAATGATAATCCCTGATGGGTCCTTTCCAGTAAATCGGAAAAAGACCATGCCAAAGATTATTGCATGCGCCGCGGAATGGATGATATGTTCTCTGTATAAATTCCAATAACTAAGACAAGAACCCAGTTTAATGATGTTATTGGGTGATATTTTTGTGGTTTGTTTCTGACATGAATATCCCTCTGTCAGCATCAGTTTACCGTACCTTTCGTCAGAGTAGATCGGTCAGCTTTTTGTAGGAACGAGAATATTATTAATAGAGCTGGAATTCTGATGATAAAAAAACAGATCGTAATAATATTCTTTGCTCTCTGGCTTGTTATCATTTCATTCTTAATGCTCCTTGCGGGACGGTTCGATCTGGCGTTTCTCTTTATTCTGGGATTCATCGGTTTTCTCGTGATCGCAGAGCTTATTGGACTGCGTTATGTCAAGCCCGGCTACTTTTTGTACGTGAGATTTCTAATCGTTGCAGGGATTGTAATAGCCATTGCGATTGTCGTTCAGAAAGCTTTGGAAATCCTTGGATTGGAAATTATTATAGGATGAAATTTCCCTCTGTACTGCGCTCTGGTTTTCTCCTGGCACGAATTCGATAGTGGATGCCTTCTTCGCTTTTTACGACAGACCCGTTCCTCTAAGCGAAAGAAAAGGATCGATTGTCTTCATTTTTCATTAAAAAACCACATTTATTCCAAGCACATTTCGGTTACCAACGTGACCGATATGGTTCTGGTAATGCAAAACATCATAGATATATCTCACATAGAACTAATAATTGAAATAGAAAATCCCGTACCAAAAATCAGTCTGTTGCATTCTGAAAAACATAAAATAGCTTACGCAATAACAATTAAAGACAATTGTAGTGAAGGGAAATGTGGGATCTGGGCATCTACGCCGGGTGAACATAATGAAACAAATAATTCTGAATAAGTATTCCACTGCTGCAATTCTCCTCCTGATAGCGGCAGTTGTTCTCGTTGCGATTGCCCTTAGTACCGATCTCGGGGAATTTGTAACTGCAGCGTTTGTGATTTCCGGCACGGTCTGTGCTATGACGGGGATTTTCATCCTGGTGTTTTCAGGGGGTGAACCAATTGATCCCCGGCTTGTGGGGTTCCTTCCTGCACAGGCGTGCATAAATTTCTGCCGTATAGCGTCTGATCTTGGTATAACCGGGAAGGCGTATTTCCTCCCCCCTCGCCTGACCGAAGAAGCCCGGGTGATGCAGTTCAACCCGGTCTCGACTTATAATGGAAGTAAACTGGCGGTAAAAGGATCATTCCCGGAAAAACAACCCTCCGGGCTTGTTACCCTCCCCTCCTGCAACCTGTTGATCCAGGATCTCAGGAAGAGAAACTCCCTGGAAATTCCCCATAACGAGGAAAATTTAACCCATCTTCTCCATGAGATAATCGAAGAGATTTTTGAGCTCGCGCAACGGGTTTCTGCCAGCTGGAACGGCAGTACGGTCACGATCACTTTTCACCGGTACCGGTTCATTGAAGGATGTCAGGTCGTTGCGCAGGAATCCCCCCCTTGTTGTTCCATGTACCCTTGTCCGACATGCAGCCTCTGCGGGACATTGATCGCTGAAGGGATAGACAAGGTAGTCAATCTTGACCGGTGCTCACTGAGCTCTTCCTCTCAGGATGTCACGGTAATCTTCTCTATATTGCCCGAACCGGACGGTTTTCACTATTCCTCTTACGAGACGGTTTTTGACATTTTCTTTACCGGAGAGTTACCCAAAGATGAAGGTCCCGGTAACTCGCATTGATACGATCACTGCCGGTTACATTCAAACTTGGGACGGTTTCATCGAATAACAGGAACTCCACACGGTTATACCCCGTTTTCTTAACCGACATGTTATAGGGGATTATCGCGGTCGCATTATGGGGAAGGGAAAGCACCAGCCGGTCATTTGCATCCATCGCCATAATAGTGGAGCTATTTGTCACATTATCAAATTCCGAGCGAATCATCCATGTCTCGATAGTATAGTTGATATTCCGGAACTCATGATTCCCTACACTAACGAAGAGAGGGTAATTCTGTCCGACAATGATCATGTCAGGGTAATTGGCAGCCGTCCGGTTTTCATTAAGAATGAAAAATTCAGTGAACTGCGCTCTCTCTTTTGGGACAGTAATCACATAGATTGTTGTTATTGTTGCAATGAGGAAAGATAGGATAATGACCGTGCTAAGGATCTTTTCAACTGTGCCGCCCCCGGCTGGAACAATTTCGTTACGGATAGTATTCCCAATTTCAAAAAAAGGAAAACAAAACCGTTCTACGGACGGGACAAGGGATCTTCGATAGAATGAAATAAGGAGCATCACCAGCGTGAATAACGTTACCGAAATCACGATTGGATCAAACCGAATCCCCCAGGGAGTGAAATTTAATCCAAAACCAATAAGAGGGACAATAACGATGGAAAGTGCAATGGAGAGCGTCATCCGCTCGATGAGATCGATATCATCATTTTTTGGGAAGAGTGCAGCAATAAGGCAGTATCCCGGGATGAAAAGTACCATGGGGAGGGCAAGTATAATTCTGAGTGGTATTGCATCAAGGAAGGGGATGTAGATCGCCACGATACTTGCTATGAGCCATATCACCACAAACGTCAGGTCTACAAGATACTCCTGTTCGAAAAAGGTCGAATAAATCTTTCCAATACGTGTTTTTTCAGACAAAAGAATCACCTTCATGTACAGAAATTAACTCTGTGACCAGATCGACACAATAACCCCCGGGGTAAATCTTGAAAGGAAGGTAAAAACTCTTACCGGGAGTCGTAACTTGTCTCAAGGTTGTATCACCTGTTTTCTGTTCATGGCCTGGTTATTTGATGATGATCTCTTTTGAATGTTTATCGTGGCCGTCGATATACATGATGACTGCGGTTATTGTAAGTATTATCATTGTCGAACCAGGAGGGATATTTGACAGATCCTGATTTATTTCCGCGCAGGGAATGAGAAACTACGGTGTTTTTTACATCAACCATAAGACCCTGCAATTCCTCCATAGTATGTTTTTGAGGAACTTCTATAAATGAATGCTTCTCTCTCCCTTAAATCCACCTCCTCGTTTTTTCCTTTATTTATCTGGATCGGAGGTGCAGGGAACAAATTGCTTTTCTCTAGCTATACCTAGTAAATTTTACCTTTATGAGTCTTCTCAAATATGTTTCTGGTTTTTTTAGAGATCGATCCATGAGTGAAGTATTCTTTTTCATGAACTGCTCCAAAGGGATTGACCGTGCATTGAGAGAGAATTCTGTATCGTAGGTTGGCATTCCTGGTGTGGCTAAAAAATCGTTCCACTGGTGATGATGATATTCATCCTTTGATTACGCAATGGGCGGGTGGGAGCTCTTTCTGATGCTATGTACAGGACCTGCTGGAAAAAACATCTTTTTTTTTAAATGTCGATCATAGGGGTAAATAAAAGTGCGGTGAAGGTCAATATGTTGTCCGAATGAGTAAGATATCACTGTTTGCTCAATGTAAACCAGTGAAGTGAATCCGAAAAGATAAAAACGAAGAAAATACATAATTATTGAAAAGCAGAGGAGTGTTTTAATGATACGAATGCCTTTATTAAATACGGTGAACCCCTTATGAAGATTATCGTGCTTCTTACCCTTTTAATTACTATCGGATTTATTCTGGCTACAGGATGTATAGGTCAAATAAAAAAGGATAATGGGAGTGGAAATGCGTCAATCTCCCCCACGAATACTTTTACCCCTTTCGTAAATAACACATCTGTTTCCTCTGTGAATGTTACTGCTAATATTACACTATTAAAGGGACCGCTGAGAGTATCTATTAGTGGATATCCTGTCGCCCTACCTGTCAATATAGACAATCAGATTGTTGGCATTGTAACAAAAGAAATACCCCTCGATCTGATGTTAGATGAGGGGAACCACAGCGTCACTGTCTGTGTGGGTGTGATATGTGAGAATGAAACAGTCAAAATTATTTTCGCAAAAAAATCCTTTATTGATTTTGGAGACAGGTTAAAAGAGGATATTGAGTTCCCTACCCCTACAGCGCGAATTATCGATTATTATAGAAGTGGTGATGGCATAGTCGTTGTAGTGGAGTTCATAAATCCCTCTTCAAGAGACCTCAATATGGGGGCGGACGTCAGTGTTGCGTATACATTTATTAGCGGTAGGGATAATCAGAGAGTGGGAGAGGCCACTCGAGGTAAAGCATCTGCTTTCGTTCCAGCCGGTCAACGCCAATCACCTTCAACAAATCTCTATTTTGCCTTTGGCAATGCTTATCTGTTCGATCCCCCTCAGCTTGGGCAAATAACGGCATATTAAATTTCCGGGATAAAACCCGGTCCTTTTTTTAAGATACTGTTTTAATTCAGCTACTGATTATCGTAGATCCCAGCGCTCTGGAAAATTTTTTTTAGGAATGAAATAAAAAACAACATGTCAGGGCTCGGGAGAATTCCCTGAATGAGGAGATGAGATACAAAGCCCATGAAAGATGAAGGAGGGAACAGTGCCTGTCCCCCTTGACCGTCCCTGCACTTGTTGCGATGATGACTTAGTACCTGTTTTGGGAGTTTTCGCATTTTTTAAGGACAAGAAGGAGGGGGTAAAACCCCTCTTGAGTGTTTACGTTTTTTTACAACATTTCAGATGAAAATCTATTATTCCGATATGATAGGGGTAGTGTTACCGCTCTCTCCATCTGGTACGATGATTGCCACCGCCCCAGACGGGGTTTCCTGTGCGTCGGACCGGTTACTTAAAAAAAAATATTCCCTGCCCGCTGTGCGTCGAAGAGGCCCTGGGGCGGGGTCCTTCATAGAGTACAATTTTCATGGTTCGGGCGTGAACCGAATCGATTCATGTCTGTTTCTCCAGAGCCGATACATCCTCTCTTTATTTCTGCAAGGTTTTGTTCACCGGTATCCCGTAGTATCGCCAGAACCATTACCGGGTGGTCAAATCCGTCAGACTATTAAATATGAATTTTTTAATAGATGAAAACTCTTTGATAAAATCCCCCGATCTCGGTACGTATACATCCGCACCATCGCGACGGGCCTGGTCGATAAGGGGATCTTTACCTCTCCCGGAATAGATGATAAACAACCCCTTGTATCCTGTTTCCCGGGCGGCCCTGACAAATACCCCTCCATTCATCACCGGCATACGGTAGTCAGAAATGACGACTTCAATGGGATGTTTTTTTAATATCTCAACAGCATCCCGTGCATCCAGACATGCGGTCACATCAAAATTCCCGCTCTCGGTAAACGCCATGTGCATCAGGTCGAGCATATCAGCATCATCATCAACAAGAAGAACCGGGATCATAGTGCGGCCTCAGGAACAGATGTAAGTCTCTTTTTTCCATCGGGATGGGGTTGATGCACCCTGAAACACTCTAACGGGACATGGATCTCAAACCGGGCACCTTTCCCAGGCGTACCGGTCTCTTCAATAGTTAAACCGGTGATAGAAAGAATTTCTTTTGCCAGGAACAGACCAAGTCCCCTGTTCCGCATCATACCGGGTTCAAAAATTTCTGATTTCAACTCTTCTGGTATTCCGACACCATTATCCCCAATAATCACGTCCAGTCCACGGTCATTTTTTGTGCATTTCACAAAAATTTCTGTTACATGCTTTCCATGGATCCCGGCATTCTCAAAAATGTTTTTAAAGACCCGGGTAACCTGGGGATCTGCGTAGATCTCCCACTCACCGACATCAAGAGTAAGCCTGACAGTATTCGGTTCAATCCATTCCGTGACTTGATTCAAGCAGTCCTTAAGGGCAATCCACCGTGGAGGGTTTATGCCAAGATCCTTATAATCACGGGTGAACTTGACCAGTTTCCCGATTGCCCTGGTTGAGGTATCCATGCGATCAAGATAGTCGAGGAGGGCGGTATCCTGTGCCAGGGTTTTTGCTTTGTCCAGGTATCCCAGCAGCACGGATACCTTGTTGAGGATGTCATGCCGGGTCAGGCTTGATAAGAGGTTTAACTTCCTGTTCACCTGCCGCAGAGCTTCTTCTGCTGATTTTCGTTCGGAGATATTGAGGTGTGTTCCGGTCATGCGGCCGGGTTTGCCGGTTTTATCCCATTCCGTTACCATGCCCCGGTCGAGTACCCAGACCCAGTGACCATCTTTGTGTTTCATTCGTGATTCGCACGCGAAATCCGCAGCTTCTCCGGAAAAGTGCTTCTGGAGTAATTCATTGGATTTTTGCAGGTCATCAGGGTGGGTCAGAGATCGCCAGGTATCGATTGTTACCGGCAAGAGCTCCTGCACCGTGTAACCGAGGATTTGCACCCAGCGATCGTTTATGACCATCTCGCCGCTCTGCACCCGCCAGTCCCACAGGCCTACGCCGGATCCCTCGATTGCAAGTTTGAGTTTCTCCTCGCTTTCCCGCAACGCCTGTTCACTGTGTTTGAGCTCCGTTATATCTCCGATAAGCCCGGTGATGCCCGTTACTTTCTCTGCCTCGATGAGTGGCTGGGCAATAATCCGGCCCCAGTGAATACCACCGGATTTGTCCACCATCTCAAAATCGTTCGGGCTGAGTTTTCCTCCTTGGGCTTCTTTTAATTTCTCTCCCAGGATATGTCGCTCTTCGGAAGGCACCAGCGTATAGAAATATTTACCGATCAATTCCGTGGAGTCATACCCCAGGACCTGCCGGATAACCGGACTCACATACGTAAACCGTCCTTTGGTGTCGGTGGTAAATATGATATGACTTATGCCCTCGACTAACGAGCGGTGTTTTTCTTCGGATTTTCGTACCAGGTAGTCTGCTTTTCTCTGTTCTGTCACATCAGAGAGAACGCAGACAAATCCGCTTGGTCTGCCCGTATGGTCAGGAATGGTTGAAACACTGACTTCTGCACAGAATGCTGTGCTGTCCTTTGAGATCAGCCTGCACTCGTAATATTTTGAAAAACCCTTTTCCAGGGTCTTTTTTAAATGTGCTCGGCTGTTTTCCAGGTCATTGGGGGTAACATAATCAAAGAAATTTTTCCCGGCGAGTTCGGCGGTGGTTGTATGCCCCAGCATCGTGGCCCCCTGGATATTTCCCAGTTGTATAATACCCTCAAGATCCAGCACAAGAATACCATTAGGTGATGTTTCGATGATCGTGCGGTAGTGCAGTTCACTTTCCACGAGCGCGGCATCGGCTTTTTTCAGGGCTGTGACATCTGAAACAACAAACAGACCATAGATGAATTTCCCTTTTTCACCCATTTGGGGAGATGCTGATATCCGTGTATAGGCAGGTGTAGTGTCTTTTCTGAGAAACACTACATCAAAGTGCTCATTACTCCCGTTCTTTATCCGCGTGAGTTTCTCTTCAAGATAGGCCCGGTCGTTTGCCGCGGTACAGGAAACAATGGATTTTCCCAGCATCTCATCACTGGAATAGCCGAGAATTTCAGACATTTTCTGGTTGATAAAGCTCGTATTTCCCTCATCATCAAAAATCCAGATGCCTTCCTGTGCCAGTTCAATGAGTGTCTGGTATTTCCGCTCACTGTCTTCAAACGCATTCCTGACTTTCCGGTGACTTTTTATCTCCTTTTTCAACGTTGTGGAAGTCTGGGTTAATTCTTTGGTGCGATCCTGAACGGTCTTTTCCAGGTCACGCTGGTATTGTTTAATCTCGGTGATGTCATCCAGAATGATCAGGATTCCCCGTTTTCCGTTTTCAAGGATGCTGGGAACAAACTTTGCCCGGAAATACCAGGTTTTCCCATCATTGTTAACCTCGATCTCCTTAAGGATGTCTTTTCCCTGGGTACATTCCTTTAATATGCTGTGAATATCATGAATGGACAAGAGGAGAAAACCTGCGTTGTCAATTGATCTTCCTACAATGTCTTCGGATGTTTTTTGTTCAAAATTCAGCACGTTTTCATTGACATACGTAACGTTAAACTCATCATCGAACACAAAGAGATAATCCGAAGAGAGGGAAAGAATCGAGGATATCGGAATCCTTTTTGTCAGGGTATATATTTTTGCCGATCCGATTACTTTGAGCTCAACAGCGCCGGAAATGCACAGGACATCAAGATATTTTGCCACTGAATTGCGGTTGATATCAATAGCGTGGGAGATCTCCGTGACGGTATATCCCTTAGCACTCCCTTTTAAGAAATTTTTAATCCGGGCGAGTTCCCGGTCATAGGGATGGGTTTTTATCTGTGTGAGTTCCCCGTTAGTCCCTTCCATACAAACCACCTAACTTCTATCTAGTGTATATTTTTATTAGCATATATAAATATTAGCGGGGTCGCAAGGCATGAACTTTTTTTATTTATTTACCCTTTTTAATGATTATTAATGGTTTTTTGGTTAAAATGTCAGGAACAATAATTTTATATTCTTTAGATAATTTGACCATTTTTCAACAGTGTTTCCCTTTTGCATTGCAAATGGGTCAAAGATCACATCAGAATGCATATATTCTGATTCTCTATTTAGTTGATAATGTGCCGAATGACGATTCTCGAAACGCTTTTTTTGGACTGTTCAAAGATTTAAAATATGGTGAGCACAACGAAACCAATAATAAGGATGGAAAAGTGGGTAATTATCTCCAGAAGATTAGTCCTTTTATAAAAAAACACGGAACTATATCGAAATCGTAAAAGAAGATCCTCCTATTGTCAATGCTTCAGCTGACGACGAGGAAAATTTACGCATGTTTATACATAGTCACAATTATCCTAGTATTTATCTGGACAGGTAGGAACATCGAAATCATTCTTCCGGGTTTCTGGAAAAGAATTGTATCTGGAGCAATCTGTTCGCAGGATTAGCTTGAGGATAAGTAGTGCAAGAGCTCAGGCGTTCGTATTTATTTATTCAAGGAGAAATGAGTGAAATGAAACGGAAAATTCTCGCGGTTTGCATTGCAATCGAGAATTTCGAAAAACACCGATAGTACTTTATCTTAGTACCGACTACGAAATGCATGGAAAGTCAACTTGATTTTACAGGGAGGATATAGACGAGTAAACGAGCTTGGGGATAAAGCAGCAGAGTTTGATATTAATCGAGTGGGAACGGTTTCGACCGCTGATCGGAGATTTGTATACCAACACCACGGAACAAGGAGGAAGACCCAACCATGATTTGATCCTCATGGTCAGGTTACTGGTCCTTCAATCGATGTATGGGTTATCCGATCCCGAACTTGAACGACAAGCGAATGATAAGATCTCATTCCTGAAATTTCTCGGGTTTCCTGAAAAGATCCCGGATCATTCGACAATCTGGTATTTTCGGGAACGACTCATCAACCAAGGGAAACTTGAGCTGATATGGAAGGAACTTCAACGTCAGCAGGATGCCATGGGATTGAAGATCAAAAAAGGTACGATCCAAGATGCCACATTCATCACTGCTGATCCGGGACATGCTTCCGCAGGCAAGCTCCGTGGAAACCAAGCCAGAACACAAAGAAGCAAAGAAGGTACATGGACGAAAAAAAATTCCAAGTCATATTTTGGGTTTAAAGTCCATACCAAAGAAGACTGTGATTATGGATTTATCCGAAAACTCCAGACTTCAACTGCATCACTCCACTATAGCCAGGTTGATCTCTCAAAAGAAGGTGTGTGGTCTACCGTGACAAGGGGTATTTCGGTGTTAAACCTCTCGGATTCGATGCAACAATGAAACGAGGAGTACCCTATCGATATCTGGGATATCCTTAGAAACAAACGGATTTCAAAAAAGCGATCTCCCGGAGAAAGACTATACGCCGATATCAAGACTGTTTTCAAATCAGCTCATTCCATGGTGACGACAATTGTCCGGGTCCATGCAAAAATGGTTTTTGCTGCCCTTAGTTTCAATCTCGGGCTGATCCGTACCTTCAAACACCGTGGTGTCATTTAGCGTATGCTATCTCATTTAACAAAAAAACGGGAAAATTCAAGGGATATTATGCCAGTTTTCTCGGGATTGGGAAGAAATATCGCTCTTAAATTTTTATTGCACTTGGATCTGATCAGTTATTCGAAATCCTCTTAAGAAAGTCTGCTCGTTCGACGCTGTAGAAACGGGCATGAAATATTCGAGTTCACACCGGAATCATGAAAATCGGATAATACCGATATGATGAGAGAGTTGGAACTTCTCTACTCCCAGTTGCGATGAACGCCGCCGCCCCCGACGGGGCGCCCCCGCGACGGATTGGTGACAAAAAATGCTAAATAACTCCTTGCCCCGCTGTGCCTCAGAGAGACCCTGATGCGGGGACTCTCGTAAAATAATACGATTTATAGTCAAGAACCTAAAGTTTGATACTAAACTTACCCCCAAGGAATTTAGCAATCCATGCTTTGGCGAAACTCAATGAACCACCATATTTTTTGAAAGCATCGAGGATAATCTGTTTTAAGTGGTCGAGATCTCGTATGAAAGTCCGTGAGATGATCCTCTTGATGCTTTTCCAGATGAACTCAATCGGGTTCAAATCTGGAGAATACGGTGGTAAAAATACTAGATCTATCCTATTCTCTTCTGCATATTCCTGCGTTTTAATTGCATGATGAGACCGGAAATTATCGAGAATAATAACGAGATCTACATTGGGATTCATTTTCCGAATCGATTGAAGGAACTCACAGACATCCTCCTTTTTTGAATGTTCGTGGAACTCCAGCACTGAGCATCCGTTAATCGAGTAAAAACCGAATGTGTTCGCACGGAATTTTGTAGTGTTCTTAACGAGCGTCGGGTGGCCAAATGACCAGAATCGCTGGGTATTCGCTGTGGTTTGTGGAGACGTTTCATCCAGGAATCCGATTACCATACTAGGTTTTATTTCAGGAAGGTTTTTTTAAGAGAGATTCCGCATCATCAGGTCTCCGATAATCCTGAGTGAATGGTTTCCCATAAGCCATGTTCAACTTCTTCAGGATAATCCGGATCTGTTTCAGGGTATATTCGACTCCGAATTCCTGATGGATCATTGTTCGTACCTCTTCTGTGGTCCATGTCGTTTTTTGATTCAATAGAGCTTTCATCTTATCGAATTCATCTGATGAGAGTTTCATCGGCCTGCCACCGGCATAACGGGGAATTAGACCTTCATATCCTTCCTTATTCCATCTTCTTTGCCAGATATATCCTTCATTCCGGGTAACTCCAATTCTTTGTGCAGATTCCTCCACACTTTCTCCATCGTAACGATATTTCACAAAATAGAGTCGTTTGAGAATTTTGGTATCTTTTTCCAAGGTTTTAATCCTTGATTCCAATTGATCTGTCGTCATATGTTTTTGGATGGGTATCTGTTCAGACCAGGGCATACAGAGAATTGGCGTTTATTGTATTAAAAGTTTGGTTCTAAACTATAAATCGTTTTTAGAAGACCTGGAAAAAATATACCGCCTCATTAGGAAAAAAATGTGGAGGCAAATTATATCCTCATCATTGGAGCATTTTCAAAAATTTTTGAAGAAGAAACCCAGACGCGGTTAGAAGATCTTCATGAAGCTGCATCGGGTGCAATCAACGCCATCGTTTCACCATTGGGAGAAGCGATAGAAAAAAAACTCGGGCTGGAAATTGATATCCATATACTTCTTTTTGAACAGGTGAGCTTCACGGAAATTTTTATCCGGCTTTCACCGGATCTTACCTTCAATGATGAAGTCATTGAGCTCCTCGCCCCTCCGTTAATCAAAAGGTTTGAGAAAGAGGAAAACTACGAAGAAATCTGTACACTCTTATAAGACCATCGTGATCAATTCGAGATGGATGAGCTTGAGTCTGCACTCGAAGGAGGTATCCATGCCCAGAACGTGTGGGGTCTTGAATTTTCCTGGGAGGAACTTCTCGAACCGCTGTGCATACTCAATGAACTGGTTGCGCAGAACCAGAGCATCATGCGGGTGCCCCTCGATGTTCTCTCTGCTCTCGAAGCGCCCATGAAGGAAAAACCTGCACAGGCAGAGTATTCTAAGCTGACACTCTATCAGAAGCCTTACGGCATGGTAAGGAGGCGGAATGATGAAACCTAGTTCCTCGTCACGGTCGATAACCGCTCACGCAGTCAAGTCCAGGTCTCCTCCGTTTCGGATATCTCCCCCCAGGTGTACTCGCAGGAACAGAAGTACAAACAATACTTCTCCCTTACTGCGGGTGCAATGGCATTATTATTAATTAGGACTTACGCGGTTGAATTAGTCTAAAGCGAGAAACTCCCGTCTAAACTCCTGCAAAAAGGAATCGGATTAGAAAGTCGGTTTCGAGATAAAGCGGGAAGTTGCCGTTCGGTGAATCGAGCGTTTCGACTCGTACCAG
>Ga0315291_10007846_pt1 | contig 13135 bp, 12 predicted proteins | sample YL17G12_20_MG_FD_203070 | JGI IMG/M metagenome (GOLD analysis project Ga0315291, IMG submission 203070) | Sediment microbial communities from Yellowstone Lake, YNP, Wyoming, USA - YL17G12_20 | ecosystem: Environmental > Aquatic > Freshwater > Lake > Sediment | place: USA: Wyoming | collected... | reverse complement strand
CCACTACATGCTGGCCCGCCGGTACCGGGAACTGGCGGGAATCAACAACCGGGGCGATTTTGTTGAGCGGGCGATTGCCGAGTACAAGAAGGCGATGGAGGCCGACCCCGAGTCGTTGTTCCTGCGTGTGGAGCTGGCAGAGCTGTACTGGCGCATGGGCCGCATTGCCGATGCGGTCCGTGATGCCGAGGCCGTCCTCAAGATCAATCCCGATCAGGTTGATGCCCACCGCTTGCTGGCCAATCTTTACTGGCGCAACCTGGGCGACCCTCAACCCGACAAAGTTGCCAAGGAGAGTCTGCACAAAGCCATTGAGCACTTCGAAGCCATGACCCGTTTGCTCCCCGACGACACAGAAAACCTCCTGGTCCTGGGCCGCCTCTACCGGCTGAACAACCAGAGCGGCAAGGCGGAGGAAGTCCTCAAGAGAATCCTCAACGCCGAACCGGATTCCAGGAACGCGCGAGCCAGTCTGGCGCAGCTCTATTTTGACCACGGCGACTACGATCAGGCGATCGAACTGCTCAAGAAGATCCCCGAGAGCGAGATGGATGCAGGGCTCCAGGCGATGCTGGGATTTGCCTACATGCAGGCGCGCGATTTCGACGATTCTGTGGCGATGTATCAGAAGGCCCTGGGCCAGGATGCGGAAAATCAGGAGATTCGTCGCGCCTACGCGGAAGCGCTGATGGGCGGCGGGAAGATGGCCGAGGCCCGGACGGAGCTGCAGAAGGTCCTCCAGGCGGAGCCGGACGACGGCGCGACCAACCTGCGCTTGGGGCAGCTCGACCGGCAGGAAGGACGGTTTGAGCAGGCTCGGCAGGAATTGGAGCGTGCCCGGAGCCTGATGCCCGACAGCCTCGAGGTTCCGTATCAGTTGGCTCTGCTGGAGGACCTCCAGGGCAATGAAGACAAGGCCATACAGATTCTCCAGGAATTGCTCAAGCAGTCCGAGAGGCCGGAGGGCCAATACACGGTCGGGGAGGCCAGCAACCGGGCAGTTTTTCTCGAGCGCCTCGGGCTGATCTATCGTTCACAAGAGAAGTTTGACCAGGCCCTGGACGTCTTCCGGCAAGTTGCGGCCCTGGGCAAAGAACACGCGGCGCGGAGTGCGTCGCTGACGGTTGAGACCCTCCGCCTGAGTCGGCAGCCGGAGAAGGCGCTGGAGGAAGCCGAGGTGGCAGTCCAGAAGTTCCCCGAGGACCGGCCGCTCCGCTTGGTGCGCGCCTCACTCTTGGGCGAGCGTGGGCGTCTGGAGGAGGCCATCGAGCAACTGCGCGCCCTGCTCAACAACACGCCCGCCGACCGAGAAGTCCATCTGGCCATGGCGCAGGTCTATTCCCAGGCCAAGCGCTTCGCCGAGGCGGAAGCCGCGGCTCGCCAGGCACTGGCCCTGAGCCCGAAGCCGGACGACCAGGAGTATCCGCACTTCATGCTCGGCTCGATTTACGAACGGCAGAAGAAGTACGACCTGGCGGAAGAGCAGTTCAAGAAGGTGTTGATGGCCAACCCGCTGAACGCGGCCGCGGCCAACTACCTGGGCTATATGCTGGCCGACCGGGGCGTGCGCCTGGAAGAGTCGGTGAAGTATATCCAGAAAGCGCTCGAGCTCGAACCCAACAACGGCGCTTATCTGGACAGCCTGGGATGGGCGTATTTCAAGATGAACCGTTATGACCTAGCCGAGTCCCATCTGGAGAAAGCGGCGCGTCTGATCTCGAGCGATCCGACGATCCAGGAGCACCTGGGCCATGTCTATTTGCGAAGGGGCAAGGGGCATCAAGCCCAGGCGGCGTGGGAACGCGCGCTCAAAGAATGGCCCACCGCCCTGAGCAGCGACTTCGACGCTGAACAGGCTGCCAAGCTGCAAAAGCAGCTCGACGAACTCAAGCTGCATCTGGCCCGAGAAAAAACCGCCCAGCGCTGAGGCAGCCCTGGGCCGTGAACCTCTCCGGAGTGCGATTCCTTTCGCTACAACTTTGAAACCGAGCATCCGACTCCGCGCGTTTGCCAAGATCAATCTCGGCCTGAAGATTGTCGGGAAACGGCCCGACGGCTACCACGAAATCCGCACGGTCTTTCAAACGGTGGGACTCTGCGACCGCCTCGAGATTTCCCTTGCGCGCGGGCGCGGGGGGATCGTCGTGGAGTGCAATGACGCCACGATTCCCGCGGGACGCGGCAACTTGGTCTATCGGGCCTGCGAAAGCTGGAAGCGCGCCCGAGGATTTCACGGCACCATTCGCGTCCGGCTGGCGAAGCGGATCCCTGCCGGCGCGGGCCTGGGAGGCGCCAGCAGTGACGCCGCGGCTACGCTGCTCGGACTGGAACGCCTGACGGGTGACCGAACCGAACCCGCCGAACGATTCCGGTTGGCGGCACGCCTCGGCTCGGATGTTCCCTTTTTCCTCTGGGGCGGGCGCGCCCTCGGGATCGGGCGCGGCGAGGAAATCTATCCGCTCCCGGATTTCCCGCGGCGGCACTGCCTCATCGTGTTCCCCGGCTTCAGCGTTTCCACCGCGGAGGCATATCACGAGGCGGGGCGCTATGCGAGCCGACGGTTGACAGAATCTTACAAAGACCCTAAGATGAAAGCTCTGGGCGCGCGGCCACCGTTTTCCCTGGAGCATGGGGAACCGGCCGAAAACGACTTCGAGCGAGTCGTTTTCGCGAGGTGGCCAGAGTTGGCAGGTTTGAAACGCCAACTCATCCGGGCCGGAGCCGAAACAGCCTCCTTGACGGGCAGCGGTTCAGCCATTTTTGCCCTTTTTGACTCCGCCCAACAACTGGCTCGTGCCACGCAGTTCGTCCCTGTGGGATGGCAGACGTTCCGGACGCGGACGCTTCCGCGGCGCGCGTATCAGCGCCTGCTGTTTAGGAGCAGTGACAAGTGAAGAGTGACGAGAACGGACTGGCTCATCACTGGTCACGCGTCACTGGTTACTTGTCTTTCGCTGGGAGGTCGTCCAGTGGTAGGACACATGCCTTTGGAGCATGGAACCCTGGTTCGAATCCAGGCCTCCCAGCCAGCTAGCGAGGTGGGAGACTGAACCACGGATCGTGAGGACATGACGATGACGGAGAGGAACTGGCACCCGCTCAAAGTATTCTCCGGCAACGCCCACCCGGCGCTGACCCGGGAGATCTGCGGCCATCTGAGCGTGCCCCTGGGCCAGGCGTTCGTGGGACGCTTTCCGGACGGCGAGGTTCGCATACAGATCCAGGAGAATGTGCGAGGGGCGGATGTCTTTGTGATCCAGCCGACCTGCTGTCCGGTGAACGACAGCTTGATGGAACTCCTGATCATGCTGGACGCGTTTCGCCGTGCTTCGGCGGAGAGGATCACGGCGGTGATCCCGTACTATGGATACGCGCGGCAGGACCGGAAGGACCGGCCGCGGGTTCCGATCTCGTCCAAGCTGGTGGCGGACCTCCTGACTTCCGCGGGTGCCGACCGCGTCCTGGCGCTCGATCTGCACGCCGGCCAGATTCAAGGCTACTTCAACATCCCGGTGGACCACCTCTATGCCACGCCGGTGACGGTGGACTATTTCCGCAAGCTGAGGCTCAGAAACCTGGTGGTGGTCTCTCCGGACACGGGAGGCGTGGAGCGGGCGCGGGCCTTTGCGAAAAGGTTGAAGGCGCCCTTGGCCATCATCGACAAGCGGCGGGAAGACGCGGACGTCGTTGAAATGATGAACGTCATCGGCGACGTTTCCGGCAAGGTCTGCCTCATCAGCGATGACATGATCGACACCGGGGGGACGCTGGTGCGGGGGGCGAACGCCTTGTTCGATAAAGGCGCCGAAAAGGTTTACGCCTGCTGCACGCATGGGGTCTTCGCCGGCGACGCGATTAGCAAGATTCGCGAGTCGCGCCTGGAGCAGGTCGTGACCACGAATTCCATCCCGCTTTCGCCCGAGGGCGAGAAATGTCCCCGGATCAAGGTTTTGAGTGTAGGCAAGTTGCTGGCCGAGGCCATCCACTCCATCCACGAGGAGACTTCGGTGAGCAAGCTCTTTATCTGAGCCGGGGAGGGAGGGCCTTCCCCGGCTGGCAGGGCTCAAGGTTTCGAGGAGTGAAAAGGTATGACCCAAGTTTTGAACGTTGAGGCTGAACCGCGCGAGGATTTCGGCAAGAACGCTGCCGGGCGGCTGCGACACGCGGGCCGCATTCCCGCGGTGGTCTATGGAGGAGGCGGACCGGCCATCCCTATCACGGTTAACCCCCGGAAGATCGTCGACATCCTCCATTCCGAGTCCGGCCACAACGCCATCTTCACACTGGACATCCGGGGCAAAGCCCCGGCGCGGGTGATGCTGCGCGAATGGCAGGTGGACCCGACCCACGGTGCCTTGCTGCACGTCGATATGGTGCGGGTAGCCCGGGACACCAGGTTGAAGCTGAAGGTTCCCATCCACATCACGGGCGAGGCGCAGGGCGTGAAGGTGCAGGGTGGCTTTTTCGAGTTCGTGCTGCGCGAGGTGGAGGTGGAGTGCCTCCCCGACGACATCCCGGACCACATCCCAGTGGATGTGACTGAATTGATGATCGGGCGCAACCTGCGCGTGGAGGATCTGCCGGTAGGGGAGAAGGTCAAAGTGCTCACCGATCCGGCGCGCGTGGTGGCACACGTCGTGGCGTTGAAGGCAGAGGAGGAGAAACCCGCCGCCGAAGTTGTCGAGGCGGCGCCCGCCGAACCCGAAGTGATCCGCAAGGGCAAGGCGGAGGAAGAGGCCGAGGAAGAAGCCGCCGAGGGCAAGAAAGAGAAGGAGAAAGAGTCGTAAGGTGCCCAGCGGCGGTCTGGCTTGCGGAGCGGTGGAAGGGGCGGCGTGAAGCTCATTGTGGGTCTCGGCAACCCCGGCTACCAGTACCATCTGACGCCGCACAATCTGGGATTCATGGCGGTGGATCAGCTGGCCGAGAGCTGCGGCGTGAAGATCTCGCAGCGCCAGGCCCGGGCCTTGACGGCGTCCACCGAACTGGAAGGGCAGCCGATCATGCTGGCCAAGCCCCAGACGTTCATGAACCTGAGCGGCATGGCCGTGGCCCGGTTGCTCGAGCAGTACGACCTGCCGGTGCAAAACCTGATCGTGCTGGTGGATGACGTGGACTTGCCCTTGGGGTTGTTGCGCATCCGGCCGTACGGGAGCGCCGGCAGTCACAACGGTCTGAAGTCCATCATCGGCGCCCTCCAGTCGGACGAATTCGGGCGCGTGCGGATGGGGGTAATGCCGGAACGCCCAGTCGAGGACCTGGTTTCCTACGTGCTGGGCCCGTTTCGCAAGGCTGACCTCGAAGTGGTGGCCGAGATGCTCGACCAGGCGAGTGAGGCCGTGAAGGTTATTTTGAAGGAAGGTATATCCAGGGCGATGAACCGCTACAACCGGCGGCCCCCCTCGCCCCAGTCGTGAGGATGCATGCGTAAATATGAGATCATTTTTGTGGTCAGGCCGGATGTCCCCGAAGAAGACGTGGACAAGCTCATCACCCAGATGGAAGGCGTGGTGACCGCCACGGGCGGAAAATTGGAGAAGACGGAGAAGATGGGACGCCGCCGGCTCGCTTACCGGGTCGGCGGCCAGCGCGAAGGCTTCTACGTGCGCTTCTCCCTGGAAGGGAGTGGGGACACGGTGAAGGAATTCGAGCGGCGCCTGAAGGTGACCGACTCGGTGCTGAAGTTTCTCAGTGTGCGGGTGGATGAGGAACTGAAGCGCGCGGAGAAGCTCAAGGCCCTGCGGGCGAAGCAGGAAGCCCGGCGGCCGCGTTCCAAGCCCGCCGCCCCACCGGCGGCGCCGGCCACGGCGGAAGCAGCTCAAGGATGAAGGAGTAACCAGCATGGCAGAACCGAAAACGGGCACGGGGCAGGCGGCGCGCCCCGCTAGGAGAGAAGGCGGCGCGCCGACCGGCCGGAAGCAGTACTTTCGGCGCCGCAAGGTGTGCAAGTTCTGCACCGAGAAGATCGACGTGATTGATTTCAAGGACGTGAAATTGATTGGCCAGTTCGTCGCGGAACGGGGCAAGATCCTCCCCCGGCGACTCACCGGCACGTGCTCGGTGCATCAGCGCGCCTTGACGGCAGCCATCAAGCGGGCGCGGAACATCGCCCTGTTGCCTTTTGCGGCGGCATTCTAGCTGGCCCGCTCCCCGGTGGGGAGTGAGGCCGGACCGTGGCGCGGGGTGAGAGCTGAACACGGTGCGCCGCGGCATCTGACAATTGCCTTTACGGAGTTTGCGCATGGAAGTCATTCTATTGCAGGACGTTGACAAGCTGGGAACGCGCGGGCAGATGGTGAATGTGGCCGATGGGTACGGCCGGAACTACCTGCTGCCCAAGAAGCTGGCCGTCAAGGCCACTTCGCAGAACCGGAAATGGGTGGAGCAGCAGCGGGTGAGATTCCTCAAGCTGACCGCCCGCGAGAAGGCCGATGCCGAAGAACTGGCGAAGCTGCTGGCGGACGTTAGCCTCGTGTTCGCGCGCAAGGCCGGCGAGCAGGCCCAACTGTTTGGTTCGGTTACCGCGATGGACGTGGCCGAGGGGCTCGCCGCCAAGGGCTTCAAGATCGACAGGCGCAAGATCCCGCTCGATCCGCCTCTCAAGCTCCTGGGCGAATACGATGTCGCAATCAGACTCCACCGCGACGTGACCGCCACCATCAAGGTGAAAGTGGAAGCGGAGGTGGAAGCCGAAGCGCCCGCGGCGGGATAGCCCGGCTACGAATTGTGGAAGAGTGACGTAATCCATCCCTGGTCGATCTTCCGGTTTCATTCCCACCGGGAAAACGCACTTGCTCCGAACCATTTAACTGTTGTATCTTCTCCGAGAAATCAGTCCGGTCTTGCGCTCCATGCCGACTAGCACCTTCCGAGACATAAACGCTCCTCACAGCTTGGAAGCGGAACGCGCCTTGTTGGGCTCCATCATCCTCGACAACGGGGTATTAAACCTCGCTATTGGAGCCGTGAGCAAGGACGACTTTTTCTCGGAAGGGCATCGCATTACGTTCGCAAAAATGGAGGAGCTCTCTAACAAGAATCGCACCATTGACCTAGTCACGCTTTCTGAAGAGGTCTCGAAGGAAGGGCTGCTTGAGAAAGTCGGCGGCGCTGCCTACCTTGCCTCGCTTACCGACGGTGTACCCATCGGTAACTACTCGAGCGTCAGCGAGTATGCACGTATTGTCAAAGAGAAATCCCTGCTGCGGCGGCTTATCAACGCCTCCAATAACGTCATTTCCCGCTGTTTCGAGGGTACTGAGGACCCGGATGTCTTGATCGACTTGGCCCAAAGCGAAATCTTCGAGATCTCGGGCGAGAAAGTCCAATCTGGGTTCCTTGGCGTCCGCGATATCGTCAAATCGAGCTTCGGCACCATCGACGTCCTCTTCGACCGCGGCCAGCGGGTGACGGGCGTCGAGACGGGCTTCGTCGACCTCGACAACATGACGTCGGGACTGCAACCCGGCGAACTGATTGTCATCGCTGCCCGGCCCTCGCTCGGCAAGACCGCTTTGGCCATGAATATTGCTGCCCACGCTGCTACTCATGGGAAAGTGGTAGGGTTCTTCTCACTCGAAATGAGTAAGGAATCGCTCCTCATTCGGTTGCTCTGTTCCGAGGCGCGCATCGACAGCCACAAGCTGCGCACCGGATTCTCCAGCCGTGAGGACTGGAACAAGATGACGCAGGCGCTGGGCCGGCTGGCCGAGGCGCCGATTTTTGTTGACGATAGCCCAGGTCTCAGCATCCTACAGATTCGCGCAAAGGCGCGGCGGCTCAAGGCCGAAAAGGGTCTCGATCTCCTGATTGTTGATTACCTCCAGTTGGCAACTGGTCATGGGCGCTTCGAGAACCGCACGCAGGAAGTCAGCTTCATCTCGCGGGGTCTGAAGAGCATTGCCAAGGAGCTGCACGTGCCGGTGTTGGCGCTCTCGCAGTTGAGTCGTGCACCTGAGCAGAGGCCGGGGAATCCACCGGAACTATGGCACCTCCGTGAGTCCGGCTCCATCGAGCAGGACGCAGATGTGGTGATCTTCATCTTCCGCGAGAAGCGAACGGCGGAAGGGGCTGAGACCGAGATGGACCGGCACGGCGTCGAAACCAAGCTCATCATCGGCAAGCAGCGCAACGGGCCAACCGGGGAAGTGCCGGTGGTCTTCCAGAGGGTTTACGTCCGCTTTGAGAATATCGCGCGCGAGCCAGCCCCAGAGCCCGAACCGCGCGTTTGAGGGGTTCTCGTGGTCCATCGGGCCCGCTTTCCTTGAGTGCCTTTGGGGCGTACCGGAAGATTCCATAACGAGATGCAGTGAACAACCACGCCGACAAACTCCTGCGTCCTACCTGGGTTGAGATCTCCCTTTCCAAGCTGCGTCGGAACTGTGAGCGCGTGCGCGCGCTGGCCAGTTCGCGCTTGCCGCGGCGAGTCATGGCCGTGGTGAAAGCCGACGCCTACGGTCATGGCGCCGTGCCGGTGGCGAAGTGCCTGGCCGGCTGCGGCGTGGAGTGGTTTGGCGTGGCCACGGTCGAGGAAGCCCTGGAGTTGCGCGCCGCGGGCATCATGCAGCCCATCCTGCTGCTCGGCGGGCTCTACATGAGCGACCCGGCGCATCTGGTCGAACATCGCCTGACCCCTTCGGTCTCTTCCACGGCTCGCCTGGATACCTATGCCCAGTGCGCGCGCCGCGCTGGCCAGCCCATCGAGTTTCACCTCAAGGTGGACACGGGCATTGGGCGGCTGGGATTGCCGCCGGACCGCTTGGCGTCGTTCGTGCGGCACTATCGGGAGCTCGAAGGCCTGCGGTTGACGGGGTTCTTCACGCACCTCGCCTCGGCGGAAGACTTGGTGGCAACGCAGACCCAAGAGCAGTCGGCGCGCTTTCGCAAGGCGCTCGACGAGTTGCGAAGCGCCGGAATCGCGCCCGAGTGGGTGCATGTCTCAAACAGCGCTGCGTTACTCGCGGGGCTCGACTTCCCGGAGAACTTGGTTCGCGTGGGCGCGCTGCTGTTCGGCTACTGCCTGCCGCTCATCACCCCACCGGGCCGCGAGGCGTCGCAGGCTGAAGCCTTCGACCCGGTGCTCACGTTCAAGTCGCGCGTGGTCTATCGCAAGGATGTGCCGAGCGGCACGCCGCTGGGTTACGGCGGCGCCTTTCACACGCGCCGTCCGTCGCGCATCGCGACCGTGCCCGTGGGGTATGCCGACGGCTTGAGCCGCGCGCTCTCGAACCGCGGCTGCGCCATCGTCCGCGACCGCTACGCCCGCATCGTCGGCAACATCAGCATGGACTTGACGCTGCTCGACGTCACTGACATTCCTGGCGTGGATGTGGGCGACGAGATTCTGCTGCTTGGCAGGTCCGAGCACTGCTCCATCAGCGCGCTCGAAATTGCGCAACTGCTTGAGACCGTTCCCTACGAGGTCCTCTGCTCCATCGGCAAACGCGTGCCGCGGCTCTACGTGGAGTAACCGCGAGGAGCATGGCTTCGCACTCGCCCTCCGCCGGGCCCTAGCCCCTAGCCCCTGACCCCTAGTCCCCAGAATGGCTTCGTTTGGCCCCGAAACAGGTTCGTCTTTGGTCTGTTTTCTGCTAAGTCCATGTGTTTTCAGTAACTTACCAGCTTCGCCGCGTTTGAGGGGTGCGAATCTCTCCGTTCAGGGTCACCGATTCCGCTCCTATCCTTTTGGAAACACAAGTGTTAGAGTGCAAGGTGGTTTTGGTTCGTTCTCGACCCAAAATAGGATATTGTCTTTTATTTTCAATAACATACTAGCTTTCGCGTGCGAATCTTCCCCGTCAAAGCCGCCAATTTCATAGTTATCAAATTGAAAACACAGAAGTTAAGCCTCTTAGGTTCGTTTTCACCCCCAAAACTGGCATTTTCTTTTGTTTTCAACAACATACTAGCTTTGCCTTTTCCTATATATAAGGGGCAGTTTTTCGTTCTGATGACCCGAGCACACCACCCACCTCAAGTTGAGACAACGCCGCCCCTCAAGTCCAGTCCGCCTCAGGCGCCAGCCTGCCATTCTGGAGGCTACTAGTATAGCATACGTTGTCGGATTTGTCAAGGGGAAAATGCGCGGGAGGGCACGACTTCAGTAGGGGCGTCCCGCCCTGGCGGGATGCGCCCACGTTGGGCGGACACGCCGGTCCGCCCCTACACCATTGCGTTGAAGGAAGGCCCCAAACCCTTTCCATATGGTTTCTATGGCCCGCAGTCCCCGGCATGGCTGAAGGCATGCCCTCCTCCTTGCGCTGCGGTACGCCCTCGACCGCCGTCTACCCTTCCCCCACCTGCCACCTACGGCCAGTCCGGGAGATTCATGCGGCCGACAGGGGAGGGCCTTCACGGCCCTCCCGCAGGAGCACCGTAAAGCTGCTCCCCTGCGAATAGCTCCGGAAACACCTGGCGGTAGATGGCCATGCCGAGGGCGGCGTCCATGCCGAGCGCGTCGAGAGCGCGGATTTCATTGTCAGTCGTGATGCCACCCGCGGCGGTAATGGGCAGGTTAGTCACGCCCCGCAATTTGCGAAACCACTCGATGTTGGTGCCCTGAAGTTTCCCTTCCGCGTCGATGTAAGTGCAGAGGAATCCCGAGCAATAAGATTCGAGTTGCGGCAGCGTGTCGTGTGACGTGAGTGGCAGCACGGTCCGCCAGCCGTGGATGGCGACGCGGTCGCCCAGGCAATCCACGGCGATCATGAGCTTCTCGCGCGGCACAGCAGTCACCAGCGACCGCAGAAAGTCGTGGTCGATGCCCTGGGCGGTGAAGGCCGAACTACCCACGATAACCTTATGGGCGCCATCATTCACCACTTCCAGCGCGCGCTCGACGCTGCGGATGCCGCCGCCCACGCGGCAGGGTTTTCGCTGGCAGAGTTCGCGGACGATGTCGGCGTTGCCCTCGCTGCCGCGGCCCAGCGCGGCGTCCAGGTCAATCACCTGGATTTCCGGAAACTCCGCGAACTTCTCGAGCACGGCGAGCGGGTCCGGCAACTCCAAGGCCTTCTCCCGGCCTTGGACGAGCTGGACCACCTTGCGACCCATCAGATCGATGCACGGAATGATCATGTTGAAAACGAGTTGAAAGTCGAAAGTACACCTTCCGACTTTCTACCTTTGACTCTCGACTCTCGACCGCGCCGAATCGTGAATCCTAGATCCTAAATCCTGACCGCCACTCCCCGCGCCCGCAGATACTCCTTCAAGCTGCGGATAGAGTGCGTCTCATAGTGGAAGATGGAGGCGGCCAGGGCCGCGTCCGCCGCGCCGCGCAAGAAGGCTTCAGCAAAATGCTCCGGCCCGCCCGCGCCCCCCGAGGCGATCACGGGGATGGGTACGGCCCGGGAAATGGTGGCCGTGAGCTCGCAATCGAAGCCCGCTTGCGTGCCGTCGGTGTCCATCGAGGTCAGCAGGATTTCACCCGCGCCCAGCGCTGCCACCCGGCGCGCCCAATCGACCGCCTCCAACTCGGTTTCGCGCGTACCGGCATAGATGACTACCTTCCACCGGGGGCGGGTCCCACTCTCCACCGACCTTCCCTTCAAATTTCCGATTTCGATTTTCGAATCTCGAATCCGCCGCGCGTCGATGGCCACCACCACGGCCTGGCTGCCAAAGCGCCCGGCGAGTTCGGAGATCAGTTCGGGCGTCTCGACCGCCGCGGTGTTGATGGCGACCTTGTCGGCGCCGGCGGAAAGCAGGCGTCGGGCGTCGTCGAGCTTGCGCACGCCGCCGCCCACGGTGAGCGGGATGAAGAGCCGGCGCGCCACGCGGTTCACGGTATCCATCAAGGTGGCGCGGCCTTCGCGCGAGGCGGAGATGTCGAGCATCACCAGTTCGTCCGCCCCTTCGCGGTTGTAGGCCTCGGCTAGTTCCCCGGGGTCACCGGCATCGCGCAGGTTCACGAACCGGATGCCCTTGACCACTCGGCCATCCTTGCAGTCCAGACACGGGATGATGCGCTTAGCAAACATAGTCAGTGACCAACTGGGTTCTGGGTGCTAGGTGTTGGGGACTGGCAATTGAAAATTGTCAATTGCCAATTGCCAATTGATCTCGCCCCTAGTCCCTAGCACCTAGCCCCTAATGTCACATCTCCAGAAAACTCCGAAGAACGCGCAGCCCCACTTCCCCGGACTTCTCCGGATGAAACTGCACTGCCCAGACATTTCCCTTCTCAATGGCGGCGGCGTAGGTTTCCCCGTATTCGGTGAGTCCTACAGTCTCCTCGGTCACAGGGCCGTAGTACGAGTGGCAGTAATAGACGAAGCTGCCTTCGGGGATGCTTTTTAGGAGCCCGTCGCCGCGGCGGATCTCGAGCTGATTCCAGCCAACCTGCGGCACCTTGGCGAGGCCTTCGAAGCGTTTCACCCGGCCCGCGAGAAGACCGAGGCCAGGAATTCCCGGGGCCTCGTCACTCGCCTCGTAGAGCGCCTGGAGGCCCAGGCAAATGCCCAGGTAAGGTGTTCCCGCCGCCAGCTTCTTGCGCAGCGCTTCGAGCAGGCGTCGTTCTTCGAGCGCCTTCATCATGGCGCCGAAGTGCCCCTGGCCGGGCAAGATGATTTTCTCCGCGCCATGGAGCAACTCGGCGCGGTCGATAGGCTGGGCGGGGTAGCCAAGGTACTGCACCGCCTTGAGGACCGAGCCGACGTTGCCCGCGCCGTAATCGAGCAGCGCAATCATAGGAGTCCCTTCGTCGAAGGGAGTTGCCGCTTGAGGCGCACATCGCGCGAGCAGGCTGTGCGCAGGGCGCGCGCGAACGCCTTGAACAAAGCCTCCACCGCGTGATGACTGGAGCGCCCGTAGGCCACTTTCAGGTGGACGTTCGCGGCGGCGGCGGTGGCGAAGGCGTGAAAGAAATCCTCCAACAGTTCCACCTGCAAGTCGCCAACGCGGCGTGCCTTGAGGGGCGCTTTCAACACCAGATACGGCCGCCCGCCCAGGTCGATTGCGGCCAGGGCCAGAGTCTCGTCCATGGGCATCACGAAGTAGCCGGCGCGGTTGATGCCTCGCTTCGACCCCAGCGCCTGCCGCACCGCCTGGCCCAGCACGAGGCCGACATCTTCGACGGTGTGGTGCTGGTCAACGTCCAGGTCACCACGCGCCTCGATTTCCAGATCGAAGCCGCTGT
>Ga0315291_10007845_pt1 | contig 13137 bp, 9 predicted proteins | sample YL17G12_20_MG_FD_203070 | JGI IMG/M metagenome (GOLD analysis project Ga0315291, IMG submission 203070) | Sediment microbial communities from Yellowstone Lake, YNP, Wyoming, USA - YL17G12_20 | ecosystem: Environmental > Aquatic > Freshwater > Lake > Sediment | place: USA: Wyoming | collected... | reverse complement strand
GGAGCAGCTTTCCTATGTCTGCCGGGTCGAATTGCAGATCCGCATCCATGCTGACGATGATCTCCCCGGCCGCCTGATCGAACCCCGCGGCGAACGCGGCGGCTTGCCCGAAATTGCGCCGAAGCCGGATCGCTTTCAGTGATGGGTCACTCCGGTGCAATGCTCTCAGCACCTCGAAACTCCCATCAGTGCTTCCGTCGTCGACGGCCACGATCTCGTAGCTCTTGCCCAGGCTCTCCAGCGCCTCCTTGAGGCCTCTGTGGAGTGGCTCGAGGTTGTCCTCCTCATTGTAGATGGGAATAACGACTGAGAGTTCCAGCTGATCCTCGCTCACTACGTCCCCCTGCACCCTCGTCACTTTCCACAAACTGAACTAAGCCGCATTATACCATACGGACCCGTGCCAGCAACAGTAAACGCGTCTTGCGCCGGGATGTGCAGAGGTGGTCTGCGGTAAGCAAACTAGCACCGCAGGTGTGAGGTAGTAACCTTACGAGGAAGAGCGCGGCGAGTCAGGATAGAGCGCCGTCGCGCTGCGCCCAAGAAGGGATTAAAGAAGTGGAGCAGGCGTCAGAGGGACGGTGGTCGCTCTCAGATGAGTACTGCCTGACTGTCCGCTCAGTTGGCGGTTAAGGTGAAGGGATCGACTTCCTCGCCCACGGGGTCAGGAGCGGTCCTGATCGCTACACTGCTCAGGGTATTGCCGGATATGGTGACTCTCATAACATGCTTCATCTCTTCCATGTACACGGGTAGAAACTCGCTTCCGCCTGTGAGTTTCATGATCGCGCCCCCTCCCCCTCCGGTTACAACATAGGTTACACCGTCAACCACAAAGCGCTGGTAGTTCCGGTCATTGGCACTGAACACCAACTTCACGCCGTACTTCGTGAACAGCGAGTGAACGTGCCTGGCCTCGGGCTTCGAACCTCCCTGCCCGTAGCTGTAGGGAGGAAAGTGAAAGAAGGCGATCTTCCACGGCTTGTTGGTGCCGGCCAGGTCGTTCTCCAGCCAGCGATACTGCTCGCTGCCAGGAGTGGCGTCAGCAAATCCGTCTATCTGCAAGCACACAAAGTGGACGTTCCCATAGTCAAAGGAGTACCACCGCTCATTGTTGGGCAAATGGAATATCCGGAAATAGTTGTAGTGATTCTCCTCTGACTCCCCCAGCGTGGGGAACATGCTTATTCTGCTCATCAAGTCTCCCTCGAAGGAAAAGAATTCGTCCCAGGCAGACAACTCAGCTCCTCTGGCAACCAGATCCCCGGTATGGAGATAGAAGTCAGGGTTCAGACCGTTGAGCCACACCATCGCAGCCGTGTGACCTTCTGTTGCGCTTCTACGATAACGCCCCATGTGGTCCTTCGCCGGGTCAATTCCACTCTGTGTGTCGCCCAGCACAGCAAAGGTGAAGGAAGTCTGTCCAGGCCCGGCCGCGGTCTTGAACGTGCGATCATCGCTCAAGACCTGGGCACCACTTCGCACCCGGTAGTGATACACGGTATAGGGGTTGAGCCCTGTCACGGTCACTTCGTGGCGACTCGTAGAGTCGCAGTCTGTCGCGGTGGACCCATAAGCCGCTGTCGGTCCGAAGTCCACCATGCTGTCCACCTCATCCACCGTCTCCCAGACAATGGTAATGGCGTTAGGCCGCAACCATTGCAGGTAGGGCCCGCGAATCACGGTGGTGCTTCTGGAAGGCCCGCACGTGGCAGAGGGCTCAGGCCGCGGCGTGTTCGTCGGCGGTGGGGGCACCAAGGGTCCCGTGGTTGCTGTGGGCTGAGGCCCGAGCGTGGGCTCTGGGGTGGCGGTGGCCGTAGGTTCCAAAGTAGGCACCGGCGTGTCCGTTGGCGTTGGCTCAGGACTGGGAGTGGGCGTGCTTGTGGGCGTAGGTTGCCGGGCCACATCGAGAGCTTGAGCGGTAGCCGTTGCACGCACGCTATCCACAAAGGACAGCGTAGGCGTAGGCAAGGGGCGCAACTGCAGGTATCCGTATCCGCCAAACAGGCAAGCGGCTGTAAGGAGGCAAAGCACCATGGAGATGCCCAGAACGCCCAAGAGTCGGTAATCTGCACGCAGTTGCATTGATAGTCCTCTCACTCCTTCTACCAGAGTGGAAGGACTATACCATGAGCCACAGAGCAAGGCAAGAAACGCGCAGACACAGTTGCCCAAGAAACAGGGGCCACCCAGTTCGACGGTTGAGGCAGCCCGCAGGGTTCTGTCCAAACCAAGAACTGCGGCTCTCTGGCCAAAATGCGGTGTCGAAAGGACGTTCGGCCTGTCCTTCGGGAGCCTCAGCACATCGCCCAGCAAGCGTTTTGGCTACCAACCACGCAGGTGCGGCAAACAAGATGCTCGCTGGTAGAGCATCTGCTACCAAGGAGTCGCGGCCCTCATGGACAACCAGGCCTGGCGCACGCATCCCCATCCGTCATCGGATGGTTCGTCAGTTGTTGAGGCACGCCGCTACCGTCGGAGTTCATGATGTAGATTTCCCCATTCCCGCTGCGGTAGGAACCGAAAACAATGCGCTCAGCGCCATTCATCCAGGAAGGGTCCACTTCGTCAGACGGGTTGTTCGTCAGGTTACGTGCCCCGCTGCCGTCGACACTAATCACCCAGATCTCAATGTCGCCATCCCTGTCGGACTCGAAAGCGATGCGCGTTCCATCCGTTGACCAGGAAGGGTCGGTATCGTCTACGGAGGAGCCAAAGGTCAGTTGGGTCTGTCCACTCCCGTCGGCGTTCATCACCCAGATATGGAAGTCGCTGCCGCCGTACTCGGAGGAAAAAGCTATCTTCGTACCATCAGGTGACCAACAAGGGTCCCAATCACGGTACGGCCTGTTCGTCAGATTCACCCGCCCACCGCCACTGGTATTCATCGAGAAGATCTCCCAGTTACGTTCGTAGGACACGTAGGCGATACGGCTGCCATCCGGCGACCAGGAGGGATCCCAATCCTTCACCCCGTTGCTCGTCCGCTGCACCAACCCAGTCCCATCGGCGTTGATGATGAAGATTTCCCGCTCTTCGTCGTAGTCTTGAGGACCTGAATCGAAAACGATGCGGCGGTAGTCTGGTGACCAGGAGGGGTCGCGGCTATATGCCCGGCGGTTAGTCACCTGCCTGAGGTCGCTGCCGTCTGAGTTCATGGTATAGATCTCGAAAATCCCTGGTCCGTTGCGATTGGACTCGAAAACAATGCGTCCCCCCCCCATCGGCGTCGGCGTCGGTATGGACTTCATCGCGAGAGGAAGGTACGACGGAGTTCCGGTGAGGCCGTCTGCGTAGCCTGACGTCTTCGTCCCCGGGGATAGAGCCACCAGGGCACCCACAAACAGGATGCCGCTCAATCCGATGACCGTCCTCATCCATCGTGGCCGCGCCATTCGGTATCTACGATCTTCCACGACCATTCTCACACCCCACGGCAAATCGCCATCGTTGAACCACAGCGCGCTCGCGCCGTGGTCTCAGTTGCCGTCCACGCTCTCGGCCGCGCCTGCCACGCTGGAGGACGCCAATCCCCCGCCCTCTAGATACACGGGAGACCTTAGGGCCTCGCATAAGCCAAACACCCCACCGAGGTCTTCCCCTACCTGGTGAGGTGCTGTCCGGCCCCTTCTCTCAAACATCATTATACCACACCTCGCGCGCAAGTCAAGCCCAGGCGCCGCGCTCCGAGTTGGGTCAAAGCCGGTCCCGCCTTGGTCTCCACTTGCCTGCCCTGCAGAGGTAGGCTGTCCCCTTTGCAGGTCTTTGACTCATGGTTGCTGCAGCAACAACGCGCCTATCTCACTCTCGAGTTCTTCTGCACAGCAGCACAACGGTCAGGCTCACTACCAGTGAGAGAGTGCCCAGGCTCACGGTTGCGCCAATCTTGAAAGACAGCGGATCGAAAACGAACTCAATGCGATGCTCACCTGCCTCCAACTGCACGGCCCTGAATACGTAGTCGGCCCTGTAAACCTCTTGCTCCTTGCCGTCCTCGAAGGCCCTCCATCCTTCATAGTACAAGTCAGTCAACACAACGAAACCATCAGCGGGCAGCTCGGCCTCGACGGTCACCCTATTGGGTGTGTATTCCAGTATATCAACGTGTGACTCCTTCGCCAGGTCGGCCCTTCCGGGCGAAAAGGGTGCTGGCTCCTTTTCCAGGATCACCAAAGCGCTGGGATCGAACTGCTCGCTGCGCAATACAGCGAATGTCTCGCTTCTGTCTTGCAAGACCCTGTAGCCCGGCACAGCGAAGGCCCTGGGAAGCACATCTTTGTTCTCATAGATCTTGACTTCACCATCATAGACAAGCTCGAGGCCGGGCTCAGCCCGCTCTAGTTGTGTCATCTCCTCGCCTGGAGTGGCGATCGTGATGACATACTTGGCGTTTAGCAGGTCCAGCAGGGGAGACACGGTCGAGCTAGGATACTTCAGCGAATAGACCCTCCGCGGATCGGCGATCTCCTCCTCGATGAGTCCCATGAAGCCCACATAGTAGTCGATGAGAATGGGTGAGTAGCCCTGTACGTCCGAGATGCCATAGACATTCATGCTGTTCGGCGGAAACACCTTCCTCGACAGAGGGCCCCTGACCACCCGGAAGATGCCCTCGTCGCGTTGCAGGAACTGAACACTGCCCATCTCAGGAAATAAGCCCTCAGGCTCGCGCGAAGGGTTCAGCTTCCATCCGAAACACATCAGATCTGCCATGGCGATGCCCAGCACCAAAGAGGTTAGCACCCACGTCCTAAGCCAACCCTGTGCCCATAGCAGCACCACGCCCGCGCAAGCGATGATCAGCAAGCCAAAGCGCAGGAAGTTGGCTGTGTTGTAGCGGTACCAGGCGGTGGCCAGACCTGGTCCACCGCCCGCCTCGTGGCTGGCCAAGAAGCGTCCTGCCAGGGAGAATCCCAGCAGGACAACCAATGCTGCCAGCAGCAGTCCAACGGCGGCGTGCCGCAGCGCCTTCCGCTCCAAGTGAGGTGGGCGGTTCATGAGAGCCTCGAACCCCAGAGCCGCCAGAGCTGCCATGGCGAAGGCCCACATGGCCTTGGCCTCCAGTTGTCGCCCTATGCGGAACAGCGGCAACTGGTACAGCAGCCTGAAGAAGGGCGTATCCAGAAAGATGAGCAGGGCCAGCAGCGCCACACAGCCGAAGAATGCTGTGAAGGCATCCCGCCGCCGAGCCATCGCCCATATTGCCAGGAACAACGGAACGATTCCCACATACAGACTGGTCTCCCCATACGTACCCGGGATGTTCTTAGCGAACTCATTCCGGCCCCAGGGCCGGTCCACAGGGTTGCCGAAGAGATCGGGCACTACGAGGGTTCCCAGAGCAAGAGGGGACCGGCCAGATTCCATACGATTCTCATATGGGACTTGAGCCCGCTCGGTGAACTGTGCCACCTCGTAGGTCGGTACGAGCTGGACTGCTGACAGCAAGATACCTGTGCCGATGGAGAGCAAGACCACGAGAGCGATCCTCACTGTAGTGGCGGTCCCCTCACGCCACAGCACTTGGCCCAGTCTGAGCACACAGTACAGTGCAGCAGCCATCAGAACATAGATCGCGGCCGCCATGTTGCCTGCCAGAATGCACATCGCGGTGGCGAAGGATCCTAAGAAGGCGTAGAGCCAACTTCTCTTACCTATCACGTTCTCGAGGGAGAGGAATATGAGCGGCGTCCATACCACCGTGCTCACCCTCGGCAACCAGGCAAGATTAGCCAGAAGGAAGCCCCCTAACTCGAAACTCACCGCCCCCACAAAGGCAGCAAGCCTGCGGCAGTCGAGGCTTCTGAGATAGAGATACATGAATATCCCGCCCAGGGCGAGTTGGAGGGAGGCCAAGTACCCAAAGGCCTCCAGGGGATCCAAGAGGTAGAAAATGACGTATGGAGGATAGAAGAAGCCCAGCCAAGGCGCGCTAGCAAGGAAGGGAATGCCGCTAAGATAGTAGGGGTTCCACAGAGGCAGGTTCCCGCTTCTCAGGATCTGTCTGGCGACAAGGATCTGCGGGAAGTAGGCCAGCAGGGTATCGCTGTAGTCGTAGTTGATGGATTCATGTGGTTGAGAATCCTGATAGTGGTTCCAGGGTATGTATCCAGACAGGTTGCCACCAACCAGCACCTCATTGGTAAACAAAACCCTCCAAAAGAAACCGACTGACAGCACCGATATGACCAGAAGAGCAACCGCCCCTTTGCCTCTACTGGAAAGAGCTCTCCGCAAGGTTCTCAGCTTGTCTAGACCTGCAAAGGTATCAGTCACTGGTCACCGGGGCCGGACTGCAACCTGTCCCTATTCACGCGCAGGGCCACGAAGGCAGCCATGGCCAAGAGGGAGAGGCCGCTTACATACGCCCCGATCCTAAAGGAGAGGGGCTCGAACAGGAACTCTACGGTGTGCCTACCCTGCGTCAGCTGCACCGCTCTCAGGGCATAGTTCGCCTTGTAGATATGTGAGACCTCACCATCTACGAATGCCCTCCAACCGTTGTAGTAAACATCACCCAGTACCAGGAAACCGTCCTCACTCATCTCCGCTTCAGCAAGCACTCTGTTGGGGCCGTACTCCAGTATGTCGGCGCGTGATCTTTCCGACGGCGGTCCAACCGAAGGATATCTCATCTGCGGCTCCTCCTCCAAGATCACGATCCTGCCCGGCTCGAACTGTTCGCTTGCCAACTCCGCGAGGATCTCCTCCCTAGTCCGGAGCACTACGAACTCGGTCACGGCAAAGGCTCTGGGCAATGCATCCTTGTTCCAGTAGATCTTCATGTCGCCATCATAGACTAACTCGATTGTATCGTCGATCGCATCCTTTCTGATCAACTCATCTGTTCCCATGGGCCTCGTCAGGATGTACTTGACGTTCAGCATATCCAATAGTTTGGAGTCAAGCGAAGACACCTCCCTCAGGTTTCGCACGGCCCTCACGCCACATATGTCGTCCTCAATCAAACCAACGAGACTGGCGTAGTAGTCGAGAACCACTGGCGAAAAGCCCTGCAGATCTGAGATGCCGAACACGGCTGCTGTGTTCGGTGGCAGGACTTTCTTGCCGCCAGGACCCCTTACCACCCTGAAGATGTCCTGATCCTTCTGCAGGAAGCTTATGCCTTCCGTCAGAAACAGGGAGTCCTGTGGGTTCTGAGGCCGATTGAATTTCCAGCCAAACCAAAACAGGTCCACGACAAGCAGGGTGAAGGCCAGAGCACAAAACGGATACGAAGCCGTCGCACGCCTCGAGCGCAAGATCAGCAACGCCGATGATAGCATCAGCAACAGTGCGAACCTGAAGAAATTCGGCACGTTGTAGCTGTACCACTCTCGTAGCAGTTCAAGCCCCTGTACTCTTACGAATGAATCCAGTCGCGCCCCAACAACGGCCAGCGCGGCGACAGCAATCCCCAAGCACATCACTGCACAGCCCACCCTCTGAGTAGTGAGCCTCCGACCATCACCCATCTCACGCAACAGTGAGCTAAACCCAAAAGCAGCGAGGACCGCGACCGCAAACCCGTACAGGGCCTTCGCCTCTACTTGCCTGCCAATGCGAAACACCGGCAGTAGGTACAGCACCCTGAACACCAGGCCGGGAAAGTCCAGGAATATGCTGATCGATAGGGCCGCCAGCGCCCAAAAGAAGAGCGTGTACCTGTTTCTCTCATTTGTCAAAGCCCACGTGCCTAGGATGAGGGGCAAGATACCCGTGTAGATGTTGGGCGGAGCGTAGTTGACGGGAACGCCTTTGCCGAATTGCTCATAGGACCAGCTAGGAGTGGCAGGGTCCGCCGGATTGCCAAAGACGTCTGGGACAAGAGCGGTCGCCAGGGCAACCGGCGATCGCCCGGGATCGATCCGCTCCTCGTAGGGCAGGTGAACACGTTCGGCGAACTGACTGGCCTCATAAGTGGGCAGCAGTTGGACCGCAGACAGCAGGACCCCGGCCACCACTGCAACCACAGCGACAACCACTGGTTTCGCGATCTCCCGGGCCGGTCCGCCCCGTTCCCTCAGCGAAAGACCGACTCTAGCAGCGACATACAGCGCAAAGCCAAACATGATGAACACGAACGTGATGGGATAGCCAGCCAGCAGGCACATGGCTATCGCAAGCGCCATCAGTATTGCGTGTGTCCATCTCCTTCTTCTCCAGTAGCATTCAAAGCAGGCAAAAACCAGCGGCGCCCAGGCGGCTGTGCACACTATTGGCAGCCACATGAGATTCACCAAGAAGAATCCGCCGAACCCGAGAGCGATTGCGCCGAACAGCGCCCCGAGCCTCTCGACTTGGATGCTTCTGAGGTAACAGTACGCAAACAGGGAAGCCAAGAACAGATGCAGGCAGGCAGAGTAGCCAAACGCCTGTGAAGGAGGCAACAAGTAGTAGATGGCGTGAAGTGGGTAGAAGAAAGCGCCCCAGGGTTCAGTCGCCAGAAAAGGCACTCCTCCCAGATAGTAGGGGTTCCACAAAGGGATGTCCCCACCCTTGACGATTTCCGCGGCCACAGCCCTCTGCGGATAGTAGGAAACCAGCGGGTCAGCCTCGCCGTTCGTCGTCTTCTCTAGAAGATCCTTGGAAGCATACCATCTCCACGGGTAGGTCCACGCCAGGTTGTCACCTACCAACACGCTACCTGTGAACAAGACGTTTCCGAAGAAGAGAACCGCCACGCCAAGAAGAACGAGAACCACAAGTAGGTGCTTCTTGTGCTGCCGCAGCTTACTCAGTGCAGTCATTGCACCTCGTCTCATAGACCACATACCCCGCGTTCTCGAAACACGGATCAAGGTGCACCTGCCTCACAGGGGTCAGATCGGGGTCGTTGTGCCACGATGGTTCCAGAGCGGCAGAATAAGGTGATGTCTTGTCAATGATCACGTAGGCAGCCTCGTAGCGCCCCAAGATGTCGCTCCGTAACTCTCCCTCTCGCCACGCATCCCAGAAGGATGCCATGTCCTGTTCGCGGCGCTCCAGCGCAGCCCTGGAAACCCAAAGGTGTGTGTAGGTGCCAGGGCTCAGGACTGGAACCCTGCACGTGGTCAAAGCCACTATAAGCTCAGCGAGTTTTCGCCGCGACAGTACGACCTCACCATCGGGACAGCTTTGCCCCAGAAAGCCCATCAGCTCCAGTTCGTTCTCATTGAGGACTTCCAGTCCGCGGTGCATCTGATTCTGGAAATACTGAACCGTGGAGGGGATGCTCACTCCAACGATGACCGCCACCACCAACGCCTGCCACGAGCGCCGCCTGCCCCGACAGAGGATCAGTATCAACTCCACGACAAAGATCCACATGACATACTTGCTCTGGACATAGAACCACACCGCATTGTTGTATTCGAATTCTTGCGGATAACCCCACGGGGTTGCCGTACAGGTCAAGGTCAGCAAGGGACCCAAGATCACGAAGAGGGCAGCGAAGAGCCTGATCCCCGTTGAACCTCTGAAGCAGACCAGATCCCTCAGAGCCACCGGTATGCCGATCACTCTCATTCCCAGACTGCCCAAGAGATAACCCGGCAAGGCGACAAGAAACAGCCCTGCCACACCGCCTGCCGACAGAGTCCCACTCTGATAGATGGCACCAATCTCGGACCCCACGGAAGTATCCAACAAGCCAATCTGCTCCAATGCCTCTGGCACGTAGGGCCAAGGATCTATCCTCATCCACATCTTCGCCCCTGCCTGGGAGCCCACCAGTGTGTGAAGAAAGAGGGGAGCGCCCAGCAGCATAGTCAGGGCCAGCACCTTGAGCAGTCTCGTCTCTCGAAAGAGGAAGAGGCGAATAACACCCGCCATCGCCAGCGAAGCCAGCACATGAGCAGTGGCGAACACCTTGTACTCCATGAGCGCGGCAAACAGAAATGCTGTCAGAATCGGCCAGGCCCGGCCACCGTGCTTCCAGTACTGAGCCAGGCAGAAGAACCCGGCGAACAGCATACCCAGGGCTGGCAACATGGGATTCATGAAGTACAGGGAGTAGGTAGTGGGCACCCCGAAGAACTGCGCCGACCATACCTCCCTCGAGCCGAGCAGTAGTCCGGGCACGAAAGACAGGTCCTCACCGAAAACCACCAAGAAGGTAACAAGAACCGCTCCGTAGCGGGAATCGAGCCAAGACCGACTGAAGCAGAAGATGGCGAGAACGGCTGTGACGAGAAAAAAGGTCGGCAAGAAGCGGACAGTCAAGTCGAGAACACTGAGCCAAGCAGTACTGCTCAGCATCGCCGCCACGAGATCCATGAAGTAGTGATAGCTCAGCGTCTCGCCGGAGAAGAACGGTACCTCAGGGGGAACCGAGTGTGTCAGTTCGTGGGCTAGCGACAGATGCAGGCCGACATCGAACGGACTCCGGGCGTAGGTCATCGACGATCCGGAGAGCAGATCTGCGTTCTGATAGTACATTGGCAGAATGCCCAGCGGAACCAAGGCCAGTATGATAACGCCAAGAAGGAGGATATGGGACGGGTCAATGGAGACACGATAGCTCCAGATTCCGCGCCACCTCCTTCGCCCCCGATAGAAACAGGCTAGCGCCGCCGCAAAGGGGAGCAGAATGAAGACATGCTCGAGCCCCAGATAAGCGAGGATCCAGTACAGGATGCTGCTAATGGGCATGCCCAAGACCAGACTAAGCGTCAAGCCCTCCAGAGGTCTGGGTTCGACGCCTGCGATATCCAGCACGAGTTTTCCGGGGACATACAGGCAAAACACAACCGCGATGACGAAGCGGGGGAAGCTCCAGACGGACGTCGCTGTCCAAATCCCGAAGGCAGCGGTGAAGACGCCCAGCGCGACAGCCAGTAGCAGCAGGAGCTGAGGGAAATACAACAGGAGCTCTGTGCGTGGCCCTCCGCCCCTAGGTCTCATCAGACCCTCGTTGTACAGGTCTCTTCGTGGCGATGCAGATCAGCGAGACACCAAAGGGGAGGTCGCCTCGGGCCATCAGTCCACCCTCCAGGGAGAATATCCCGGCAAGGAGTCTGTTGAGGCCGGGTGTCGGCATCTCCAGGTCTGAGCGGAAGGCCTTCCACCGCCCTGCGAAGTTCTTGAACCTGCGTACTCCCCAAACGAATGGGAAAAGGAGTGTATTGAAGTAAGACAGCCTGGTGATTTCGAAGCCGGCACGCTCGACTTTGTCCCTGAGCTCGCTGCTGGTGTACCTGCGGTAGTGGCCCGAGAATTTGTCGAAGTCGCTCCACAGGAATGCGAAGGCGGGCACCACCACGACCAGGCGTCCCTCATTCTTGAGGACCCTCGACATCTCCCGCAAGCCCACGGACTCCTGCTCCAAATGCTCTAGCAGGTCGAGAGCGGTGACCAGATCGAAGCTGCCCTCGGCGAATGGCAAGTGCACCCCATCAGCCAGGCACAGTCGCGCCCGGCCCTGTTCCCGACAGTAGTCCATGGCCTGGGGCGCAATGTCAACCCCGATGACCTCACCGTAGCGCTCCAGGAAGCCCATAGTAGCACCGGTGCCGCAGCCCACATCCAGAATCCTGGGATTACGCGCCCCGTCCAGCATTTCGTCCAGGAGGCGCGACAGTATCCTCCTCCTGGCAACAAAGAACCAGTGAGATTCCTCCAGGTCGTGGACCACCTCATAAGCGGCCGGATCCATGGCAACTACCGGTCCAGGAGGCGGATTGTCCGGGCGGGGACACCGCCGACGACGTGGTAGGGAGACACATCCTCCCGGACAACAGCGCCCGCTCCTACGAAGCCGCACTCCCCCACGGTCACGCCGGGGAGTATGGTGGCGTTGGTGCCCACAAAGCACCCGCTCTTGAGAACCACCCCCTTGGAGTACGAAGGGAAGTAAGTCTGGAGGGGGTGATCCCGGAAGCCGACGTTCACGTGGGTCAGGATCGTGACCCTCTCCGCCAGCGTGACATCGTCTTCCAAGGTTATGTCGTCCGCCAGGTCGATGAGGACCTCATCGCCCAGGAAACAGTTGTCTCCAATACTCAGACCCGGGAACCCCCCTCGGTACACGTTGAAGAACTTCACGCTGTGAATGGTGACGTTCTTGCCGATCTTGACACCCACCAGACGGAGGAAGAGCGTCCGAAGAGGCGGGAAGATCATCAAACGGAACGACACCAACAGTATTGTGCCAGCGCCAAACCGGATGGCTCTCCTGATACCGATCTCTCCAAACGCCTTCAATGCGCCAACTCGTTCTTGACTGTCTTCCTGAATCGCCAGAGCTGCCGGAAGTAGTCCACGGTGTCAGCCAGGGGGCTTACGGTCGAGGCCTTGTCGAATCGCCTCAGGAACAGGCAAGGTATCTCCGCGATGTTGTACCCCTTATAGTAGGAACGAACCATGACCTCTGTGTCCCAGAACCAACGTTGGTCCTCTATCTCATCCAGCAGAGGAAGGATGCGCTCGCGTTTGAAGAACTTGTAGCCGGTCTCGGTGTCGTTCAGGTCCACGCCCAGCAGCCGGCGCACCAGCCAGACGTACCCGGTACTCAGCACGTATCTGTCCAGTGAGCGGAGATTGAGTTTGTAGACCCTGCGCCCCACGGCAACGTCCGCCCCATTCTGCACCGCGTTGACACACGAAGGGACATACCGGGCGTGCACCTCCAAATCGATGTCTATGAAGCCCGCCACATCGCCCTGGGCGGCTCGAATACCGTCACTCACCGCGCCGCCCCTGCCCTTGTTCTCTGCGTGAAAGATCCTAGACATCCTCTTGTCCGGATAGCGCTCGATGAGGCTTTCGATCAAGTCGCGCGTTCGATCCCTACTGCAATCATCGACAAAGATGAGCTCGTAGGAATACCGAGTGTCGTCCAGAACCTCGATGATCTCAGCCACGCTGTCTTCGATGACCAACTCCTCGTTGTAGCAGGCGAGCACCAGGCTCAGATCAGGTGGTGTGCCCACCATCCATCACTCCTCTCCAAACCCACAACACGTCCACGTCGGCGAAGCCTTCTATTCTGCCACCGCAGCCGCAGGCGCCAGCAACCTACCATGAGACGGACGGTAGTGTTCACCAATCGGTGCTTGAGGCTCACCTTGGCGTCGAAGGGGCATCAACGATGGGCCGATACTCCCCCCCGGTCGGGGTTGCAGGCGCTCTGACAACTGAGATGCGCCCACCGCCAAG
>Ga0315291_10007843_pt1 | contig 13143 bp, 14 predicted proteins | sample YL17G12_20_MG_FD_203070 | JGI IMG/M metagenome (GOLD analysis project Ga0315291, IMG submission 203070) | Sediment microbial communities from Yellowstone Lake, YNP, Wyoming, USA - YL17G12_20 | ecosystem: Environmental > Aquatic > Freshwater > Lake > Sediment | place: USA: Wyoming | collected... | reverse complement strand
AAATCACAAATGCAGGATCAGGTCTTCGATTTTGGTGGAAAAGGTGAACGCTAAAAAAATAGACCTGACCCCAATTATTTACACAGAGCAGGGAGAACTGGGTGCAATTGAAAATGCCTTAGAACCTACGTCCCCCTTTTTTAAGATTCTTTACAAATGCGAAAAATCGAGGGTAAGGCTTGGACCCTGATTTTCGAAGGGAAGATACGCTCTTGAAGATAATTACGTTACGCAATGTAGGGGACGCTGGTTCTAAAACAACATGCAAGGTGAAGGGGCAAATGGGGAAATAGGTACCGGATTTGAACCATTATATTAAAATGCTTTAGAACCAACGTCCCCTTCCTTACAAATTCTGGTACGTCCAGCATCCGGCAAGTTGGTTGCTGTGGACATACCCAAAGATGGCACAATTAATCCTAAATGAAACCTGCAAGGGCAGAAAGCAAGTTGAAGACTTGATAGGAGGTTTCAACGTTATTGCAGCCACTCCAATACCCAAGAATTTTCTCGGCCATGCCGAGAGATCTGCTATGCATGCATACTTTTTGCGCTATGGAGAATTGCCACCTTTGAACTTTAATTTCCCAATGAAATGGACTGAATCTCCTAATAAGAAGCTGATCCACTGGGGAGAGAGAATGCTAAGTTAGGATTGGCTAACAAGCAAATCAACCCGACCGGGAATAGCCCTTTGTGGCTTTGCCTCAAGGTGAGTGCCCCGGCGGGTTATTTAAATCGTTAGACTCCTTAAATAGGGGGTAGACATGAAACGCGTGATATTTATCGTCGCTGCGATTTCCCTATGGACCTTTTTCCCCCCAAGCCTTACCTTTGGCTGCGAGTGCGAGCCGCGGACCGCACCAGAAAAGCGGGAGGGGGCGATCAAGAAGACTCCGTCGTACGACTTCTCATGGTTTTCGGATGCGGATAAGCGGAAAGACGACCAGTATTGTTATGAACGGGTTGTGACTAACAAACACGATAATCTCAACTTGGATTATGAGTGGCAAATCGCTGAGATGGACAACAAGGCCCTTCCGCCAAAGGAGCGAGATCGGATCTGTAAAGTACGAGGAACGCCTCGGGAACCGGCGGCAAATGGCCCGTTGACGTACGGAAGAAACAATCCGCCTACCGAGACGGAGGTGTGGAAGGCAAAAACCGAACCACGCACTGGCGAGACTCAGCAAGTCGCCACGTTTTTACCGCTGGAAACGATGCTCGAATTTGTTTTCGCGGTAGGGAAGCGCGTATTTCGGAATTCTATCATGGTTCGATCTTTTGCTACGGCCCTCAATACGCCGAGTGGGCGCGTTTTCAGATATAGCTACATGCTTGAGAACCTGAGCAAAGAAGCCCCAGTAGTGTCTTGGGACGTACCAGGGCTTTCGAACAGGATCAAAGGCGATCCGCGGCTGGCACCCATGATTCGATCAACGGAGAGGGGGCTAGCACTTGAAATCAGAGACGTCATTGCGATTCCGATTGATGACAAGCAGCCCCCGGTTCTTGGAACGTTTCCGGTGTACTTCTTTACCCCGGACGGCAAGCGAATCACCACAGGGAGCGCCGAGGCGTACATGTCGCCCAGATGATGAGATGGTTTAAAGGAATACTAGCTCCTCTCTTAGAGCGGTGGAGCGCTTTTCGTCTTGCGCTCGTTGCGGTAAGTATTGCGTCGCTCGTGTGGGGTGTGTGGTTAAGCGCCTTTCCAATGCCACCTCGCCTACAGGCAATCGCGAAGCCTATGGGGCTGCTTTCCTCAGTCTTTGGCGTTCTGTTTGGTCTCGCATGGCGACCGGTCCGCCCAGTCCGGGCTGGCGTTTTCTTCTTTGCCGTGGGATGGGTACTCTTCGCACTGAATTACACAATAGCAAACGCGGTGTTGGGGGCATCGCAAGTCCTTGTCGTGTTCGCTGATGTGTTGCAGGTATTAACCTTCGCCGGTTTTTTCACCGCCTTTGCGCTGGCCTTTGCCCTCTGTGTAGGCGTTATCACTACACGGTCCCAACTAACGCAACCGAGGGGGCGAGTAAAAGGAAGGGGCTAAGTCTGCGATGACTGGGAGTGGCCACAATGGGAGTGGCAAAAGTGGGTTAGATCAGGTTAGACACGAGTAATGGTAATTTTGCCTAACAAGGCAATTCAGCGGATGCGCAATACGCCCCGCTGATTTTGAACGTTAGGCCGCTGACACCCCCAACGTGCGACCAGGTATAATGTTCATCTTGGAAATACCACAATGCTTATCTATCTTGATGCCAACTTAGCTCAATACTATGCCGATTATCAAGATTTTATTTCGGGAGATAGTGCGGCCCCTCCTATCAATGAGCCATTATTGAGAGAACTGGAAGCACTTCATCAAATTGTCGAACTGGAACAACTGGGAGAGGGGTGGCATTTTGCCGCCCCTAAGCACTTAATACAGGAATTGCTGTACAAGCCAACTCCTGACCAGAGAGAAATTTATTCTTTTTTGCTGCAAGCTTGGCAGGAAGCGGGACAACAAGAAGCCAATGAGGTTAGTGAAGAAAAGATTACCACAATTGAACGGTCTCTTTATCCTTTGCAACTGAAGGATAAGGACAGACAACACTTAGCCGAAGCAATCGCGTTGGGAGCAGTATGGTTTCTTACAAATGATAAAAGGTTGATAAACCATACTCGTCCCAAGGAGAATAAGAAGGTCGTTTGTAAAGTACAAAATGTTTATGTTGCCAGACCCTCTGAGTGCATTCCAGAAATATCCAGAGGGTTGTTTCTAAGGACAGACCAATCGGATTGAGTGATATAGAGCAAGAGAGGGGCTAACCAATCACTCCAGCGGATGGCTTACAGCCACCGCTGACCTCTATCGTTAGTCCGCTTTCAAATGTGCCATGCAGACTCAATCCGAGTTTTGAGTTCGTATGAAAGGTAAGTCGAAACTGTCACCAGAAAACCGCCCGCCTTCATATCAAAAGCAAGACATTCCGCGCATAAAGCGAGCCGCTTTATGGCGTGCGTATAAGGGTGAACGTTGCTCATATTGCCGATTGCCCATGGATTACACGGATGTGTGGGTAGAGCATATTGTTCTAGAGAAGACTTTGAAAGACCCATCGGAATGGGAAAAAAGGAAGCTGGAATATGGGCTGAGCTACGACTTCAAGATTAACGACTACGAAAACTGGATTCCTGTTCATTGGTGGTGCAATCTTGACAGAGGGGAGTCAATATGGGAACGCGAAGCCGCGCATCACTACTTGATGATAGCCAAGCGTCACGCTGAAAAAGCCAGAGAACAAGAAGCAAGACTCGAAAAGAAGGTAAAAGCAGGTTCAATATTTAGTGAACTGGATGTCGCGCTAGAAAAGGGCACTTTGCTAACAGATGATGTCTTGAATTTCTTACGCGACAGAACTGAAAGCAAGCCAGATGTCAATGAACCTATTGTCTTCACATTCGGCGTGAATACCTATGACTTAGTGGAAAGCGGTGCTCTGCCAGAAGAAGTGTCTGATTTGAGTTACGCGGAGTTATGTGATTGGCTCGAAAAGGATTTGCTCAAACGGCTTTCCTCGGTACTTTCCTGTGATTATTACTACCCTGAAGTATCTGCCAGAAGTGGAGAAACGCTATCTGTACGATTGGTTTTCGTTGACCTAGATTGGGATGAGTTTGACAGATTTGATTCTGAATGGTGGGAGATATTGGAAATCGCTTATCTGTCAGAAATATATCCCGAGGAAGCGGGCTAACCCGCGCATCCAGCCGACAGGTTCGCCTCGCTACGCTCGGCTCGCCTGCGGCTGATGCCCAGCCGTTATCATAACTTGCGTTATCTGCTATAGATGTTCTGTTTTCAGGCCACCGAGAAGGTTTCGATATGATTTCCAACTATTCAATTTGAATTCCTGATTTCCAGCCGTAATCGTTGAACCCCAAAATCGGTCCAGAGCAAGACTTGTAGGTGAAGTCTGCAGTCACTAGCCTAATCCTTTCTTAGGAGTTCTAATTTCACAACCGTTACTCCATTTCGGCGATTTGCCTTTATTTTCAGGCCCGGTCTAATTAAGAAGACAGTTATGAATCTCACAAGTGCATAGATGACCCAGACCGAAGTAAAGATGTAGCCTATTAAAAAAGGGTCCTTTATTCCAATAGCAAGAGGCAATATTATTCCAGCCAGAATGGACACTGCCAAGGTAAGCCTAAAATACCCTTTTTGTTTTTTCATTTTGCTTTTCTCTTCCTGTCCCGATCTAACAACCTTACCATCTCTAAAAACTCTTCCTTGGTGAATACCCCTTTCTCCACAAGCAACCTGGTAAGGGCTTCCTGTGAAATAACTTGGGACATGAGGAGTTCTTCAAAGGAAACGACTTGTTTTGGGTCAAGGTGGATTGCCATGAAAGCCTCCTTGAATATATGTTGCTAAACTAGAATTCATTTCCAAAGCCCTTTTCTATTCTCCCTCGCCTCCCTCTCATATTTTCTAAACTCCTCCAAGTATTTAAATGGGAAACGAGTATAGGCAAATCCGTACCCCTGCTTGATGATCTCCGCATTCAAAAAAGTGCCATCACGGAGGTAAACATAGGCCAAAATCCGTCCGTATTTATCTCTTCTTTGCCAATCATACTCAAGTCTGACATCTTTCCCTTCCACCATCCGCTTTGTGAAAAGATAAGCTTCTTTTCCAAAATATTGAACGGGCTTTCGGGGATGCTTCGTTTCAGGAGTATCCACGCCGATAAGTCGAACCCGTTCTCCGTTGGTGAGGAGAAGAGTATCCCCGTCAATTGCCCTTTTTACTCTGGCAGGTTCCTCAGCATCTAAATAAGCAAAAATAAAGATAAGTATAAGAGCGAAAAGTATTAAAATTCGATTTTTTCTGGGTTTCATTTTTTTGTTATGCTACGTTCACGTGTTTTTTTGACAAGCTTAACTTCGTAGTTAAGATAATCAACTATTCTTTTAATTGTATTCCACTCCGGATTACCACCATTCGTCAAAGATCTGTAGAGGCTTTCTTTAGCAATCCCCAAATCCTTTGCAACTCTATATAAGGAAACCTTGTTTTTTCTGAGAGCATGTTTAATTTGTTGTCCGATGGCTTTCATAGATGATTTATATATCAACTATGGCTCCTTTGTCAAGAAAAATGTTTGAAGATACTGTTCTTACGCTTGGAAGTTAAAGCCCCGCTTCACGAGGAATGGTGGTGACTGCGGAGATCATTGGAGTAACCAGAATCAAGCGTATAACGGGATGGTCGAAGCTTTTATCAAGACCTTTGAGCGGGACTATGTGGTTTTGCATCGTTTGGTTCATGCTCAAGTGGATCTCGAACAGTTACCAGAATGGGTTAAAGAATATAATGAGAATCATCCACACTGCGGAATGAAAATGATTACACCCAAGGAATACAGACAGTCCTTAGCAAGTTTAGTCGAGTGTCTGGTTTCATGGGGTTAACTCCAACCCCACTGACTGGCCATCTGGCCATGTTGATAAGCAGGTCGTCGAGAAAATCGTTGAGACCGTTGAACGGATCCCCGTAAGATTACTAATACGCTTGAATATTGCGGAACCAAAGGGTAAGAAGGTAGTCAGGCCCAAAAAAGTTGATGAGAGACAGTTATTCCTTTTTCATTGGAATTCGGACACTTGTCTCAGGTTTTTAACACGTTATACCAAGGGTATAGTCCGTGCTCAAAACATTCCCGGAGGCTGAAAATTTCTTATTTCATTTTGGCCATCATTGAATGAAATAACAACGTAACCATTTAATATTACTATTTAATTTTTTTATTGACAAAAAATTTGAAATAGTATTAAATAGTCTCAAGACGTATCAAGATATGGCTTTAAAAATAAACGGAATTAAATACTACAAAACTAACGAGGCTTGCAAAATGGCTGGCATTAGCAGAGCTACATTCTTTAGGTGGCTCAAAGAAAGGACTATTCAAGACGTTAAACATAAAGATCGAAGGGGTTGGCGACTTTTCACTGATGAAGATATTGAAAACTTGAAAAGGGAAGCAAACAAAGTCATAAGTGTTGAAACCGATAACCGGCAGCTCAAAATCAGATTCAGGTGAAATCCGAATTTAGGTATTGAAAAATTTTATAAACTTAAATCTACATCATTTTACCAAAATGAAAAAAGAAAGAGGGATGGATTCCGTAAAAAATTACTTTTATGAAAGTCTCGGAAGCAGGTATAACGTTACATATCCCGAAATTGATAATGCAACTTACTATAATATAGTGAATTTTGCACCTGATCTGGACAGACCCATACAGCGTTGGTATAGGTACAAGGAAGGTTATTCTTTAGAACTTAACGACAAAATTTTTCAGGAGTTCTCAGTTGGTAAAGGGGATATTATATGTGATCCATTCTGTGGAGGAGGGTCAACATTGCTATGCTCCTTCTTAAAAGATGTAAAGAGTGTGGGCTTTGAAGTTAATCCGTTTGCTGCACTGCTCGCTAAAACAAAAACAAGATTCTATTCAGAACAAGACATAAGGGAATTAGAGAAACAGATAAAACTAATAAGCAAGGTAATTCCGAAAGAGTATCAAATAAAAAAACCCAAGCTTTCTTTCATAGACAAGGTTTTTGCCCCCGAAGCACTTGAATTGTTGTTAGCTTACAGGGATTATATTTTATCGATTGATAATGAAAAAGTTAAAGACCTTATGTTTTTAGGGTGGTTATCAATTCTTGAAGATGTGTCAAACTACCGCAAAGCAGGAAATGGTTTAAAAAGAAAAACAAGAGGCAAACAAAATAGTTTATTAGGCGATAAAGAAAACGCCCGATATTTGTTATATGATAAACTAAAAGTAATGCTTAAAGATTTACAACATTATTCTGGAAAACTTAAAAAAGAGTGCGAACCAGATATTTACAATAAATCATCTCTTGAGATGTCAAAGCACTTAGCTCCAGGCTCCTTGAAGGGTGTTATTTTCTCACCTCCTTATGCAAATTGTTTTGATTATACCGAAATATACAAAATAGAATTGTGGATGGGAGGTTTTGTAAAGGACTATTCTGATCTTAAAGAATTAAGAAAAACTTCTTTGAGGTCTCACTTGAGTGCAACTGCTAATGGTAGTAGCGCCGGGGGAATAGATCTTGCTGAACTTAATGAACTTCTCGGAATGTTATCAAAAAAGGACTTATGGGATAAGAGAATTCCAGCAATGCTAAATGGGTATTTTGAAGATATATCCAAGGTGCTCAGCGATACGTATAATTGCTTAAAACCTGGGGGATTTTGCTGCATTGTAGTGAGCAATTCTGCTTACGGTGGTATCGTAATCCCAACAGACCTGTTAATTAGTAGAATCGCTGACAATATAGGGTTTGAAAATTTAAGAATTGATGTTGCCAGGTACATCATTACCAGTTCACAGCAATATAAACAGACCCAATTCCAAAAAAAATATTTAAGAGAAAGCATATTATATCTGAGAAAATGAAAAATATTTTTGTTGAAGAAATTCCATTGAACCCGGAATTCAGCGCAACCTATAGTATCGAAAGTAATAACATAACTTCGTATACGCACGGGTTCTTTAAGTATCCGTGTAAATTTATCCCCCATGTACCAAGATGGGCCATAAAGAAGTACCTTGGAAAGGGTAAAGACGGGTTACTTGATCCCTTTTGCGGTTCAGGGACTAGCCTTGTGGAAGGGGTAATCCAAAAGAAAGCTACTTACGGCATTGATATAGATCCCTTCAGTAGGTTACTCACTGAAGTAAAATCTACTCCTTTTACAAAAAAGGAAATTGCTGAGCTGAAAAAGATTGCTGAAGTAATTAAAAACAGATTAACAAACCAGGATGGAGCTATATTCACTCCTAATATACCAAATATAGAAAAGTGGTTTACGAAACAGGCGATAAATGACTTGGGGCGATTAAAGACAGAAATTGGTGATGCAACAGGAGAAGGTAGTAAACAGAGAAAATTCTTGTATATAGTACTTGCTTCAATTATTCGAAAAGTGTCAAATGCTGATGACCAATCACCTAAGCCCTACGTATCTACAAGATTTAAGAAAGACGGGCTGAACGCCATAGAAACATTCTTTTGCCAATATGAAAAGTTTTTCGGAAAGATGAGAGAGTTCTCATCACTGAAGGGTCTCGGGAAAGTTAAGATTATAGGAGATGATGCGAGGAACATTAATGGAGCGATTAAAGGGAAAATCAAATTAGCAGTAACATCCCCACCTTACATAAATGCTTTTGATTATGTGAGGTCCTTAAAACTAGAGAACCTTTGGTTAGGTATAACAGAATATGATGATTTAGTTGAGTTACGGCCGAAATATGTTGGGACGGAAAACATCTCGATGATTAATAAGGGGGTCCCAACGTCCGAATATCCAGGTCTGCAAAAAAATTTAAAAAGTGTTTACAAAGTTGATAAAAAGCGTGCATGGGTTGTCCAACAATATTTTCAAGACATGGCAACCAACATTTCAGAAGTTTACGAAACCCTCCAAAAGAATGGTTGTTACACCATCGTAATAGGTGAAAGCAGAATAAGAGGGGTTAGGATACCAACACCTAAGATTTTAAGTGACATTGGTATGCAAAAAGGTTTTATACTTGATAACATGTTCTCCTATGAGATAAAAAATCGTTATCTCAGGTTCCCGAGACAGGGACGGGGTGGTTTTATAAAGAAAGACTGGGTGGTATCACTCGTGAAGGTGTAGAATGGCAAAGAGAACAAGAAGCCTAGAAATCTGGCATATTCCTAAGCGGTCAAGCATCCATCAAACGATAGGTGCGGTACACATACTATCAGACAAGAATTTCAACGGAAAATCATGGATCGGTGGGAGAAAAGAAAGCTTCAATACAGAACTCAAGAAATGGGGTCTAACAGAAGATGGTAAACCCCTTTCCCCTTCTGGAAGAAGGACATTAGAAGCCCTGTTTAAGTATCTCGGCTTCATATACATAAATAAAGTTTCAACACCGCCGACACTCATGGTTACTGACGTAGGCCTCGATCTCCTCAAAGCACACCCTTTAACAAAGAAATTCAAGACACTGAGAGATGTTCAGCAAAACAAACAGCTCATCAAAACCTCACCCGTAGTAAAACACCAGATGGTTAAACTTCAAATAACCAATCCCATAATTAAGGAAGACTGTGTAAACATCCTCGTGTTCCCCTTCCGGGTCACCCTACGTCTCCTAACCGAGTTAGGATATTTGGATATCGAAGAAACAGCATCCATCCTGTTTCAGATGAAAGCAGAAGATCAGTATGATTACATAAAGCAGAGAATTCAAAACCTCAGGTCTTTGCCCCAGGCTCAAAGAGAGGCAGAGATTAACAAGTTCAAAAAGACTGAAGAAGGGATTCTTACCCTGGTAAAAGCTCCGTCAGCCAGATACTTCATGAGCCTTTGCGAAGGAACAGGACTATGCAAAGTAAAAAAGAAGGGGAAAATAAGCGTATTATACCTGGTTGGCGGCGTCGAAGAAGAGGTAAAAGGCATTTTGAAAATCTTTCATGGAATAAAGCCTTTTGACTTCGGAGACAACTCTGAACTTTGGATAGAATACTATGGCAAGCCCAACAGGCTAAGACCACCCAAAATGGTAAGTATTACGTTCACAAATCCCGTGCAGGAAGAAAAGATTGTAGTGATTTCAAGAGATGGCAGGTTGGTCGATTGTGAGACATTCGGAGAAGACGTAGAGAAAATCGAAACACCGCTATTCGAAAACGAATATTACACAATAGAGATAATCGATTCCAATACAGGCGCAAAAATAAAAGAGGAAAAATTCAAGGTTGACGAAAAGCAAAGCAAATTAGCGATAGATATATCCAAAGCTCCACAAAGGCGAACATTAACAAACCAAGAAATCATACAAATGATAGAGGAACTCATAGAATCGAAAAACGGCTTTGATGATGCCTATATGAAACGGCTAGACATTCTTTCAAAAATCATAGGCCTTGATATCAAAAACAACCGTCCGTACCTAAGAGGAGGGAGACTAGAATACCTCATATACAGGTTCTTGCATAACCTAGAGCAGGAGGGAAAGATAGATAGCGTCGTATGGAATGGGAGCATCAAGAAATATGGCATTTATCAACCAGCACCGGGAGGGAAAACCGGAAAATCAGATTTGATCTTCCACATAGACGACTTCGCGGTCGTGCTTGAAGTAACAACCATCCGAGACACAAGAATGCAATGGACAGCGGAAGGAGCATCTGTTCCCGACCACATCATAAACTACGAACAAAAAAATCCAACGGATTCAAGAGTGGTTGGCATATTCTTAGCGCCCAGCCTACACACGCAACTGGTAAAAAACCTTACTCAACACTCCAAAACGGACAAGGTACCTATCTTGTGTTACCCTTTAAAAGAGCTTCTAGAACTTTTAGAGAAATTATCAAAAGATGAACTTGTCAAACTAACAAAAGAGGAGTCAGAAAAGATTTTACGTTAGAAAATTATTTTCTAAATACATTTTCTCTGTGAAATCTTAAAAATTCTTTTTCAGGAAAATATTTTTTAGGTGACGGGTCAATCCCCTTATCCTTGCTTTTCGTAATTACAGTCAAAGCAGTTTGCGTTTTGAGTTTGCTTATTTGGGGAGACACTATAACTCTTAGGTCGTCTGTAAAACTAAAGTACCCCTTATCGAAGAGCTTGTGGCAATTGGGGCAGAAACATAAACCATTTGAAGGATTAGCCCTGTGAGGAAGGGTTTCGTCATCTTGTAAGCTGTAGGGTTTTATATGAGATGATTCCACCAAGAAATCACCTTCAGAGTCGCACTCTGGAATACAGCACCTGTAAGAATAATTTCTTCTTACTATGTTTGACCAAGCATTCTGTTTAACCCTTACTCTAGTTTGCGAATAAGCATCAGGGATACTATAATCTCCAATTTCGATATTCTTCTCATCTTGTTTCTCTAAAATTTCTTCCATTTTATCGACAGATTTTTCGACTTTTGGGATAGAAGGGACCACGTCAATTCTTAAGTTGTTTAATATGCTTGACAATTCTTCTTTTATAACTTCTGCTAAAGGATTCCTGTGGTCTAGGAAATTACCATGAATTTCTTCCCAATCTTCTTTTTCAAGATTCGTAGGCCAGGAAATGGTCTTACAAGACTTGACCAAAAGGGGGAACTTCCCCGTATGATAAATATAGTTACCCTTTTCCGTGAACATTTCGCTCCTTATGAAATCAATGAGCCAATAACTCTCGTTTCTTTCCCCGACAATTTTCACAAAACTTTTTCTTGTAATTTTTCCATCAGAATCTAGGCTCAAAATTAGCTTGGTTAGCGGATTAAAACCTTTTGAAGGGTCTAACTGATAATCGTGCTCATCGAAAGAATAAAGAGCCAGTGCCGTGGAGATTATCAATTGTCCTATGTCATCTCTAGTCGCGTTAATCTTAATATCTTCGTACCCCTTTAAACTATCCCATATCAACCCCATCTCTGACAATTCGAGAGGACAGGTTGTTTTATCTTTCAGAAAACCGAAACGGATGAAAGCCCTTATTTTAGTACGCATCGTAGAAGTTTTTATCCGAATCGTATTAGCCAGATCCTCAGCCAACGGGATGCTTTCGGTCCATTTCAACTTACCGTATTTCGGATTCCTACTCTCCACAACAAGACGGGTTATATGTTCCAATTCGGTTTTACTTGAGCTACTTCTCGAATGAAACCAATGGCCGTCGATATTGTAAACAATAGGCATGTAAACTCCTTTACAGGGAAGTTGTCGTTAGACTAAACAACATTAATTTATTATCAAATTGAGAGAAAAAAGACAATCAAAAAATGCCCGTGATCGCTTGCCTAATTCGTACACCCACAATAAGACTGATCGGAGTTTAGGTATCGCCAAATTATCGCTACAACATATGAAAGACAGTTCAATAGATAAAGGGTTACAGGGTCGGAAAGGACAAATTATTCCGATGAGGATCGCCTAATGGCTGCCGGAGATACGACTTATCGGTATGACTCAAGACCAAAATTAGGAACACGTCCCTAATTTTTAAGGGATACCCCTATCTCACCGGGAATGGCGGTGGCGGCAGAGATTAAAACAGGCAAAAGACAGGTGATCGAATTCTTTCTCTCTCCCCTCATCAAGCATGTCGATGAGTAGTTAACCTTAAGTTAAGGTTTGCTCTGATTCGAATTGGAGAGGATATAAATAGGAATAGGCTTTGAGGATACCTTGTAAGAAGATTGGAAGTTATTTAAAGAAATTGAGGAAGCGAGGAAAATCTTGAGTGAATGGTGTCGAGTAGAGCACAGGCGCAGTAAGTTTAGGTTAAGGACTTTCCGTTTCCAACCCTTTCGTCTGTTGGTACCAAAGAGCCTCAAACCTTGCCCCTGTTTCCTATGCCCCCTCTAAAATTCCGTACGGCGGGTTTTCTCCAGTTCGGCTTCAAGCATGGATTTGAATGTGACCTTCACCTTAGTAGCACAGATTAAATCCAGCCCTGATATCCTCTGCTCCCTATTGGCTTATACACACCTTCAGGCTATCGTACGGCTTTGTGTCTTAATTGTTCCATTCCAGGCTTTCGCCAATTGGAACTACCTCAGCCTCCAGATAACCGCCCCAGGCCCAGACCCGAATGCGCTGGCCAAGATAAAGGTTTTTAAAATAGACACAAAAGATGGTGTCGGTCGATGGAAGATCGCTTCCCAATTGGCAGAGTTTATCGTTGACTTTGGAGAAAAGGGAAGGCATGAAGGCAGAGTTGAATTCAATAAAGATAAAAATGGTAACAGTAGGTATGGGGCCAATATCGCTGCAGGGGACATTGACGGAGACGGCAGGGAAGAGATTATTGTTGGCGCAGGTCCGGACCCGACAAATACTTCCGTCGTTAAAGTCTATCGTGGAGACGGGACATTTACAGGCATTCAATTTACGGCATTTCCGGACCAACATTCTAACCATGGTGGAAAGGAATCTGACCACAAGACGGAGAGCCACTACAGGTATGGTGTTTATGTGGCTGCTGGAGATATCGATGAAGATGGTATCTCAGAGATCATTGCTGGCACGGGTCCAGACCCGAAGAATAATGGATGGGTGAG
>Ga0315291_10007840_pt1 | contig 13146 bp, 22 predicted proteins | sample YL17G12_20_MG_FD_203070 | JGI IMG/M metagenome (GOLD analysis project Ga0315291, IMG submission 203070) | Sediment microbial communities from Yellowstone Lake, YNP, Wyoming, USA - YL17G12_20 | ecosystem: Environmental > Aquatic > Freshwater > Lake > Sediment | place: USA: Wyoming | collected... | reverse complement strand
TCACCCAGGTTGCCTCACGACGACCGTGAGCGACTCATCTCGCGCACGGCGCAGCTGCTCGGCTTCGACATATCGCGCACCGAGATCGTTTCCAAGCTCCTGCGCGCGGGTGTACGCAGCGACGACGTGTTCCTCATCATGAAGGCAGCCGAGGTGCTGCTCTCGAAGTACAGGTACGTTCCCTCGGCGCACTACGATCCTGCGCCCAAGCGAGGCTTGTTCCGGAACCCGTTGTTACGCTGGTTGCCGTAACAATCCTGTGCAGCCTGTTCCGGAGACCGTGAGTGCACTAGTTGCCGTGATCACGAGACGATTGCTCACCCGACTCGAATCACGGTAGGATGCTCTCCATGGCCAAGATCACTGCTGCTCCGACGCCGCGCAAGCGCGCCACGACCGTCTACAAGAAGAACCCTGTCCTGCCGACCTACTACGTAGGTTACCGGTACATGCAAGGTCCCAAGGAGTTCCTCGTCAAGAGCCAGCTCGACGTGCCTTCGGCGTGTCGCCGCAGCATGACGATGGTCGCCTACGACCAGGGCAACAACCAGGTTGTTGCTGAGTTGAAGAAGTTCTGATCAGCGCAACGCGCCAGGTCGAACCGAGCGCCTGAACATGTACAGGCTACCGAACCCGCGCGTCTACCACGGCTCGCCGCATCTGTTCAACGTAACAGAAGGCAAGATGGTCGCGGGCGAGTACGGGCCAGGCTTCTACTTCACGACCGACCTGGAGCAGGCGGTCAAGTACGCTCGGAAGCATCATCACTCTGGGCGCCTGTACCTGTGCGACGTCGAGTTCAAGAAGCCGCTCTACCATCACATGGTCGTGCCGACTGAGAGCGACATGGCGGATGCGGACCCTGACACGTTCTGGAAATCGACCAACGTGAAGTACGGCTCCGAGCTGTACATGCTCCTCGAAGAGACGAAGTACGGCGGGATCAAGCCAGAAGCTGCGATCAGGATGCTCCGCAAGCTCGGCTACGATGGCATCATCGTGTACCTGCACAAGTCGAAGAAACCTTCGGATATTGCGATCAGTCTCGGACTGGACCCGTCGAATATCGACGTGTTTGATGTGGTCAAGACGCCTGAGGAAGCTGACCGCGCGTATTACATCGCCTTTGATCTGAGCCAGGTGACGTGCGCGACCGAAATCGTAGGAGTCTGAGCGTCTGGTGGTAGAGTGCCTACGTGCGCTGCTCGTCACCTACCGAAAAGCTCCTGCAAGAGCACGGGATTCTGAGAAGAATCCTGCTCGTGTACGAAGAGTTCCTGGGTCAGCTGGAGCACGCCGAGGAGCACCCGTCGTTCAGCGCGCTCATCGACACAACGACACTTCTCCAGGGATATGTGCAAGGTTACCACGAGGTGATCGAGGAGACATACGTCTTCCCGATCGTGGAAAAGATCCCGAGCATGCAGAGCCTCGTGAGCACCCTGCGTAAACAACACGTTCTCGCTCGGCAGATGTCCACCGACGTCATCGTGAGCGCTCGGATGGTGGACCTGAAGAGGCTCACCACGACGCTCGACGCGTTGATCTTGCTGTATCAAGCCCACACCGCCTGGGAAGACACGGATCTGACGATCGCTTACCGATCGATACTCTCGCGCGAGGGCTCGAATCACCTGATCGAGACGTTCAACCGCGTTGAGCTAGACCTGTTCGGACCTGGGGCAGAAGCGGATGTTCTGGTGCAGATCACTGAGATCGAGCGAGCGTTCGACATTCATGGTCCGGCAGAGTTCGAGCCTTGACTACGTACGAGCCTGATTGCCGCACAGATTTTGCCACATTTCTCCAGCGGGACCTGTCGATCCGTCTACGTGTGGCACTAATTCACCCCCGTTGATCTTCACCACCTCGACCGGCGAGTCCGTCAACAGGCTCACCTCCCACTGGCTTTCGCCGTAGTAGAGAAAAGACGTGTACCCGTACTCCCAGTCCACGTGCTCGGGCATCACGCGACCCTCGATGATCACGTCGGCCAGGTTCACGCCGTGATGAGCCACCGATCCGTAGACACCTGCGCCTCCTTGAGTCGCTGACCAGGCTTTCCCGAGGCAGTTCACGTCCACCGCAGCAACGCCGTTGACCACAGGCACGCGCACCATGCGGTAAACGGTGATGGGCTGACCCAGGTGTGCCTTGCGGTAAGACTCACGAGCAAAATAGCTGTACGCCTCTGCAAGCTCGTCAAGCTGCTCGCGATCGTTTCCGTGATCCACGTTGCGGTTGGCCCAGCGAACTGCTGCCTCTTCTGTTCTCAGGAACGCCGGAGGCGCGTACTTGAAGCGACGCGGTTGCATGTGAGTTACCTGCGGCGCGCTGGCGGCGGAAGTCTGGGCCTGTTTAGCTCCTGAATACGCGCTGCAAATCTGGTTGCCATGTCTCGATCTAGCGAAGACATGATCTTGTGCACGCGCACAGGATCAAACAGCCCGAGATGATACATCGCGGCCACGTCGTTCTGATCCTTGTCTCTGTCAGAATCGAATTTGGCGATCACGAGCATGTCGATGGGGAACACATCGAAGGAGAGATTTCCAATCGTCGCGGTGTCCGGAATGTCGATCGCGCTGAGCGCAGGCTCCTCCGCCGGAAACATCAGATCGATACGTATCCTAGGATCACCGTGTTTCAGGTCGAACGCGATGTAGTGGATACGGTGGTACAGCTCGTCGATGTGAAGACCTTCGGCTCTGGCTGCACGAAGCCAATCCAGACGGTCTTCATCACGCAAGAACGCGTCTACGTCCGTTGTCTGACGCACGTACCCGTGAGCCGCCATCGCAAGCGCGCCGCCGATGGCGTACGGCTTGTGCGTCTTTTTGGCCATGCGCAAGAACGCCTTGAGCAGTTCCTGAACACGCGGATCGTACGGCCAGGGATCTTGAGACGGCATCTCAGGCCACTACGGCGCTTTTTTTGCGGGAACGTCAACAAATTTGTGGCTCTAAATGCGACCCACAGAAACTCGCTAGCATTTTTCACACGACTCGCGGTACTATGAAGCTCTCAGGACGCTGCACGGAGGTATCGAGTCATGTTTCTGCAAAATCCCGTCGACTACATGGAAAACCCCTACGGCTACTACCACGTGGACGTGAAGAGCGCGCGTGACGGCTCGTTCATGGGACGCTTCAAGGAGAAGGGTCCGCTCGCCACGGCAGAGCGCCGGATTCGCGCCAGGCTGGCCAAGAGCGGCATGAAGCCGGTCATGCTCCGCGCGCACATCTACGCGTACGTCCGGTAACTCTCGCCTCGCGACGTACGGGAACGCTCGTGCGTCGTACATCCGTGACAACCTCGGTTGATCTGGAACAGACCCTTGCGCCTCTTCAACCCAGTTGATCTCCTGACCGGCGGTTTCGGTGAGTCTCCCAGAAAGCTTCCTGGGAGACGCGCCGAAAATCCGCAGCTGTCAGGTAGGCGTGCCGCGAATCCTGAGCTGTCTGGCGGGCAGTCCAGTGAGCAGCTGCCGCCTGGTATGGGAGGCTACCCGCCTGGAGGCTACCCAGGCGAGTTTGGCGCTCAACGCTCACGCAAGCCGCAGGCGCCTGTGCGAGCGACCCATGCGACCGAGCGGGCGCGCAGGCTGGTACGCAAGATCGCCGTGGCCACCTTCGGGCGTGGGAAAACGACGCTGGACTACCGCTACGGACACTGGTTCGTGCACGTGTACGGACCTGACGGTCGCGCGGTAGCGTCGTTCGTGGCCGTGGACCGGTCGCCTGGTGCATTTGGTACGGGTGTGGATCTGGTTCCGGCGCCGTAACATGCCTGCTAATCCTGCTGACTATTTGCAAGAGCCTGTACCTGCCTGGGTAGCGGACGAAATCCGAGCTACCTGGCGAGCGGCACGTGACGCTGGAAGCGAGATGGCAGCGTTCAGACTCATCGAGCGCGTGGTCGATCGCCTCGGGTACGGGCGACGGGAAAACAACCCATCGCTACTTGAGTAGACCGTGCGTTTCGCAAATCCGGTTGAGTACCTGACGAATTCAGGTGCTCCGCGCCTGGAAGCAAGACCGCGTCAGCCTGGCATCAACCCTGACGGCACCATCACGCTCCTGCACGGAACCACGGCACTCAACGCCGAGAGCATCCGACGCCACGGGTTTCGACCCTCGTCACCCGAAGAAATAGCAGGCCAGATCGCTGCGCTATACGGGTTACATCCCAGCGATGTGTTCGACCACGTCACGTTCGAGTTTGCGCGGCACCGCACCGATCGAGATCGCGTGCACTTCACGTCGATCCCAGAGACAGCTCTGGCGTACACGGTCCCTGAGGTCGTCCAGGACGCTCTGCGCGCCGTCTGGGTCCTGAAGTACGGCACAGAGCACGTAAGCCGCGAATCCATCGGCGCGCTACAGGCATGGGTCAGGCACGAGGGTGAGAAGTTGTCCAAACCGGAAGTGCTGGCGGTCACGATGCCGTGGAGTGTCGTAGGCGACCATGCTTTCGGGCGTAAGCTGACCCTGGTAGAGTGGCAGAAGTTCGGGCGGTTACAGGATTTGCACAGCATCTCGGTGCCTATTTCTGCGCTGCGAAACGTGAGTATCACGTCCTATCAATTCGGTTGAATCATGCGCCTCGCAAATCCAGTTGAGTACCTAACGAACCCTGCAAAACAAGACATTGGTGCTCAAATAGCAGCGATGCCCATGTACCGTGGCGCTCGTGTTGGCGACCCACGAATACTCGTCGGTCCCAGCTACTTCATCAGCTCAGAGATTTTCGCTCGGACGTACGGCAATACTGCTGCCTTCAAATTGCAGCTGAAGAAGCCGTTACTCGTGAACAAGAAAGAATGGTTGTCGTACGCGAACGACGCCTTCAATCCGATCGAGAACATCGTTCAAAACGTACGAAGCAGAGGTTACGACAGCGTCGTAGGCAAGTTCTTGAACGGTAAGATGTACACCGTGCTCTTATTGGACCCACGGCAAGCGACGCTCCTGTAACCAGTAGAGCGCGGCGCCGAAAACATGTAGTCTCGGGCTCATGTTCCAGAACCCAGCCAACTACCTGGCGAACCCGCGCGCGAAGCGTGATTCACAGATTCGCGTCGTGGTAGCAGAGCCCAACCGTCCTGCTGAGGTTCGCATGATCGGTCGCTCGCTCGACGCCATGCAGGCGATCGTCGGCGGGTACATCGAGCACGTCTTCTGGGGCAAGCTCGACGTGTACCTCAACGAGGAAGGTCGTCTCACGGGTCATCCGCCCAACCGTGTTGTTGGCGGATACGACATCGTCGGAACGCTCTTCGTGTCACGCAGCGACGCAGAGGGCGAGCAGGTGAGCCTGAGTGAATCTGAAGCTGAAAAGATTCGTGTAGCGCTGGACGCGGCGATGCCAGGCGGGGGTGGGTGGAAAGACCCTTACATCATCAATCCTGTTGGCGAAATTCATCCTGCCGCTCTTCGCGCCGCAAAACAAGACATGAGACTCGCAGAACGCGAAGGTGAGATCGCCATCGGACAGACGCGCGTGGGTACGGTGTTCCTGCGTTGCGACTACGACAACTACTCGATCACCAAGGCGGGTCCCGAAGCGTACGTGATCGCAGCGGGTAAGAAGGCTGTCGTGCTTCCTGTGCTCGCGGGGTTGTACGCGGTGACGTCATGATCATCACCGATGATCCTGGCAACTTCGCGACGTACAACTTGCTTGAAGCACAACGCGTGTGATCCTGTACTTCCCAGGCTCCTGAGCCTCGTGTACGCTGGCTCACATGTCCAAGGCCAAGAAGACCAAGAAGCGCGCCGCAAAAACTCCGAAGAAGGCTGCTCGCAAGACACAGGTCAAGCGTGCCGCGCGTGTGTCCCGCGCCGACAAATCGTGCGTCCGGCACATCGCGGCGAAGTACATCGCGGCGCCCGAAGGCAGCAAGATCGAGAAAAAGCTGGAAGGCGCGCTAGTCGCCACCAGCAAGCTCCTGGGCGTATCGCCCGTTACCATGATGCGGTCGGCTCGGCGCAAGCACACGCGCGCGTAATTCGCGGTGGTCGAGATGCGTTCAGCCAGGCGTAAGCACACGCGCGTGCAGGTATCTCACGTTCGATCCACACGGTTTGCAGCAAATCAGGTTTGCTTGTTGATAACCTCCACCGATGGTACAACATTGGTCTACTAGGAGATCGTCATGGAAGCCAGATTTGTACGAGTAGGTAACAGCCAAGCCTTGATGATTCCGGCTGCTATCATGCGTGAGCATGGTTGGCAAATCGGAGACGTCGTGGACGTACAGAATTTGGCCAGTGGTATCGCTGTTGTCGAACACACCAAGCGCGCACCCATTCGCGAAATGGCGCGTCGTTTCGTGATGGATAATCTCGATCTAATCGAACGCTTGGCCAAGTTGTGACATGCGTGCAGAAGACGTTCAGTACTTGACGGTCGAGGATGTCATGGGGATTCACTACGAAGTGCTCGTAGGTGAAGAAGACCTGGGCGTTCTCAAACCCATGGAGCTAGATGCTGCGGTTCTAGCTGTGCAAGCAACATTCGACGGTGCTCCGCTTCTAGGATCGCTCGCTGAAGTGGCAGCGTCGTACGTGTACTATCTGAACCGATCACACGTATTCCTGGACGCCAATAAGCGAACGTCTCTCGTGACAGCTCTTCTGTTTTGTGAGGCGAACGGTTTCAAACTCGATGTACGCAACACAGACTGGTTGAGCATTGTTGCTGGTGTTGTGCAGCACACGATTTCCTACGACGATCTGGTGATCATTTTCGCAACGGCGATGGGTGGTATGCACGAAATCGTGTAAGTCTTTCCAGATCCCAGCATCTTGTGTATTCTAGCTTGTATGCAACACTGGCACTTCGAGCGCAACCCCGTATACGCGTTCAACCCTGACGATCTCCCGCCGCTTCCACCCGCGAAGAAGCCGCGTGTGCCCAGGAAGCCCAAGGTGTCGCAAACCGAGTTGCTGCCTATGGTTCAGGTGCCTCCGGAAGTAGCTGCTGTACAGCCTGCCGAAATCGAGGAAGAGCTGCCGCCTGGACCGATGTGGCTGCCGCCGCCTCAGCAACAGGACCCATACGCGCAGGCCATCCCGTCGCCGAAATCTGAAGACCTCGGCGCTGTGCCCGTGGTCAAGGCCACGCGTGGTATTCCCGAGCACGTGATTCTCGTGAGCGGCGAGAGCCGCGCCACGGGTTACTACGACCGCCACGCCACCACCGATCTCGACACCTGCCAGCGTCTCATCGAGCAGCAGATGCGCGCGGTGCAGGATCAAGGCGCGACAGGCGAGGTCACCGTCATGCTCGTCATGCGTCGCCAGAGTCGTAACATCCTGCGTCTGAGCTTCTCGGGCGAGGGCTGGTACAACATCACGGCGGACCTGAACGTCTGGCTGCGGTACTGGACGTACCGAGAACGACAGGGGCGGTAAGCCGAGGTCATCGTGGCCTACGGCTTCAACCCGTTTGCCGTCACGCGCGTCAACGCTGGCGGCTCGTCAACGCTACTGCACGCCTTCGGGACGTTCGAGCAGGCGATGCTCTACGCGCGCTCGAAGGCGCGTGACGGCTCGCAGATCGACGTGCTGGACTGTTCGGACCCGAACAACTGCGTGGCGCTCGCTGTGGGGGTAGGAAGTCGAGACGAGTACGTAGCGCAGGCAGGCATGAGCTACCTGGAGAATCCTGCTCACGGGTATCTGGAGAACCCGCTCAAGCGCAAAAGCTTCGGTCCTGGCAACATCACCAGGAAACCCAAAGAAGCCCCTGCGGGCACCTACGAAGTATTCGGTTTCACCAGCCATCCAGGTTTCACAGTCGTAGCTGTTGAGCCGTCTGGACAGCAGCACCTGATCGAGCTTTTTCCGACGTTTGGTCAAGCGATGTACCTAGGTCGCAGTTTGGCCCACGAAGCATCTCAGCACGGCGAGATGATCGCGGTGCTTGGTTGCCTTGAAGGCCAGTGCGGCGTGCCGCTGGTCATCGACGTGGGTACAGCGCGAGAGCGTCACTTCTCGTCGAGTCGGCAGTTTGTAGCGAATCCTGCGAAGCGCCAGCAGCCTACCGGTAGCCGTGGTCCAGCAGGCTCGTACCCCATCTTCGGCTTCAATTACCCACAGTTCTCAGTCACCATCGTGGACGCTGACAGTAGACGTACCGAGCCAGTCACGCATCACGCGACGTTCGGACAGGCGATGCTCTACGCACGCGGCCTTGCCAGAGATCTCGACCCTCACGAGATGGTGATGGTGTTCGGGTGCATCGACAACAGATGCGGCGTGCCCATCGCGATGCACGTGGGTACAGCTCACGAGCAGATCATGCCGTGGGCTCAAGCGTATGTGTCGAATCCTGTGACAGGACCGAGTCAGCGCTGGCGAGATGCGGAAGCAACCGTACGCGCTGCGGCAGCTACCAAAGGTATCACCGTCATCGGGGCGTTCTCGCGAGGTCGCCCAGCAGATCCATTGTTCGAGGTGTTGCTCACCGCGCCGCCTGGGTTCTGCTTCGAGATCGACCTACACGAGTACGTCTTGGAAGGGGAGTCAGTCGCGGAGGTGTGGCAGGCTGCCTCGCGACGACTAGCGGAGATCACAGAAGTTCACCGCTGCGAAGAGCCTGGGTGTGAGTGGTGCGCTGACACGCTCAACACGGTTGAGTAACTGAGTCATGCCCAACGAGTTCGACATCAAGCCACGCAACGCGATGGAGAGCATAATGCTCGCGTTGTTGAACAAGCCTGCCAAGCCGTCTCCGTACGACTTTTACTCGTCGCACCGTTCCGCGTCCGTGCTCGGCGACTATGAGCGTCGCAGTGAATTCACCCACACCTACTCCTGGTCGATTCCTACCGAGAAAGCGCTCGCTACCATCGCCAAATACGCGCCCATCGTCGAGATCGGCGCCGGTACAGGTCTCTGGGCTGCCATGCTTCAGGCGCGCGGCGTGGACATCGTGGTCTACGACGCTCACCCGCCGCGTCTGGGTTCGGAAGAAAACGCTTGGCACAGGAACGTCAAGATGTTCACGCACATAGATGTCGGTGGGCCTGAGAAAGCAGAGATGTACCCGAACCGATCACTCATGCTGTCCTGGCCTCCGTACGACGAGCCCATGGCGTCGGACTGCCTGACGTACTACTCAGGTCAGCACGTGATCTACATCGGCGAAGGCCCCGGCGGGTGCACGGGCGACGAGCTGTTTCACGACACGTTGTACGACGAGTTCGAAGAGATCGAGGACGTGCGTTTGCCGCAGTGGAATGGGATACATGACTACTTGAGCGTGTGGCGCAGGAAGTAGTTTTCGTAGTAAGCTGAAAACATGTTCCTCGCGTTCGACAGCTGCTTCGATCCGCGCACGGTCGCGATCCTGATGCGCGTGCTGCCTGACACCTACGAGGTGATGCAGGAGATGGCGCCGTGGGTGAAGCGTTGGCCGCGCTTCATCGAGTGCATGGACGACGAAACCATCCTCGACGGGCGGCGTCGCGGCGCCGGACACGGCCAGTACAGCCCCGACGAGAAGCGCATCTGGATCAACCCCTACATGTCGAGCTACGGCGTCTGGCTCAACCTGATCCACGAGAACATGCATCACGCGTTTCCGGATGCGACCGAGATCGAGATCAATAACTTGCTGACGCCTTATGTTGCCAGCGAGGTGCTCGGACACCCGATCGACCTGGATCAGGCGCGTTTGCATGGTTTAGGGCCTGCCGTGAAAGGCATTCCTGGTCGCGGCTACGCAGGCACATGAGCGAAGAATCTCGCGACGAAGCGGCCAGGCGTCTGTTCGCCATCATGGCCGAGCAGAGCGAACAGTTCGGAGAGCTGTCCGTGCTGCTCGCCATGGCAAAATACGCGCAGTGGCGCAACGGTGTGCACGCGATCATGTTCGGCAAACTGTCACAGATCGGGCACGTGACCGACGCTGCCTACGAACGAGAGATGGCAGGATACTTCGCAGAAGCTGCCGAGACGTTGACAGGAACCGTGGGTGGTGTCGATCTGCTCAACCTGGCGCGCAAGCCTTCTCTCAGAATCGTGAAAAACCCGGTTGGTCCCAGGCGCAAGCGTATTCGCTAAAGCACATGTCCATGACTATTCAAGTACACAGAAACACGTCATGTCCATGACTCCGCAAGAACGCCGTGCCATCATCGCCAACATCGTCACAGATCTGGAAGAACGCGCTGTGTTCGGCGACGACGTGGTCCTGGAAGCCATCGTGCAATACTTCAACGTGCGCGAAGACCTGGTCATGGAGAGCACGTTGAACGCCATCGACGAAGGCCGCATCGTGGATGCTTGGGGACTTCAGCGTTTGACCGGCATCTACACGCTCCTGGCGGACACTTCCATGGGCGCCTTGCGCGAGATGGTGAACCTGTTTCGAGAGAAGCAGAAGCCTTCTCTTCGCATCGTGAAAAACCCGGTTGAGCGCGGGCGTAAGCGCAGGTGATGAGTCGCGAACCCATCCCTCCCGAGCTTCGTAGCCTTGTCCCAGAGTTCTTGCGCGTGGCCCAGGAAGTCTACGACGCGTGGGAACTAGACGATGAAGGCTACGACTGGCAAGTGGGCGGCGGAGGAATATGCCACCTCATCGCAGACGAGATCGCGGGCGTCGTGAGCCAGGTAGCAAGAACGTGCTCGACAGTCTCAGCCACGGACGAAGTGCACGTGTACACCGTTGCCGCGCTTGATTCAGGCGTGTGGCTCATCGACATCAGGCCGTACGTGTACGAGACAGGCGGCGGGTACTCCTGGAAGAAGATCCCTGGTGTGAGCTTCGAAGAAGCGGATCTGACGTTCGATCAGCTCAGTTGTGATCCTCGGGACTTCAGGGAGTTCGTGGACGAGGGCTACGAAGAATGATGTCCTTCGGTGTTATTTACCTGTCCGGCGCTCGAACACCCACGCTCGACGCCGTCGCACGTTTCAACCTGGAGAACGCCAACTCGTTTGACGAGGTGATGCCGCTCGGTCTTCTTGTACAACCGCTCACGAGCTACTACCTGCAAGATGCCGCCGAGTACTACCAGTTCGTCGGCATCGACAACGGCTGCTTCACGGAAATAGGCCAGCGCAAGTTTCGTCTCGACAGCTACTACAGACTGATCGAGCAGGCGCTCAACTCGTTTGGCGACTACGTGCTCTTCGCCACCGCTCCTGACGTACCGTGTGACTGGGTGGGCACGCTGCGCAAGAGCCTGCCGATCCTGCCGCAGATCCGGCGCGTGGGTGCGCTCGCTGCTCTGGTCGTGCAGGATGGTGCCACTGTAAATACGGTACCGTGGGACGAGCTGGACTACGTGTTCGTGGGCGGATCGACCGAGTGGAAGCTTTCTCCCACAGCCATGCACATCTGCCACGAGGCGCGTCGGCGAGGTAAGGGCACGCACATGGGCCGCGTGAACAGCCTGACGCGTCTCAGGGTAGCCCAGCGCTTCTGGTGCCTGTCTGCGGACGGTACTTACCTGCTCCACGAGGACGCCAAAGGTCTCGGCGAAGAAGCGGTCGAAACCATGCTCACGTGGCTGCGCGATTCCTGGTTGCGAGACACGGGTCGAGAGGCGTGGGCGTTTCGCGACGAGGCTAGTTTTCAGTACGCGTTCCCGCAAGGTCGCGACACGCCTGGGTATCCGAAGCCGCGAGCAAGACAGTGAACTACTTCTACCACGTGACCCACGCCGTGAACCTGCCTGGCATCGCGAGATCAGGCCTGGTGCCAGGTGGCGGACAAGGCGTCAGCATCGACAACACCTCACTGGCTGCCTATAGCAAGCAAGGCGTGTTTCTCACCCTGGATACGGGAGTCGCGTTCTGGGTGAACCACCTGGCCTCTGGAATCTACAACAAGCAGCTCAAGAACGCTCTACCGTGGGTGCCGATCGTGCTGCGTATTCCTGCGCACGAGCACACACGCAAAGACACCCTTGGCGAGCGTGACACGGGTCTTCCGGCATTCTGGACACGCGCGGTGCCCAAATCTCTCATCGAGGTCTACGGTGGGCCTCTGGGCTGGTTGCCCGTGGGACAGTACGCCGAGATCCAGGTGCGATCGGGCCTGCGCCGCTGCGGCGATGTATTCGACAACGAACAGGGTGAATACTCCAGGCGCCTGCTACCGGCGTGGTGCGTACGCAGAGCGCACGAATCACCGTTGGTGCCTGTCTTGCGCTCGTGAGCGCAGCTCAAACCACGCTCGTATCTACTGCCCCACCAGACGCACTGATAACCCACACGCCTGACAGCGCGTGTCAAAGTACCCACAGAAACACCCTCGGAAGAGCGAGAGCGCGTAATCTGGCAGCTGGATGCTAGCGCCACACTTGGGACAGCAAGGCGGTGCCGTGTTCGCGCTGTATAGGATCACCTGTGGCTGCACCTGTGCGTTCACGCGAACACCTGCGTGAAGGTAGCAACGCCTACAGATCCTGGCGCCCCGTCAGCTCCGCCGCCTCCGGCAGCGCCAGAGGCTCCTGGAATATCTCCAGCACCGCCTGTGGGATTTCCTGCTGCGCCTAGTCCTCCGGCTCCTGGTGCCACCAGTACGCTTGGTGATCCTGAGAGCTGACCGTAGAACACACACAAGAAGCCGCCGCAGCCGCCACCGCCGCCAGAACCGCCCCCTCCCCCACCACCGCCACCTCCGCCACCTCCTGGACCGTTGAAACCGCCTGCACCGAAGGAAGTACCATCAGGATTGATCGGCTGAAAATCACCGTGAGCAGCGATTTGTGTGATGGTAACGACATTGGATAATGGCGGTGGCGCAGGAGCCGCAAAATACGGACTGGAAAGCGGGTCTGTCGATATAGCCGTAGCAACAGCCGCAGCTACGACATCTGCTGTATCCAGCGCTGTGTACGGCACTTTGACTATTCCTACCGGCACTACGCTCACGTCACTCATCTGAAACGATACGAACGCCGGACTGAGTAATCCCGTAGGCATCGTAAAAATAGACCCATCCGGAATTGCAGCACCTGGGCTCGTCGTGATGGTGCCTGTGGAACTCGTACCCACGGTGGCGGCGCTACCAGCTTTGGCGCCGTCAGGCGGACCTATCACAAAAGGAGCAGGAGCTGCTCCGCCGTTCGTGCCTCGCACATCCACAACAGCGCCGGGTCCGAACTCGATCAGAGGTGCGATGAGC
>Ga0315291_10007836_pt1 | contig 13150 bp, 10 predicted proteins | sample YL17G12_20_MG_FD_203070 | JGI IMG/M metagenome (GOLD analysis project Ga0315291, IMG submission 203070) | Sediment microbial communities from Yellowstone Lake, YNP, Wyoming, USA - YL17G12_20 | ecosystem: Environmental > Aquatic > Freshwater > Lake > Sediment | place: USA: Wyoming | collected... | reverse complement strand
AGTTCGACGCGGTCACCATCAAAGGCGTCCCGCCGATAAACCAGAGGATCAGCCCGTGCGTCCACGGCGACTACGCGACGATAGCGATCACGGCGAACATGATACCCCTCGTCGTCTCGACCTCGCCTGGCTTCAAGACGATGGTCGACCTCCCGATACCCCACGCGACGCCGAAGCATATGAGGAAATACGTCAAGTAGCCTCCCCAATTTTTTAAGTCTTTTTCCGCCCTCTTCCCAATAAAAGAGCCACAGAAATGGTTAGGAGACATGTGTTCCCGTGTTTGCATGTACTTTAATTAGACTTTGCGTCCTTTTCGACGTTATTAAGTCATGGAAGTACTCTAAGACTGTGGCTGTACGGTCAGGCTGGGGGTCTCTTTTTTTCCTATCGGTTTTTTTAAAAAAAAGTCATTAAGGGGGTTGGGGGCTAGATGACGAAGGTCTCCTTCTCGACATTCCTCGTAGCGATGCCGAGGTCGGCGACGTGGAACCTTCTGCCGCCAAATAGCTCTGCCTCTTCCTCGTCTGCGTTGGCCGCGGCGACTATTCTGCCGATGGCGTCGCTCTTCATTATGCCGCTCCCGCTCGCGGCGCCAACGTAGATCATCCCCGGTGAAGGCGCCACGACAGGGGTGAGGTCGAGGCTGTTTATCGCGTACTGCCCCGCCCACATGTTCATCGGGCGGAGATTCGTGAAGCACGGGAGGTACTTTACGAGGACGTGGTAGATGTTGTTGGAGTAGTAATCCTCCTCAGGCTGGGGGTCTTCCTCCAGGCCGAACTTCCTGCCGAGGTTGTCGGCGCAGCCGAGCCAGATGCTCCCCTCCGTGGCCTCGCCCTTGAGGTAGACACCATACGACGGAAGTATGGTCAGCGGCAGTGCGCCCTTCCCGCCGAGTCCCTTGACGTTCATCAAGCCGTCGAGCTTTGGGTCCTTGAAGACGAACAGCTGCCTCTTCTTCGGCCTCATCATCGGTTCGAGGCCGACGGGATTGAGGAGCCCCTCCGCCCATACCCCTGTGGCGACGACGGTCGTCTCAGCGCTGATCGTCCCCTTGCTTGTCTCAGCGCCCGCCACCGTCTTCTCCTGCCAGATGAACGGCTCGCCCGGTATCCCGAACTCCTCCCGTGGCTTCACGATCAGCCTCTTCGCCTCCGTCCCGTACCTGACCTCGCCTCCGAGCTTCAGGAACTCGGCCTCGTATGCTCGGCAGACCGAGTCGGCGTCGACGCTTCCGCATTTCGGGCCGAATAAGCCGACGTCCACGGACTTAAGGCCCATCAGCTCAGCCTCCTCGTCCCCCGCGAAATCTATGACGAGGTCTGGGATGGCCTCTCGTAGCGCCGCTTTATCCTTGGCCCTGAGCTCTATGCCGTGCCTCCTCATGCCGTCGAATACACTCTTGAGACGGTTGTACTGGTCCTGGTTGAAGAGCCAGAGGTACCCGATGTAGTTGAGCTTGAGGTCGTACCCCAGTTTTTCCTGCATGTGCTGAAACCAGTCTATGGTGGAGTCGGCGAGGAGATAGTTCGTCTCCGAAGCAAAGACGTTTCTGAAGGCGCCCTCACTCTTCGCTGTGTTCCCCTGAGCCGGCCCAGAGTTCTTATCGATCACGATGACCTTCTTCCCGGGATTCTTGGACTTCACATGGTAGGCGGAGCTGAAGCCGAGAATCCCTCCACCCACGACCAGGATATCATAATCCATATAGATCGATTAGACCAATTCTAGGGTTAGTCCTCTTAAGTCTGATGGTTTCACCTCGAACTGCATGTTGAAATAGAGGCTAAGAGATTCTTCCTTCGCCGTCCTCAAGCTCCTCATTCAAATATCAGTTGCCAGAAACTCATCGTGTCAAAGCTTCATTTTTCCCTTTATAGTGATTATTATAAATACGCCTTCAACATATTTTTGTTGGATTTGACCTGTCATGAATCTCAAACTTTTTTTCTTAGGAACTACGGGTGATAGGCTCGTGCAGTTTGTTGAGCCCTCGACGCAGGTCGAAGGGGTGCGGTTTGACGAGAGAATACCACACCTCGAGTACGAGTTCTACGAGCATATCGCGGTGCACCAGGTCGTAAAAGAGATCGTGGAGGCGGAGAAGCGGGGGTTCGACGCCGCCGTCATAGGCTGCTTCTACGATCCGGGCCTGAGGGAGTCGAGGGAGCTCGTCGAGATGCCCGTCGTCGGCGTCTGCGAGGCGAGCCTCAGCCTAGCCTCGATGCTCTCCGCGGGGAAGTTCTCGGTCCTCGTCGGCAGGAGGAAGTGGATACCGAAGATGATGAGCACGGCGAAGAGCTACGGCCTCGACTCTAGGATAGCTTCCTGGCGGGTGCTTGGCCTCACAGTACTCGATATGAGGGATGTCGATAAGACGCGGGAGGCCATCATGCGGGAGGCGAGGGCCGCCGTCGAGGAGGACATGGCCGAGTGCGTCGTACTCGGCTGTACAGGCATGCTTGGCAGGGCGGTGGAAGCTCAGAAGGAGCTCGGCGTCCCGGTCCTAGACCCTGTCCTGTGCGGCCTGAGGGTCGCAGAGATGAGAGCCACTATCTGGAGGCGGTACGGCGTCTCCCACAGCAAGATAATGGGGTACGAGCCTCCTCCGAGGGAGGAACTTAAAACCATCTGGAAGAAGTTCTACGGCTCCGACCTTTGAACGAATCCTAATCATCCGGGAACCAGCCTTAGCTAACCTGGATCATCTCAGCCCCTAGCCTCCTTCAGGAAGAACCAGACCACAAGCGCCGCCGACGCTGAGAATCCGGCGGCGACGTAGAAGGCCCAAGCAGCCCCCAGGGCCTCCCAGATGAAGGCGCCGAGAAGCGGAGCCACCGTCAACGCGATGCCCGGTATCATGCTCATGGCCCCATAAGCCCTCCCGATCTTACTAGGCGGTGTTACGTCGATCACGAAGGCCTCGAGGGCGGGCTGCTGGATGTAGCCGAAGACGTTGTCTAACAGCTGGGCGAATAGGACCTGGAGGAATCCCCCTGAGAAGGCGAATGCCAGGATGCAGAGAGGCCTGACTGTGTAGCTCATCAGTATGCTCGTCCTCCTGCCGAGCCTGTCCACCATCCTCCCAATGGGTATCCTCGTGAAGATGCCCACTACGCCGAGTGCGCCGGCGACGAGCCCCCACTCAACCTTGGATAGGCCGATCACGCCGACTGCGTAGACTACGTTGTACCTCGTAATTATACCGACCGTGAGGGAGAAGAGGAAGGAGCCTGCGATGGCGACTGTCAGCGCCCTGTTTTTGGCGACGGGCTCGAACATCTCCCTGAGGACGCGTCCGAAACTGAAGCCACCAACCACCTGAGCGTCACTCTGGACGATGTCCTCCTTGAGGAACATGGCCCGCCCCAGGCTGGCGGCGAGCATCATGACCCCCGTGAAAAGGAACGCGACCCTCATCCCAGGGACGAGCCCCATCCTCTCGAGGAGGAAGCCCCCCACTATCGGCATGATGGTGGCCGCGGCCGAGAAGAAGGTGTGGATCGCCGCGAAAGCCGTCGCCCTCTTCTCAGGCTCCATGGCGGCCGCGAACATAGCCTGGCGGGCTGGTAGGACGGCGTTCGTGAAGGCTTCCAGGATGACGCCGGGGATGAGGAGGAGCCAGTTCGGGGCGAGGTAGTAAGCGAAGGGGGCGAAGGAGGCGATGAGCCCACCCCAGACGACGAGCCTCTTCCGCCCGTACCTGTCCGAGATGTAGCCAGCCGGGGCTTGGACGAATATGCGGACCACTCCCGGGATGAAGGCGAGGACGCCGAGGAAGGTGAGTGAGGCGCCCAGGTCGAGGACGTAGAGGGACCAGAAGGTCGAGGTGAGGAAGAGGACCCCTTGGCCGACGGTCTCAGTGTAGGTCATAACGAGGGCGTTTCCCTTCAGGCCGAGGAAGCCACCGCTATAATGACCGCCTGAAGCCTCATCCGAGACTCCCAAGACTCCTCCCCATGATCAGATTCAGTGTCTTTATAGAACTTGCGATTATTCCAATCACAATTAAACTTCAAGAATGGTCTCATGTGAAAAATCGCGATACTTATTCAAAAACACCTTTCAATTCTTTTCGTCACTTAGAAAAACACTTCTAAGAGGCGCAAAAAATTATATAATTAATGGGTTCATCTTCCCTCGATCCTTATGCAGATTTCCAAAGATCAGGAAGCCCACGCCCTAGAGCTCCACGAGAGGGCTCTCGTCGTGGATTTTCATTGCGACGCCGTCCTCGCCACACTCCCGGACTCCGCCTACGTCATCGAGGCGGGGGCGAAGAGGACGCTCCACGAGAGGTCGAGCAGGGGCTACGTCGACATCCCGAGGCTCGTGGAGGGGGGCGTAGACTGCCAGGTCTTCAGCCACTTCGTCGAGCCGATATACAACCCCGTGGCGCCCCCGGGAGGCGCACGCGAAGGTCGTTGTTCGCTGGTCTTACGTCAAAAGGAAGCACTTGACTGCACGCAAACAAAGACTTCATGATGAATATGTGGCAACAGCTTTTCTTGTAGAAGTGGAGTAACTATGATGACTTCAATAAGTATGAACTGGAAATAAATCATGAGACATTTTTCTACTTCGTCATCCAAGCTGGCTACTATGAAAATATTCGCGCGCGTGCAGAGCGGTGATTGACTTTAGCCACACCGGCTGGTATGGCGGAGGTGATGCCACACCTTTTCGTTTCGAAATGCGCCTCACTAGCTCCGCCGACCTACGGTTGGCGTCCGGCACCCGTCGAGTCTCGCGTTGGCTTCTGCTATGCTTTGAAAAGACCCCACTCAGTCATCACTTTCTCGATGTCGTCGGGCTCCCGTGGAATGGAAGCGGATAAGTTCTCAATACCAGTGTCCGTCACGACGTAATTGTCCTCCATCATCGCGTACGCGCCTTCTTCCGGAAGGCGCAGATTCAAGCCGAACTCTATGGCGAACACCATCCCCGGCTTGAGCACATCGAATGGCGGTTCGCCCATCGCCTGGTCGTGGGGTTCCATCCCGACTGAGTGCCCGAAGCTATTGCCGGTCAACGCTCGCAGTCGGTCAACCATATTGGCGACCGCCTCCTTAACCTTCGGATTGGTGAACTTGAAGGTCGCCTGCACCTGATCCATCTTCAAGACCGCATCATGGATGACATCCCGTGGCTTCATATTTGGTTTGATCGACTGTTCCATCGCCTCCCAGCAGCGCAGGAAAGCTGTATAGAGCTCGCATTGCAAGGGGTTGAACTTGCCATTTACTGGCCACAGCCGCTTGACATCCGCTACATAATATTTATAGTCCGGGCCAAAGTCCACGGTCACCAGATCACCGTCCTTCAGCTCGGCCTCGTTCTTATGGTACCGTAAGAAGATATGGTTATTACCTCCCAGGACCTGCGCATAATAACCCTGTAGCCCATTGGCTGCGTGATAGAAGTACTGACCGATGGCTTCCAACTCGTACTCGTAGATCCCCGGTGCCGTCGATCGCATCATCTCCATGAGGGCACGCCCCGCGATACGATTCGCTTCCCGCATTATGGCGATCTCGCGAGGACTCTTGATCACGCGCATCGCGTCGAAGATCGGGTCAAGGGGCCGAACCTCGATATGAGGTAGCAGCGCCCGCAGTTTCTGGATAAATGCGGCCTCACGTGATGGCCGGCCGTCCCACGAGTCGTCAATGGTCGAGGCTATGTGCCCCAAGGTATCCTCTGGCGCAGCCGAGTTGAGGCTCTCCCGACGCACGGGTGTGTAGACAGTCTTCCGCTCGCGCCCCACTTGCAATAACACCTCACCGAACCGGTCGCGTGAGAGGACTCTCGCGATCCCTGTCAGTTTGGCGGCCTCGTCGCCCGGTACGAGATATGGTCCGTCCCACCGCTCCAAGCGTTCGTCGCGCGGCGCCAAGAAGAGCGTCGCTGTCTTCATGCGGCCGTCGAGCAGCAGCATGGCGCGCGGCACCTCGACTCCTGTGAGGTAGAAGAAGTTGTTGCTCTGACGGAACTTCATATATACCGGATACTCTCCTGCGCCTTGGAGCACAGTGATCGCATCCGAGCCGATCTGGTCCATGACATGCGCGCGGCGGGCCGCGAATTCATCCGGTGGAAACGCAGTGGTAAAGAGCGGCTGCGCGACACCCAGATTGAGCATCTTATCCTGACTATCTTTCGTTGGCAAATAATTCACGCTACCTTATAAGTAGAAATTAGTATATAGAGGATTCGCATTCACTCCGGTTCTTCTGTTTCTTTGAATCAGCTACGCATCAAGCCACATTGAAACATGAAAAACATGCAATCACAGCTAAAACCCACCCCAGACACTAAAATAGCAGCCAAAACAAACGAGAAAAACCTATTTAACCCAACTGAAAACACTCTCGCGCGCGAGTGGAAACTATATGATGATGTAGGAATATCCACTCATGTGAAGATTTAAAGTACTTGGGTCTACCGTCAGTGAGCACATTTAATTTGGTATCGATAAAGAGGTCCATTACATAACTATAATGTAGAAACAGATTTAACAGTTAAACCCAAATTTCCTGAACGCCTAGTGAGTGATTTCTCTCTAACTTTCACAATACCTCCGCCTTATAAAACGAGTTATGCCTCCTCAACATTCTTTCTATAATAAAGAGGCATATTGCCAGCTAGTATTATCAGTGCCTAGTTATTCAAGATATTCCCCAATTTAATCCATCTTCAAGATCTTGTTTATCTTCGAAATAATCTCTAAAGATAAACATTCCATAATCCTCTTCTCTCGCCTCGATTTTATCCCAATTCTTATTAAAAATCTAAAAACTTCTCTCTCCAATATTATTATAAGAACCTTAATAAATGTATTTAATGTACATGAAGAGGAGGACTATGAGTGAGAAAGATTAGTATTTTCAATGAAGTAATCGGACCGATTATGCGTGGACCTTCCAGTTCACATACTGCAGCTTCTTACCATATCGGTCGGTTAATTAGAAATTTACTAGATGATGAACCTTCTTCTGTCGACATCATCTTCGCAAAAAATGGCTCCTACGCCGCGGTCTATCATCAACAAGGAAGCGATCTAGGCTTCGCGACGGGACTCCTAGGCTGGAAAATAATAGATGAAAGATTCCTTGAAGCACTCAAAGAGACTAAAAAATTGGGTCTAAAGATCAATTTTAAAGTCGGCATCTTGAAGGCAGATGACCACCCTAACGCTATCGAGATCCGCGGGACCTCGAAAAGTGGCCGTCACATAAGTGCAATCGCGAGATCGATTGGGGGCGGCGCCGTTGATATCACTCAATTTAATGGTTGGCAGGTTCGACTTACTGGAGACGCATATGAGGTTCTTATCGAAATTAAAAATGAAGCAAGACAAGCTGTAGTTCAATTACTTGGAAACGAGCCCGAAAACCTTGAGCAGCCTTAACTCAGACACAAGGAGGGGGCACGCTACTCCACTTCAAAAGGCTGCGTCCTTTAGATGAGCGAAAATTGAGTCAAGTACGATCTATGCTAGGCATTAAGGAGGTCTGGACAACGAGTCCTATCTTCTTCTCTCAGCCAGGAGAACCGCTTTTCAATAGCGGAAAAGAGATGGTCGATTTAGCTGGAAAAAATGGTTATACATTAGGAAGACTTGCTCTCGCCTACGAAGCAAAACTACTCGGCATATCCGAAGAAGAAGTGACGCAGGAAATGTGGCGCCGTTACGAAATCATGAAAACAGCGATGCTCAAAGGCTTGGATAAAAACCTGCGAGGAATGCAGCTACTCGAACCGACAGCGGGGTCGATCATCGACTCGGAAAAAAAAGGGAAAGTCGCAATTGGAGGAATACACACCCGAGCCGCTGCAAGGGCATTGTCGGTTATGCATGTCAACAGCAGCATGGGAGTTGTATGTGCCGCGCCTACAGGAGGGTCAGCAGGAACGATACCTGGAGTCATAACGACTCTTGCCGAGGAGAAGAGCCTCAATGAAAGGCAGATAGTCTTAGCAATGTGTGCAGCTTCAGCAATAGGCCTAATCTTGGCAATTAGAGGCACTTTTGCAGCGGAGGTTGCCGGATGCCAAGTGGAGATAGGCGCCGCTGGGGCCATGTCTGCGGCAGCGGTGGTTGAAGTTGCCGGGGGAACCGCTCAACAAGCCTGTGACGCAGCAGCGATATCATTCCAGAACACAATGGGCTCGGTTTGTGACTTGGTGCAGGGGATGGTCGAGATCCCATGCCACACACGAAATGCATTGGCCGCTTCATCAGCGTTTGTATGCGCAGATCTCATTCTAGGGGGTTACTACAATCCTATACCCCTTGACGAGACAATCGATGCGGTTATATCAGTTGGAAATATGCTACCCCCGGAACTTCGATGCACTGCCCTTGGGGGATTAGCAATAACCCCATCAGCGCTGTCTCTAAAACCACATGCTCCTGATGAAAAATAGTGCGCGCACGAACAACCAGCATATTCGCTCCGAAGACCGTAGGATGGATCAATGTAGGTCATTTGAATTAAGGTGGGTACTATAAGTGGGTAAATGTCCAAGTTAAGAGCCCAATAAACAGCCTAAAAATATACTTTCACGAGCTGCGCTCGAGGCGGAAGTGCATGGAGAAGGCGATTGTAGCCGTCGCCTATGAGATGGCAAGGATCGTCTACTTCATACCGAAGAGAAATGAGCCTTATAGAGGCGTAAACAGGGGGTTGACCAGGAAAAAAATTTGAGAGCATAGGAATGAAGGCGTTAAACGGTTTGCGGAACCAAAAGGGAATGCTACCCGGACACGGCAGCTTCTCAAGCGTTCTTATAGGAGCGCGTGAATTTTTGAATAAATAAACCCGTAACAAAGGTGCCAATGATTGCTCCGAGAGGGCCAAATAATACCCCAATTTCCAAACCGCTGAACATGTTACCAAGTATTAATTGGAAAATGTTTCTTTCATCACCACTAAACCAGATTATGAGGCCTAACAAACATCCTGCTGCTCCTGACCCGAAGAAACCTAAGTAGCAGCCAGAGAGAAAGGAGAGAATACTCCTATTTCTCCAACAAATTAAACTTCCTACACCTGTACCTACACCGCAAATAAGGACTGCTGTACCCATATTCTTACTTGTTAGTAAACCTATAGCCACGCCCATCGAAAACCCAATTATGGAGCTCAAATAGTCGCCCTTTTCAATGTTAATTAAATTGATCGCCCCATCCTTAAAAACGATGAGAACCAAAGCTACGCCGACTCCTAGGAAAAAGACAGCGGCCCAACCGATTCTCGATCCTGGAATTAATTCACTGAATTTTGTGTTGGAGAGGAGGTAGATCGTATGAGAGTTGGAGACGAAAACAGATTCTGCTTCTTGAGTTATGGCTAATAGAGACCCCCCTTCTTGGGCGTTAAACCTCCATAATGGTGCAGGGCGAGGGAGATATACGAAATAAACTTCTCCATCGGGGCTGGATGCAACGATATAGGAGCCAAAAACTGAAGGCATTATCGATTGAATTCTTTTTTGGATATCGAGGGAATTCTCAAAAATTTTGCCATTGTCGTAATAAATAACGGCTACAGTGCCATCATCCATATCCGCGACTACGTTTTTTCCATCGTAAGAGATATAAACAGTCCGGATGGGGCGATCGACTTCCCAATCATAAATTGATGTACCATTTCTAACAGATAATAGATATATATGACCTTTCCCATCTTTAGTTTCTCCTCCTACCGCTATATATTCAGTTTGATACGATATCGCTATTGATGTTATTTTTATCCCAGTTGGATAGATCCAACGAGGTTTCGCGGATGTTGTTTTAAATAGGTAAGTATTACCATTTAAGTCCCCTCCTGCTATCCATTCGCCGTCTTTCGAGATGGTGGTAGCCACTCCATCTGATCCTGTATGATACATCCAAAGGGTCTCGCCTGTTTTTGAGAGGAGACGTATGCTTCCTCCAACTGAAACTACAATATAGACCTCAGGGAGGATTCCCCCTGATGAATAGATGCCTCCTATCTTACAGGCTAGTATAGAACGTTCCCATAGGGGGTAAATTTTACCTTCATGTAAATTAGGGCTTTTCGAGAATAGGGAGATAGTGTCGTTAATGTCTTGGACGACGAGGTAGTCGCTTTCATCTGCTAATTTAATTGAAAGTATACTGAAATTTCCGTGATACCTCCACAGGAGGGTGGATATTCCACTTTTAAATAAAGTTACCGAACCATTCTTACCCCCAATACCTAACAGTGTTCCTGTAGGGTTAATGCTAATACATGTAATTTCGTCTTCGCTTCGATAGGTCAAATCTTGCCGCTTTGTTCTGAAGGTATAATTTGCATTGTAAAATCCCAGAAAGATTTCTATTAAAAGGAAGAGTGATACAATCAAATGTATTCTCTTGATTTTCACTGTAGTTCAAATTCTTTTTACTTTGGGATAAATAAAAGTATCGTTTTATAGATCAGATGTAGCGCCTAAGCTCCATGGAACCAAATGTTCTAAGATCCAAAACATTGTAGAACATAACTTCGGGTCAGAATAAAATGTAGAGGATTTTGATTAACCTCGTCTCGGGTTGTCAGTGTATTTAAGCCCTTATAAAGGAAGGCCCGTCTTAAACCGGATTTTATGGGTTAATCCGAATCCTCTTGTAATCTATTATAACAATTTTAATTCAATAACAGTTTAGAGTCGACAATAATTTTTTAAACTTAGAGAACTATATTTTCCACGCCTTAGGAAAGGTATGAAAAATGTTTTGCTCGAAAAAAGCGTTAACCCAAATACAGACTATCATAATCATCGCAGTAGTACTAGTAGTGGCGTTTGGTGCCTATTATATGACATCACAGCCTTCACCTTCTCCCTCGCCTTCACCTTCTCCCTCGCCTACTCCCAAGCCTTCTCCGTCGCCTTCTCCGTCGCCGAGCCCTACTCCAACGGGAATGAAAAGGGTTCTGAGAGTCACCAAGTCTGGGCTAAGGATGCTCGATCCTTGCATTGGTACCGATGATACGGGTAGTACTGTCGCAGTTAATCTCTATGACCCACTCATAAAGCTGGGCGTGAACGGGACAGTCCTTCCTTGGATTGCCACATCTTGGACGACCTCACCAAATGGTTTGGTGTGGACTTTCACCATAAAGAAAGGGGTCAAGTTCCACGATGGCACTGAATTGGAGGCGAAAGATGTCGCCTATTCCATTAACAGACACCTCCTCATGGGCCAAGGCAGGGCTTATGTACTAGATGCACACCTTTACAAAAATGCTACAGCCGTTGAAGGAGATAAAGTTCGAGTATGGTTGAAGCATCAATACGGGCCGTTCTTGGCCGCTTTGAACGGTTGGTACATCCTAAATGCGGACATCCTAACACAACATTACGTCGCTGGAGAGTATGGTGAAAATAAGGACTTTGGAAAATTATGGCTTCTAACTCACGACGTTGGCTCTGGAGCTTACAAGGTAAAGTACATATTTCTGGAAGAGAAGCTCGTAATGGAGAAGTTCGATGCTTATCATGCAGGCTTTGCGGCAAACGCTCCAGAGATCGTAGAGATCATATGTGGATGTGAGCCGATCACCGTTAGGCTAAGCATGGCGAACAGGCAACAGGAGGCCACCGACCCATACCAACCATATGATAATTTACTGTCAATAAAAACTATTCCAAATGTGTATATCGCTGCATTTGTGGCTATTACAGGTAACTATCAGCTCATGCTAAACACTAAAAAACCGCCGATGGACGATGTGCACTTCAGAAAATTCCTGGCATACAGTATGGATTACAACACGGTTACTAATACGCTGTTCCCCGGCACAGTTCAGTGTCAGGGGCCAATTAATCAAGCAATGGCTGGCTTCGATCCAACTACATACAAATACACATACGACCCTGTAAAAGCAGCACAGGAATTAGCTCTATCTAAGTACGCTAGTAACATCACTAAATATACACTCGATCTTTACTGGTCTGCCGACGTTCCAGATCAAGAGAAGGTATGCTTGATGCTAATGGCAGAAGTTGCCAAGTATGGGGTAAAAATAAACGCGCTCAGAACGCCGTGGACGAAAGTCGTTCACGATGTTGCGACGCAGGAGACGAGTCCCCATATGGCTTACATTGGCGCAGGAGGTGCCTTCCCCGAAGCGGGTTCCTACTTCGCGACTAGATACTCCTCAGTGACCACCGGCACATGGACGCAAGTTGAATGGCTGCTTAATACAACACTTGATGCGCAGATAAACGATGCCCTAGCGACCGTGGACTACAATTCGAGAATGGCAAAGTACAAACTTATAACACGTGACATAGTGAATATGTGTCCAACCATCTGGTTGTACGCAGCTTGCTCCTACTATGGGTTACAAGATTACGTTGTACCTGATTGGACTAACAATAAAGTCGTTGGAACTTCTGCTCTGGGGAAGATCTATTTGCCTACGGCTCAGGCCGGAGGTTACGCCGAATACAGACTCTGGCAAGTTAACAAATCGATTCCGTATCAATAATTTTTTTAACGGGCCCCCTTTTTTTAAATTAAGGATATTGGTTAGCCTCGTCTCGGGTTGTCAGTGTATTAAAGCTCTTATAAAGGAAGACCCATCTTGCGCGCGCGGGTGAGTTCAATAATTGGTGTAAAATGGTTTTTATTCGTCTTTTTGCCATTTATGCTTGTTTTTAGGTTATTCGATCTTGTTTTCCACGGAAACGGTTTAAATCCTGGAGTAAACATAATATGTTTTTGGCTCATAAAAAATGTGAGAAGGCTGATATGGAGCAGGTTTATCGGTTCAAGGTTGCTTTGAAGCTTCGAAAGAGACTCTGGCGCCGCATCGAGGTCAAGGGCTCCCAGACACTTGGCGAACTCGACCGCATCATACGTGAGGCGTTCAAATACGACATGTGGGACCATCTAAGCGAGTTTTTCCGGGGGAGAGTTTGGCGTTCTGAGGGTTTAGGTGAAATCCATCCCGGTGGAGGGGGCAGCGGAGATAGAAAGCGAATCGACAGATTAGGCCTCTCAGAAGGAGACAAGATGGAGTATGTCTATGACTTCGGCGACGACGTCCAGCATATTATCACCTTGGAGAAGGTTATGGAGGCGGATGAGACCGCTAAATATCCCCGCATCGTCTCCCAGAACAAGCCT
>Ga0315291_10007834_pt1 | contig 13152 bp, 12 predicted proteins | sample YL17G12_20_MG_FD_203070 | JGI IMG/M metagenome (GOLD analysis project Ga0315291, IMG submission 203070) | Sediment microbial communities from Yellowstone Lake, YNP, Wyoming, USA - YL17G12_20 | ecosystem: Environmental > Aquatic > Freshwater > Lake > Sediment | place: USA: Wyoming | collected... | reverse complement strand
TTGTTCAGGACAATATAAATCGCACAAATAGCATCTATCGCAATCCTTAACCCAGGAAGGATAAGGATCTAAAATAATCGCATCTACGGGGCATAGCTCTGCACATTGACCGCACTGTGTGCACTTCTCTTCATTTAAATGAAATTCTGGGAACCACTTCTCCATAAAAGGTTCTGCTCGACTCTTCCATCCAAATTTCGCCCAATCATTATCTTTTGCCCAGAAATCCATTTTTTCAGGTATATTAGGATCTAATGCCTTCGGAATCAGGTTTCGGCCAAATTCGCGTGCCTCGGCGAATTCTATTCGGGTGGGATGCCCTAGGCTACGCGGCAACGCCGATTGCTCAAAATGCATATAGCAACGATGCTGATCTAATCCTATCCATTTATCATAGCCGTCAATTATTTTAATCCCTTTTTTTTCGAGCACCTGTTTTATCTTAAATAACGCTGCGCCCGGATTTCCACCCGAGGTGCAAAATAGGAATCCATTGGTGTGCCTAAGATCTGGAAATGCCTCAAACAGTTCGAATAAATGATACGGAGGATAGAAATAATATACAGGTGTGCCTATCCCAATTAAATTATACCTTTTAAAATTAAAACTCCGAATTAATTCTAAATCCTTCACTAATTTGGTAAATCGCACCAAATCGCACCGACTCCTCGTTGAAGTCAAGCCTTTTGCAATTTCTTCCGTGATTTTTTTCGTGCTTCCCTGTGCCGAGAAGTAAAAAATCACGCAATTAAGGTCTGGCATGTAGGCACCTATTGAACTGATCCTACTTGGATTTATAAAAATACCCTAGAAAAGAAGCCCTAAAAGCCAGACAAAAAGTAATTCATTTTATTCGTAAATTAAAACCCATTAATTTTCATAGATCGGCCATTTAACCGTTGTGCCAACTCATCAGCAGTATCATGGAGGATTTTATCGCACCGATCTTCAAACGACTTGAAGCTATCCAAGTTGTGTTGCAATTCCAGAAAAACTTCTCTGTAACATTCGCAAAAATCATCGCTAATTTTATTCGCTACTTTCTTTAATACCTTCATCTGCATCTCTAAATCAATCTGCTTGTCGATGCTAGTAATAACCAGCGTTATGCAATTCAGAGGACTATCTAAATTATAATGAAAACTGAATAGTATATCGTCAAAAAGAATTATATCACACAATTTCTTTACGAGATAATTATTAAAAAAGGTAACAAAACTATTTATAACCCCTGTATTCAACAAATTTGGGACAATGTTATTTTTTTCACTATTTACTATAATACCCTCCTCTTCTGGCTGCTCATATTCTTTAAAGAATAATTGCTGACCCCCTAAAGTGAAAATCCAAATTTTTAGAATTTTCATCGTATTAAATTACGAATTCGTTATTTATTAACTTTTATAATTCATAGCTATTATAATTCAGAATGTGGATTATTCAAGTTTCAACTAGAATAAATGTGAAATCCGCAAGCACTCATGTCTTTTTCCTCTTTTATTTTTAATAATAATCTTATAGTATAGTTCTAATACATTTATAAAACCGCAGAATAAAGACTTATAAATAAAAGGATAAAGAAAAATCCAAAAGGATAAAGAAACTATAACTAAAAAAAAGCATTATTAACCTCACACTTTCAAATATGAAATGCTTTAATGGGAAATTGTAAAATTTTGAAGTACTAAATAAACATTTCTGATTATTAACTAACTTTGGAGATGAGATTCATGAAATATACTTACAATGAAATACCCGATACAGTCAAAGCCAAATTCTCTTTGCCTTTATTAGTGAATGTGTGGGAGGTGTATCAAACTTACGGCTGGGAACGCACGCTTAAGTTCATTGATGAATGTAAGTTAGGCGTTTATGACTTCTTTGAGACTCGTTTGAATGAATCCATTAATACCTCGAAGGCACTCATTGAGGGGAAATTTATCCACCCAGAGAAAGTGCTCTCGTATATCCTCGTCATCCCCAGTTTAACCATTCGAGCGGATCTGATTCAAGGAACTCAAAAATTAATAGCGGGTGACAGCGCTGATATGACCTTTATTTCTCTGGATGATGTGACTGGTGAAATTTTTTGCTTATTGAATGGGCATCTCGAGGATGGAATCCCCGTAGATTGGTGGTTGGTGCGTCCAGATGATGAACTCTTGGATCGGCGCCATCTCAAGCTTGGCTATAAGTTACGGGAAATTCCGCGCCGTTTTAACAATATAACTAAAGCCTCTGAGAAGCTCATGGATGTTTTTCGAGACATTCGTAATGAACGAACGCCGCAGTGGTCTACTGCAGCCTACTATTCCGCGTCTGTCTGGGTTTCTTTCGCCCTAAATGTCATTTTTGAGCCGTCCAACTTCGAATCTATCGCCAGCACCTTTGATGGCTGGGCTGCTAAAGAACAATTTAAGTTACCTGACTACCTTTTCGCTTTCTATCCATGGCCTTCCATGCTGAATTTGTTTTTCCTTCAGGGACGGTCCGCGTTTTCGAGTAAAATAAGTTGGCTGACCACTGAAGGGCATTTGTTTCTACAACCATTTGAGGAATCGACGCTCCAAGTCGTAAAAACGTTACATGCGGATATTTTTGCCCTCTATCAAAAGGGCATTTGTGAGGAAGGGATTCCATTCCCAATCCAAACCATAAATTCTCAATATCCGAATGCAAGGGATAAAAATAACCTCGACAATCGCTTTCAGATAAAATATCCGGAAGGATCCTTCATCCAAATCGATGATCTCGGTTTAAATTTCGAGGAAGTGCTGGGGGGCGCTTATTTAAACATCACTACTGAAACTCCCGCATCTGAAAAACTAGATCCTTCAAAAGTCCTTTCCGTGGGAATTGGACAAGACACCCGATTTCGATAAATTCTTCTCCCATAAAAATTGAATTTCTATTTTGCTCGACGTCCATAAAACAGCCTTAGTTCGGAAAATATAAATTTCTTTTTTGAATAAAAAAGAAATAAGGTGAATAGAATGCAATCGACGGTTTTTATTGAACCCATTCAAGAGGCTTTAATCGATAGTGTTCGCGCTTGTTTCGATGCCTTCGGGGGAGTTGATTCCATCGTGAAAGGCAATGTTTTTCTCAAAGTGAATATGACGATGCCTATCCATTCCGCTATAACTAATCCTGAAGTCGTTCTTGCTACGATACAGGTGATAAATGAAGCCAGTAATAAACCGAAAAATATTTATGTCTTTGATAATGCTGCTGTTGGATTTTTCACGAGGCTTAGCTTTGCAGTGGAGAATCTGGGCAAACGCATCCGGAAGTTAGGTGCAAAAACCCTGTATTTGGATGAGCAAAAGTCGATTGATATGGAATTTAATGGAAAGGCGTTGGATAAACCCATTCCAATCCCCAAAATATTATACGAGAATTTGATTGAAAACAAATCTGAAAATACATACATCAATTTACCTAAACTAAAGACGCACTTACAAACCGGGTTAACGAATTGCATTAAGAACCAACATGGACTCTTATATGCTAATGAGAAAATATATAATCATCACTTAATAGATGAGAAAGTAGTTGATATCCTAAGTAAATTTAAACCTGATTTTCATATTGTGGATGCCTTGAGTGTTGTAGATTATGGGCAGTTCGCCATTTTACCAGAATGGGAGATTCCTATGGGGCTTTTACTAAGCGGAACCGATCCGGTTGCCTTGGATACGGTAGGTGCAGAATTATTAGGCATTGACGAGGTAAAACATATTCAATTGGCCGCAGAACGTGGTTTTGGATGCAATGACCTTGCTGCAATCACTGTTTTGCCTTCGAAGGACTTAATAGCACAGTATAAAACGCAATTGCATTGTAAAAATATACCGTTGAAACCGTCCGAAAAAATGGTTTTAATACGAGGGGACGCTTGTCGGACGGGTTGCTTGACTCTCGGGCTCTACTTCATTATATTTACCCATGATACTAATTACGGGCCTTGCGTGGGTGTAATTGGGAAAGGCGTGGACACGACTGAGCTAGATAAATACGTTGGTCCTTTCATAGTGAATGGTCCCTGTGCCGTCTCTGAATTAAAGGATTATTTCGAGGGCCGTAAAACCAACGGCGAAAAAATTAAAGTAATTTATATCAATGATCATTGCAATTTAGCTGAGTTGGCCAAGGGTGTAATAAAAGCAGGCAAGATTCCCCTTAGATCACTTTCTCACTTATCAGATTGCAGCATGTTAAAATTGATTGGATTGTATATAGTAGCCAAATTCCATAGGGTGCGATGTCAATTCATAGTTTAGTTCAAATAGCATTATTGAACTTTGCTCGCCATGAAGTATCCCATTTTTTTCAGTAAAATTAGGACAGCAATCGCCCAACAAACGTCATAAATCGCAGTTCCGATTAAAAGGGGAATCAATGCTGGTACGACAATCATATTATAAATGGCTGCAGGTTGCACGATAAACCGTAATAATATATTCATCTTTGGGATAATGGCATAGGTTTTAACATCTTTCGTCGTGTAAATCAAGAGATAGCCAAAACAGATGCATATACAACCCGCCAGTTGCGGGAAAATTGGTATTTCAATTGAAACTCCCAGAGATCCCACCAATAAATGTATAAAGATGAACAAGACTCCAATAAATATTTCAACAACCCCGCCGATAATTAAAAGCCATTTTAAAAGCACCGAATTATCCAATTACAAATCACCACCACATTCTTTTCAGCAGATCTACTTAATTTTAATCGAGAGCCTTCCTAAATTCAAAAATTTAAAAAAATAAATTATTTTCCTTTCCACTGGGGCTTCTTCCGTTCGAGCCGTGCAACCGCCCCGCTGAAAAAATCTTTGGTTTGGAGTAACTGCGAATTCACCAGCCCTTCCAGCTGCATCCCATACTCTGCATCTTTCCCGTAGCACAAATCCACTAATCTTTTCGCCATTCCAACTGCTAAGGGCGCAGCTTCGATGAGTTTATCCGCATAATCCAGCACCATTTTGTCCAATTCATCCTGATCTTTTGCAACTCCATTAAGAACCCCTAGTCTATACGCCTCTTCTGCACCAAAGGTCCGCCCCGTCATTATTATGTCTTTTGCATTGGCAATGCCGACTAGGCGGGTCAATCGAATTGCTCCACCAACATCCGTAATAATCCCTACGAGCGATTCAGGCATGGTAAAAGTTGCCGATGCTACTGCAAACCGAAAATCACATGCCAACGCCATCTCAAACCCCGACCCATAGCAATAGCCGTTAATCTTCGCTATGACCGGTTTCTCCAATTTTTCAATCCTTGTAAAAATCGGCTGTAACACCGTATTCAACCAATAACGAAAGTTCTGTGGCTTGGTAGGCGCCCCCGCTTGAGCCTGGGCTTGGCCCGTGAGCATTTTCAAATCGATACCCGCACTAAAAGTGTCTTCTCCACCAGTTAGAATCACGACCCGGGCATCACTCTTTTCTACTTCCTCAAATGCGTTCTGTAAGGCATTAAATAAATCAAAATTTAACGCATTCTTCTTCTGCAATCGATTCATCTTTATTGTGACGATATTTCTCTCTTCATCTTTCTCAATTAACACAAAATCTTCACTCATTTTACTCACCCGTTGATTTGTACTTTCACGCTACATCTAGATGATATTTATTTATACAATAAGAATGAATTTACTTAACTATAGGTACTAAAAAAATTATTGAATCAATAAAAAAATATAGAGAAGGAAAACCGATATGGCATTTCCACCACCTGATCCCGCCTTTTGGGATCGAATCCTTTGGCTTTGGAAAGGTTTAGCACCTTGGGATCCAATCATTCTCTTTCGCGACATTTTTCCAGTTTTTATAGCCATTCTCTGCCTCTATCATTCCTATAAAACCTTCGGCTGGTGGAAGACTACTTTATTTTTTGTAGGATCATTCCTCTTCACCAGCCTAGAGGAAAATGTATGGATTCTCGTCGGTTATTTCAGTGGAACACCAACATACTATTTTAGCCCTGAACAATATTACCTCTGGTTCGGTGTTTGTCCTTTGAGTGTGGCAATCGGCTGGTTTTTTATTTCTTATAGCGTGGTGTATATAGCAACTAAGCTGTTCAAGAATAGAGGAGTACTTACAAGAGCGGCTGTGGGCGGATTGCTTGCCATGAATCTTGATTTGATGGTAGACCCCATTGCCGTGAGGAACCTTTGGTGGGCATGGCCCCAAGCTGAAACTCTGGCGACTCAACAAACCACCTTTTGGATCTTGGGCATTCCGGTGACAAATTTCATTGGTTGGTTTCTATTGATTTTCTTCTTTGCAATCCTCTGGGAAAAAGTCCCTCCTAAAGAAGAGACGTGGAAACGGAAGAAAACAACTGGCGTCTTTTTCCTATATCTTGCAGGATTACTAGGACTTACACTCCTGATTCTGGTAGGCGCGCAAATCTTGATAGCTGTTTTACATGTAGGCGGATTAAATATAGGAGATCCTTACTTCCCTATCTGGTGGGGTGGCCCATGAAAAAGAGAGATTATTTGCCAATTATTGCTATTCTGATCATGTGGCTCATTACAAGCATGAGTGGATCGAGTACTCCCGGCTTAACTCCTACACAAACCGGCATTTTAACCCTGATTACCGTCCCACTGCTGATTGCCATCATCCTAGCCATCCGAGCCGTCTACAAGGAACACAAGGCCGAAAAGGAATAAATCGATACTAATTTCTTTTTTCCTTTTTTTTAAAAAAAAGGTTTTATTTTTTAGTTATGCTCGATATTGAATTTTCTATTAAAACTCTACCTGCAAGACGATAAATCTTGTCCGGTTGATTGATTGCATAGCGCCATAATTGCAGATCAAAGCTGTTAAAAATCTAAGTAACTTATATCTTACTAAGGAAGTAGATTAATATATTTCAAGTATAATTTAATCTAGAGAATTGAAGAGGTGCCTTCAAAGGATCAAAATTCCCAATAGAGGAGGCTGATGACAATCGCGCCCATAGAATTTGAAAATGAATTCAATCTACCCGCTCAAGTGGCTTCTGAAATAATTTTGAACTGGTTATTTGCTAATAAAGCAACAATCGTTCCCGATCAAGTTCAATTACCATATAAAATTACTGCGGGTCATGGCGATAAATGGATTCCTAAAGTCACAAATCCTAATTCACGGAAGAAACTCGAAATTTCGATTATTCCGTCCGATTCCATTAAAAATCGTATAAAGATTCATATTAGCGCTTCTGTTTCAATATCCCGGAATGAACGTGAAATAAAAGTAATTAAGGAAAAATGGGAAGCACAGCTTTTTTCTTATCTTTGGGCCATCTTAAAAGATGAGGAAGGAAAGGAAGCGAATATAGGCGTTCCTCGTTCCAGTATAATCCAATATATTAATCATCTTGCGCCTAATTATGAATATCAAATACCAATAGAACGGATTGAAAAACAATTTGGCTGTAATCTTTGTTTGATCCAACAGATAATTGAGCGATTTAAATATACCGGCGTGGATTATGTTTTCTTAGATAAAATTATTAAAGTAAAACCGGTTCCGCAAGTGAAAGTAGAGAAAGTCGAAATAAATGGAGATTCTCAAAGTGATATTATCGATAAGGTTGAGATTCCTCTTAAGTTCTACCTAAAAAACTATGGCAGATTTCCAGCCAATATTTATTTGCATCTTAATTCCGTTAATTTACCCACTGGTATTCCTTATCCCCCATTTACCATAAAACCTGGAGAACTGCAAGAAAAGCAGATTAAAATATCCACAAAGGTCCAGGATAATGAATATTTCATCGACATACTGCTTTGCGATAGTGATAATAATAATTTGGAAATTCCTAATTCAAAAATCGAAGTTAAAATTAATAAAAAAACTTCAAAAAAGGTAAAACTCAAGAATGTGGTGAAATCGATTTTTGTAGGTACAAAAGATATACTTACATTATTTTGAATATTAAAAAGAGAAGTAAAACTTAATTGGGCTAGTTACTCCGATTTGCTCATCGTTTTTGGCGGTTGTAGACTATGGCCGCGAGGAGGAGGAACAGAATGGTCATACCTGCCAGTACAAGGAACTCCAGCCACACGGACTGGAGGCCGAGCCCTGCGAGCATGTCCTTTCGTAGGATGATGATGATATACGTCATAGGTAGTAAGTAACTGACGACTTTTAAAAAGTCTGGGAAGCCATCGATGGGGAACACGAAACCAGAGAGCAGCACCGATGGGATAATCATCAGAGGTATGAACTGGAAGGCTTGCTGCTCATTTTTTGCGAAGGCAGAAAGGAAAAGCCCTAGAGAGAGGGTATTGATGGCGAATATGAAGAGCATGAGGAAAACATAGAGCACCTCACCGACGATGGCTATATTGAAGATCAGTTTCACAATCAGCAGCAATAGAGAAGTCTGAAGGACCGCGATCAACGAATAGCCAAGCAGGTTGCCAAGCACTACCTCTATCTTGCGTGTGGGGGTAGCGGTCATCCTCTCAGTCATGCCCGAGAGCCGCTCTCGTACATTGAACACAATAGAGAGAAGTAACATGAATATCATGACGGTGAACCCAAGTATCCCGGGACTCATCGAGTCCACAGGTCTATAATCTTTGTTTCCGTACTTGTAGGTCACATTATACAGGACCACGGATGCATTGCCACTCAGATCCACCAACATGGTCGTTACGGCACCAACAACTGCAGCCACGATTTGGGGGTTACTGCCATCTACATACATCTCGACCGGGGCTGGATGCGGCCATTTCTCAGTGAAATTTACTGGGAATACGATCAGCGCCCACACTCCAGGCAGCAAACCCGGAAAATGCACCTCATCCAGTCCTGCTGCCACCGTCGTGACGTTATCCGTGAGCTCTAGCCTGTCATCGCCCGCTAAGAAGCTATATCCCTTATTTGATAGTACCGCTGACCCAGCATTGGCGTCAAGATTGCAAATGACGACTTTCACATTCCGTATATCAGTGCCGAACGCGTAGCCGAACACCAGCATCATCATGATTGGCAGAAAAATGATCAGGCCGATGGTTCGCCTGTCCCGCTTTAGTGCGGTGAGGTTCTTCTTCATAACTGCCAAAACGCGATACCAGGAGAACTCCATCAGATCATCACCTCCGGTTCATCAGGCACATTTTGATTGGCTGCCAGTTTGGCTGTGCCTTTACTGCTCGTGAAATGGCTAAATACTTCATCCATTGTCGGCTCGATGAGTTCCATCCCATAGGTTGTAGCATGCCGCTGCACGATCTCGAGGATTCTCGTTACATCGAAGTCCCCAGTAAACCTTATTACAGCAAAATCCCCGTCCGCCTGTGATTGAAGCCCTAACTCATCCTGCACTTCCCTGATAATAGCATCCGCTACACTTGGCGCGCGGATTTTTAGCCCACGACCGTCGGGCACTTCCATCTTGAGGTCTTTTGGTGCTCCCTCACGCGCAAGCATCCCATCCCTAAGCAACCCTATGATGTCGCACTGTTCCGATTCGGTGAGGTAGTGTGTTGTAAGCACGATGGTCTTATCGTTTTTCTCAGTGAGGTTCCGGAAATATTGCCAGAAGGCGGAGCGTAGGTCGGGGTCAACGCCCACGGTAGGCTCGTCCAAGAATAGAAGCGGTGGGTCATGGACGAGAGCGCAAGCGAGCGATGCCCTGCGTCTCATACCGCCCGAGCATGCCTCGATCAGGCGATCCCCGAACTTCTCGAGTTCTACGAGTTTGAGCAGCTCTTCCGCCCGTGCATCGATATCCCTCTTAGCCATGCCCTGCAGCCGCCCGAAGAATAGGATGTTCTCAAAAATCGTCAATTCCATGGCGAGGGAAAGGTCTTGAGGCATATATCCAATGCGATGTATCACTCGTTTGATGTCTTTAACTGGTGTGTCGAGAATGGTCGCTGTGCCAGAGGTTGGCAGGAGCAACCCCAACATGGTCCTGATGGCGGTGGTCTTGCCGGCTCCGTTTGGACCGATGAGACCATAGATTGTGCCTTCTTCGACCGTCAAATCGAAGTCCTTGAGTGCGATGAAGCCATCGAAGGCCTTTGTGAGCTTGGTTGTTTGAATGACCTTCATTTTTTCCCAACCAAAACATTTGTAATTTCTAAGAGTTGTCTTAGGTCTGTGTTCTTTATCTAACTTTCTATTAATATTCATCCTGTAAAGCGACGAATTGTGCCCGGTCAATTAGTTTCATGGCCCCACGATTGCAGACTGCGCGACAAACGCCGCATCCAAAACAATCTGTAGGACTTACAATGACCCGTTGCTCGGAGGGGGCATATTTAAGGGCACCAAAGAAGCAACGTTTTGAACATTGTGGTGCGCCTTCGCAGCCATCGCATTTGTCGCGATCCACCACACAAATGTACTCACTTTTACGGGCAGCGTTCATGACCCCATAATTCACGCGCCCTTTGAGTCCGATGCAATAGGGATACTCGCAATTGCAAATGACGATTGGCACGGGCATTGGCGCCCAATAGACAGAATGGACATAACCTAACTTATCAAATTCATGTAAATACGCTTTCGCAGTTTCGGGGGTGAGTTTCTCGCATTTTTCCCACGGACGCGTTTGGGGGACCATCTCCGACACTGGATAAAAGAACATGCAAGTCATCTTCTCTATCCCACCGAAATATTTTCGGCAATAGCAAGGGATGAGAATAATTCCTTTCGTTAAATCCACGATCTCGAGGGCATCTTCCAAGGGAACTACCTGCCCGCCATGCATTTTCTCGGCGATCAATTCATTCAGGGCATCAAGTGCCTTCTGATCATGAATATTAGGGAGCATGCTATCAATACTTTCAGCAGCGCCCAACTCAAAGTTCATTTTCTCCGGGCCCCCTAGCAGTTCAACGACCCGTGCCGTTTGCACTTTCACTGAATTAATCATCTCCTCAGTGAAGTTCGCTGGATTAAGATACCACTTGTGCCCATCACCATGAGAAGCGCAATATTTACACATAGACCTCGCCTAAAATAATTATTTAACTAATTATCTAACTAAATAAAAAAGCAATAATTAAATTTTTTTAATCTAAGGAAAAGGATGTCCTTAAAATAAAATTTAATTAGAAAAAATTATTTCAAAGACGAGTAAAATGGGATTAATTGCCGGAATTGCCTCCAGAGATGGAAGTGATATTTCCAATTTACTGTATATAATGACAAAGAAGTTAGTTTATAGGGGGAATTCTTCATTTTGTATTTTTAAAAAAGGAGAGAATGGGTGGGACTCAATAATTAGTGAGAATCCTGATGAAATTTTAAATTATAAAACCTCATTTGGGATTGTTGGTCGATATCTCCTTTTAGAGCAAGAGGATGCACCAATCCCTTATGTAGATTGTCAAAATAGTAGGATTCTGCTTCTCGATGGCCGTATTTTCAATGTTTCTGAATTTAAAAACGAACTAACTACTGATCACACAGATAATATGACAAGTCCTAGTGTTATTGTACATTTTATTGAAGAATTGCAAAGCAGAATTTTCGATTTTTCAATGATTTTCGGAAAACTATATGATCTGATAGAAGGGATGTTTGCAGGAGCCCTAATTCTGAAAAATCATGTCTTTCTTTTTCGAGATTTAATAGGGATTAAGCCCTTGTATCTTTATAGTGGTCCGAAGTATATCGCCTTCGCCTCTGAGCAGAAGGCATTATGGGCTGCGGGCTTTACCACGGTTCATTCGCTGCAGCCGGGGCGAGTCATCCGCGTTGCGGAGAAGGGATTTACATCCCATTTCCAAGCTGATTTCACAGGAAGCGACTTCATAGAAAAATCTTTTGATTTCTATTCTGAGGCAATATTGCGATCTCTTCAAGATAATTTACTAAACCTAAGACCAATAAATCCTTTTTACATGTTATTATCCGGCGGAATAGACAGCACCTTATTAGCAAGCTGTTTAAAAGGGTTGAATGTTCATTTTAATTCTTTAGTTGTTGGGGACGAGAAATCGAAAGATATTCAAAAAGCGCAAATTGCCGCAGATTTTCTAGAGATTCCCTTGGACATTCTGAAATTTGATACGGAGACGCTAGAAAAAAATCTCCCGATCCTCATTTATCATTCAGAAAGCCAAGAGGAGAAAAAGTTGAATATTGCATTTCCCTTATTTTATGCCTCTCAGCATCTTAACAGCAAGGGGATTCAGGTAATTTTTACAGGACAGGGTGCCGATGAATTGTTCGCGGGATATGAACGCCATGAAGTTCAATTCGCCCAGAATCCGAGAACGCTGCATGAGGGTCTATGGGCGGATATTCGGAATTTGCCTGAGGATAATCTACAGCGTGACGATGCTGCATCAATGGCACACACCATGGAACTCCGATTACCCTACTTGATTCCAAAATTTGTGGAATTATGTATGCAAATTCCGCCCTCCTTCAAGGTTCAGGGATCCATTCGGAAATACATTTTACGAAAAATTGGTGAAAATCTTCATTTACCAGAAAGTATTACTCAAGAACCCAAACATGCAATCCAGTTCAGTTCTGGATCCTATAACATTCTCAGAAAACTTGCAAAGCAATACGGATTCGATAAGAACTTTGCGTTACAACACGGCTTTCTCAGTTCCACGCAGTTGTTCATCGATTCCATTGCGTATATTCTCGGATTCCCAAATATCGATTCTAAGGTTATAAAATTCGTCGAAAAAACGTCGATAAACTTGCCTGATTCTGTCTTCAGCCATCAAAATCTAGTGAATCAAACAGTTTAAAATTTGAGATTTCTTATACTGTATAGGAATAGTAACATCAATCCGGTGGAAAACGTGGTTCTCATTTTTGACTTGGACGGAACGCTCTTACATTCAACCTTTTTTTCTGATGTTCTAATGAAGATGCTATGCCACAAGCTTGAGACCCATAATCTACCTGCCGATAAATCCATTGTTTTTCAAGAAATCATTAAAAAATTCCTCGAAAAACTGGCTGCCGAAGATAAGACGCCCGCGTATGATTGGGATTTAATTGCCCGTGAATACCTGACGCAATATGACCTGCCTGGAGAGTGGAATTGTGAAATCGAGGATTACTATAAATCTGACGAAATTATCAAGCATAGCTTTCTCTATAAGGATGTCGAAAGTGCTCTCGAGTGGCTTTCGGAGAACCAACACGTCA
>Ga0315291_10007832_pt1 | contig 13153 bp, 8 predicted proteins | sample YL17G12_20_MG_FD_203070 | JGI IMG/M metagenome (GOLD analysis project Ga0315291, IMG submission 203070) | Sediment microbial communities from Yellowstone Lake, YNP, Wyoming, USA - YL17G12_20 | ecosystem: Environmental > Aquatic > Freshwater > Lake > Sediment | place: USA: Wyoming | collected... | reverse complement strand
CATCCGCGACACGCGCTCGATCAAGGAGCAGCGCGAGTCCCTGCCGATCTTCCACCTGCGCGAGGCGCTGCTGGAGGCCGTGGCGGGCAACCAGGTCCTCGTCGTGATCGGAGAGACCGGCTCGGGCAAGACGACGCAGATGACGCAGTACCTGGCCGAGGCGGGGTACACCTCGCGCGGGCGCGTCGCGTGCACGCAGCCGCGCCGCGTGGCCGCCATGTCGGTGGCCAAGCGCGTCGCGGAGGAGGTCGGGTGCCGGCTCGGCGACGAAGTCGGCTACGCGATCCGCTTCGAGGACTGCACCTCGAAGGAGACGGTCATCAAGTACATGACCGACGGGATGCTCCTGCGCGAGGCGCTGCTGGACGACGTGCTCTCGGCCTACTCCGTGGTGATGCTCGACGAGGCGCACGAGCGCACCATCCATACCGACGTGCTGTTCGGGCTGCTCAAGGGCATCCTCAGCCGGCGCGGCGGCGACCTGAAGCTGATCGTCACCAGCGCGACGCTCGACGCCGACAAGTTCTCGAGCTACTTCTTCGGGTGCCCCATCTTCACCATCCCGGGGCGCACCTACCCGGTCGAGGTACTGTACACCAAGCAGCCCGAGGCGGACTACCTCGACGCGGCGCTGATCACGGTGATGCAGATCCACCTGACCGAGCCCGAGGGCGACGTGCTGCTCTTCCTGACGGGCCAGGACGAGATCGACACCGCGGCCTCCGTGCTCTTCGAGCGGCTCAAGTCGCTGGGTCCCGCAGTCCCCGAGCTCGTCATCCTGCCCGTCTACTCCTCGCTGCCCTCGGAGATGCAGACGCGGATCTTTGAGCCCGCGGCCCCCGGGACGCGCAAGTGCGTGATCGCGACGAACATCGCCGAGGCCTCGCTGACGATCGACGGCGTCTACTACGTCGTCGACCCCGGGTTCGCCAAGCAGAAGGTCTACAACGCCCGCATGGGCATGGACTCGCTGGTGGTGACCCCCATCTCGCAGGCGAGCGCGAAGCAGCGCGCGGGCAGGGCCGGCAGGACGGGCCCGGGCAAGTGCTACCGGCTGTACACCGAGCAGGCCTTCCGCGACGAGATGCTGCCGCTGTCGGTCCCCGAGATCCAGCGGACCAATCTGGGCATGACCGTGCTCACGCTCAAGGCCATGGGCGTCAACGACCTGCTCGGCTTCGACTTCATGGACCCGCCGCCGCCGGCGACGCTCGTCTCGGCGCTCGAGCAGCTCTACAACCTGGGCGCGCTCGACGACGAGGGGCTGCTGACGAGGCTGGGACGCAAGATGGCCGAGTTCCCGCTCGACCCGCCGCTGTCCAAGGCGCTGATCGCGTCCGTCGACCTGGGCTGCTCCGAGGAGATGCTGACCATCATCGCGATGCTCAGCGCCCAGAACATCTTCTACCGGCCGCGCGAGAAGCAGGCCGCGGCTGACGCCAAGAAGGCGCGGTTCCACTCGCCCGAGGGCGACCACCTGACGCTGCTCACCGTCTACGAGGGCTGGAGGGCCTCGAACTTCGCCAAGGCCTGGTGCTTCGAGAACTTCATCCAGGAGCGGTCCATGCGGCGGGCGCAGGACGTGCGCAAGCAGCTCGTCGCGATCATGGACCGCTACGGCCTCGACCTCGTCTCCGCCGCGGAGTCGGCCGCCGCGGCCGCGGGCGGCGGCGGCGCGGGCGGCTCGCGCGCCGACCAGGCGTCGGCGCGCGTGCGGCAGGCGATCTGCTCCGGGTACTTCTTCCACGCGGCCCGCAAGGACGCTCAGGAGGGCTACAAGACCGTGGTCGACCAGGCCCCGGTGTACATCTACCCGGGGTCGGCGCTGTTCCAGCGGCAGCCCGACTGGGTCGTCTACCACGAGCTGGTGATGACGAGCAAGGAGTACATGCGTGAGTGCTGCGCGGTCGACCCGCGCTGGCTGGTGCAGCTGGCCCCGAGGTTCTTCCGCCCCGCCGACGCGAGGGCGCTGTCACGGCGGAAGAGGGCCGAGAGGATCGAGCCGCTGTTCGACCGGAGGACGGCGGACAGGCCCAACGACTGGAGGCTGTCGAAGCGGCGCGGGTGAAAGAGAGGAGAGGAGGGAGAGGGGAGAGAATTGTTTTTTTGGTTTTCGTTCTTTTTTTTCATTTTGCAATCCAAAAAAACACAAGTCAGTGCGTTCCGTCCTTCTCCTCCTCCTCTTCTTCCTCTTCTCCTGTCTCTTCTCCAAATCCTCCTGCTGCGCCCCACAGCCGCTCGAGCGCGTAGTGCTCCCTCGCCTCGGCGGAGGAGAAGACGTGGGCGACGACGGTGCCCAGGTCGACGAGGAGCCAGTCTGACGCGCCCGGCTCGCCCTCGACTGCCGCGGCCGTCGTCATCAGCGTTGGTTTCGCTTCTGTCTCTGTTTCTGTCGCCAGCGCCGCGGCTGCTGCCTCCTCCCTCCCTTCTCCTTCGTCCTCTTTTTCTTCTTCTCCTTCGCCCACGAGCAGCCTCCTCTTCTCTTCCTCCTTGGCGGCGTGGACGAGAGCGGCCGCGGCCATCGCCGCGTGCCTCGCGGACCGCGCCGTCGCGATGACCATGGCCTGCGTGAAGGAGCACCTCGAAGAGACGTCGAGGAGGGAGACGGCGTCGCAGCGCGCGGCGGAGAGGACCGCTGCGACCGCGGGGGCCTCGAGAGGGGAGGCTGCGAAGGAGAGGAGGGGGGGGGGCAGGGAGGAGGAAGCGGCGGAGGGAGAAGCGGAAGCAGCAGCAGCAGCAGCGGCAGTGGCCTGGCCTAGCTTTTTCTTTGGCCTCTTCGTTCGAGCTTCTCTTGTTTGTGCTTGCCTCGCCTGCTCTTCTTCTGCCTGTTTCAGCAGGGCTGCATGGAGTGCAGCGGGTCCCGCGCCAGCTGGAGGGGGCCAGACGAGCGTCGTGGTCGAGGTGGAGGAGGTCGAGGTTGAAGAAGAGGTCGAAGATGGCGTCTCGGCATCGACGATGCCTCCACCACCGATGACGACCGCGAAGGGGTCCGAGGAGGAGAGGCTGCGCCAGCTGGTGTTTTTCGTGCTGTTGCTTTGGAACCATGCCTGCGAAACGCGCGAGGCGAGCAGGCTGCTGATGCTGCTGCCTCGGTGGCTGCCACGGAGCAGGAGAAGGAGGTGCGACATTTCGAAGAGAGGTCGAAATTGAGAGTGAATTCATTTTACTAAAACTAGCCCCCCCACACAAAAAAAGCCTCACATTTCTGCTCCCTCTCTCTCTGCCTGTGGCACCGCATCTTGCTCTCTGGATCGACAGCTCAGTTGCGATCGTTTCTGGTGTTTCCATCGGAGTCGAAGAGAACGCTAGCTGAGAGCAAACGCAGAGAGCCTCTCGGGTAAAAAAAAAACACTTCAATGGGCCGGTGCAAAGACGACGCTTCGGGCGGCGCCCGAAGCGTCGACGTCGATGCCCATGCCTCGGGAGGACCTTCTGCCGCCGTCGACCGCCGCACACTCTTCGTCCGCGGCGTCGCCTTCGGGGCCACAAATGAGGAGCTTGAGGCAGCGTTCGCCGCGGTGGGGCCCGTGAGGTCGGCGTTCCTCGTCGGCGGCGCCGGCTCGAACGCGAATGCTGCGCATGCCGCCGCCGCCGACGACGCAGCCGCCGGCAGCGGCAGCGCCTCTTCTTCTTCGGCCCGGCAGCAACAGCACAAGGGCGTCGGCTTTGTCCAGTTTGCGCTCCCGGAGGACGCGGACCGCGCCGTCGCCGAGCTCGACGGGGCCCTGCTGAGCGGGAGGCGCATCCGCGTCGAGCACGCGCAGAAGAGGGCCAGCTTCGAGGAGCGGAAGAAGAAGAAGAGGCGAGGAGTGGAGGAGGAGGAGGAGGTCGAAGGAGGTGGTGATGACGATGAAGCGGGGGAGGGGGCCGAGAAGAAAGCTCCCGCTCCTGCTCCCGCCGCCGCTTCTGCGCGCCCCCCGCGCGACGCCGCCCCGCGAGACAACAGCAACAAGCACAGGCTCGTCCGCACCGTCGCCGTCGGCAACCTTACCCCGGGGACCGCGCGGGCCGCGCTCGACGCCGTCCGAGCCGCAGCGGGAAAGGAGGGAGGCGCCTCGGAGGCGATCGAAGAAATCGTGCACCCCGTCCCCGAGGCCGACGTCGAGCGCGCGCACCTCAGGCGCGACGGATGCGGCGGCGGGGTGGCGTTCGTGGTGTACGCGAGCGTGCGGGCCGCGACGGCGGCGGTAGCGAGGCTGCACGGGTCCAAGGTCTCGGCCGCGGAGGCGGGCGACAACGGCACGAAAAGGAGAGGAAAGGGAAACGCTTCCGCTCCCTCTCCTTCTGCGTCGACTCTGGCCCCGGAGGAAGCCATCCTGTGGGCCCGACAGGTATCCGGAGAGGGCGCACTCGCCAAGAAGTGGCGCGTCATCATCCGAAACCTCTCGTTCTCCGCGGATGAGGCCGCGCTCCGCGCCGCGCTCTCGCCGGCCGGCTTCGTCTGGGAGCTCAACCTCCCGCGCAAGCCCGACGGGAGGCCGCGAGGGTTCGCGTTCGCGGCCTTCACCTGCAGGGCGCACGCCGAGAGGGCGATCGCAGTCGCCAACGGGCTGGAGGTCGGCGGGAGGGCCGTCGCCGTCGACTGGGCCGTCGGGAAGGCCGCGTTTGTCGGCTCCGCGGCGGCGTCCGAGAATGGCGCCGCTGCCGACGCTGCTGCTGCTGCTGCTGGCGAGAACAAGAAGGAGGAGGGGGCGAAGCCGGAGAAGAAGAAGCCCGCTGCGGCTACTGCTGCTGCTGGTGCCGACGATGACGAAGGCGAAGACGCCGAGGTCGACGTCGCGGCAGAGCGCGCCTTGTTGGCCAAGGTTGCTTCGCAGTTTGACGACGGCGACGAAGATGACGATGCCGGCGACAAAGGGAAGAAGAAGGAGGAAGAAAACGGCGCCGACGACGACAAGAAGAAAAAGACAAAAAAGGAAAAGAAAAAGGAGAAGAAAGCCTCCGAAGCGGCCGCCGCCGCGGAGGCTTCTGCTGCTGCTGCTGCGACTGCTGCCTCCGCTGCTCCTTCTGCCTCTTCTCCTTCCCCGAAAACCCCCGAGGAGAAAAAGGCAGCAGCGGCGGCGCGCGCCGCCGCCGCCGTCGAAGCCGCCGCGGCCAAACTCGAGCAGTCAGCCGCCGTCGAGTCGACGGTTTTCGTTCGCGGGATCCCGGTCGAGGCCACCGCCGGAGAGCTCCGCACGCGCCTGGAGGGCTACGGCGACGTCAAGGCCGCGCGCCTCGTCGTGGACAAGGCCAGCGGGAGGGCCAAGGGCACCGCCTTCGTCGAGTTTGCCGACGCCGCCGCGGCGGCCAGGGCCGCGGCGGCATCAAAGGCTGCCGCGGCCGGCGACGGCCCGGCCATCACGCTCCGCGGCCGCGACCTCGACGTCGCGCTCGCCCTGACGCAGGAGGGGGCCCGGACCCTCGCCGTCACCCGGGCCGATCAGGGCGTGGGAGACGCGAGGAACCTCTACCTGGCCCGCGAGGGCCGCATCGAGCAGGGCTCTGACGCCTGGAAGGCGCTCTCGCCGGCCGACCGCGCGGCCCGCGACCGTGCCGCGGCCGACGCCAGGACCAAGCTCAAGTCGCCGAACTTTGCGATCTCGAGGACGAGGCTCTGTCTGAGGAACCTGCCGTTCAACGTCGATGAGGCGACGCTGCGCCCGCTGCTGCTCGAGGCGGTGACGCTGCGCGCCGCGACCGCCAGCCCCAAGCTCACGCAAGTAAAGATCCTGAGCGGCGACGGCGGCGGTGGCGACGATGGCGGCAATGGAGGCGAGGGGAAGAAGAAGAGCAGCAACAGGGGCAAAGGAATGGCCTTCGCCGAGTTCACCGACCACGAGCACGCTCTCTGCGCTCTCCGCACGCTCAACAACTCCCCGGCGCCCTTTGGCGTCGACAGGAGGCCCATCGTCGAGTTTGCGATCGACGACGCGAGGATGATGCAGAAGCGGCTGCGGGCCGTCGAGGCCCGAGAGGCTGCTGCCGCCGGTGGTGCTGGTGCCGGCACCGGCGGTGCTGCTTCTGCTGGAGATGCTGCCGACGCCGCCTCTCGCCCGCCTTCCCTCAATAGGAGGGAGCGCAAGGAGCGGCAGAGCGAGAAGGAGTCTCGAGGGAAGAGGCAGCGGGAGCGGAAGAGGCGGCTCGCTGCCGAGGCGGAGGGTGGAGCGCCGTCGGCGGTCGAGGAGGAGGAGCAGCCGAGGAAGAAAAAGGCAAAGGGAGTAGACGGTGCTGTTGTTTCTGCCCAAGCGCCCGCCACACCGCTGCCCAAGCGCGCTCGCGGAGAAGCCACGGCGCCCGATTCCAAGCCCCAGCGGCAGCGGCAGCAGCTTGAGGAGCCCAAGCCGAGGCAGCAGAGGCCCCCGAAGCCGGTCCTCACCAAGGCGGCCCGCCGCGGCGGCGGCGCCGAGAAGACCGACAAGCTCGATGAGCTCGTGTCGCAGTACAAGGCACGGCTCTTCGGGAGCTCTGGCTCTGACGGAGGAGCGGGCCAGGAGGGAGGCGGCAAGGGGTCCAAGAAGCCGGTCCTCACCAAGGCGGTCCAGAAGGACCGGCTCGGGGAGTGGCTGGCGTGAAACGAGAGAGAGAGAGAACGTGAAATGAAATGAAAAACAATCCAGTTTTTAAAAAACATAAGGGAAAAGATACAGTTCGATTTGTTTTCATTCCTCCTCGGCGTCAGCAGGAGAAGCGGCATCGGGAGCAGCAGCAGGAGACGGAGCAACAGCAGGAGACGGAGCAGGAGCAGCAGCAGGAAACGGAGCAGCAGCAGCAGCAGCAGCGGCGGCAGCAATAGGACCGCCGCCGGCACCGGCGCCATCGCCCTTCTTCGCAGCCTTGCCCCCCTCGAGCGCCGCGACGGCCGCGTCGACCTCCTTCAAGAGAACCTCCTCGGTGATGTCGTCCTCGATCGACTGCACCACTTTCTCGTAGGTCGAGACGGCGTTGGGCGTGTCCTTGTCGGCACGCACGCGCATGAAGACCCAGCTCCTCCTTCCCGGGTCCCACGCGCACTCGATGATTTTCCCCGACAGCGCGCGCTCATCGTTGGGGACGCCCCCGTCGCCCGCGTTTGCGTTGACAAAGGGGGAGAGGTCGACCTGGTCGCACGTCGAGACCGCCGAGGCCTTCCCCCCGCCGCCGCCGCTCCCCACCACCAGCGGGACCTCCCCGCGCCTGGGCCTGTCCCTCCTCGTCTCGAGCAGATACAGGGTCCTGTCCCCGCCGAGGTCGATCTTGAGCTTGAAGTCGACAGAGTTCATGTGCGCAAACTTCCACTTGAGCAGCTGGGGGAACGTGCCCGTGACGTACCGCGCCCCGGCCGGCTGCAGGATCAGGCCGTCGCTCTCGTGGCTGAGCCTGGGGATGAGCTTGTCGAGCAGGGTGCGGGACGCCGGCAGGGGCCAGAACTCCTTTCGGCGGAGGCGGAAGAGCTCGCCGCCGTAGTCGTAGGCGAGGCGGACGCCCTTCAAGGCGCCGCCGCGGAGGTGCGCCGGGAGGGCGAGCGACGGCGGAGGGGGAGGAGGCGCGGCGGCGCCGCTCGCCTTCGCCGCCGCCACCGCCTTGACCCTCTCGGCCGCGGCAGCCCTCTCGGCAGCCCGCACGGCCTCGATGGCGTCCCTCTCCTTGCTCCTGGGAGCGACGACCTCGGCCTCGATCGCCTCGTACCGCTGCTTGAACGGCACGTCGACGAGCGACCTGCCGTTGAGCACGACGGCGTCGTAGACCAGGAAACGCCGCGTCCTTATCCCGGTCGCCAGGTCCTCGTCGACGACCATCTCGCCGTCGAGAAGGGTCTGGAAGTGCGGGGGGCCGATGAGCGGCGGGCGAAAGTCCTTGGGAGGCGGCGGCGGGGGCTCGCTCGGGTCCAGCTGCGCCGCGCCGCCGGCGGCGGCGAGCGCCGCGGCGGCGGCGGCGGCGGCGGCGGCGGCGGCCTGCGCGCTCGAGCAGCGGCGGGGGAAGCGCGCCTGCACCCGCTGCACCCCCAGTGCGCGGTCGATGAAGTAGGCCCCCCACGGCATGATCGCGAGCAGGTAGCGGGTGCCGTCGGCCTTCCAGGTGACCTGGTACTGCTGGCGCGACAGCTCGGGCAGGTTCTCGCGCGCGAGCGAGACGGGCTGCGACCCCGGGAAGTGCGGGAGCTCGTGCTCGCGGAGCCGCCGCCCGGCCACCAGCTCGAAGACCGCCCTGCGGAGGTCGTCCCCCTCCTCCGGGTGGACGGCTTCCCCGAACGGCGAGTCGTGGTCGACGCCCTCGGGGACGGTGGCGCCCACGGGGGTGAGGTGCGTCTCCGCCTCTGCTCCTCCGCCCTGCTTCTCGATTGCTCCCTCCGCTCCGTCCTCCTCGGCGGCGGCCCCTTCGTCTCCGTCCCTCCTCGGAGAGTCCGGCTCCCCCGCCTTGAAGTCCGGCACGTCGGGGCACCGCAAGCTCGCGGGCCGCCGCTCGTGGTTGTACCGGAACAGCTCCGCGATGTAGTCGTCCTTGTAGATCCCCGGGGGGCGCGCCTGGGCAAACCGCCCCAGCGCCTCCGCCACGGAAATGCCGCCGTACCGCACCATCCACGAGCAGAGCATGAAGCCCGTCCTGTTGAACCCGTGCGTGCAGTGCACGAGAACGAAGTCGCGCGGGAACTTGGTCGTGAAGCGCAGCATCTCGAAGCAGAAGTGGCTGACGGACTCGGGGTGCGGCACGCGGCCGCGCGGCGGGCAGAAGATCTTCTGGTGCGCGACCCCGCGGGAGCCCCACTCGGCGGGGTCGTAGTAGCGTCCCGTGTTGGTGAGGTCGAGCACGAGGCCCAGGCGCATCCCTTTCGAGGCGAAGTCGTCGACGGCGTCCGCGGGAGCGAAGGAGAGCTCGGGAGGCACGGCGCCGCCGGCGACAAAGCGGCGGCCGAGCGGGGCCTTGGCCGGGGCGACGTTGAAGCCCGAGGAGCCGAGGTTTTTGAGGTTCCGGCCCATGCGCGGGCAGGAGAGCCATCCCGTGGGAAGCTCGAGGCCCGGGATGGATTGGGTCTGCTGCTGGGGGTGTGGAGGCGGCGGCGCGAGAACGGGAGGAGGAGGAGGAGGAGGAGGAGGAGCAGGAAGAGCAGCGGGAGGGGCGTCGCCGGCGGCGCCGTTGTTGCTGACGTCGTCACCGGCTGCCTCCTCCTTCTCCTTCTGCTCCTCCTTCTGCTCCTCTATTGCTTCCTCACGCGGGCGCTTTTTCATGTTGCGGTTCTTGAGAAAGAGGTCTCGAGAAAGAGATTTTCAGGCCGAAGAAGACGAGGCGAGAGACATCATCGTGGAAAGGAAAGAAGCATCGAATCGACGACAGAGGGGGGGGAAAAGTGAAAGAAATTACAAACCCGCCAATCCTCTGCCTTTTCTTTTTTGAAGACACCATGGCGAGGCTACGAGGCAGTGCAAAGCCTCCCGGGGCCTCGCAACCGCCCCTGCATGAGCTTCATCGAACGCTGATCGTGCTCGGCTCAGGTGAGTCCTTTGAGAAGGACTAGACGCAGGCAGAGAGAGCTCGAACGAGTTGTAAAAGGTGGAGAGAGGAGGGAGGCGATCGATTGCTCGAAGAAGAAAACTCAACCTCGACCTCGGGAAAGAAAAACTCACTTCTCAACTCAGGAGGGCACACCGCCGAGATGATCGCGCTCGTGACGAAGCTCGACCCCGCGTGGTACAGCCCGCGGAGCTACGTCGTCGCCGCCACGGACGCCCTGGGCCACAGGAAGGCCGCGCAGGCGGAGGCGGCGCTGCTGTCCGAAGGAGGAGGAGGAGGGCGAGGAGCGGCCGAGACGTCGCCGTCGCCGTCGTCGCCGCTCGACCCTCAGCCGACAGTCATCGCCCTCCCACGGGCCAGGGAGGTCGGCCAGTCCTACCTGACCTCCGTCTTCACCACCCTCCGCGCCCTCTGGGCCGCCGTCGCGCTCGCGTTCTCGCAGAGGCCGGACCTGCTGCTGGTGAACGGCCCTGGCACGTGCCTCCCGGTCGTCATCGCGACCAAGGTCGCCGCGCTGGGCGGCTTCGGGCTCTGCCGCGGCCGGGTGTGCTACGTGGAGTCGATCGCGAGGACGCGGTCGCTGTCGCTGACGGGGAGGATCTTGTATCATCTGCGGCTGGCGGACCTGTTCTTCGTGCAGTGGCCGTCGCTGGCCGAGAGGTTCCCGCGGGCGACGTGTGCCGGGAGGCTTTATTGAAAAACAAAGGGAGGGGGGTAAAAATGTAAAAAACTTGTAAGACTAGAAGAACCTATACCACTTTCGGACCCTGTTCTTTTTTCTCTTCTCGAGCGGCGTAGGGAACGAATTCTCGCCAACTATGGCAGCGACAGGAGCGCTGCGATGCCCCTCTTCAATGAGGATGCAGCAGCGGGCTCACACAAGGCGAGCAGGAGCAGGAGGAGGCGCGACCCGTGCTTCGATCTCGTCGCCGTCATCGCTGATGCCTCCTCATCATCTGCTTCGCTCGAAGACGCCGCCTCTCTGCGCCCTGTCTTCTCCTGAAGCGCCCGTGACAGGCTGCGGTGTTGCGAGCACGAGCTACAGCCAGCGTAGCTTCTCGTCTGTCGTCGTCCGCGCGACGAAAGAGGACCAGCAGAGGCGCCCTTCGATCCCTTCATTGACGAGCAAGAAGACTGGTGGCGACGACCTCGACGACGACCCCGACGACACCAAAAACGGCGGCCTCCTCCTCCTCCGCTGGTCGCTCTACACCACGCAAAAGTGGGACGTCCCCTGGTCCGGCAAGGAGACAGCCCTCACCATGTTCGCCTGGCTCGCGTCGTTCATCGCCGTGGGCGCCTCGCTCGCGCCGCTTGCCGCTGCGGCGCTGGGCGCACCCAGCCTCGCCGCGCTCTCGGCGCGGGACAAGGCCGTCTTCCTCTTGGTGAACCAGGTCGCTGAGACCGCCGTGGGCCTGGGCATAGTCAGGGCCACGGTCGCCAAGTACCCGAGGGGCGACACGCCGCGGGACCTTCTGCGGGTGGACTTCCGGAGGCCCTTCGCGTTCGACCAGGGCGCAGCGGTCGACGGCGGCGAGGCCGCTGACGACGGAGGCAGAGCGGGCGGCGGCTGGCTGAGCTGGGCGCTCCTCGGCGTCGCCGCCTCGCCCGTCGCGATCGGCGCAGCGGCCGCGGCGGCCGCGGCCCTCGGCGAGCTCAGCGGCGGCGCGACCAGCGGCGGCAGGGGCACGGCCGACGCCGTCGCCGGGCTGCTCGACGCCTCGTCGGGGAAGGTCGACGTCGCGACGCTTTCTTCCTTGCTGGTCGTCACGGCCGTGCTCGCTCCTATTTTGGAAGAGACTGTCTTCCGAGGTTTCCTGCTTCCCAGCCTGACGAAATTCATGCCGGTCCCGGCCGCCGTCGTCGTCTCCGCGGCCGGCTTTGCCACGGCGCACCTCTCGGCGCGGGACTTCCCACAGCTGTTCGCGTTCGGAATCCTGCTGGGCTTCGTGTACGTCAGGTCGAGGAACCTGCTGTCGACGATGGTGATCCACGGGGCCTGGAATGGCGGGGTCTTGCTGCTGCTGGCGGCGCTGGCGAGTGCCGGGGTGGACTTGGAGAAGCTGCTGGCCAGTTGATCGACGACTTCTTTCCCGGTCCGTTGCAAAAAAAAAAAGTTCAAATTCTTTCCTCAGAATCGCCCCCACTTTTTATCTCTCTCCGCCTGCGCTCTCTCTTTCTCCTTTTCTCGTAGTTGAGCCCCCCCCCCCGGGGGGGGGGCGGGGGGGGGGAGGGATAGAAAATAATTACAAAGGAAAAAGTGCCCCTCTGTCTCTTGAGTCTTTTTCTGGGTCGCCGCCGCCGCCGCCGCCACTGTCATTCCGTCATCCTCGCGGAAAAAAAAATCAGTTTGACGAGTACGAAAGGTACGCCGTCCACAGCAGCCCGCAGGCGCTCATGTACGCCACCTGCCCCTCCAGCGGCACCGCCCAGAAGTTGACCGAAGCAGCGGGGACCCAGAACTTCCACCCGTTGACCATCGTCGGGAGCAGGTCCCTCCTGACCTTTGCGGGCCACTCGGCGCCGCGGCCGAGGGGGACGAGGTTCCAGGCGAAGACCGCGGCGAGCACCACGGGGGCCAGCGCGACCTGGTTGAGCGTGACCTTGGAGGCGAAGGCCTGCGTGGACCTCCCGGGGAAGGACCTGTCGAGCAGGCCGTACCACCAGAATTGGTACGGGCCGTAGAAGAGGAGGCCGAACAGGCCCATCCTCGCCGCCCGGGGGAGGTCGAGCGAGAAGGGAGCGGCGGCGGCAGGCTTCGCTGCTTCCTTCCACTTCTTCGTGAGGAGTTTCCCCAGGATGCTGCCTCCGCTTTGAGCCTCCGGCTCGGGTTTTTTATTCTGCTTGAGCTTGTAAGTGAGCCCTTGGGCGAGGAGGTCGCCGGCGAGGGAGAGCCCGCCGGAGGTGAGCGCGGCCTTGAGGAGCGGGTTCGAAGAGAGGGTCGGCGACGACGACGACGGCGACGACGACGACGAGGACGATGAAGACGCGTTTGAGCGACGCGATCCGCGGCCCCTGCGCCCGTCGTTGGGGAGGCCACGGCCTCCGAAGCCGCGCACGAGAACGACTCCCCGCATAGGAATTCGAAATGCGCGAGAGAGAAGAGAGGCAGCGGAAAAGAGAAAGATGAGTTTTTGATTCGATCGAGTTTTTAGTGTCCTGTTGTCGCCTCCCACATTCTCGTCATTGACACGAGGTTTAAACCTCTCTCCAACCCTCTCGCCCCCGACGATGCCTCGCGTCCTGGGCACTGCGGCCCGCCGCGAGCCGAGCCATGCAGGCTCGTGGTACGACTCGGACGGTGCGCCTCAGAGGGAAGGGGTTTGACGGAGGAGCGTGTCGAGGATTCTTGTTTGATGTGTCGAAGCAAGCTGGGCCGTGCAGCCTCAACCTCCGACCTCGCGACCTCCGACCTCGAGAAAAACAAAAAACTCCAACCACAAAACCAAAAAAACAGCCTCCGTCCTCGCCTCCAAGATCGACGCCTGGCTCGACGGGGCGTCCCAGATCTCCTCGGACGATCCAGCCGCGGGGCACACAAGGGCGCTCATCGGACCGTGAGTATAGCTTTCGGGCATCGCTTTCTTCTTCTTCGCTTGTTCCTTTCTCCGGAAAAGGCAGCGCCGCGTTCTCCCGTTCCCTTCCTCACTCGAGCGCTCTCTCTCTCTCTCTCTCTCTCTCTCTC
>Ga0315291_10007830_pt1 | contig 13154 bp, 4 predicted proteins | sample YL17G12_20_MG_FD_203070 | JGI IMG/M metagenome (GOLD analysis project Ga0315291, IMG submission 203070) | Sediment microbial communities from Yellowstone Lake, YNP, Wyoming, USA - YL17G12_20 | ecosystem: Environmental > Aquatic > Freshwater > Lake > Sediment | place: USA: Wyoming | collected... | reverse complement strand
TGACTGGGTAATTGTTGGCGGAGAGTCAGGTCCGGACGCTCGTCTTATGCTGAAGGAGTGGGTCATTAATATCCGGGAGCAGTGTCTTAAGGCAGGGGTCCCGTTCTTCTTCAAACAATGGGGTGGGGTAAACAAGAAGAGAGCAGGGCGTCTCCTTGAGGGGCGAACGTGGAATGAGATGCCAGCTCCTTTTAGGAGCATGACGGCAATATGACTACGCCTTACCATGCTCGATATTTTGCTCATGAACTAACACGCATTGGTGGTGAAGGCGTGGACCGCCTGTCTCGGTCGCTCTTTGACGCCTGTGTCGATTTAAACCCGCATCAGATTGAAGCGGCGCTTTTTGCGCTTCGTTCTCCCGTTTCAAAAGGTGTATTGTTGGCTGACGAGGTTGGTCTCGGCAAGACCATCGAAGCCGGCCTCGTGATCTGCCAAAGTTGGGCTGAGCGCCACCGGCGCATCCTGGTCATATGCCCGGCGTCGATCCGAAAACAGTGGGCTCTGGAACTGGAAGAGAAGTTTCATTTGCCAACGGCGGTTCTGGACGCAAAGACCTATCGTGAGGCCCAAACCGAGGGGAATCCTAACCCCTTTACCACGGAGCAAGTGGTTATCTGCTCAATGCATTTTGCCAGCAGCCGAGCAACCGAGATCCGGGCAATTCCTTGGGACATTGTGGTCATCGACGAGGCCCACAAGCTTCGGAACGCATATCGCCAAAGCAATCGCATGGGGCAGAATATTCGTTGGGCATTGGAGGACCGGCGGAAGATATTGCTAACGGCAACACCGCTTCAGAACTCCCTGCTCGAACTTTACGGTTTGTCTACGATCATTGACGAGCGTATCTTCGGTGACCTTCCTGCTTTTCGAACGCAGTTTGTAAATATCGGTAGCGACTTAGAGGGGCTCCGCGAGAGGTTAAAGGCGTTCTGCAAGCGCACGCTCCGGAGCCAGGTTCTGGAATATATTCGATACACCGAACGAAGGCTTATTACCCGGCCATTCCAGCCGACTGAGCAAGAGCATAAGCTCTACGAAGCAATTTCGGAGTTTCTCAAAAGACCGGACACCTACGCTTTGCCTCAGCAGCAGAGGCACCTCACTGCGCTAATCGTCCGTAAGCTCCTTGCATCCTCCTCGCAGGCTGTGGCCGGGACGCTTGAGACGATGCGGGACAGACTCGCTGCGATTCGAGACAACACGGGCGCAGAAACCTCTTTGGCAGAACGTATCATTGAAGAGGAAGATATCGAGAACGAGATCCTGGACGAACTTTTAGAAGGGAATGAAGAAACCGAGGCAGCGCAACAACCGGTCCAGGACCAACCTCTTCAGATCGACAAGAAGAAGTTAAACGCTGAGATTGATGAACTGAATCGATATGTACAGTGGGCACGCAGCATTGGCGTCGACACAAAGACGAGGGCACTCTTGAAGGCACTTGAGATCGGCTTCGCCAAAATGAATGAACTTGGTGCAGCAAAAAAGGCGTTAGTGTTCACAGAGTCCCGCCGTACGCAGCGATTCCTGCTGGACTTTCTGGAGGCTAACGGCTATGCCGGTAGAGTCGTCACGTTCAATGGCACTAACAAGGAGCCTCAAACCACACTCATATACGAAAAATGGCTGGAGGAAAACAAGGATTCCGGTCGCGCCTCGGGCTCAAGGTCCATCGATATACGCACCGCTATCATCGAGCATTTCCGGGACAATACCAGCGTTTTGATTGCGACGGAGGCAGCCGCTGAGGGGATTAACCTTCAATTCTGCTCCCTTGTCATCAATTTCGATCTGCCCTGGAACCCCCAACGCATAGAACAGCGGATCGGACGGTGCCACCGTTACGGACAGAAGCACGATGTTGTGGTCATCAACTTTCTGAACGAGCGGAACGAGGCGGATCGTCGAGTCTACGAACTCCTGAATGAAAAGTTCAACCTCTTCACGGGTATCTTTGGAGCATCCGACGAAGTCCTGGGAAGCATCGAGTCCGGCGTGGACTTCGAGCGGCGTGTCCTTGACATCTACCAGCAATGCAGAACACTGGAGGAGATCGAGGCTGCTTTTGTCGCTTTGGGAAAAGAGCTGGACGAAACAATAGCCTCCCGGATTCGGGATACCCGGAAAGTCCTACTTGAACATTTCGATGAAGACGTCCATGCTCGGTTGAAGGTCAACTTAACCGGGGCCAGAGAGCAGCTCGACCGCGTGGGCAGAATGTTTTGGACCCTTACGTGCTTTATTCTCGATGGGAAAGCAAGATTTGACGACCAGGCCCTGACGTTTCAGTTGACTGCCCCACCCATCCCAACAGTACGGCCAGGCATCTATCAATTGATTTCAAAGGATCGCACGAATATTCCAGGCGAATTCCTGTACCGCCTTTCGCACCCTCTTGGCGAATATGTTACAGAGGTTGGGAAGGATTTTCCTGCTCCGGTTGCCCCTGTTAAATTCGATATCACCGGTCATCCTGCCAGGATTTCCGTAGTGGAGGAACTCAAAGGGAAATCTGGCTGGCTTACCCTACAACGGCTCATCATCGAATCCTTTGATCGTGAGGAATATTTACTCTTTTCTGCCTTCAGTGACGATGGCCGCGCCCTTGACCAGGAAACCTGTGAAAAGCTTTTCAACTGCTACGGTTCAGCGGGGAAGGGACTCGGGGAGGGACTCAATGTGCCTGGTGGGGTGGAGAACCGGTTGTCCGCCGAGGCAGAACGCCACACCAGGGCGACCATTAACAGGTCCCTGGAGCGCAATAACCGGCATTTCAATGAGGCGCGGGAGCAGTTGGAAAAATGGGCCGACGATATGATTCTTGCCACGGAAAAGGAGCTACGGGATACAAAAGAGCAGATCAAATCCCTGAACCGTCAGGCCCGGCAGGCACCCACCGTCCAGGAACAACATGACTTTCAGAGTAAGATCCGGGAATTTGAAACAAAGAAGCGCCGTTTGCGCCAGCGGATTTTTGATGTCGAGGATGAAATCACGGAAAAGCGGGACCGACTGATTGATGCGCTGGAGAAACGCATGAAGCAGAGGACTTCTTCAGAGCGTATCTTTACCGTTCGCTGGAGTATTGTCTGAAAAAGGAGCAAGAATGAAACCGATTGACAAACTCAGGGCCAAACTTGCCGAGCTTTTTCAACTCGACCAGGCTGATTTAGATTTCGGCATTTATCGTATTATGAATGCCAAGCGTGAGGAAATTACCCGTTTTCTTGATAAGGATCTCCTTCCGCAGGTCCAAGAAGCATTCAAGGAATACAAGTCGAGCGACAAAGCCGAAATTCAGAAAGAGCTTGACAAGGTTATTGAAGGAGTGAAAGTCGCCGGTATGGACCCGGAACAGGCGCCGAGGGTGAGGGAGTTGCGGGCAAAGTTAGCAGAAGAGGCGGTGGATGTGGAGGCCCTCGAAAACGAGGTTTTCTCTCACCTTTACGATTTCTTCAGACGCTACTATGATGAGGGTGACTTCATTTCCATGCGGCGCTACAAGGAAGGCGTCTACGCCATTCCCTACGAAGGCGAGGAGGTTAAGCTCCATTGGGCCAACCACGATCAATACTACATCAAGACCGCAGAGTACTTCCGCGATTATTCCTTCCGCTTATCAGACGGCAGACGGGTGCATTTCAAAATCATCGAAGCCGATACTGAGAAGGATAACATCAAGGTCACGAATGGCAAAGACCGCCGTTTTTTCCTCCACGCGGACAAACCGGTTACTGAGGAGAACGGAGAGCTTGTTATCCGCTTCGAATATGGGCCAGACGCGGAGAAACGCAAGCAGGACGATCTGAACATTGAAACGGTAAAAACCATTCTGGCCGAAAAGAAAGTAGGTTTACAGTGGAAGGCGGCTTTTGCAGAAAAATGGAGATGCGCCGATGGCACGGTGACCGACCGGAACATCCTGGAGAAGCACCTTTATGACTACACCCGGCGAAACACTTTTGACTACTTTATACACAAGGACCTGGGTAAATTCCTGCGGCGGGAACTTGATTTCTATATCAAGAACGAAGTAATGCACCTCGACGACGTGGAGAATGAATCAGCCACTCGTGTCGAGCAGTATTTATCCAAGATCAAAGTCATTCGTAAGATCGCCCACAAGATTATCGATTTTCTTTCCCAAATTGAGGACTTTCAGAAGAAGCTCTGGCTCAAGAAGAAGTTTGTGGTCGAGGCGAACTACTGCGTGACGCTCGACCGCGTACCGGAGGATTTTTACACGGAGATTGCTAATAACGACGCCCAGCGGGAGGAGTGGGTCCACCTCTTCGCCATCGACGAAATCAAGGGTGATCTTGCCAAACCCGGCTACTCCAAACCGCTTACCACAAAATTCCTGAGGGCTAACCCGTACCTTCTCACAGACACGAAGTTCTTTGACGGGAATTTCAAGAACAGACTGCTATCGCTGTTTGAGAATTTAGACCAACAATGCGACGGACTGCTGGTCCATTCGGAAAATTTTCAGGCGCTGAAGCTGTTGCAGGACCGCTATAGAGAGCAGGTGGAGTGTATCTATATCGACCCACCATATAATACCGGTGGGGACGGATTTGTGTATAAGGATAGCTATCAGCATTCGAGTTGGCTGGCTATGATTAGGGACCGACTGGCTGCACTGATACCATTAACATCAAAGTCAGCAGTCTTTTTTGCCAGCGTTGATGATAATGAGGTAACCAATCTTCGGACATGTCTGGAGCTTATCTTTGGCAGCAGCTCCTTTGAATCGCAAATAGTTGTCCAATCCAATAAGCGTGGTCAAACATATCAATCAATTGCGAAAACCCATGAATATCTTCTAGTTTACACTCTTGGTGAAAATGCCGAGATATGCGAACTTCCAAAAGAAATCCCAAGTAATTCACTGAAGGATGCACTGGGAACATACGAATTGTGGGAATTGAGGAACAGAAACCCCAAATTTGGACGGTATAACCGACCGAATCTTTATTATCCAATCTACGTTGCTACAAATGAAATAGATAAAGATGGCTATACCGAGGTGTCTCTCAAAAAAGATTCCATCTTTAGTTATGAAGTATATCCAAAGAACAGCGCAGGAGATGATTCTTGCTGGAGGTGGGGGAAGGATAAAGTCCATTTCGCGATTTCTGAAGGTGGACCTCATAAACTTGTAGCAAAACAAAGACAAGATGGCGGTTGGAACATCTATGAGAAGGCACGTAAAGGATCTACAAAAGCGAAATCCATTTGGGTAGAGACGGAAGTTATTAACGAACAGGGTACAGTTGAAGTAGGACATCTCGGCTTATCGAACTTTGGTTTTCCAAAACCTAAAGGACTTATTCAAAAAGTCCTCCAAATTGGGTCAAATAATGATGGTTTGACTTTTGACTTCTTCGCCGGTTCAGGCACGACAGGCCACGCCGTTATCAACTTGAACCGCGAGGATGGAGGAAATCGGAAGTACATTCTTGTGGAGATGGGCGACTACTTTGACACGGTCCTCAAACCCCGCATTAAGAAGGTAGTCTACTCCAAGGACTGGAAGAATGGTAAACCAGTGTCCCGCCAGGGAATTAGCCACATGTTTAAGTATATCCGTCTCGAATCGTACGAGGACGCCTTGGCAAATCTGCAACTTAGGCAAACCGAGGCACAGGAGTCACTTCTTAAGAAATCGGACTCGTTTCGAGAATCCTACATGCTCCGGTATATGCTCGATACAGAGACTAAGGGGAGTTCATCCCTGCTTGACCTCGACCAGTTCGAGGACCCATTTAGCTACAAGCTTCTTGTTGGAACGGGGTCGGTGGGCGAGACGAAGCCGGTGAATGTGGACCTCGTTGAAACCTTCAATTGGTTCCTTGGTCTAAAAGTGAAGCACATGGATCATATCGAGGGATTTCGCATCGTTGAGGGAACGAATCCAAAGGGTGAGAAAGTGCTCGTCATCTGGCGAAAAATTCGTGATCTTTCTGAGAAAGACCTGGAAAAGATCCAAAGACAACGTGAAAAGTCCAACGAAGACCTGGAAGCTTTCTTCAAAAAGCAGCAATACAACACGATGGATATGGAATTTGATATCATCTACGTCAATGGCGACAACAATCTCATGAATCTTCCTATGGCTCCGGAGGGCCACGGCCTGGAGCCACGTTACAAGGTTCGTCTTATCGAGGAAGAGTTCAAAAGGCTGATGTTCGACGTTAAAGACGTGTGAGGAACTGGGAATGGCAGGGAAACGTGGGACAGCGCCCACAACTAAAAAGCCTAAAATCAAATTTGAGCACCGGTTAGTCCTATTGAACTGGATCTTCGATCTGTTCGGTGTGGCCAGTTTCGAAGACATAGGCAAAAACCTGCGGGATCCGGATTTTGAGGGTTTCAACGAAGATAATGTTTCGCGCTTTCACCAATGCCTGAAGCTCCTCTTCGATAGGCCCAACCTGACGAGTGACTTACTCTTAGCTTATGATGAGAATATTGTTCGGCACTGGAAAGCGATAACTGAGAAGCGAAATGCCGATGGCCAGATCCTATACCCCAAGTATTTTCAGTACTTATGCCTTCTTTTCACAGAGATTTATCTTGACTGGTACTTCCGCGCCCCGGAAAAGCTTCTTGGGGATTTAAATGCTTACGTTGAGCGTTTTAACGCGGCTGAAACGTTTCAGCAACGGATTTATGGACAGCTTTTCGCTACGGGCCTTCCCAAGGAAGCGCAGGTCGCGCCTTACACACCGGATGATCTTAGAAAGCTGGCCTTCTGGAGTGCCACTGGCTCAGGCAAAACGCTCCTCATGCACATTAATATCCTTCAATACAAGCATTACCTGAAATTACACGGAAAGGAAAGTCAGCTTAACCGAATCATCCTTCTCACCCCGAACGAGGGCTTGAGTCTTCAGCACCGAGACGAGTTTCAGCTTTCGAATATGAACGCAGACCTATTTGACAAGGATGCCGGAACGCTTTTCACCGGCCGTAATATCGAGATTATCGACATTCATAAATTGAAAGAAACGGCGGGAGAAAAGACTGTGGCCATCGAGGCCTTCGAGGGCAGGAACCTCGTGCTCGTGGACGAAGGGCATCGCGGCACCAGCGGCGCTGAAGTCGGCCATTGGATGCGGATGCGCAACCAGCTCTGTGAGAAAGGATTTTCCTTCGAGTATTCGGCGACCTTCGGGCAGGCGATGAAGGCCAGCGGCAACAAGGATTTGGAACAGGAATATGCGAAGTGTATTCTTTTCGACTACTCCTATAAGTATTTCTATGGCGATGGTTACGGCAAAGAATACCGGATCCTGAACCTGGAAGATGACTCAAACGAAGAACACCGTCGCCGTTACCTCACTGCGTGTCTCCTTGCTTTTTATCAACAGCAGACTCTCTTCCAGGAGAAGGAAACAGAGTTGTTCCGATTTCTTATTGAAAAGCCACTCTGGGTTTTTGTGGGCGGCAGCGTGACCAAGACCCCGAGGCAGAGGGACGTCTCGGACGTAGTGGACATCCTTCTCTTTCTCGCCCGGTTCGTCAAAGACCGGGAATGGAGTGTGCGTTACCTGGATCAACTACTTATCGGGAGATCAGGTCTGCACGATGCCCGGGGCAATGAGCTTTTTGCTGGTGCTTTTACATACCTTGGTCAGAAGAAGCTTACGGGTGAGCAGGCTTTTGAGGACATACTGCGCGTGGTCTTCAATGCGACAGTTACTGCAGCACTCCACGTTCGACAATTGAAGAGTGGCGGCGAAGCCGAGGGTGAAGTGGCCCTGCATATCGGCGAGGAGAATCCTCCTTTTGGAGTGATCAACGTGGGAGATCCTTCCGGGTTGTCTAAGCTCTGCGAAGAACATCCCGAGGAGTTGGTGGTTTCGGATAGCGAATTTGCAGAATCCTTATTTCGAAGGGTCAACCACGCCGAATCGGAAATCAACGTTCTTATAGGATCGCGGAAGTTCTCAGAAGGATGGTCCAGTTGGCGCGTCAGCACGATGGGGTTGATGAACATCGGTAAGAAGGAAGGTTCTCAGATCATCCAGCTTTTCGGACGTGGTGTGCGGCTGAAGGGATTAGATTTTTGCCTCAAACGCAGCCATTCCATTGCAGGCGTCCAAGCTCCGAGGGATATCGAACGGTTGGAAACATTAAATGTCTTTGGTATCCATGCGGACTACATGAGGCAATTCAAGGAGTACCTGGAAGATGAGGGACTACCAACCAATGAGAACAGGATCGAGTTCATTCTACCGGTGGTAAAAAATCTTGGTCAAAAAAGCTTGAGAATCATCCGACTGAAAGAAGGCATCGATTTCAAGCGACAGGCGCCCAGGCCGAGCTTGAGCCTACCAGACCAAGCGATCCAGAAAAGCAGAGTAGAGGTGGACTGGTATCCAAAGATTCAAGCAATGGCCAGCTCACGCGGGCAAACGCCCTTGCAGGTGGCGAAACCCGAAGAGGGGCACTTCTCGGAAGAGCACCTATCCTTTATGGATATGGACGAGATTTACTTTGAGCTCGAACGCTTCAAGAATGAACGGGCATGGTGGAATCTAAGCCTTCCCAAACACGAAGTGAGACGACTACTTGCGGACCCTAATTGGTATGTCCTCTACATCCCACGCGAAGAGCTGGAATATCGTTCGTTTGAACAGGTTCAGCAGTGGGAGGAGATCGCCACTACATTGCTCTGCAAATACTGCGATCGGTTTTATAAGGTTCGGAAGGCCGAGTGGGAGAAAGATCATCTTGAGTATCAGGACCTTACCGAAGATGATACCAACTTCATCGATAATTACCTCTTCCTCATTGACCAATCGCGTAAGGATATCGTTACCAAACTGGAAGAGATCAAAAAGCTTATCCAGGACGGGCAACTCCGGGGAGTGGAGTTCCAGGGTATTACGTCCATCATGTTCGGGCAACACCTTTATCAGCCGCTAATCTATGTGAACAGTAACGTGGTCGAAGTGAAGCCGGTTTCCCTGAACGAGGGAGAAAAGGACTTTGTGCTTGACCTTGAAAAGTTTTGCTTAGACCGCAGGGAATTCTTTAAGAACAAAGAACTATATCTCCTCCGGAATATGTCCCGAGGCCGGGGAATTGGCTTTTTTGAAGCTGGTAATTTCTATCCTGACTTCATCCTCTGGTTGCTTGAGGAGAAAAAGCAGTATGTTAATTTCATTGACCCGAAGGGATTGAGAAACCTGAAAGGACCAGACGATCCCAAGATCGCCTTTTATAAGACCATAAAGTCCATCGAAAACGACCTCCGCACGCAAGATCCGTCCATCACGCTTAACTCGTTTATCATATCAAACACCCGCCTGCCGGAAGTGGCTTGGTGGGGCAGAGGGATGACAAAAACGGATTTTGAAGAACGCCACGTGTTGTTCCAACAGGAAGACCGAGACAAATATATTGAAAAGTTATTGGATAGGGTAATTAAATAGGGTGAATGTAATACGATTGCCTCGATTCAATCCGGGATTGCTGAGTTGAAGTTTCGAGGTCACATCTTCTTTAGAATCCATGCGAATGTATGTCCGCAAAGGTGCAATTCTACACTGACGCACGCGACGCTCTGGTCAAAGCCTTAATGGATTAAAATGCGGACCATGAAGGTGATAGGTCATTATAGGTTTCTAACATTCCAAATGGGACGCGAAAGGGAAAAGTTATGAAGACAATTCTCGATGTTCTTAATCTCACTGACCTAAAAGATGATCCTTCGGTATTATCGGACCTCATCGATGATGAAGCTACAAAGTGCAAAAATGCGGGAGATCTTCTGGGCACAGGAGAATGGCTCACAAGCAAATTACTATATTCCCATCAGGATCAAATGGAGGAAACCCTAAGTAAAGTGATTGCTTTGTGGGCTTCCCCAGTCGAATTTCGAATGTTTCCCTCCAATATCGAAGATCTAAATTTAAGACTCAATGAATTTGTTCCGGAGGACCTTGCTCTTGCTCTGGTTGCTGTCAAATCCCGGACTACGCATTCACTCCATACGCTTCCACAAGGGATAAACGATTTGGCATTTCGTTTGTCTCAGCAACTATCCGTTCTCTTTGAATTGGAAACACGTCGCCCAGCAGAAACACTTAACATTGCAGTTGCAAAATTTGAGGCTCTCTCTGCTGAATTATTGTCTGCAGTCGATTCCTTTATAAATACAAACTGTGTTACTGCTAAAATAGCATCTATTGAAGTAGTTAAGAAATCACATCAGCTTAAGAGGGTAGCGTTAGCTGGAGAAAGACCCATTCTAAGTGAGGTAGATATTCTCCTAGGGCCATCTTTCAGGAAGTTTTGCGAAAATTGTGAGCGTCAGGATACGAAAGGGATCGTTAAACGAGTTCCTGATTTGAGGGAACACGCAATAAGGATTTCCTCATCCACAGGGAAACCCACAAACAGTGTTCTTTGGAATCTCATTACTGTAAAAATTGCGAGACATGTATTGAAGTTGTTGGATGAAGGTTCTCGCCGTAGTGAAGCAGCTACAACCCCATCGCTTAAATTAGTTAGTACTATTATTAAGCTGGATCTCTCCAGGATAGGTAGGGAAATGACTTTCTCTTCCAGATTGGTTAACCGCGGCGAAGGGAGGGCCTTAAAAGTCACAATGGAACCCGATCTGTCAGGGTTTCCAATAGAAATATGGATTCAAGAGCCAAAAAGACCTTTTGAAATAGATGGTTCCTCAGAGCAGGTTGTTACCTTTGGAGTCATATTGAAAGATAAACAAAATTCAATTACCTTCCCCATAACTTGGAGGTGCGAAACAATTACTGGGCGTAGCCATGTCAACCAAGATAACATGACCATTGAGGGACAAATAAGCCAACCTGATTGGGATAAACTCCTAAGATATCCTCCATATTCCATCAATCCCATAAAGAAGCGTGAATATTTATTTGGAAGAGATGAGATTTTAAATAAGTTACTCCTGCATGCTTCGAGTGGAACCTCTACGTTCTTATGGGGGCAGAAACGTGTTGGTAAGACGTCCATTCTTCAAGTCCTAGCAAGTCTGCTTCAGGGAATGAGTAATTTTGCCTGCGTCGTATTTCGAATGGGTGAACTAGGCCCCTTACATGAGGGACAAATAGGATATAAGATTGCCGAACGCTTGTGCACTCAAATTCCTAAGCTTGATGTGCCAATTCCCAATGAACAATCATTTGGTGCCGGACTGGGCCGTTTAATTCCTTTCATCGAATATCTTGTACGCGTGTTACCCGAATGGAAATTTGTTGTCATTATAGATGAATTTGATGACCTTGATCCCGCTTTTTATACCGGTGAGCGTGGAAGACTATTTGTGAAGGCGTTACGTTCTTTATCGGAAATTGGTCTAACTTTCTTTTTTGTAGGGAGCGAGCGCATGCATACTATTTACAAGAAACATGAGAACGATTTAAATAAATGGGTAAATGTTTCTCTTGATTGCATAGAATCTAGAGAGGATTCCAAAGCTCTTATCATTAACCCCGTGGCCGGAGCAATTGAATATCATCCCGAATGTGTTGATTTTATCATAGATTATTGTGGAAGAAATCCTTTTTATATGCACCTTTTGTGCTCGGAAATATTCAAGCGGTGGTATCAAGAACAACGTACATATGTGAGCGAAAGCGATATACAAAGTGTGCGTCAATCCTTGATTCGAACCCTTGGAGTAACTAATTTCTCCCATTTTTGGGATGATAATCCAGAACTCGATGAAAAGAAGAAGACTGAAGAGTCTGCCGAAAATTGTCTTCTTCTCTGTTGTTTGTCTACTTTGGGGGGAGAATATGAAGCAATTGGTGAACTTCTAACTGCTCAAGATTCTCTCGGCTTAGGTGTGTCAGACCGATTCTCAGGACAAGAACTTCGTGAAACAGTAGATCGCCTGCAAAATAGAAAAGTCATCTCTTCACAACATAAAACTGGCAAAAATGAGGTAACCTTACCTATTTTTAAAGATTGGCTCAGAGAGTACAGTGAACTCCACCTTTTACCTAGATGGCGAGAACATCGCAAGCAAGAGGCCCTAAAGGAAGAAGTTAAGGTGAGGCCCACAATTCACGTTATTGAGAGTCTATTTCCCATACCCGAGGACGATCTTTTAAATGTGTCGCAACATTTAATTTACTGTGGGAAGCAGAAAGATGTCTCTGAGCTAAGGGTTTGGCTGAAACAGTTTGATGACGATGTTCGTATTGAAATTGCTTTTTTTCTATTGAGGAGATTGGCGGAAAAGGGATTCGTCAATGAAGGTGCTAAACTCCATGCTCTTGAAAAGCTTATAGAACTACTCCAAGCAAGACGGCGTGACACTGGGAAAGGTGTATGGACGGGGGTAAGAGGAAAGCTGGATAATCTCTGTATTACTTATATTGATTCAGAGATGAAGAGCGGGGCAACTACAGCTCGTGAGCTTGCAAAGAGGCTTCGCCCAGGTAAACAAGGGCCTCCAAACGAAATTTCCGACTGGATGAAATCCCATATCGATAAGGATGCTTTGGTTCTTATTGTCGATGATTTCGCCGGTACAGGTTCAACTATTTCAAAGGGGTTGCGAAAACTCTTTGATCAAAAAGGTAGTGAAGAAGTTAAGGAAGCATTCTTATCCGAAGGACGCATCCTTTGTTATCTACTCTATGCTTTCCCGGAAGCAGTGGATAAATTGAAGCTGGAATATCCAAAAGTACATATTTCATCTGTTAATGTGTTCGGTGATGAAGTCAAGGCGCTTGATCCTAACTCCACCATATTTGAGAACGAAAATGAGATAATTTTTGCTAAGGAAATATTGATACAGATCGGCCGAGGATTGGATCCGCAGTATCCTTTGGGTTACGGAGATATGGGGGCACTTGTATGTTTTAATAACACTATTCCTAACAACACTCTCCCAATTTTTTGGAGTAGTGGCGATGTTAATGGCAGACCATGGAAACCACTATTCCCACGTGCATAAATCGTAAGAGAGTATTTTTCATAAACTGCTTTTTAATTCCGTCAATGGGGTCTAATTCCGTCAATGGGGTCGAATCTTTATTCTTGGCGTGCCCAGCGAAGGGTAGCGTATTCTAACGGGTGGAAGTCCCGTCATGGTAAAAGCCATGAGCCATGTAGCTTGGATGGCAGGGGGTAATGGA
>Ga0315291_10007828_pt1 | contig 13158 bp, 12 predicted proteins | sample YL17G12_20_MG_FD_203070 | JGI IMG/M metagenome (GOLD analysis project Ga0315291, IMG submission 203070) | Sediment microbial communities from Yellowstone Lake, YNP, Wyoming, USA - YL17G12_20 | ecosystem: Environmental > Aquatic > Freshwater > Lake > Sediment | place: USA: Wyoming | collected... | reverse complement strand
CCGTGAGCCGACGCCGCGGACGGCGCGGGCCAGCCAGCGACGACCGATCCCGGCACCGCCCCCCCTTCCAGTGGCGCCATGCGCAGCGCGTACGCGCGCGCCACCGGCGGCAGCCCGCGCAGCACGGCCACGCACGCGTCGGGCGAGTCGTAGACGCGGGCGAGGGAGGCGGACGGGAGCGACGCGACAAAGGCGGCCAGGTCGAGCGTCGTGCGCATGATGCGGCGTGGGCGAGCGCGTGAGTACGATGCGGTGGGAGAGGAGAGCGGGCGGCGGCCCGCGGGCGCCCGCAACCGGGAGTGGGTCCGGCGCAGGCTGTCTGCCTCGCGCTCCTCCGCCAACCCCTGTCTCGGCCGCCCGCCCGCTCCCCCCTCGCCCTCCTTTTTTCGCCTGCGGCCGTGCCTGGTTACACCCGCGAGGCGTCCCCCCCCGCGGCCGCGGCGCTCGCGGCCGCCGCGCGGCCGCGGCCGCCGCGCGGCCACGGCGCGCACGCCGCCTGCGCCCCCAAAAAACGCGCGGCCCACAGATCGCGGGCGCCAAGGAATCGTGTGTGGTGGCGAGGGGCGGCGGTCGGGGCCGGAGCCCCTCTCACCCCCCCTCAACCCCCGTTTTTCACTCCCACTTCTGCGCGGTCAGCTCGGCGAGGTCGACGACGCGCTGCGAGTAGCCCCACTCGTTGTCGTACCACGCGACGACCTTGACCATGTCGTCACCCATGACCATGGTGAGCGACGAGTCGATGGAGGTCGACTGGTCGGTGCACGCAAAGTCGCGCGACACGAGCGGCTCGTCCGAGACGAAGAGCACGCCCTTCATCGGGCCGGCCGCCGCCTCGCGGAACGCGGCGTTGACCTCCTCGGCAAACGTCTTCTTCTCGGTCTGGATGACGAGGTCGACGACCGAGACGTTGGGCGTGGGCACGCGCAGCGCGATGCCGTTGAGCTTGCCCTTGAGGTTAGGGAGGACGAGGGCCACCGCCTTGGCCGCGCCCGTCGTCGTGGGCACGATGTTGAGCGCGGCCGCGCGCGCGCGGCGCAGGTCGCGGTGGGACGCGTCCAGGAGGCGCTGGTCGCCGGTGTACGAATGCGTCGTCGTCATCGTGCCCTTGACGATGCCGAACTTTTCGTCCAGGACCTTGACAAAGGGCGCGAGGCAGTTGGTGGTGCAGGACGCGTTGGAGATGATCTTGTCCGAGTGCTTGTACTGGTCGGCGTTGACGCCGATGACGTACGTCGGGATGTCGTCGCCCTTGGCCGGCGCGGTGATGAGCACCTTCTTCGCGCCCGCCTGCAGGTGCTTGCCCGCGCCCTCGGACGAGATGAAGACGCCGGTGCCCTCGATGACGAGGTCGATCTTCTCCGCGGCCCAGGGGAGCTGGGTCGGGTCGCGCGACGACACAATTTTGATGGGTTTGCCGTTGACCGAAATCGTCGAGTCGTCCACAATCTTGACGTCCGCGTTGAACGTGCCGAGCGTGGAGTCGTACTTGAGCAGGTGGGACGCCTGCTTGACGCCGCCCGAGTCGTTGATCACGGTCACGTTGAGGAGCGAGTCGGCGCCGCGGCCTTCCACGCAGCGCAAAAAGTTGCGGCCGATGCGGCCAAAGCCGTTGATGGCGACGTTGATCTTCTTCTTGGCGACGACGTCGGTGCGCGAGCCGGCGGCGGCCTGGAGAGGGGAGGGCGAGGGGGTGAAGGGACGGCGCGCGCGCGCCGTTGCGCGCTCCCCTGGCGCCGGGCGATGGGTGGCAGCGGGCAAGGTGGAGGGCGCGGCGGGCCGGCGCGGCGCCAAACGGCGGGCGGGCGGCGCACCGCCCCCCGCACGCCCGGCCGGCGACGGCCAACCACGGATCGCGGCTCCCCGCGCCTCGTCCCCCTCCCCTCCCCGCATTCTCACCGGCGCGCGCACGGCGCGGGAGACGGCGGACGAGAACGTCTTGTCCGCGGTGTTGGACGCCGTGCGGCGGGGCTGGGGGGGTGGGGGGAGAGAGGGTGGGACGGCGTGGGCGGCGCGCCGCTCGCGCGTGCGCGCCCGCCCGCCGCGGCCGGGCCCCCGGCCCGCCTCGAGCGGCGGCGGTCTTGCAAGTGTCGCCGCCCGGGCGGGGCGGCGGCCGCAAATAGCGTGCCGGCGCGGCGGGCGGGAACCGGAGGCCGAGGCCAATCGCGACGCCGCCGCCGGCAGGCGAACGGGGCGGCGGCGCGCGCCCCTTTTGCGTCCACGGCTTCACATCTCTAGGATGCACCACCCGACGCGGCGGCGGCCCCGCGACGCGCACCCACGGCCCGCGGGCGGCGGCAGACGCCAGGCCAAAGAGCCGGCCGAGCCGCCACACGCCCCCGCGCGCGCGCAACGCTCCAACGCCCACCTGAATGGTGCGGGCGGAGAAGGCCATGGCGCGAGGGGGGGTGGGAGGCGCGAGGGGTGCAGCCGGAGTGGTGTGGGGGGGCAGCGCGCGCGCGGCGGCGGGCTCCACCGCTTGGCGCTGCCCACCACCACCAAGCGTGGCGCAAATATCATCACTCGCGAACAGGGGGGTCGACCTCTCAACACCCACGCCCAACACACCTCTCTCAGCGCTCCCCCGCCACCGCGCGCGCGACCGCCGCGGCGGCGACGCCTGCAGCTCCCGCGGCGGTCGCCAGCGACCGCGTGCCGGCGAGCGCCTCGTCCAGGCGCTGCAGCAGGACCTGAAGAATAATAGGAGGGGGTCGTGTGAGGAGCGTGCGGGACGGCCTGGGCCGAGGTCTCTTGCGCTCGTCCTCCCCCCTCCATTTCTCTCTCTCTCTCTCTCCTACCTCGTTCTCCAGCTCCAGGCCCGACACGCGCGCCGCCGCCACTTTGGCCCGGCCGCGGGCGACGTCGGCGGCGGCGTCGGCGTCGGCCGCGGCCTTGCACGCGGCGTCGACACGGGTCGCGGCGGCGGCGACAGACGCAGCCGCCGCCGCTTCCGCCCTCATCGCCCGCTCATTCGCCGCATCCGTCTCCGCGCGCGCCGCGTCGGCGGCCTCGGTCGCGGCCTTGGCCGCGGCGGCCACCTCGTCGACGCGCGCAACGGCCGCCGCGGCCAGCCCGGCCAGCTGCAGCGCGTGCGCGCGCCCCAGCTCGGCCACGCAGTCGCCACCGGCCGACGTGGCGTCGGCCAGGGCGCGGGCGGACGCGTCGGCCGCGCGGTCGAGCGCGGCCGTGGTGGCCGCGTCGGCGGCGGCCGCCGCGCGGTCGGCGGCAGCACGCAGGGGGAGGACCTCGGCCCGGGCCGTGTCCTCGGCGGCGGCGATTGCGGCGATCGCCGCTGCACGCTCGGCGGCCGCTATGGCCGCCGCGGCGATGCGGGCGGCTGCGGCGCGCGCGTCGCCGTCGGCGGTCGCTCGCGACACCGCCGCCAGCAGCCCCAAACGCGCGCCTTCAGCGTCCGCCCGCGCCGTCGCCAGCTCGGTCGCGTGAGCGGTTGCCGCCTCGCGCGCCGCCTGCCGGCGGTCGGCCGCGTCGTTGGCCGCCGCGTCTGCGGCGGCGGCCGCCGCGTCGGCCGCGGCCGCCGCGTCCGCGCGCGTGGCGTCCAGCTGGTCTTGCGTGGCTTGCCACAGGGCAGTGACGTGGTCCTGTGAAGAGGAGGAGAGGGGTGGGAGGGTCGAGGGGCGGGCGTGGATCTCCCTCCTCCCGTCCCCTCTTCCCCTCTCTTCCCACCAGCTCCGCTTCAGCCTCGACCCGCTTCTCATTCGCATCGTCCCGGTCCCGGGCCGCCACCTCGGCGCGCGCGGCGGCGGCCTCCAGGTCGGCGCGCAGGGCCGCAACCTCGGGCGCGGCGGAGAGCGCGGCGGCCGCCTCCCCCGCCGCCGGCTCGGCCGACAGCATGGCGGCCGCCGTCATGCGCTTGGGCGAGGATTTTGGGGGGGGGGGCGCGGTCGGGCGCGCGGGCAGGCCCTGGAAAGAGAGGGGGAGCCGGGTTTAGCGCGGCAGGGAGAGGCCGCCCCGGTCGCTCGCCCGCGCTCACACACGCTCGCATCGATGCACCTGAGCCATGGGGGCGACGCTGCTCGGGGCGCGGTGTGTGGGGCGGGCGTCCAGGGTCGGCCGCCCTGTGCACGCGCGCGCGCGCCCCCCTCTCACTCTTCGGACCCCCTTCCCCCCCCGGCGACCCCCCCATGCCGCCGCCCATCGCGCGTCGGCCCGCGCCGGGCGCGGCCCTGGCCGCCGCCCCGGCCCGAGCCGCGCGCGGCCCCCGCATCGCGGCCCGCGCGGCCGCGCGCCGCTTCTTCGTGGGCGGCAACTGGAAGAGCAACTGCACCAAGGCGTCCGTGGAGAAGCTGGTGGCCGAGCTCAACGGCGCGGTCACGTCGCTGCCGGACACGGGCGCCGCCGAGATCGTCGTCGCCCCGGAGCACATCCACCTGTCCATGGTGCTGGACGCGGTGGACGGTCGGTACGCAGTGGCGGCGCAGAACTGCTGGAAGACGAGCGGGGGGGCGTACACAGGGGAGGTAAGAGGGGGGGCGATGTGTTTGGGGGGGCTGGGGGGAGTCCAGGCCGCTCTGGCGCGCGCATTGCGTGCCGCGTGGGCCGGCCAACGCTCGCTCGACCGCCTGGGGGTGGGTGAGGAGCGGACGGGGCCCCGAGCGCGCGGCGGCCGCCACCCCAGGGCGGCCGCGCGCGCCCGACCCCCCTCGATCGCGCCCGCGCCTCCTCTCGCGCGCCGGCGGCCACTCCCGGCGCACGACGACAGTCGCCTCCGCGCCAGGCGGGCGCCCGGATCGGCCGGCCGGAGACGGACGCGGCCGCGGGCGCGGCCGCCGCTCCGGGGCGCTCCTCGCCCACCGCGCTTGGTGGCCGCCCCAGACCCGACCCCACCCCCCCACCCCCACCCTTTTAGATTGCCGCCGAAGCCCTGGTCGACCTGGGCGTCACCTGGGTCATTCTCGGCCACTCGGAGCGGCGGTCGCTGCTCGGCGAGTCGAACGAGTTTGTCGGCGAGAAGGTGGAGCACGCCATCGAGGCGGGCCTGGACGTTATTGCCTGTGTGGGCGAGACGCTGGCCGAGCGGGAGGGTGGCGCGATGAACGACGTGCTCGCGCACCAGCTCGCGGGGATTGCCGGCAAAGTGCGCGCTGAAGCGGACTGGTCCTCCATCGTCGTCGCGTACGAGCCCGTGTGGGCCATCGGCACCGGCGTCGTCGCGACGCCCGAGCAGGCGCAGGACGCGCACTCGTTCATCCGCGGGTGGTTGGAGGCGAACGTGTCCCCCGCCGTCGCGGCGTCGACCCGCATCCTGTACGGCGGCTCGGTCAACGACGCCAACGCGGCGACGCTCGCGACCAAGCCCGACATCGACGGCTTCCTCGTCGGGGGCGCGTCCCTCAAGGGGGACGCGTTTGCGGCCATCTGCCGCGCGCGCGCGTCGGTCGCCGTGTGACGATGGGGGGAGGGAGGCGCGGCGCCCGGCGCCCGCCGATTTTGGGGGCGGGCGAGTGTGTGGTTGGCTGGTTGGCGTGCGCGTGCAAGGCGCGCGCGCGTGCGAGAACGATGGAGGAGAGAGGAGGCGCGGGGCGGGTGCTCTCTCGCGCCGCCGCTCACTCTCTCCTCCTCCCCTCTCGCACCTCTCCCTCTCGTCGCCCGACATGCGGTCGATCCACGGTGCGGACCGTGGCCCACGCCGGCGCCGGCGCGCGGCGCCGCGACCCGGCGCTGCGGGCCGCCATCGCGCTGCGCGGGCGGGCCAACTCGCAGGCCGGCGCCCGCCCCGAGCGCGGGGCGGGTCGCAGAGGGGTGACGATCGCCTTGGATGGCGCGAGGGGGGGGAGCCGACCCCCCCCGACCCCTTATCTCCAGTCCTCCTCTTGCTCGCGCTCGCCGTCGCGCCGGCCCTCGCCCAGTTTGAGACGCTGGATGCCGGCTTCACGCTGGGCGACGAAGAGAAGCCCGCCAAAAAGGCGGCCGAGCCGGCGCCGCCGCCAGCGGCGGAAGAGACCCCGTCGCCGACCCGCAAGCCCGCCGCAAAGAGAGCAGCTTCCGCGCCGCCGCCCGCGCCCGCCGCCGAGAAAAAGGCGGCCGCGTCTGGCACCGCCGACCTGCAATACACGCTGGTGGCCAAGAGGGCGTCGTTTGATCCGTCCGCGTCGACCCTGACCCTCGAGTCGCTCTCCCCCCAAATCGCGGCCGTGCGCGACGAGGCCGGCTCAACGGGCAAGCAGGCGCGCCGCGGGACGGTGGCCGCCTTGTTTGGCCCCACGTTTTTGAAGGACGGCAAGTGGCTCGGCGGCGCGTCAGGCGCGCTCCTCGGCGCGAGCGGCGCGGTCACGCGCGGCCTCGCCCTCGACCTGGGCAAGCCCACGTACGACGCCGCGACGGCCAAGGTTACTTTTGCGGACGTCAAGCAGGTGGAGGCGGGTGGGTCGCCCGTCGTCGGGGGCGGGGTCGCGGGGGGCGTCGTCAAGTCGGGCAAGGGGTCGACCGCGACGAGCAAAGTGACGCTCAACGATGTCGTGCTGCTCGTGGACGCGGTGTACACGCCCAAGTAGTGATGAGGCGGGAGGGAAGGGGGTGGCGTGTCGAGAGAGACGGCCGCGGGCGCGGAGGTGCGTGCCGGCGCGGGCACCCCCTCACACCGGCAGCCCGCGCCTCCCGCTCCCGCCGCCGACCGCCCCAGGCCGGCATCCAGGTGATTTGGGGGGTTGCCAGAGGGGCGGCGGGGTCGTGGAGGGGCCCGTTGGCGCGGCGGTTGGCGCGCGGCCGCGTCCAGCGCGCCCACATTCGGGCCGAATTGCTGGCCGGACGCCGGCCGCGGAGGGCTTGCCGTGACTGCATGGTCGTATAGCACTATAATGCGTCATGTGGCGTGGCGGCCGACCCAACAACGCCCCCCCCGCCCCCCCGCGCAGCCGCACCATGCGCCGCGTCCTCGCCCTCCTCCTCCTGGCCGCCCTGGCCGCCCCCACTTACGCCCAGTTTGAGGCGCTGGGTGCGGCCCGCCGCGAGAAGAAAACGGCGCCGCCGCCGCCCGCTCCCGCGCCCTCGCCGTCGCCAGAGGAGACGCCGAAGCCCGCCGCGAGAAAGCCCTCTCCTCCTCCCCCGCCGCCGCCGCCGGTCGAGGTGCCGGAGGAGCCGGAAGACAAGCTACTGCCGGACTCGACGATCAACGCGGACGGCGCGCCCAAAAGGTAGGAGAGTGGAGAGAAAAAGAAGAAGGGACGAGCGTCCGTCACGCACACACCGAACCCCTGCTCTCCCCACAGCGACGTGTCCTACATCATCACCGGCAAGCGGGGCGCGTACGAGCCGCGGTCGAAGCAGTTTGCCATTGATGGCGTCAACGCGGTCGTCGCGGCCACAAAAATTGACGACCGCGGCATGCGCACCGTGCGCCGCCAGAAGACGCGCGACACGTTTGCCAAGACGTTTGCGCCGCTGTGGGGCGACGGCGGCGCGCCCCAGGCGGCCGTCTTTGCGTCCGTCGGCAACCGCGACGACGTGACGCTCATCCTCAAACTCTCCAACCCGTCGTTCAACGCCAACTCCGGCACCCTCACGTTCACCGCGGAACAAGTCCCCCCCGCCGACGGCGCGGCGGCATCGGGCGGCGCGGCGGAGCAGCTGGTGCAGGAGGTCGCCAAGTCGGGGTCCTGGTTGCGCGCGGTGTCGCGCGTCAACATGGTCGACCCCGTCGTGGTCATCGACGGCCGGAGCCAATGAGGTGGGGGGGTGGTTGGCGGGTGGGGGGCGAGCGACTGCTCCCGCGCGCGAGCGCCGCCACTCTCTCTCCCTGCGGGTTGGCGTGCAAGCCACCGTGGCGTGCCCTGGGAAGGTGCAGGGCGGGCGTGGGGCGAGGGGCGGCCTCCGCCGCGCGCAGTGACCGCCGCCGCTGCAGCCCCTCCCTCACACCTCTGCGGACGCCTCCGGGGTCCCCCCCCCTTTCGGCTCGCCGCCATGAAGGACATGTCGTCCGCGCCGTCGCTCTGCTCCGCGTGCAACGCGTTCTTCGGTGGGTGGCGGTTTTGGGGCGCGCTGGTGGGGCGGCCGTTTGGCGCGCGCGGCGGCCTCGGGACCGGCGCGACGGACGCAGTGCGCTCACCGCGCGCCTGTCGGGCGGGCGGGCGGCGCGCGGGCGGCGCCCCGGGCGCCGCGCACGCCGCCGCGGGGCGCGCGCCCCCCCGCCCGCCTCCCCACCCCATCCCCTCGCCCGCCCCACGGGGCGTGGCCAACGTGGCCCCGGTCGCGGGGCCCGAATGGGGCGGCCCCGCGCGCGCGCCGCGCGCCGCGTCCGCATTGCCCTCGCTACGCCTCGTCACGCGCAGCCGCACCGAGCGCCCTGAGCCCACCCAAACCTCCTCTTCCTACCGCAGGCTCGCACGCGACCCAAGGCTTTTGCTCCGCCTGCTGGAAGGCCAAGCAGGGCGCCGCGACGGAGGCCGCCGCGCCGGTCGCCAGCAGCGCGCCCGCAGTCGCGGCGTCGCCCGCCCCCGCGTCGCCGGCGCCCGCGGCCGTGGTGCTGCCCGAGGCTCCAGAGGCTCCGGCCGGCGCGCCCGAGGCCGAGGCCGCGCCGTCCTCCCCACCCGACGACCGCCCCCCCCAACCCCCGGGCCGCTGCTTCTGCTGCCGCAAGAAGGTCAACATCGCCACCTCCTACAGGTGCCGCTGCGAGTACGTCTTCTGCGCGACGCACCGCCTGGCGGAAGATCACGAGTGCACGTACGATTTCCGCGGCGCGGGGCGGGCCGCCCTGGCGGCGGCCAACCCGGTCGTCAAGGCGGACAAGGTGGCCAAGATCTGAAGGGGGGAGGAGGAGGGGCGGCGGCGGCGCGAGGGGCCTGGCCCCCTCGCGCGCCGCGCCGCGCCCCTCCCTCTCGCTCGCCCTCCCTCTGCGTGTGTACCACCGGCCGCCACTGCACCCGCGAGCGGCGCCGCGCGCGGGCCGGGGAGGCCCCCTCTCCACGCCCGCGCGCGGCCCGCGCTGCCCCCCCTTGATTTCTCCCTCCCTCCCCCCCTTTCTTCCCTTTGAGAGCGGCCTCCACCGCCGACGCCGCCTGCTTCACCCCGCGCCGGGCCGGACCGGGTGGCGCGCGTTTTTCGGGGGCGAGAGCCGGCTTCGCGCCGCCGCCGCCGCCCCGGTGCAACCCCGAATCAGCCTCCGCCAAGACCCAGAGAGGGAGAGAGGGTGTCTCACACAGTGCTGCGACGCGCGGGGGGCGCGCCGCTGTCGTTTGGGGAGCCTGGCGAAGCAATCTGCGCCCCCTTCTCACTCCCCCCCCGCCGCCGGCAGCGACCGCGGCGGCGGCGCGGGCGGCTGCCACCCGCCGCCGTCCCCCCCAAACACGCCCGCGTACGCGGGCATGTCGTCCTCGCCGCCGTCGATGCGGGCGGGGGACGCGGCGAGCGACGCGGGCGCGCCGCCGTCGTCCGTCGGCGCGAGCGAGCCCGCGCCGCCAAACGCGCTCGCGCGCAGCGGGTGCGAGGCCAGGTCGCCGGACGAGTCGGCCGCGGCCGCGCCATGCCCACCACCACCACCCGCCCGCCACGGCTTGGGCGGCGGCGCGCGCGTCGGCGGCGGCGGCGCGCGCGCGCCGCCGGCGGGTTCGTCGACTATGTCCGTGCGCACCCCTGGCGGCGTCTCCCCGCGCTCCAGCATGGCCAGAACCTCGGTGTAGGAGGCCGGGTGCGGGGGAGGGGGGAGGGCGGGGAGGGGGGGGGCGGGCGCGGGCGCCACCGCGTCCGCCGCGACCCTGCCGCCGTGCCCGTCGACGCTCCACCGCCCCATGGGCTCCGCCTCGCGCGCCACGCGCAGGGCTGCCAGCTCCTCGCGCAGGGTGGCAATTTGGCGGGCGGCCTCGTGCGAGATGGAGGGAGGGGGAGGGGGGGGAGGCGGAGCAGCCGCTGTGAGCAACTCGCCCAGCGCCGCCAGCTCGGCCTGCAGGTCGGCCCGGGTGAGGCCGCCGCCAGCGCCGGGCGAGGCCGCAACAGCCGGCCCTTTGCCGCGGTCCAGCCGCGCCGCCGCCGCGCCGACGGCCGCCACGGCCGCCCTCAGCTCGCCCGCCTGCGCGCCCAGGGCGGCGCCGACCGCGTCGGCCACTGCGGCCGCGGTCGCGCGCGCGGCGTCGGCCCGGTCGCGGGCGGCGGCGGCGGCGGCGGCCTCGGCGCGCGCGGCGCGCCACGCTTCGAGCCGCGGGCGCGCGGCGCGGGCCAGAGCCGCCGTCGCCGCGCCCGCGGCGGCCACGCCCAGAGCGACCTGGGTCCAGCGGTAAGGCGAGGGGGGCAGGGCGAGGGCGAGCGCCTGCTGGGGCGGCGCGGCGACCGGCGCCGCGACCGGCGCCACCGCCCCAGCCGCCGGCGCCCGTCGAAACGCCTCCTCGATCTCGGCCGGCGTCAGCCCCTTGCCAACCAGGAACTCGCGCTTGCCCGGCTCGGCGGACGGCGCGACGCTCGGGTGCGCGAGGAAGGAGACCGCGTTGGCCACCATGTCCTCCCGCACAGATGGCGGAGAGGCAATCGTGGGCGTGGGGAGGGGCGGGAGGGCGGGCGCGGCGTCCAGGCCGTAGTCGGCGGGCGACGCCATCGGGGCGATGCGGGGGCGCGCGCGGGGACGGGAGCGCGGTCGAGCCGGCGCGGCGCGTGCGGGGTGGCCGCGGCGACGGGGGCCGGGGCGAGGAGCGGAGGGTGTGGAGCGGGGATGCCGCGCCCACCGGCCGGCAACAGTCTTCCAACCACCGCCGCCGCTCCTTCTTCCATCACTCGCCGCCCTTGAGCTTCCGCGCCAGCTCCTTGTTCAGCAGCCCCGGATTGGCCGCGCCCTTGGACGCCTTCATGAGCTCGCCCACGAAAAAGCCCTGGAGCTTTGTTTTGCCGCCCCTGTACTCGGCCAGTTGGGCGGGGAACGCGGCGAGGACGCCGTCGACCAAGGTTTCGATGGCGGCCGGGTCCGACACCTGGACGAGGCCTTCCGCTTTGGCGAGCGCGGCGACGCCGCCGTCCCCCGCGCCGCGCCCCGCGAGCAGCAGCGGCAGCAGCGCCTTGCCCAGCTTGCCCGACAGGGTGCCGTCCTCGATGAGGGCCACCATTTGGGCCAGGGTGGAGGGGAGGAGGGGGAGGGTGGCAAAGGAGCCGCCCTCGCCGAGCGCGCGGACGGCGGCCATGACGTCGCCCACCACCCAGTTGGCCGCCGCCTTGGCCGGCGCGCCCGCTTCCAGCACGGCCTCGAAGAAGCGCGCGGTGCCGACGTCGTCGGTGAGGAGCAGGACGTCTGCGGCGGGGAGGCCGGCGGCCGCGAGCGTCGCGCGCAGCGCGGCCGGCTGCGCGCGCGCGGCGAGCGCCGCCGCCGCGCGCTCCAGCGCCCCAGCCGGCAGACCGCCCGGCGGCAGGTCGGGCTCCGCAAAGTAGCGGTAGTCGGCCAGGCCTTCCTTGACGCGCATGGGGGCGGTGGCGCCGGCGGCCTCGTCGAAAAGGCGGGTTTCTTGCCGGATTTCCGACCCCCGCCCCGCGGCCAGCAGACCGCCCTGGCGCTGCGTCTCGTACTCGATAGCTTTCTGCATGGCCGAGAACGAGTTCATGTTTTTGATCTCCACCTTGGTGCCGAGCACGGGGTCGCCCTTGCGGCGGACCGACACGTTGACGTCGCAGCGCATGCCGCCGTCTTGCATGACCGCGTCCGACACGCCCGCGTACGTCAACACGCGCCGCAGTTCGGCGGCGTACGCGGCGGCGGCGGCGCCGGAGCGGAGGTCGGGGCCGGAGACGACTTCCAGGAGCGGGACGCCTGGCGAGAGGCGCGCGGGGGTGGAGGGTGAGGCTCGTCCCCCACGCTCCCTCCCTTCCCCCCTCCCTCGTTCTCGTTCTCGTTCTCACCTGCCCGGTTGTAGTCGACGAGCGCGCCGGCGGCGCCCGTCAGTTGCGCGGAGCCGGAGTGAACGAGTTTGCCTGCGTCCTCCTCCACGTGCGCGCGCTCGACGCGCACGACGATGGGGGTGGCTTCCCCGGGCACGTCGACGGTCAGGGACCCGTCGGCGCATAAAGGCTCATCGTGCTGAGAAATTTGGTAGCCCTTGGGGAGGTCGGGATAAAAGTACTGCTTCCGATCAAACTTGACCCGCCCCGCGATGCGGCACCCCAAGGCGAGGCCCGCAATCAACGCCTTGTGCAGCACGGCATCGTTGAGCACGGGCAGGGTGCCGGGGTGGCCGAGGCAGACGGGGCACACGGTGCTGTTTGGGGGGGCGCGCCGGGAAAAGGCGCAGGAGCAGAAAGCTTTCGTCGCGGTCGAGAGCGCGAGGTGGCACTCGATGCCGACGACGGTCTCGTAGTCGTCCAGGTCGGGAGACGAGGGCTGAGGGTGGGGAGGGAGGCGTGCGCGTCAGTTGCCGGCTTGGGGCGGCCGCCGCCCTCGCACCGGCCCGCATTGGGCGTGCGGCGGCCTGGCCAACGACAGCAACGCTCGCTCGCAAGGCCGGGCCAGCCACCGCTCTATCACCGCGTCAACACCGGCGGCCGGCGCGGCCGCCCGGGCGGCCGCGGCGGCGGCGCGCCTCGGCGCGGCGATACCGCGCCACGCGACGCCCGCAGGACGCGCGTGCGGCGCGAGGGAGCGCCTGGAGGGTGGCGGTGGCGGCGGCGGCGCCACACGCGCGGTCGCCGCGCCGCGGGCGCCAGGCCAGCGACACTGGCGCGTGGACAGGCGCATGACGGATTTGGCGGCGGCCAGGGCCGACCGCATGCGGCGCGCAGTGGCGCGTGGGCCTCGGGGAGCGACGCCGCTCACTCTGCCGCCGCCGCCGCCGACACCGAGTCGCCGCCCGACTCGCCGCGAGCGCATTTGTGCGATCAGTTGGTGCGTCAGGGTGGTGGTGTGTGGTACGGGAGAGGCGGGAGGCGCTCCGGGATCGGCGCGAGCGACGCTCGCATCGCGGCGGCAGTTAGCGCGGCCGGGAGCGGTCTCCGACCCGTTTTGCCCTCTCATAACAACACCATTGATCCATCAGCCGCAAAACTGTGGTCAAATACCGCAATCAACGCCGCCCGCGCCTCTTGACTCGCCAGGCGCCGCACCATGCGCCCTCCCCCCGTGCGCGCGCTGCGCGCCGCCCTAGCGCTGGTCGCGCTGGTGCACTTCACACTGTTGGTTGCCGCACAGGGTGCGGAGGAGGGAATGGAAGGGAGGCGGGGCGCGCCAGTCGAACGAACCGC
>Ga0315291_10007826_pt1 | contig 13163 bp, 12 predicted proteins | sample YL17G12_20_MG_FD_203070 | JGI IMG/M metagenome (GOLD analysis project Ga0315291, IMG submission 203070) | Sediment microbial communities from Yellowstone Lake, YNP, Wyoming, USA - YL17G12_20 | ecosystem: Environmental > Aquatic > Freshwater > Lake > Sediment | place: USA: Wyoming | collected... | reverse complement strand
AAATTGATAAAGCTACATCTTTTGTTTCATTTTTATACTCATTGATTGTGAAACCGTAACCTTTTAATGAACTAACTATAAATTTTGAGGTATTTGTGGTATCAAGATCAAGAACTGAAATTTTTGTTTCTATTATCTTCTCTTCCATCTCTTTACCAACAACTTTACCTATAAATATGAATGCTAACATCATAAATATGAAAGGTAGTAACATTTGTGGCGTGAGAAGTTCAAATATTTCTTTTTTTAAGAGTATAAAAAATTTCTTCATTATATTAATTATTTAATAAAGTTCAATTTTGTAATTTTAGCGAATACTTCTTCTAAGTTTTTTGCTTTGTATTTTCTCTTAAGTTTACCAGCAGTACCTATTTCGATGATTTTTCCCTTATCAATGATACCAACCCTGTCAGATAAAAATTCTATTTCAAGCATATTATGCGAAGAGAGTAATACTGCCATTCCACCTTTTGATAAATTTATAATCGTTTTTCTTATGAATAAAGCGTTTGTAACATCTAAACCGCTTGTTGGTTCATCTAAAATAGCAAGTTTTGGTTTTGTCATAACAGCTCTAGCAAGTAAAAGTTTTCTTGTCATACCTTTACTGTAGGTGTTAATTTTTTCTTTTAATCTTGTTCCAAGACCTGTAATCTGAGTTGCAAATTTTATGTAATTTCTCTGATCTTTCTTATTATCACTAAAAAGTGCTGCCATAAATTTAAGATATCTTATTCCTGTCATATTTTTATACGCTCCAGCTTCTTCAGGTAAGTACGTAATTATATTTCTAATTTTGTCTGCATCTTTTTTTACATTATATCCATATATTGAAACTTTGCCGATTGTGGGTGAGAGTACTGTAGCAAGAATTTTAAGAATTGTAGATTTACCAGCACCATTTGGTCCAATAAGAGCAAATATCTCTTTTGGTTTTACATCGAAATTTACTTTATCTACAGCTTTTAGTTTTCCATAACACTTTGTAAGGTTTTTTACGATTATTGGTTTCTTCATTAAGTTCTACTTTTAAATACAAACGAGCTAGTATATATACTCTGCTGTTTTAAAGCAATAGTATTAGAAATTTGTAGTTATTACAGTTTTAAATTAGAATTAAAACAAGTATATTATATAATTTTATTAATCTCTATGAAGAAATATTTACCAACTTTCATTAAATTATTTATTTCATTTATACTTTCTCTTCTACCTTCATTATATTTAGGAGGGCAAAAAGGATTTGATATATGCAACGAAGGGGGAACGCCTTTTATTTCTACAAGAACAGTTTTATGTCCAAGTGATATTTATGATTGGACAGGGATAAGAATCTGGGCGTTAATAGTAAATATAATTATATGGACAGTTGTTATCTTTAAAGTAATTCTAATTGCAACTATTCTAATAAATAAGAAAAAGCTAGTTATTAAAAAGTAATAGATCTCTAATAAAAATGTTTCCAAACCACTAAATGTTATAATTTCCAAATAAAGTATTGTTGTAGATATAAAATAAGAATCTTTAAACCTGTAATAAATAAAATTAGGTATTAAATAGTAGCGTTAGTTGCAACATAATAGACTACGTAGTATAATAAATTATGAATATAAATAATTCATTAACAAATTTGGGATTAACTCAGAATGAAATAGATATATATTCGTATATATTAAATAATAAAGCAGTCAGCGGAAAAGAAGTGTATAAAGATATATCTATGGATAAGTCCTCGTTTTATAGAGCTTTAAAATCGCTAGAAAACAGAAACTTGATATATTCTTCGGGTGAGACAAGAAATCAGATGTTTAAAGCTTCACCTTTTTCAAATATTCAAAAATATATAAAAATTAGAAAGCAGGAATTAAATAAAGCTTCAAAAGAAATTAATAATTTTATACAAAATATAGAGAAATATACTAAAGAAAAATATAAAGATAAAAATATAAAGATCTTTGAAGGCGAGGATGCTTATTATTCGTTTATGAATGAAATATTAAAAGAAAAAAATATTATTTTTAGAGATCTTTCAGCAGGTTGCAAAAATACTTTTAAATTTGCTAAATCAAAAAAAGATTATTACAAATTTATGAGTTGTTTTATAAAGGAAAGAGTAAAAAGAAATATAAAAATAAGAATTCTTCTTGATTCTACTAATAAAAATATTGATAAATATGATCAATCATGTAGAGAAACCCTTAAAGAAGCAAGGATTTACAAAGGGATATTTAATTTAAACTGTTTCTTAAATACTTTTGGAGATAAATCAGGATTTTTTACAGAGAAGAGTAATAAATTTTGGGCAGTAATTATTAAAGATGAATTCATTACAGAATTACTAAATAGTTTATTCGATATTATTTGGGCAGATTCAAGAAAAATATAATTTATTATTTGAATATTTATTGTAAATTAAATTAATGAAAATGATACCTGAAGTAAAATTAAAATCAGGGAATAAAATTCCAAAGCTTGGACTTGGAACATGGCTTATCGGAGGTACAAGAGAAAGAGATCCGAATAATGATGATGAGAGTCAAATAAAGGGTATTCGATGTGCAATAGATCACGGAATTAAATTTATCCGAACTGCTCAGAATTATGCAGAAGGTTATTGTGAAGAAATTATAGCGCGAGCAATAGAGCCATATGAAAGAGAAGATTTATTTATAACCTCATGTGTTAACGAACATTCTGCTGCCACTAGTAAAACTTTATTAATTCAGAATGCATTGGAAAGTTTGAAAAGGTTGAAGATGGACTATTTTAATTTGTATTTAATAGGTGGAGTAAACAAGAATGTCTCTATTCGAGATATAGCAGAAGGTCTTATGTACCTTCTAGAAAAAGGATACACAAAAGATATTGGTGTATCAAATTATAGATTAAAAGAATTAAATCTTATGGATAAATATACACATGGAAAAATTGTTTATGATGAATTACATTATAATTTAGTAATTAGAGAACCAGAAGTTTTTGATATATTGAGTTATTGCAGAAAATCAAAGATAATTCTGTGTGCTTATAGGCCATTACAATTAGGGCAGCTTGCTAAAAGTGGTATTAAGTTACTAGAACAGATGGCGAAGAAATATATAAAGACCGAAGCTCAAATTGCTTTGAAATGGCTTATTTCAAAAAAAGGGGTAATAACAATTACAAAAGCTCTGAATCCAAAACATATAAAGGAAGATATAGATATATTTGATTGGAATATGGAGAAGAGTGATTTAAAAAAATTAGATAAAGATTTCCCGATACAATTAAGACTTAGCGACTGTACTCCTCCAGTAAGGTATTTTAAAGAGTAACATTAATTATTAATTTTTAATCAGTTCAGCTCCTCTTGCAGCTACCATAGCGGCATTATCTAAACAGAATTCTGTCTCAGGATAATAAAAAGAAAATTCTTCCTCGTGACAAGCTCTAGCTAATTTCTCTCTAAGTCTTGAATTTACACTTACTCCACCTGCTATTGTAATAGTATTAATACCAAGTGTGTTTGCTGCTTTTATTGTCTTAAATACTAGAACATCTGTAATAGCTTCCTGGAATGAAGCTCCTATATCGCAAATAAAATTGTGGTTAATTTCTTTATACAAAGTTTTATTATTCTTATATTTTATATTAAATTTGTTTAGTTTCTCAAATTCTCTTTTTACAGCTGATTTAAGCCCTGAAAAGCTGAAGTTAAAATCATCACTTTTAATCATTGGACGAGGAAAATTTATTGTGTTTTCATCTCCTTCCTTTGATACCCTTTCTATCTCAGGTCCTCCTGGATAAGAAAGATTTAAAAGTCTGGCGATTTTGTCAAATGCTTCTCCAGCTGCATCATCAAGAGTTTGTCCAATGATCCTTTGATTTATGGAATTTGTAACTAGTCTAATCTGTGTATGCCCACCGGATACTAGAAGACATATATAAGGATAAGGAATCTTTTTTTTATTTTTTTTATTCTTATAAATCCAAATACCGCTTATATGAGATTCCAGGTGATTTACTTCTACTAGAGGTTTTTTATTAGCTAAAGCTAAACCTGAAGCATACGCGTATCCGACAGATAAAGCAGGCGGAAGACCTGGTTCTTTTGATACCGCGAATGTATCAATGTCATCAATATGTGTTTTAGCTTGCAGCAAAGCTTCGTGAGCAACTATAGGTAGTACTTCTAAATGTTTTCTTGATGCTATTTCAGGAACGATTCCTCCGTATTTATTATGAAGTTTTGCCTGCGACGAGATAATATTTGATAATACTAATCGAGAATCTTTCACAACTCCCGCTGATGTTTCATCACATGTTGTTTCTATACCTAATATTTTCATTTATTTCAAAAAAATTTTGTATATATTATTAATCTTTTCTGCTAAATTGCTCCATCTGTAATTTTCTGCTTCTTCTCTAGCAAGATTGCCCATTTGTTTTCGAAGAGGTCTATTATATAGAAGTTTTTTAATATTTATCAACCATCCCCATTGATCATATGGATTTAATAAAACCCCAAATTTTTCTTTGATTATATATAAAGTACCACCTATATTTGTAGAGACAATAGGTAGCCCTTGTGCCATTGCTTCTATAAGAACTATACCAAAAGGTTCATGAATACTTGGTAAAACAAATAAATCAGCTGCTTTATAAGCGTGAATTGTATCTTTATGTAATATCTCACCTGTAAATAAGATATTCCTGCAGTTTTTATATAAGTTTTTATAATAAATTGACGCGTTATCATCAGGGCCAGCAAATATAAATAGAGTATCTTTTAGTTGTTTAACAGCAATTTCAAGATTATCTAAACCTTTTACTTTGTTAAGTCTTCCAAGCCATAATACTTTATATTTGTACTTTTTTGCTGAAATATGATATTTCCTTATAAACTTTCTTTTATCACCATCTAAAAATGAATAATCTGATATTCCATTTGGGATTATCGAAATGTTTTTCTCTTTAATATGAAATTGTTTTAAATATCTGATTTCAGATTTATTCAAACATATAATGTAATCTATATATCGGCATAAGATTTTACCTACAGTTATATCATGGAAATTAACAAAAAGTTGCAGGAATTTATTACGGTTAGTTGTAGTGAAAGGATTATGTGTTGTTATAATAATTTTTTTATTTTTAAATTTTGAAACTATTAAAGCTATATAAATTTCAAATTTCCTAAATCCATGGACATGTACAATATCATAGTCTGATTTTAAAAGTCTAAATAATAATCCTGGATATATTTTATAAAATTGACTTATACTAATAAGTGTTTTGAATCTGAAGATTTTTATCTTACCTATATTTTGTTCTAATTTTTTAATACGCTTTTTTGTTCTTGTGGAATCAGAGCAGAAAATTGTAACTTGGTGTCCCTTCTTTACTAGTTCTTTTGATAGTTCCAAAACATGCTGTTCAACTCCTCCTATGACCGGATGAAAAAAAGTTGTTATCTGAATAATTTTCGCCATATGAATATTTAATACAATATCATATTTTATCAGATTATTATGTGTCTAGTACAGTTTTATTAAATAAGTTAATATATAGATATACTAATTAAATTATATTTATATTATGGCTCAGTATAAAGACTATTATAAAACATTAGGTGTAAATAGAGATGCTGATAAAAAAGAAATAAAAAGAGCTTTTAGACGACTTGCTAGGCAGCACCATCCGGATGTAAATCCAGGAGATAAACAAGCAGAAGAAAGGTTTAAGGAAATAAATGAAGCTTATGAGGTTTTAAGTGATCCTGATAAAAGAGCTGAATATGATAGACTAGATTCTGCTTTGGATTTAGGAACATCTACTTCTCCAGGAGGTATTGGAACTACTCCTTTTGCCGGAACTCAAGGAAGTTCATGGAGTCCTTTTAGTTCTTTATTGGGAAAAGAAGGACCTTTAGGTGGTGTCTTTCATGCTAGACCAACTCATGCTTCTCCAGTTAGAAGAGAACCACCTCCAAGAAGAGCTCCTCGTCAAAAAGTTTTAGATTTATATATACCAGATGCGTTCCAAGAATTAATAATGGCAATAGAATTGGTTACTCACTAAGGCAAGAATAACCTAGTTGTTGTAAAGGAATCAAGACATTTACAAAGAGGAATTAGGAGATTTTTATGTCCAATTTGGCGTGTAAGTAAAACTGATGAAGGAGAAGTAAGGGTGGCTTGGTCAAATGCATTATTTGAAAGTTATGATAATAAAAACAATGATCCTCAAACACATGAATTATCAGAGGATTTTAAATAGATGGATATTGAAAGTGTTGCTACTAGTATATTTTGCCCACAGTATTATGAACAACTAAGAGGTTATATCAGGTGTTTAATTAGGTTTATAAGAGAAGTAGATATTAGAGATAATCAGGATTTTTTAAGAGAATTTGAAAGATATAATGATGCTTTAAAAGCTTCAAATCGATTTGGAATTGGTATTTTCTATAGAATAGATGGGATTCCAAATTCCTTAAGAGATAGAAGTATGCGTTTTATTGAAGAGGAAAGTAGAAGGTTAATTATTCGAGATACAGATTATGCTGTTTTACTTTTTTCATTGTTTTTGCGAAGTTATGTTTTAGAGGAAGGAGTTAAGTATGTTTTAGTGAGGGACGAGATGGGAGGATTTAGAGGGAGTAGATTTATTCCTGTTTGTATATATCAAGATAGTAATCTGGAATTAAACATTGGAGCAGGAGCTGATAGCAGATGTTATAGACAACAAATGAGGACTATAGCAGGTTCGATTTATGATGGGACTGAATTAAATCCTAAAGTTATTCCAGTTTTAATGAGTACAGTTAGGGCTGCTTATCGGGAAGGTGATGATCCATATTCTATAAATATTCAAGAAGAGGAATTAAATGGGAAGTTAGGGAATGATATTATTAAAAGAATGTTTAGATATGATCGAACTGATTATTATTTCCCATTTTATATTGCGGAATTAAGGAGAGGAATTGGTCCAGAGGGAATAAATAGGCATAATTTAGAAATTGTAAAATGTAAAGAGAAAGAACGTGTTCATATTGATCCTGAAAGAGGATTTTAGAATTTATTTGCATATCCCCAAAGGATCTTCACTTAAACTCATTCCTTTTTCTTTTAATTGGTCGCAATAACTTTCAGTAAAACTTTCTTTAAAAGTATCACTCGTAAGACAAAGGAGAGTTATTACTGAAGTTATACATAAAAGTAAAGCAAGACATCCTCCGCATGTTATTAAAACCCAGAAAATTGGACTTTTATGTTTTTTAGCAGGAGTACTTTTTTGTTCAGCCATGTTAGTAATTTTAAAATTAATACTCTTAATATTATATCTTCTAAAAAAGAAATTCAAATCTATCTATTAGGTAAATATAATTATTGTGTTGTTCGATTTTTTAAGTTAGCTTTTAAAACATTTAGTTCTAGTTGTTCATTAGGATCAAAATATATTGAATTTATGTTTCCAGCTGCAGTTAAAAAATTATCTGGAAAGTCTTCTTCAGATGGTATAAAATCATCAGGTATAGTAAAAGTTTTTACTTCAATATTTCATATATCTTTAGTAGCTGTTAGATTAAGATGTGTATATCTTAAAAATAATAATTTTAGATAAGCTATAGCTAGTGCTAAATCTTCTTTTGTATGTAAGTATTCTGTTATTCTTATCTTTCTATTCTATCATTTGACATAATGCTAATTGGTTAATATTTATATTCATAATACCGTTATTATTTCTTAAGAATAAAGTAATCCTTTTTAAAATCCTTTAGAATCAGCGCTTGTAACACAAAGAAGAGATATTGTTATAACTATATATAAAAGTAAAGCAAAGCATCCTCCGCATGTTATTAAAACCCAGAAAATTGGACTTTTTTGCTTTTTCTTTGAAGTATTATTTTGTTCAGCTATTTTATTATAACTAAAAGTAATGAAATATTATACCATGACTTTTAGAGATAAAATTTAAACCTAGACATTATTTACTATTTTTCAAATACAAAATTATCTTTCTTATAATCTACGTTTACTTTATCTCCTTTTTTAAACTCACCTGACAATATTTTATCTGCTAATTTATTCTCAATTTCTTTTTGAATTACTCTTCGCAGAGGTCTTGCTCCAAACTGTGGATCATAACCCAAATCTCCGAGTCTGTTTTTTGCTTTTTCTGAAATATCCATATTTATACCCTGGCCTTTAAGCAGTTGAAATGTTTTTGCGATCTCAAGTTCTACAATCTGCATGATCTGATTTTCATCTAGTGCGTGAAAAATGATTATATCATCGAGTCTATTTAAAAATTCGGGTTTAAATGTTTTTTTGAGTTCATCCATTAATTCCTTTTTCAACTCTTCCCATGATTTTTCCGTTATTGTATCTTTTTTGAATTTAATTAAATTACCCTCCTTTTTTTGTGATCCTTTATTTTTCAGATAATCTAGTATCTTATCAGCACCAATGTTACTTGTAGATATAATGATAGTATTTTTAAAGTCTACAGTTCTGCCTTTACCATCTGTAAGTCTCCCGTCTTCTAATATTTGAAGTAATATATTTAATACATCTGTATGAGCTTTCTCGATTTCATCGAGAAGAATTACACTATAAGGATGTCTTCTTATTTGTTCAGTAAGCTGTCCTCCTTCTTCAAAACCAACATAACCTGGAGGAGAACCTATAAGACGCGATACTGTATGTCTTTCCATGTATTCGCTCATATCCAGCCTAATTATAGATTCTTCATCACCAAATATAAATTCAGAAAGTGCTTGTGCAAGTTCAGTTTTGCCTACTCCAGTTGGGCCAAGAAATAGAAAAGAAGCTATTGGTCTTTTTGGATCTTTCAGTCCTACTCTTGCTCTTCTTATTGCATCTGAAACAGCAGTTACTGCTTCATCCTGTCCAATGATTCTTTTATGAATGCGTTCCTCAAGATGAGTTAGTTTTTCCTTTTCTTCTTCTTTAAGTTCTGAAACTGGAATACCAGTTGATCTTGCAATAACTTGAGCTATATCCTCATTCTTTACTTCTGGTATGCCTGTACCACGTTTTTTCATCCATGCATCTTCATATGGTTTCATTTTATCTTTTAATTTTTCTATCTTTTGTTTTAACTCAGCTGACTCTTTATGTTTATTCGCCCTTGTTAGTGATTCTCTTTCAAGTTCTATTTTTTTTATTTCGTTTTTCAAATTTCTGAGTTCTTCAGGTTCGTTTAAAACAGATAATCTTACATGACTTGCGGCTTCATCAACTATATCAATTGCTTTATCAGGTAAAAACCTGTCTTTTATATATCTATCGGATAATTCTGTAGCAAATGTTAAGGCTTTATCTGATATTTTGACCCTATGATGCGCTTCGTATTTATCACGGATACCTTTTAATATCTCAATAGTTTGGATAACTGTTGGTTCTTCTATAAGGATAGGCTGGAATCTTCGCTCAAGTGCAGCGTCTTTTTCAATGTATTTTTTATATTCGGACAAAGTTGTTGCTCCTATAACCTGAAGATCACCGCGGGATAACGAGGGTTTTAGCATATTTGATAGATCCATCTGACCTTCTTGAGCACCAGTACCAACTATAGTATGTAGTTCGTCAATAAATAGAATAATGTTTCTTCCTGACTTTTCAATCTCAGTTATGACTTTCTTTGTTCTATCTTCAAATTCTCCTCTATATTTTGAACCAGCAAGGAGCATACCTATATCTAAAGCTTTAACTTTTTTATCTTTCAATACATCAGGGACATTTCCACTTATTATTCTTTGTGCGAGTCCTTCTGCAATTGCAGTTTTTCCAACACCGGGTTCACCTATTAAAACGGGATTATTTTTCTTTCTCCGGGCTAAAATTTCAATAATTCTTGTTATTTCATCACTTCGGCCTATTACAGGGTCAATTTTTCCTGTTTCGGCTAATTTGGTTAAATCACGGGAGTATTTATCAAGATTTGGAGTTTCACTTTTTAAAGCGACTTTTTTACCCGATTTATCTCCTTCGCCGATAATTTTAACAACAGCTTGACGGGCTTTTGTATGCGAAATACCATATTTTTGCAGAATTTGTGCTGCTAAACCTTCACCTTCTCTTATTAATCCTAAAAATATATGCTCAGAACCAATATAATTATGACCTAATTCTTGTGCTTCTTGAAAAGCTAGTTCAATAACTCTTTTGGCTCTTGGTGTAAAGTTAGGTTTTTCATCTTTATAAATACCTTCTGTCATTTGATTTTCAAGATAATTTGCAAGAGTATCTTTATCTACATCTAACTCTTTAAATATTCTTTCCATTACTTCATCTTTTTGTGTGAGTCCATATAGGATATGTTCTGTGTCTATTCTTTTTTGATTTTTATCTTTGGCTATATTAAAGGATTCAGCTAAAACCTCAGTAGCTCTTTTTGATAATAATTCTCCAATATCTATCCTTTCAGATGGAGCTGCGTAATCAGAGAAGCCAAACATACCAAATGGATCCTGCAAGCTTCCTGATTCAGCTGCACATATAGGACATAAGTTTATTGCTGATTTCTTTCCATTAATAATTCTTGTAATTGTAGCAGTAGCTTTACGAATTTGACATTTATCACAAATCATATTTAATAATTAAAAAATTATTTTATATAAGTATATTAGATTAGCAGACAAAAGGCAAGTCTGCTAATTAAGTTTGTGGATTATTATTCTTTGTTATAGGTACAAATACAAATCCTGGAATAATTTCTTCTTTAAACTTGTCTTTTGAAATTCTTTTAATTTTTCGTATATCATCATTTTGAGTTGGAGCTATCAATATTCCTCCTATTGCGAGCTGATGTTTTAAACTCTCTGGTATTTGATCGAAAGCTGCGCCTGATATAATTCGATCATAGGGAGATTTTTGAGGATAACCTAATGAAACATCTTTGTGTTCAAATTCTATGTTTTTTAGATTAAACCTTTTAATATTATTCCTACCAAATTCTGCTAGGGACTCAATAATTTCAAAAGCATAAATTACCCCGTTTTCTCCAACAATATCTGAAAGAATTGCAGTCTGCCATCCAGAACCTGCACCTATTTCTAAAACTTTATTACCTTTCTTTGGATTTAAAAGTTCAATCATAAAAGCAACAGTTAAAGGTTGTGATATAGTTTGCCCGTAACCGATTGGTAAAGGCTGATTTAGGTTAGCCTGATATGCAAGTGCTTTTGGAACAAAATATTTTCTTTCAAACTTTTTGAATGCTTCTATTATTCTTGGCGTTTTTAGATATCCAAGTTTAATAATATCATTAATAAGTTCTAGATAACCTGTATCCATGTATAATATATTATTTATTTATACTTTAAGCTGATTTCCAAGATCTGATATTTTCACTTTTATCGTATTCACAATATTTTCAAATTTAATGATATCTGTTTTTTGTTCACTTCTCAATTTCAGTTCAATACCATTTTGAGATAAAGATTTATTGCTGACAACAAGACGAATAGGTATCCCGATTAAATCCGCGTCATGAAATTTAACTCCAGCTGAAACCCCTTTTCTTTCATCCCACAAAACTTCTATTCCATTATCAGTAAGTAATCTATAGATTTTTTCTGATTTTTCTAAAACATTTTTATCTTCTTCTAAAGAGATAAGATGCATTTGGTAAGGAGAAACACTTATCGGCCAGATAATGCCATTCTCGTCATTATATTTTTCTACAATAGTAGCTATGTTTCTTCCTAACCCGATACCATAGCAACCCATATAATACTGCTTTAAAGAACCATCCTTATCGACATAAGTTGCACCTTTCATTTTTTTTGAATAATGATAACCAAGTTGAAATATATTTCCTGCTTCTATCCCTTTCTTTGTTTTTAATTTATGCTTTCCGTCTTCGGTTATATAACCATCTTTAGCAATAGCAATATCAGTCAGTTTTTCACATTTGAAGTCTCTGCCATAATTGACATTAATAGAATCTGTTTTTTCTTCTTTTTGACCGCCAATTAAGTTTTTAGCAGTTTTAAGGGATAGGTCTCCTATATAAGTAACTCCTTTGTGATCCCATGAATGGACATATCCAGTTTTTGTATGGATTTTTTTCAAGTCTTCTTCATTTGCTTCTATTAACTGACCGACAGCATCAACAGTATGTTCTAACTTTACTTTGTTTACCTCCAAATCACCTCTAATAACCGCTATAATTAATTCATTAGTAGTTATATTTCTATAGACAACATTTTTTAAGAAATGAGATTTTGGTAATTTATAATGTTTTGCAAAATCGTCCATTGTTTGCACCCATTCAGGTTGTTTTATTATTTCAAACTTTTTCTCCTTTTCATCTAGATTTATTTCATCTCTTTTAAATTTTGCTACATCTTCATGGGCAATGTATTTCCCGTCATCGCTTTCTAAGTATCTGCTTTCACCTATAACACTATCTACAACAAGTTCATGAGCATATTCTCCTCCTATGTAACCATTATCAGCCAGAACCATTTTAGCTTCTAATCCAAATCTTTTAAAAATATTTATATATGTATTTGCCATCTTTTTATATTCTTTTTCAAATTCCTTTTCGTCTCTGCTAAAGGAATAAGCATCTTTCATTGTAAATTCTCTTGCTCGTAGCAAACCACCTCTAGCCCTAAATTCGTCACGGAACTTTGTAGAGAATTGATATATATTAAAAGGTAAGTCCTTATAACTAAGCTGGAATTTTCTAACTAAATCTACTATCATCTCTTCTGCTGTTCCACCAAGTACATATCCGGTTCCTCTTCGGTCTTTTAACTTTGTAAGTTCAAGATTAACAGTAGATGTTCTTTTTGTTTCTTCCCATAATTCAATAGGATGAAGTACTGGAGTTACTAGTTCTTGAGCTCCGGCTTTATCCATTTCTTCCTTAATTATTTGTATAATTTTTTGATTTACTCGTAAACCTAATGGTAGTAAGTAATAGTGACCTGAAGTACTCTCCCGAATAAATCCTGCTTGATAAAGTAATTTATGTGATGTAATAGAAGCACTTGTAGGTGCCTCTCTTACTGTTTTTCCAAATAATTTTGAATATTTCATTTATATAGTAGCTAAATTATTAGATAAGGATACAATTATTTTATATATATTACAATATTTATTACGGTAAAAATTTCCCCCGTATCGGGGGTGGTGTCATTT
>Ga0315291_10007818_pt1 | contig 13170 bp, 15 predicted proteins | sample YL17G12_20_MG_FD_203070 | JGI IMG/M metagenome (GOLD analysis project Ga0315291, IMG submission 203070) | Sediment microbial communities from Yellowstone Lake, YNP, Wyoming, USA - YL17G12_20 | ecosystem: Environmental > Aquatic > Freshwater > Lake > Sediment | place: USA: Wyoming | collected... | reverse complement strand
ATTATCCGCCTGCCTCTTAACCACGCACCCAACCGAACTTGGGGGCAAAATACTCTCGCAAATGGGCAACCAAATAATAGGCAAAACAACTGACAAAGATGACATAGAATACCTCGCAAACCTGACAGGCTCAGCAAATGGTTCTCTTTCAAGCTTGGCGGTTGGCGAATGGATAATCAATGGAATAAACGCAAATAGACCCATGAAGGTTCAAGTAAAATGACCCCTTCCAAGAAAACTCTGTTCGAAAACCACTTTTCCATAGCGAAACAAAAATTATACGCAAAATGTTTTATGCATAGTTTACCTATTGTAACTGAAACAGAGGATTCCTCATGACCCAAACACCCAAAATGGTAAAAAGAAAAGTGGCAGTAGCACTTGCCATTCTCTGCATAGCAACTATAGTCGGCCTAAACGTCTCGATAGTAACCTACTATTCGGAGATAAGCAACAAGAACAACCAGATTCAAACACTGAACGACCAAATCGCCACTCTCCAAACGCAAGTCGCAAACATCACATCACCCGCACCCAAACTCCTCAGCATAGGCATGCAATACTTCGACAACCGAACAAACCCTAATGCACCCTTCCTGCATATAACCGGCTACATAGTTAACGTGGGAACAGGCACGGCAAACAACTGCAAACTGCAAATAAACGCTATCCAAAACGGAAACAGCACAGCCATAAACACATCCGTACCAGTCAACCCAGTGGCGCCGGGAACATACCAGAAAATAGATGCCCAGCTACCGTACACCGGAGAGCCGATAATAGCATACAGCCCCAACCTAGAATGGGGTACCTAAACCCCTTTCATTTTCGGCTCCTTTTCTCGGAATTTTTCCGCAACTCTTCTCGTTCCTTCTCATTATTTCTCATCTAGATATTTGAAGAACCGCAAGGTATTAATTTTATTACCATTATAGTAACATTTATGGCGTATCATGAATTGTGGACTGTGCTGTGGAGTTGGAAGAAGGAGTTCACTGTGAAAGAGTTTTCTTCAACATTTCCTAGTCCTGACGCTAACAAAGTCTTGCATGACATGACCCAAAAAGGATTATTAGAGAGAGTCGGATGGGGCAAATACAAGGTCAATTCTTCGGAGGAGTATTTAGCTAAAAGAACCAACATAGCTGGTTCATACGACTTGTTGAAAGAAGCAGGCATACGCTACGCTTTGACTGGACCGGATGCTGTGTTCTTTTGGACCAAAGGCGGCTATCACGCTGATAGGTTTTTTGGTTTTTACCCGATCCATTTGAAAGTTGAGAAGCAAGATTTGATTAAGTGGGAGAGGTTTTTTGGTTCTAGGAAAATGAGGGTTTACGTTGAAGGCCAACCTTTGAAGCAGACGTTGTTTGGAGTGTTCATTGTCTTGTATCCTGAAGTCGGTTTTGAAGCCCAAGAACTGGGTGGTTTCTGTGTCACGCCGTTGAAGGAGACTGTGGAGTTTTGCCAGAATAATATTTATTCTTATGAGCCAGCTTTGGAAATGTTGGACGAGATGTACAGTTTGGGTTTACATGTAAGGTACATGGAAGCAAAGACGAATGTGTAGTGAGTTTGCATGGAGTTTGTGAAGAGAGAGAATGAAATATTTCTGACTCTTAACAGATTCGTAGAGGAAGAGTTGGATTTTGTTGTGGTTGGGGGCTATGCGGTCAGTGGGTTGGGTAAACACAGGTTTTCTGTAGATTGCGATGTCGTTATATCGAAAAACGAAGTGGGTAAAACCGAGGAGTTGCTGCAAAGAATTGGATTTGAAAGGAATGTTGAGAAAACAGGGTTTGATGAAACATACGCGGGCGAGTTCCTTAGCTACAAAAAGAAAGTAGGAGAGCTTTCGGTCACTTTTGATCTTCTTGTTGGAAGTCTGGTCTGCAGAACTACTGGCGCGGCTTGGAGTTTTGATTATATAAAGAAACATTCGGTTCAGGTGGCTATCGCAGGAATAGAAACAGTTGCGAACTGCAGAATTCCAGAGAAGGAATTGATGATTGCGTTTAAGATTCATTCAGCAAGAAGAACAGACGTGCGAGACATAATCATGATGATAGAGAACGCAGACTTGGACAAGGTGCTAACTCATCTGAATAGAGGGAAAACGGAACTGTTGAAAACTCAGGTTAGCAATATAATGGAAATGCTGAATGACGTTAAACTGATTAACTCGTTGAAAGGAGTATTTAGGCTAACTGTTGATGTGAAGAAGCAGATTGAAGGCACTCAAAAGAACATAGAGAGTCTCTTGAAAAGGATTAGATAGTTACCTTGACCACTTTTTTTCCGCAGCTCTGTTGTTACTATTTGTGACATGCTCCCACCCCTGACTGAAGGGATATGGGCTTCCTGCTTCACAGTTACTCTTTTTGGAACAACTTCACAAGCTTCAGTTCCCGTATGCCCTACCGGCACCTCTCTTCAAAATGTTATATGCAGCATTCAAGTCACGGTCAAGAACCAAACCGCAACTCGGGCAATCATGCACTCTATCCGCCAACGTTTTCGGAACAATTATTCCACATTTGCTGCATTGTTGGGTTGCGCCTTCGGGATTGACAAATACAACTCTGCAACCAGCATTTTCAGCTTTGTAGCAAAGCATACTTGCAAACAATCCCCATCCAGCATCATTAATCGATTTGCCAAAGCGTTCCTGAACCATACCCTTGATGTTCAAGTTCTCAAGAGAAATCAAGCTGTACTTATTCACCAAATTGCGAGAAGTTTTATGCAGAAAATCCAGCCGAGAATTAGCCAACTTCTCATAAGCCCCTGCCAACTTCACCTTCGCTTTGACCCTATTATGGCTACCTTTCTTTTTCTTTGAAAGCCCTCTACCCAAAAGGGCAATCTTTTCTTCATGCTTCTTAATGGGACGTGGATTAGCAATAACAGAACCATCCGATACTACTGCAAGCTTTGACAACCCCAAGTCAATCCCAACCTTCACCCCATAATTCGAAAAGAACTCAACAGATTCCTCTTCAGACGTGAAAATAACGAACCATTTTCCAGATGACTCACGCTTCAAAACAAGAGTCTTCACCTTCCCCTTAACTGGGCGATGCAGTTTCAGCTTCATTTCTCCGAAAGGCGTCACCTTCAAACAGTTGCCCACTATTCGGAACCCCATCTGAGGATAACACAAACTCTTCATCGTTCAAAAGACTTGAAACGGGGAAAACCACAGTCTTCACCCGCCTTCTTCATCTTAACAAAATGCCAAGTTGCATCAACCAGACGATCAACAAGCTTCTGAGCAACCTAACTGAACAACCCCTGACGCTTAACAATTTCCCGAAGCTCTTTCACCCCACCCATAAATGACGCGGGGATTCCCGCTCGCCTACTGTTAAGCCAACCAACCGCTTTCTCACAATCCAAATGCTCACCCAGGACATATTCAGCAAATCGTAATATTGCAGATACCAGCCTAAGCCAGTTATATTGCGACGAGAAAATGGAACACAGTAAACCCATACCAAACAGGATTGGATAACATGAACTTCATTGAAACAATGCTTTCAAAGAAAATAAAAGAAGCAGACCCATCTCTGGATATTCTGGGTGCTGATCGTAAAGTCTTTCAAGTCGCATGCCAAGACTTCACTAATTATTTTAAGTTCAACTGGAACCTTGCAGATGAAGAAACAAATATTGTAGATCATGCCGATAAGATGGAGCAGTTACATAAAGAAGACCCAGTTGAAATTGAGTCGTTTCTAACCGTATGGACTGGTATTTGGCTTAAGAAATGGAAAGAGCGAGTAGAACTGCTCATAGGAAAACAGAATCAGACCCCATTGAGCAAAGACTCCAAAACACTCGCCGAAGCGGAATCCCTATGGAAAACGCTGGAGTGCAGAGAAGAAATGATTGGGATAGTAGTATCTGCGCTAATAAAAAAAGCGGAAATCTGCGGAACACAAATTATTGCAGAAAATCTTCTAAAGATGGAATTACGCAAAAAAATTGACCATGACATCAACAATAAAGAACAAGTCTTAACTATTCTGAATAATGCACTACGTAAAGCACGCGAAATTGCTCAAAGAACTGGCCCTTTGATCTCCATAAAGATTGATAAAAGCTACTATTGCCTAGTGTCCAACTAGGAAATGTTCACTTTCTTAAGAAAGCTGCTTTCTTAGATTGCAAAATTCCTTCAAAAATTTTCAATTATTAGACCTTAGCCGCTATTTTGTTTTCGGGGTTTTCTGGGCTGATTTTACCGTTTGGTCTTCCTAGTTGAGCGCTTTTATCTAATTGGGCGCTTCAGATGTTAAATTACGAAAATCCATCCGGGAAGCCTCTATTTCCAGGTCGTTCACAGGACTCGAAGTTGACGAGTTTGACGCCTTATACCCAAACCTTGAACCCGCAAACTCATCATTCGAAGAAAAAAGACTCCAAAGAAGCAACCGAAAAAGAAAAGCCGAAATCCAACTCCCCACAAACACGCTCAACCTACCCAAGAAAACAAACAATACACCGAGGAAACCCAGCGCGCCTTTGTCCAAATATGGTTTGAGTGAGGTGGGATTTAAGGGTCAAATTTAAAGCTGCAGAGGGCTTGAGAGTAAAGTTACTGGACAATTTGATAGTTCTCTTCTCTGTTCGGGCCAACAATAGGAACTGACATTACCAATTTTGCGCCTTTTCCTGGTTCACCAACTTCTCGGATTGTCCAGCCGTAGACGTCCATCATCTTCTTTATCAGGAATAAGCCAAACCCTGTACTGTCCCGGAGGCGGCTCATTCTAAATATGCATTGGGCCAAACTGCAAATTTTTGGTTTTTGACTGCCCAAGGGCAAAGTTGGGAGAGGCTTGTTTGGGGGTTTTGGATTTTGGAGGTGATCAACAATCAAGCGTAGTGAGTAGTAATAGTTAATAGATAGATTTGGTTTAACCCCCTCATGGCACAAAGCCACCTAAACAAAGCAGAACAGACATCTTTATCCAATTGCATCAGCCGCAGCGAAAATCTAAGCCGAGAACACGCACAAACCCAAAGCCACAATTCACAAGATTTTGGCATTCAAAAAAACCCGAACCAACCAAACGCCAAAAAAAGGAACAAGCAAAAACTCCTCTCAGCAGCCATTGCAATGCTCCTATTAACTGTGGTGGCCACCAGCGGCGTCATAACTACAAACTCTAACAAAAGCGAAGATCCAAAAATCGATTTTGCCCCAGAATACAACGCAGGTTACGATGCGGGGTTTGCAAACGGAAAAAACGCAGGGATACAAGAAGGCTTTGCTAACCGAACCCAGCTTGAACATCAACCAGGATACATAGAGGGAAACTTTAGCGGATACGCCCAAGGCTTAACCTCAGGTTACCTAAAAGGCCTCATAGACGGCGCAGGAACCGGCTACACCATCAGAGACCCATCTTATCAAGAAATGCTTGATTTTCTAGCCCAAGACAAAACCGACGAGAGCCAATACGATGTCAACGACTATAACTGCTATGACTTCACAAGAGACGTATGCAACAACGCTTCTGCCGCGGGAATTCGAATCGGAGACGTTTACATAGAATTTCCCGATTCAGCCCACGCGTTGATCTGCTTTAACACCACAGACCGCGGATTGGCTTTTGTAGAGCCTCAAAACGATCAAATAGTTACACTAGAGATTGGGCAGCCCTATTTTGACAGAACACTCTTCAAGACACCAGAATACGACGACACAGTCGTAAGCATTGGCATAATCTGGTGATAAATCGCCAATATCGCTAATCTCTTATTGCGTGTTATCAGCCATACATGAACGCTGAACCCAAACCACCTCTTCTTAGGAACAGTTTGGAGATTTAACTTTGATAATAACGGAGAGAAAGAAATCTGATAAGGACAGATAGAAATCAAATGCAGACTCGGAGGCGGGTCCGTATAGGTTTGAACCCGCGTTTAGCCCGCAAACTTACTGGTTTTCGAAACTATAGTTTAAACCTTCACCGATTAAGAGTAAACAGGGATTGATCGTCTAGCTTGGTTAGGACGTTGGCTTTACACGCCAAAGGTCGCCGGTTCAAGTCCGGCTCGGCTCACCTTTCCACAATATTAATCTGAGCATTTCCTTTATTTTCAGTTTTACTTTGTGAAAACTGCATCATTAGTTGTTTTAAGTGGTTTTCAAACGTTTTACTTAGATTGAAGCCTAATTCTTTCGACTTTTCAACCAATTCTCTACCTAGATAGAGTACAACATTTCCTTTTGTTGTCATTGCGCTTGCACCCGAGGGCATGCGAAGGGAAGAACTATGTTATATGTTTGGTCATTTCTCAGCTTAAGAAAGATGAATAGTGCTATTGCGCTATTTTTTTCTCTTCAAAAAACTAAACAGTGAATGTACGCGAGCTGGTGGATAAAAAATTTATTGGTTTTTTGTTTTTCCTTTTTTGAGGCGTTTTCTTGAGCAGTTTTGTTTGGTGAGAAGTGGTATTGATTGGATTGGAGTATAACTGGTTGATTTGTTTTGTTTGGGTAAGATGTAATTCCATACTTTGCGTATATCGTCATTTTCTACCATGATAGTGAGTTTTGACATGTCTTTTCTCCTTCCTCAGGGCTTGACTGCATTTAGCTGGTTTAGGAGATAACACTTCTTACCATGAAGCGATATTCCCAAATATTATGAAACGATTCAAAACGCTGTTTAATTGTTTATTTAAATATCAAAATTTGTCTGATGAGGTGAAAAAGCCTATTCGAAAAATGCAATTTTGTAAGCCAAAAGATGCTTATTGGCACAATCAAAGTCCTTTCGAACCCGCGTTTGAACCCTCGGGTCTGGAACTTCGGTAGTAAACAGGATTATCTAATCGTACATTTCACGCAGATAGTAAGTAAGTGCAAAAATTTTATATTTTGCTTTTGCTTACTTTAGGGTGTGACGCGGGAAAGCACAGTATTAGATAATCTCCGAGACAGATTCTTAAAATAACTGACTGTTTACGTTTTCACGTCATGCTCTCCACCGCCGGCAACCATCAGGCCCAACTCGGTTCTGCAGAAATTCTCGTACTGCGGTTTGCTGAAGAACTTCTTGAATTTTGAGAAAACATTCTTAATCCTGCGCGGTACGCCCGCTATAAACCCAAACATGAACTATAATATGTAATCCTCTTCAAAAATAAGCGGTGAACACAAAACAAGCCAAAAACGCAAACACTCAGTTAGTAAGAAAAGTGGAATTTGACGCGAAATCTATTTGTTTTTGACATCTGGTACGCTTCTCATTATCAAGGCGAACTGCTGCATGCAGCCGAGTTTCCAACGGTGGTGACGACTTTGAATGTTACATATTTGCCCGATGGATCATAAAGGACGTTAGGATTAATCCCCGTCAAGGTCACATTTACAGATGATCCCGCTGGGACAATCTTGTTAGTAATTGTATAGTTAAGATGTCTCAGATCAGGTTGGTTAGGCGTTGTTGACTTCTCCGTTACCCACAGCATGGAGAGTGTTGTTTCTACGCCACCTTTGTTGGTTACATTGAGTGCATACGGATTTGTCATGAGGACTACATCGATTGGTGAGTTCATTTTTTCAGCGTAAATGTCATTCATTTCCTTAGTTGCGGAGTCGTGCCAAAGATATACGTTGGTAAAGAAGAACAGTAGTATGATGATGAACAGTACTGACCCGATTATTTCGGCGGTTCCTTTGCGATTATTCAACAGTCGCTTTAACATTCTTTTCACCTCATCATTATGGAGCAGTGTATTTAGCTTCAAACTTTGACCCCCGTAGAGTATTGATCATAAAATCGTAAGTCGTACCACTTTCCCAAACTGACGGATTTTGAACGGTAATTGGCACATGTTCACCGACTTTGACTGGAATGTCAAAGTTGAATGTACTTGACCCATTAGTGAGCGCTAAGTCGTATAGATAGACCGCGGTTATTTTCGCATCGACCGTTCCTACGTTGTAAACCCAGATTTTTGTTTGATTACTATTGTAATGAGCTGTGCTGGTTGAATTGAAACTAACATCTTCTATTATTATTGATTCCATCACTGAACTCCCGATTCCAGCTTTGTAATTCTCAGAATATGAAGACACGAAGGCAAAAAGCACCGTCATACCAGCCATAGTTATTAACATCATCAAGACAGTTGCGATGACAGGCGAAACAGCTTTCCTATTTTTAAGTAGTTTTCTCATTTCTTCACATCCAGTTTGGCGGAATGGTAAAAAGGAAAATAACGTATCCCAGTGTCACTAGCAAGATTGCGTGCTTAATTCCGCCGGCTACTCGACGCTCCCCAATTTTGCCCGCCATTAAGCCTCCGGTTAAGCCAGAAACCATCATGTTCTTGTAGAAAAAGTCTTTAAAACCGCTGGTGCCGCCAACGGCAATATTGCTCTGGATTTGCTGAGCACCCTCCATAGGCGCAAAAAACGACCGCACCAACAGAATCGCAGTAACCATGAAGACCACAAACGCAGCGTAAATCACGATAATGTAGGGTTTCATTTGAGCGCTTGTGTCCCTGTCGATTTCTCTCATTTCTTCCATGAAACCTGACGTAGCCGTGAAAACCTTTTTGATGGTGCCTCCGGAGCGGCTAGCCTCTAAAACCAGAACACAGAAACGATTGACAATAGGTGAGTTTATGCGATTCTTAAAATTGGTAAGCGCGTCTTCAAATGATGTACCCCAACCCATTTGAACAACCATCTGTTTCACCTCTTTGGCAAGGGGCCCACTAACCATTTTGTTATCAACTACCTTTTCTAACGCCCTAACCAAAGTCATCCCAGTCTCCTGAGATTCAGCGACCCCCCTCACTAGCAGGGGCATCTGATCTTCGATGGAGGATATCCATCTTTGATGTTCGAAATCAAGAATTGCCGAAGGAACCAACACAACTAGTATGCCAATGAAGAAAATCTCGTTAAGGTATGTTGACAGAGCAGTTGGTGATATAGCCGCTATTAGCACCACTGTTAGAGTGACGACGAGAAACGAAACGCCGATGGTTATTTGCTTATTTTTTGTTGAGATTTTGCGCATGCGTTTTACCTCGGAGGCGTTAGTGAATCAACCATGAGTAGCATTATGCCTACACCTGCTGGCGTAACTAGGAAAGTCATAAGATTCAAAACCGTCTGCGGATCTAACCCACCCATTATCGATGCCGCTCCACCCAAGAAAGACATTACTGAAAGCATAACTACAAGAACCAAGGGCAAAGCAATCATCATACTAACATAAACTTCCGCCATGCCAGCTAGACTGTCCAGAAAACTTTTCATGGAGGTGACTCGGAGCTTCTTGAACTTCTCAGACTCATCTCTAAGAAAAGAAGACAAATCCCCACCCATATGGGAAGTAGTCACAATCCCGTCAAGCAGGGTCCCAAACTTTCTTGAAGCAGATCTCAAAGAAGCCTTCTTTAAAGCATCGTTTAAATCTAAACCCATCAACTCGGTGTCAGCAATTGCCCGCCGCATTTCTTCGCCCACCCCAAATTCGTCTCCCACCTTAGCTAGAGATCTAAAAATGCGTTCAGGAGGCATGCCGGAACTTGCCAAAACAGCCATAAAGTTAGCTGTAAGAGGCAAATTCGCATCTATCTTTCGCACCTTCGAAGAAATCGTAAGAACCGGGTAAACATAACACATGCCAAACGCTGCTATACCAGCGATCATTCCAGCTATTATGGAGAACATAAAGGCAGCTATAAACTGAAAACTAGTCGAAAGCATCAGAAAAGAAACCCCAAAGCCTAGCACTGCAGCCAAGAGCGTGGCGAAAGCCATCAAGCCCAAGTAAGCGTTAAAGGTAATTTTAACCGCGGCTTTAGCTAGATTGTCCTGCAGACTCCTAAATTCTGTAAGGAAGTACTCAGGAACAAGATTTGAAATTTTTAAAAGGAGCGTAAGCAATCGCTTATTCGTCTTTCAAAGCCTCCACGAGTACGCGTGCAGGGTTCTCAGTGTATGTGCGAATTATGTTGGAGACATCCTTGTAGTTTCGAATGTTTTTTTTAGCCATCCAAGTTATGACTCTGGCCCTGTTTTTTAGTTCTTCCTCAGCTTGCTCGGTACTTATCCCTGTTTTTTCAGCAATTTTCTCAAGGATGTAACTTCTGCCAGTGTAATCGAAAGTTTCATCCTTAGCGTTCCATTTGTAGACTTCGTTTGTTAATATTTCTCCTGAACGAGGATCCAAACCTACGATTTCTGATGCCGCAACGGTCTTTCTCTCAGGTTTTCCTTTTATTTCAACACGTTTCTGAACCAGAATAATGTCGATGCCAGCGATGAGAGTTCTGGGGATATTCATTGGAGCTGACTCTAAACGGTAAACTGCAGACTCAACTGACTCGGCGTGGACGGTTGACATCCCAAGGTGGCCAGTGCTTACCGCTTGGAATAGCGTGTAGGCTTCAGCTCCTCTGATTTCGCCCACAATAATGTAGTCAGGCCTTTGCCTCAAAGAGGCCTTGAGCAAGTCAAACAATGTGACATCAGCTGAATCTGTGGCATTGCCAAAATGCGTTCTGGTGACGGCTGGAATCCAGTTTTCATGTGGAAGATTAATCTCTGGCGTATCCTCAATTGACACCACCTTTAAATCAGGTTTAATGAACATGCTAAGGCAGTTAAGCAGAGTAGTTTTTCCAGCAGCAATACCGCCAGCGACTAGAATGGAAACACGGTTTTCTACTGCGTACCAGAAGAAAGCCGCCATCTCCGCCGACAAAGTGCCAAAAGTGATTAAATCAGTAACTGTGAATGGGTCAAGCTTGAATTTCCTAATAGTGAATGTGCTGCCTTTGCGGGTGACTTCTTTGCCGAAGGTAAGATTTAATCTGCTGCCATCCGGCAAACTAGCATCAAGCAACGGTTGAGCTATTGAAACGTGGCTTCCGCACATGTAGGCAAGTCTTAAGGCGTATGAGTCAAGTTCCTGTTCTGTTTCAAAACGTATGTTTGTTGGTATAGACTCAGACTTGCGGTGCCAAACGAAAAGTGGCACATTTACTCCGTCGCATGAAACATCCTCAATGAGAGGGTCATGCATTAGGGAATCGATTTTTCCATAGCCCAAATTGTCTCTTACAATGTAATAGAGTAACTTTTCTTGGGTTTGCTGGTCAATTTTGAAGCCATACGTGTCGAAGATTTCTTTGCTTTTTTCGAAGAGATATTTTCCAGCGGACTCTTTTGACTGGAGATCCGACGGCTTCATGGTAATTATCTGGTTGAGTATGTCCTTTAACCGTTTAAGGTTGGCTTCATCTTCACTGGTAAGTTTAGGTTCCTCAACCACGTATTTGATGTTTCCTCTGTCCAAATCCTTAACTATGTTTGCGTAAGCAAAAGGTTCAACGAGAGGATAAGTCTCAAGGATTTTAACGTTAGTTAATTCGGGAAGGGGGACTTCTATTCTGGGAACAATCGTCTCCACTTTGGCTTTTTTTGACTTACCGAAGGCGCTCATGGAAAACTGCTTTTTCTTTGACAACGTTTCCTGCAAGTCAACTGCGGGCTTCAGCGCGTTAGCTGGTTTCTTTCGAGAAAACATTTTTTTAATCTGTTCTGTGCGAGACGTCAACTTGACCCATTCCCCAGTGTATTATGTATTCTTAATTAGCAAACATAAATATTATGTATTATTAATTAATAAACGTAAGAAAAAAGGCAAAAAAGGTTTTGGCGATCCCATGTTTATGGGAATGTCTTGTGCATTGTACTGAATGTGCCGTCTTCGGTTGTCACTTTGATGTCTACAGTGAACGATACTACACCGTCAGTCTGAGCAAAGGTAGCAACGATTGTTTTTGTTGCACCGGCATCTATAGTCGGAGATGTGGCTGCGTTTGAAGCTGCCAATCCACCGTTAATGAATACTGATTGCGGTGTAAAAGTCACAGGTGAGTTACCGACGTTCTGAACGTAGATAGTCAATTGATCATTTATGGTTGAATTCGAAACGCTTTGAATTTGTATTGCCTTGCCCGTTTTTTCGGTTGTAAAGCCCATGTAGCCCATGACCCAAGCGTATGTTACCAGGGATGCGACGACTGCAATGGCTATCATCAGCAAAGTTGCAATTACTGGCGAGATCGCTTTTTGATTTCTACGGAAATTCTTTTTTATTTTTCTAAAGTTCATGTCTTATATCGACCTATTTAATTTATGTCAGTTAATCGGGAAAAGTTACTTAAAAGCATTATTGCGTAATAATCTACTATCAACAACCGACACATATCGAAAAAGAAAAAGCGCCATTTCACCGTTTTAAAAACTGCTGGTCAACAAGAGCAATCATACAAAAAATTGGTAGTGTCCTAACAGAGAATACTTTTTATTTTTTGCCTGTTTTTCACGTATTGGGATGGCACGAACTGCCTATTTTGAATTAAGTATCTCAAATTAGCACACTACCAAAAAACGAATAGAAAATCAATATTTGCAGGGTACAAAAGTTATAACTAAGCCAAAGGTTACTACTCTTCACAAAGGGTCTCTGTTCATGAAAGTTTTGAAGACTGGAATTGCGGGTCTTGACGAATTCCTAATGGGAGGTCTGCCCCCAAAAATAATACTGCTCACAGGTTCGCCAGGGTCAGGAAACGAAGTCTTCGCCAAGCAAGTCTTGTTCAACAGAGCAAAACAATGCGCGGTCACTTACTTCACAGTCAACTCTTCAGCCGAAAGCATCAGAGAAGACATGGCAGCCTACGGATGGGATACACTACCGTTTGAAGAAGCGGGAACATGGAAATTCGAAAGCCTCCAAAACACAACAGCAAACGCATTACCAGATGCAGTTTTAGGTGAAATGAAACAGTTAAGAACGATCATAATAGACTCCATCTCAGAGCTGCTACTTACCCACAAAACCAAAGAAATAGCAAACCTCATAATCGCCATGACCCACCAGAACAGAAAAAGCCAAGAATTCCAGCTTCTTCTACTCACCGAAGGCATGCAAGACCAGCAAGCGGAAACGACAATTAACCACTTCGCTGAAGGCTCAATAAACTTCGCCTTAACATGGTCAGCAGACTCAACTATGAGGCACATAATCATAAGGAAAATGTCGGGAACAATAATCCCAACTAGAAGACTAAATTACAATTTAGGCAGAAAAGGCATCATTATTGAAACGGCCACCA
>Ga0315291_10007816_pt1 | contig 13172 bp, 18 predicted proteins | sample YL17G12_20_MG_FD_203070 | JGI IMG/M metagenome (GOLD analysis project Ga0315291, IMG submission 203070) | Sediment microbial communities from Yellowstone Lake, YNP, Wyoming, USA - YL17G12_20 | ecosystem: Environmental > Aquatic > Freshwater > Lake > Sediment | place: USA: Wyoming | collected... | reverse complement strand
ATTCCATATCTTATTTGTGATTTTGGTAAGTTTGATTTAACTTGTGGCTCAGAAATTTGCTCAACTTGTGGCTCTACATATTCTCTATCTGCTCTATTCCAGTTTTCTTCTCCAACTTCTTCTTTTTGCAAACCAGTTATTTCCTCTGGAGAGAGTCTTTCCTCTTGAGCAGGCGCTGAAGCAAATATAGGCTCGTCAAATCCTCTACCATAACCTACTGCAATTGCTAAAGGTATTCCTGTAAATGCTGCAATTGCACATAGTGTTCTTAATCCTTTTCCCATTTTTCATTAATTATAAACTTTATTTAATGCTGTTTAATGTAACTACTAAATAGTATAAACACTATTTATAAACCTTTCGATTGACAAGAATTAGATTTTATTTTATTATGCTCCACATAATTTCAAATTGGTTTCTATATAATCTAGCTACCTCTTTACTCTTTATTTTAATTGCTAAAATGGGATCAATAAGAATAAACATGACTACATTATCTCCATAAACAAATAAAGTAATTTGGCTATATTCCTGGGGTATTTTTTTATAAGTAACCATTGGGTGTTTAATTATTTGTGCTCCTTTAACATAAAATTGTCGCGATTTAATTCTGTGTTTTTTTCTTTCATATAAGTATTTTTCAATTATATAATCAGGGATATATTTATAAAATTCCTTCCCTAATGTATTAAAGGCTATCATTTCTTTACCAACTTTTATCATATCATTAAGAATAGTTTTTATTCCTTCGGCACCCTCATAAACTTCTATCACAGGTTTTTCTTTTAGAGGTTCAAACATTTTAATTAACTCTGGAATATTTTTCTCTATCAAATATTCTTTTTCTTTAAATATATCCAAGATTTTCTTAGGATTTATTGGTCTAAAATATTTTTTACCATTTTTTAAGATATAAGAAGCAAATCCTTTCTCTAAAAGTTTATTTAATGCATCATAGACATGTGGCCTAGAAATTTTTGTCTTCAAGGCTATTCGAGAGGCAAGGGTTTCATGTAATTGCAACAAAATCCAATAAACCTCTGCCTCATTTTTTGTCAACCCAATATCTTCTAAAAGTTTTAATTCCATACTTTTTTGTAGTATTTCAATATATATAAATTTTTCTATAAAATTGTACTTAAAAGTACAACATAATTTTATTTACTCTGTTCTGTAATTAATATTACTTGGAGGTACAAAAATGATTGAACAAAAGGTAGGAGAAGGCGATAATGCACTTCAATTAAAAGCTACTTTAGTTAGAATGAATCTTCCAATAGGTCTTATTGATGCTGCTATAGCAAGCGCAGAGAGAAGTTATGTTGAATTAAAGAAAGATCTAAGTGGTAGATATTATTCTGGATGTTGTATTTAAACTTCTCTATGCCTAAAATGGGAAATATACAAGTTTCATTTAATCTCACTGGAAGATGCAATCTTAGTTGTACTTATTGTGCTGCTAGAAAAGAAGTTGAAGATTTAGATTATGAAGACCTATCTCCAGAAGCTATTATAAAAGGATATTCTAAAGTGAGAGAAAAACATCCAGAAGCTACTTTAGATTTAACTTGCATGGGTAGAGGTGAACCTCTACTCAATTGGCTAGGGGTTCTAGCTATTGGAGGTATTAGAGAGAAGGACACAAATACACGATTACTAGCAATTACAAATGGTACATTCCAAGTTAGAAATAAAGTACTAGAATTAGCAAAAAAAGAATGGATATTGGCAGTTTCTTATGACGGGGTTATGAATGAGCTAGAAAGAAAAGGTGCAGGCCATAAGGTTGTTGAAGAGACTATTAGAGAATTGATGAAGATTTCTCCAACAAAGACTATAATAAAAATGACTATTACACCACAATCCTTACCATTCTTAAAAGAATCTTTAATAAAATTGCATGATTTAGGTACAAAGTATGTAATGTTAGGCCCTATTTCTCCATTAGGTAAATATGAAGGTAATCATGGGCTTATAGAAGATTCTTCTAAAATGAGTTCTTTATTAGAAAATATAGTGTTTGCTGAAGAGATTGGATTAAAACCATTATTGTCAATACAAAGAGCTTGTGGACTGGCAACAAGCGGATATTATGTAATGCCCGATGGAAATTTAAGTATTTGTTATTTAAAACAAATAGAGCCAACACAAGAAAATAGAATAAAGGCACAAGAGCAAGGATGTTTATTATACAATCTATTTAAATAATTTTTATTTCTGCAGAGCCATTCTTCTCTCGTGTTTTGGCATTTTTTTCATTTTTACTTCATGTTTCACTTCTCTTGCCTGAATTTCAGCCCGTTCCAGTCCAGCTTCAGCAACAGCTTCTTTCTTTTCTTCTTTCTCTTTCTCTTTTTCTTCAACAATTGCTTCTCCTGCTCCTTCTGCTTCCTCTTTTGCTTTTTCTTCAAGCTTTTTTTCCTCTTCTTTAACTTTCTTTTTTTCTTCTTTTATCTTTTCAGCTGCTTTTTCTCTACCCTTTTCTTTTTCAATTAAATATTTTATTTTTTCAGGAATTTCAAAAAGTTCAACTAAAACATTACCGTCATCAAATTTCTTAGCCTTGACTTTAATTTTTGCAGGCGGATGTTGAATTCCTCTAAACCACAACTCATGATTAAGCCATTTGTCTATTTTGACTTTTTTTAAATCTCTTTCAACAACTTTCATGTGTTTTGCAATAAATTGTTTTACAGCCTTGACTGCATAATTCGCTCTTTTATATGCTGGCTTTTTCAGCCATTTTTTTCTAAGCGGAATAATATATTCTCTTTCAAGCGTGATTTTAATTTCTTTTTCTTTTGCCATCTTAATAAATTTTTATCATTAATGAATATTCTACCATGCTTTAATGCTGTTTAATTGTTGCTTAGCTTATTAATTGTGTTTTTTATTTATTAATTACTGATTTATTTTTTATTATTTAATCATTCTTCCTATCCTAAATGTTTCTTTTTAATTCGTCTTGGCTTGATTTTTAATTTATTCTGCCTCCAGTTTCTTCTAATTCGAGTCATCTGTGAAGGATGAACTCTTTTTCCCTGTCCGTATTTTTTAATAACCGCCCAAAATGGAGCCCAGTTTGTTCTCTTGCCGTGCTTGGCAAGTTTTATTTTCTTTTGCTTTTGTTTTTTTGGTTTTACCATATTTGTATTTTAACTATTGTTTTTATTATGCTATTTTATCATTAATATATAACTTGCCATGCTTTTATGCTATGGCAATTGTTACTTTGCTGCTCAATTATTATTTTTTGCTTTTTAATTACTGATTTATTTTTTATTATTAATTAATTTTTATTTAATTTCATCCAAAAAAGCTTTACCTTTTTCAGTCAGCTTTCTTCCTGCTTTTTTGCCTTTAATTTTTTCAGCAAATCCTGCTTTTTCAGCTTGCTGCAAAATAACTCTTATAATTTTCCCGCTTCCCCTGCGGAATCTAGCAGGCTTCATTCCTCTGTTTTTTCTTCCGCCATATCTTGTTTTTAATCTATTTACTCCAACACTGCCTCGAATATATATCTGTCTCAAAATGCTTGCTGCTCTTGTGTACCACCAATCATTTTCAAAAGGCGGTCTTGCTCTTGCACTGCTCGTTTTAACAAAAACTGCCCATTCAGGTATTTCAAATGCTGAAATTTTTTTCAAAGCTTCTGCTAATTTTTTATTAAATTCACTATCAGGAATTTCATAAATTGACATTTTTATTAAATTTTGTCTATCATTTAATATTTAATTTTTTTATTAATTATTAACTATTAATGTTTTATACGCTGTTAAATTGTTTTCTTGCTCTTCATTGATGCGCACATATAATTTATTATTTATTAATAATTTAATTATTTTTTTCCTCATAAATAGCCATTCCTTGCGGAATTAGAATGGCTTAAAAAAGCCATCTAGCCTAAATCTAATCATAAAACTTGGTTTATAAATTTATTGTTATCTCTGGCTCTTTCTCCACTTTTTCAGAAAAATTGTAAATCCTATAATTCTATAAGTGTAATTTCTTCCAAGCTTGCTGACAATTTCTTCTGCACCTTGTTTAATTTTTTCTCTGTCCCTGCCAGCTGCTTTTAAGAAAATAATTCTCACATTTTGATGATTTTTAAACCTATCTTTTATTGTTTCAAAAACATTTTCAGTCAAGCCGTTCTTTCCTATATGTATTGTTGAAATTAATTGCATTTTTATTCTTTAATTAATAAATAAGTTATGCTTTTATACTTTATCTTTGATAAAGAATTTTGATAAAAAGGGTGTCAAGAGGTTTGCTAAAAAAATAGAAAGTTTGAAGAAATTAACCACAAACTTTTCCATAAAGACATACTGGTAAATTTAAATCCTCCTCCTGTGGAGGTCCAGCGCTACACTTAGTATTCCTATTCCCTCTAATATATCTACATAAAGGATTAGAATGTCCATCTCCATAGATTCTAACAATGACTAATTCAGAATCTTCTTTAGAAAGTGCAGGTTTATTACTATCCCATTCAACAATACCTCTACATTTAACTTGGTATGTTTTTACTAATTTCTTTTCTAATGGTATCTGTTGTGCCATTTTAACTTGTAATTCCTATAAAGTAAGTATTTATAAACTTTACGCTCACTTATATTTTGAGAATTTTTTATCCCTCAATTTCTTTTTTCTTTAGTTTAATTTCTTTGAATTTCCTCACGCCAAAAGTGCCTGTTTTCATGCCCTTTTCCTTGTGAATATTCTTGCCAAGAAAATAATGCACTTCAATATCTTTTTTTATTTTAGCTTTTTTCCACTCACGGGAATATTTTGCGCAGAATATTGCAGCCTCTTTTATGTCTTGCTTTGTAATTTTTTTAATTTCTTCTTTTATAACAACAAATGGACTTCCTGGCTTTGCTGTATGCAAAACATAATAATCTTTCTTATCTTTAATTATTTCGCTGATTAATTTTTCATTTGTTTCAGCATCCTTGCCTGCTAAACATAATTTTCCTGAGGAAGTTGTAAACTGCCTAAACTTATTTGCCATAATTAAATAAACAAGAAGGGGTTTTAATATTTAATTATCTCCAGAAATTTAGAGCTTCATGCAATTCTTCATGACTTCTTGCATATTCACTCAAACTTTTATTTTTCATTACAGCATCTAGAGCCTGTCTTGCAGCTCTTGCTCCTGCAAAACTGCCTTGCGGATGCCCATGAATTCCTCCGCCCATTTGAATTATAATATCTTTTCCTAAATTTTTTACAAGATAAGGAATATGCCTAGGATGTAAGCCCCCAGAACAAACAGCAAAAACAGGCTTAATATCATGCCAGTCTTGTTTTAATCTTAAACTTGTTTCTTTTACCCTGTTTTTTTCAATTTCCTGCTCTATTGATTTAATATCTTTTATATCTCCTTCTAATTTTCCAATTCCTGTTCCAATATGGATTTGGTCCACCCCTATAAGCCGGGCAAAATCAGCAATAACCATCATGCTTATTCCATGTTTTTTATTTCGCGTAAATGCAGCATGCATTGCTCTATGCGCATGTATTGCGAGATTTAAATTTTCATTTCTTAATGTTTGTAAACTCGCCCAGCCTGCTGTTAAAATATCAAGCATAACATATTTTCCTCCTTGCTGTTCAACAAATCTTGCTCGCCTGATCATTTCTTCTGTTTCAGCTGTAACATTTGCAAGATATGCTTTTTTCTCGCCTGTTTCTTTTTCAGCTTTTTCACATGCCCGCAGCGTCAGCTTAATTCTTTTTTTAAATTCATTAAATCTTTGCCCCGCCAAATTTTCATCTTCTTTAACTATGTCACATCCTCCTAACCAAGAACGATAAGCAGATTCAACATGCTCTTCTGTTTTCAAGCCAATCTTAGGCTTGATAATTGTTCCAAGAAGCGGACGATTTTTAATTTTTAAAATTTTTCTTATTCCATTAATTCCAAATCTTGGCCCGCGGAAACTTTTAATAATTTGGTCTGGAAAACTTACATCCTCAAGCCTTAAATTTTTTATAGCTTTCATTCCAAAAACATTTCCTGCAATGCTTGATAAAATATTTGGAGCATTTCCGCCTTCAAACAAAGCAGAGGGATATGCAATCTTGGCATAATTTCCATGAATAGAAAAAACTTTTGCCCTTAATTTTTTTACATAGTCAGCTTTTTCAACTTCTGTCCATGTTCCAACACTGCTTTCAAGAGCAACTGTATTGGCTGCTTTCATTATGTTCAAGCCAGTTGCAGGCTCAATTCTAAACAAGCATATTAAATCATTTTTGCTTGGCTTGTATTTCAAGTTAATAAATTCTAAAGGCTCTTTTTTATTTTTCATAAAAATACAAGAACAAAGCCATTAATAAATTTTATCACTTATAGTTGGGATTAGAATATTGAATAGGGACAATTTTTTCTTCTGTTTTTTGAGGCGCTTGGGTTTCTTGATAATCTTGATATTTAGAATGTTTTGCTATATACCATGTGCCGAGCATTGTAGCAACTGTAACAGCATAAATAGCTAATGGCACAATTAAATCTTCAAGTTTTGGGAGTTTCATTTTTATCTCATACATGCCGGCTTGCCGCCATGTTTTCTATGATAATTTATACATAAACAACAAATTCCATGCCTTTCACAATCTGTTTCAAGACAAGGACACTCTTTTTCATTTTCTTTTTTATTTAAGCATTTTTCTCGCATTTTATCTTATAATTTTTTATTCCAGCTTTTTTATTCTCGCTCCATGGCTTGTATCATCAACATAAAAGCCAGCTTTTTTAATTCTTTCCCTAAGCTCATCTGCCTTTTTCCATTCCCCAGATTTTCTGTATTTTCCTCTTTCTTTAACCAGCTTTATTATCTCTTGTGGAATTTTTATTTGTTCTTTTTCAAGTAAGCGAAGCCCTAAAACTTTATCCATTTCGCTTATTGTTTTATATTTGCCCTCTGCTCCCTCATCTCTTACAATCTTCCACAAAATCTGCAATGCTTCTGGAAGATTTAAATCATCATTAATTGTTTTTTCAAATTCTGATAAATATTTTTTATTTTTCTTGCCATCATCTTTCAATTCTTTTATTATGTTTTTCAGCCTTTCATAGCTGTTTTGAGCTGATTTTAAATTTTCAAATGTAAAATCTAATTGAGTTCTATAATGAGCTGTTAAATAAAAATATCTTAAAGCAAGAGGATTAAATCCTTTTTTTATTATATCTCTTAATGTATAAAAATTCCCCAAGCTTTTTGACATTTTTTGGCCATCAACAAAAAGCCATTCATTATGGATAAAATAATTTACAAATTTTTTTCCACTTGCAGCTTCGCTCTGGGCAATTTCATTTTGATGATGCGGAAAAATTAAATCTATTCCCCCGCTATGGATATCAAAATGCTCTCCTAAATATTTCATACTCATAGCAGAGCATTCAATATGCCACCCAGGCCTCCCTTTTCCAATTTCTGTATTCCAAAAAACATTTCCATCTTCGCTTGTATGAAATTTCCACAAAGCAAAATCTCTTGCCTCTTCTTTTTCATAAGAATCTTTTTTCATTCTTTCTGTCTGTTCTAAATTTTCTGTTTTTATCCTAGCAAGCTTTCCATAATTTTTGAATTTTTTAATTGAAAAATAAATTCCATCATTTGTCTTATATGCATAGCCTTTTTTCAGCAATTTTTTTATAATAGAAACCATTTCTTTAATATGTTGAGTAGCTTTAGGCAGAATATCTGGCTTGATTATATTTAAAGAATTTATATCTTCAAGAAAAGCTTTTTCATATTTTCCTGTCAGCTGATTCAGGCTTATTTTTTCCTCATGACTTTTTTTAATTGTTTTGTCATCAACATCTGTAATATTCATTACTTGTTTGACTTTAAAGCCATTCCAAATTAAAACTCTTTTTAAAATATCAGACGTTAAATAAGCTCTTAAATTGCCAATATGCGCATAATCATATACAGTAGGCCCGCATGAATATATTCCAACTTTCTTATCCTTTATTGGCTTGAATTCTTCAACTTTTCTTGTTAATGTATTATATATTTTTAATGCCATTTTAATAAATTTTTATCATTAATGAATAACCTCTCAACTTTTAATGCTGTTTAATTAATCACCTGTTTTTATTATTTATTAATCATCTTTTATTTAATTTATCTAATTATTATATATTCTACTAATAATTATCATCTTGAGAATTATTAAATTTATCGTTCATGCTTAAATATTAAAGAAATCTAATATTGAAGAGATTTGAGAACCACAATGTTTTTAAATGCCTTTATTTTACTTTATAAATCTAAAATGGAAGAGAATAAAGAAGAAATATTAAAGAACGTTGGAGAAATGGTGAAGCTAAGAACAAATAAAAACCCATGGATGATCTCTACAATTTTCCTTGGCGCAATAGTTCTTGTCTTGATGATAATTTACTTTCTTCAAGGCGGAATTACAGGAAATGTTATTAAAGGAGATGATGCAGGCAGTCAGCTTGTTGAATATCTTAATGCAAAAACAGGCGGAGGAGTAGAATATGTTTCAAGCGAAGATTTAGGAAATATTTACATGGTTACAGTTGCATACCAGGGTGATGAAATTCCTGTTTATATTACAAAAGACGGAAAGTATTTCTTGCAAGGAGCTGTTCCATTATCAGAAACAGCTACTGATACAACAGCTACTCAAACACAAACACAGCCTCAAAATATTCCAAAATCAGACAAGCCAAAAGTTGAATTATTTATCATGACATATTGTCCATATGGAACTCAGGCTGAAAAAGGAATTATTCCTGCAATTGAAGCTTTAGGAAATAAAATTGACGCAGAAATAAGATTTGTACATTATTTCATGCATGGCGATGATGAAGAGCAGGAAACATACAGGCAGTTATGCATAAGAGAAAAATACTCAGACAAATATTTAGATTATCTAAAATGCTTTTTAGAAGACGGAAATGCAACAAGATGCTTAAATTTAATGAAACTAAATGTTGACTCATGCATGACAAGTGAGGGTAAGACATATTATGCAACAGATTCTGAATTAAGCCAAGGATATGGAGTTCAAGGTTCTCCAACTTTAATAATTAATGGACAAGAGGTAAGTTCAGCAAGAGATTCTGCATCATATTTAAAAACAATATGCTCTGCTTTTAATACAGCACCAAGTGAATGCAGCAAAACACTTTCAAGTACAAGTCCTTCATCTGGATTTGGCTATTCTGCCACAGCTGGAAGCAGTGCAACAGCAGCACAATGCGGATAAAATTAATGTGAATAAAAAATAGAATTAAATAATAACTAAATCTAAATAAGTGTAATAAAATAAAAAATATAATAAACAGATAAAAAATTAAACTATTACTAATAAAATAATGATATCAACAGTAAAAAAATTAAAACACATTTTCTAATTAAACGAGCTTTCTTTAAAAAAGAAACCTCGGAAAGAAAATAAAACTAGGAGGAAAATTTTGAAAAATGAAAATATCTGAATTGAAAACAGGACAAGGAAGAATTGACGTAGATGCAGAAGTGAAAAGCATAGAGCCAGAAAGAACCTTTGAAAAATTCGGCAGAACAATTAGAGTTACTAACGCATTAATAAGCGATGAATCTGGAAACATCAAGCTGACATTATGGAATCAAGATATTGATAACATTGCAGTTGGAGATAAAGTTAAGGTAACAAATGGATTTGTCAATGAATTTCAAGGCGAAAAACAGCTGACATCAGGAAAATTCGGCAAGCTTGAAATTATTAAGGGTGAAGGAAATGAAAAAAAAGCAGAAGAAGTTGAAGAAGTTGAAGAAATAGAAGAATAATTTACACAAAATTAAAAATTATCTTTTAGTATACATATATTTTTAAACCATATTTTAATTTTTATTAGGTTAAATATAATTAATAAATGGAAGTTCAATTATTAGTTAATAAATAATATCAGTAAATTAATTAAAAGAAAAAGTAGCATCGATTAAGCATAAGTGACGATTAAACAGCAAAAGAAGTAATTGATGTAAAGCATATAAAAGTTATAAGTCATTAATAATAAATAATCTTAAAAATATGAAAAAATTATGGTGAAAAAATTTATTACATCAGAATCAGTAACCGAGGGTCACGCGGACAAAATTTGTGATCAAATAAGTGATGCAATTTTAGACGAGATGCTGAAACAAGACCCTTATTCTAGAGTTGCTATTGAATGCTTGACAACAACAGGAACAATTCATGTTGCAGGAGAAGTTACAACACGCGCATTAGTTGATGTTCATAAAATTGCCCGAGATACTTTAAGAGAAATAGGTTATACAGACCCTAAATTTGGAATAGATGCAGATGATACAGGCGTTTGGGTTTCTTTGCATGGACAATCTCCTGATATAAGCCAGGGAGTTACAGCAACTGAAAATAAAGAGCAAGGTGCAGGAGATCAAGGAATGATGTTTGGTTATGCTTGCAATGAAACTCCTGAATTAATGCCCCTTCCTATAATTCTTGCCCATAAATTAACAAAAAGGCTTGCAGAATTAAGAAAATCAGGAGAAATTAAAAACATAGGCCCTGATGGAAAAAGCCAAGTTACAGTTGAATATAATGATGACAAGCCTGTAAGAATTGAAGCTGTTGTAATAGCACAGCAGCATACAGAAAATATTTCTGAAACAGAACTTCGAAAAGAAATTTTAGAAAAAGTAATCAAGCCTGTTTGTGGCTCTTTAATTGATGAAAAAACAAAAATTTACATTAATGCGACAGGAAAATTTGTTATTGGCGGGCCAGAAGGGGATACAGGAGTTACAGGAAGAAAAATTATTGCAGATTCTTATGGAGGAGTAGGAAGACATGGTGGCGGAGCTTTTTCAGGAAAAGATCCAAGCAAAGTTGACAGAAGTGCAACATATGCTGCTCGTTATATAGCTAAAAATATTGTTGCCTCTGGAATTGCAGACAAATGCGAAGTCCAATTAAGTTATGCTATAGGAATAGCAGAGCCAACAGGAATAAATGTTGAATGCTTTGGAACAAATAAAATACCTGAAGAAAAAATTATTGAACTAATTAGAAAGCATTTTCCAATTAAGCCTAATGCAATTTTGATAGAATTAAATCTAAGAAAGCCAATTTACAGAAAAACAGCAACTTACGGGCATTTTGGAAGAAATGAGCCAGAATTCACCTGGGAAAAAACAGACAAAGCTGACTTGCTTAGAAAAGAAGTTGGATTATAAAATAAATTATCCAAAAGATTTATATACTCCTTTTTAAATAACAAATTTAATTATAAAAATTATAAAAATGAAACAAATTTATGAAAAAATAAAAACAACTGGAAGAAATTATTTAGCCCCAGCAATAATTGGATTAGCTCTTTCAACAGGCATTGCGAGAGCAGAAGCAAAAGAAAATAGTAATTTACCTATATCTCAAGAGCAAAGGGAAGTTATTGGGGAAAGGAATTTTAGTCAGGATTATATAAATGCTTTAAAAAATGCAGAAGGTTTATTTAATAGATATACTTCAGATGGAAAACTTACTCCCTCAGAAAAAAAAGAAATTTTATACCAACTTAATAAGGCAGAGAATAGTTTAACTAATATCTCCTTAGAAGATCAGGTAGCCAAAGATAATTTAATTTTAAGAATTTTTGGGGGAATTATTGTGAGTATAGGGGTTCTTGGAGTATTTGCTCTTCCATTCTACTTTGTTCTTGATCTTGAAAAACATTATCCAGATCTAAACAAAAGAATTACTACATGTGGTAGACCAGGCTAATTCAGGAAATAAAGTTCATTAATGAATTTATTTTTTCTTTAATAATTATTATAATCTTCCAGTTAATTCAATTTCTTTTTCATTTAATTTCAACTCATCCTGAACAGCAGGATTTTTTAGAATATTTTTAATATAAACAAATTCTTTTCCAGCTTTTCTTTTTGATAAATGACAAAGCCTGGAATATTTTTCAATTATAGCTTTCTTGCTTTCATTTTTCTGATTATTAAGCCATATTTTTAAAACTCTGTCAGGAATTTTATATCTTGTAAATCCATGCCTGGGATTTTTTTTCGAAGCTGAAATTCCAGCTGATAGAAATAAATTTTGATAAATAAGAAATCTCCAATGCCTTTCTCTTTCTGTTCTTTTTTTGAAAATATCTGCCTTGCTCAGCATTTCATAGGCTTTTGCAAGCTCTTCTCCAGAATATTCAGCAGGAATATTTTCCTCAAGCCACAAATAAACTTCATCAAGAGGCATATTGACAGAATCATAAATATCAATCAGTTTTGCGTCAGGAGTTTTTTTAAAAACAATTTTTAATGCATTAAAAATGCTCTGCTCTCTGTCTCTCTCGTCTATATTCAGATAATTCGCCCCACCATAAGCAAGAGTCTGTAAATCATTTATTGCTGCTCTGACATCCCCTTTTGATTTAATTGCAATGCTTGTAAAAGCATGATAATCAAAAGGCATTTTTTCTTTCCATGCAATTTCTTTTAAAATATTCAGGATTAATTTATAATCTGGCTCTTTCAGTTTCAAAACCTTGCTTTTTCTTCTCAAGCTGCTGAATTTCGGCTGGTAAATATCATTAGAAGTCATTATAATTGGAAATTCTGTTGTTTCAATCAACATTAACAATTCAGGCAAACCTCCTGTATCTTTATAAGACAAGCCGTCAACTTCATCAACTAAAATTATTTTTCCTTTTTTAAAAAAACTTTTCTGCTTGCTTGCAGGCTTTAGAACTTTCTGCAGTTCTTCTTTGTTTCTTAAATCAGAGGCATTTAATTCAATTATTTCTAAATTAAGCTCTTTTGCAGCAGCATATGCAATGCATGTCTTGCCTATTCCTGGAGGCCCCTGCAAAATTAAAGTTTTTTTTATTTTTTTATTCTCAACCTGAAAATTTTTTAGAAAATTTTCTGTTTCTCCAATTATTTTTTCCTGCCCTTTAATCTCCCAAAAACAAGTTGCCCTGTATTTCTCAGCCCAATTTTGATTATTTTTTACCATCTTTTTTTTCAGCTGCCTCCTGCTCTTTTTCTCTTTCTAGTTTTCTTTCCATTAATTTTCGTTCAACATACATATTTCTATCATGCTCAAATCCTGCAGGATCTCGGTTATACAAGTCTGAGTTTTTATTAGTTTCTATGAATTCTTTATAAAATTTTATTTTT
>Ga0315291_10007814_pt1 | contig 13173 bp, 25 predicted proteins | sample YL17G12_20_MG_FD_203070 | JGI IMG/M metagenome (GOLD analysis project Ga0315291, IMG submission 203070) | Sediment microbial communities from Yellowstone Lake, YNP, Wyoming, USA - YL17G12_20 | ecosystem: Environmental > Aquatic > Freshwater > Lake > Sediment | place: USA: Wyoming | collected... | reverse complement strand
TAGGTTCAGCGTATCCCCCCTGGAATCGCCTGAATACGCTATTTTACTGGTCTTGGCACTGGCTGAACCTGATATTCAGTTTGCCAGCCAGAACCTTGTAAAGTCACGATGAAGTCGTAGTCCCTATACTTCTTATCTACGAGGAAGGGCTCAAAAACCGCCGCTAGTTTCTGGCTCATGGTGCTCCAGTATGTGGTGGTGGCCTGGCCATTGAGCTCGTCAACGGCAAAGCGGAGGCGGCGTTTTGGTAGGGGGCGTCCAGCCAACGGATCGGTCGCGGTGATCGTTTCCACCCAGTGATCCACAAAGTGCATCCTAGCCGGAACTCCTGGTTTGATCTCCACGTAACTTTGTAAAACCATATCTCACCTCACTGTCGGGTGGCCAGCCACCCGACTACCATAATTATAAGGGCTGCTATGTCGCCGCCCACCAGCCTACAAATGATGTGCTCTCTCAGGCTGAGCTTATCCACTTACTCTACTCCCAATGTCTTACGCAGCCTCATTTTCTCATCCCTGGCCACCTTAGAAGCACGCGTGAAGTAATCCTGGCGCTCCCTCACATAGTCCTCGACCCAGGGGGGCAGAAACACCACTACCTCAAAGCCGTAATGCTCTGCCGCCGTCCGCACACTCGGTATGATCCACGGCACCACCAGGCGGGCAAAGAATGGCTGGGAGCTGTAGTTGGGCAGATCCCATGTGCCAGGGGCCAGGCCGAGGTAGTACAGCAGGTCGCCGACCGCCATTTTGGGCTCCCTGATCTTGCACTCTATGAGGTAGTATCTGTTTGGCAGCCAGTGTACCAGGTCAATGCGGGGGCGGGACGGCTGGAACAGCTTGCGGCCCGCCTCCAGGCCATACTTGGCGGTGATCTCGGCGGGGACGGCCCCGAGGGGCACGTTGGTGATGTACGATCCCGGTGGCAGCTGTGTGGCAGCGTACTCTGAGACATACCGGCGCTCTCGCTCAAGACGCTCTGTCATGTCTAACTCCAGGTAGCAGATTGTTGCCCCCTTGACAATCATAGTCCCTAAGTATAACCTTGTCAATAGGGATGGCTATAGAAGACAGTTCTGGTGCCATCCTTGCTGTTTTCTGTAGCCGCCCACTAAATAAAGGGAGGTTACAGATATGGGACTAAAGGTAAAACCAATCGCAGAGTCGGCAAAGAAGCTGGTGGAACGGGCACAGGCGGCCAGTGGTGAGTATGCCAGCGCCGCCGCCGCCTCGGGTGACCAGTGGAACACCCAGACCCAGGCGGCCAAGGACAACTATGGCATGGCCATAACCGCCGCTGGCATCAAGGAGCGGTTTGCCAGGGGAGCGGCCAAGGCCGGCGCCGCCGGCTATGTCGATGGCATCGTCAAGAAGGGCAAGGACCGCTTTAGTCAGGGCGTGAGTATTGGCCAGGGCAAATACGCCTCGAATACCGAGCCATATTTCAGCACCATTGCCGGCCTGACACTCTCGCCACGCCAGCCCAAGGGCAGCCCGGCCAACTATACCAGGGTGGCGGATGTGGGCAAGGCTCTCAATGCCAAACGCTTAGCTCTGCTTGGCGCGAGCTAGGCGGAGAGAAGGAGGTAAGAATATGTATTGGCAGAGAGAGTTTTTACGCACCGCTGAGCCCTGGAGTGTGGGCGGCACCCTCAAGCTGGATCTGCCTATGGGCGGCCAGCTCGGGTCTATCATGGTCCACGCCCGGAGGGCGGGTGTTACCGACGCCTTCAACGCCATCGAGAAGTGGCGGCTGATCGACTACATCTCCAAAGTGGAGATCATAGGCAACGGCTCCACCATCATCAAGAGTGTGACAGGTGAGGCTCTCAAGGCGCTCACGTTTTTTGACGGGGGCGGCCCGGCTCCTGACCAGGAGTTTAACTATGGATCGAGCACCAAGCGGGCGCACTTTATGATTAACTTCGGGCGCAAGCTGTTTGACCCGAAGTTCGACCTGGACCTCAGCAAGTTCAGCAACGTCCAAATCCAGCTCACTAACGATGGCGCTGCTGCGCAGTTCGCCGGTTCCTGGGCGGTGGACCTGCTGTGCTACTACAAGCGTGGCGCTGATGTCCAGCCCAGCCAGGGCTATATGAGGACAGAGGAGTGGCGCAAGTGGACCACGGTGCAAGACGAGCGCAAATACCTAGATCTCCCGACTGAGCTGCCCATCCGCCGCATCGTCCTGCAGGTGCTCCCTGAAGTGAGCGGCACCATGAACGCCTCGGCTACATCCTACAGCGTTTTGGACGACATCGAGTTGTATCTGCGCACTAGAGTGCTCAAGGTCATGGATTATTCGCTCAGGGATTTGTGGTACGAGAACTATTTCGACTACGGCAAACAGGCGCTGGCTGCCCTGGAGCCGTACCATACCAGCCTCTACGGCATCAAGACCGGCCTGGGCCAGACGCTGGCAAAAGCCGGTATCGCTCTGCCACAGGGGATGGCATCGGCCACGCCAACGATTGCCCTGGAGGCAGGCAACGACGGCTCGACGCAGAAGATATTCAGGTCCAGCACGGACAACGCCTCCATGATTCTCCTGGGGTTGGCCCTTGAGAACTGCGCTGTTATCCGCTTTGATCAGGATCCGGATAACCCGGGGAGCTGGCTAGACCCCAACGCCGAGAAGACCGTGAATTTGGACTTGCACACGGCCAACAGCGCCAGCGCCGACAACGGCACCATCAGGGTGATCCTGGACAGACTGGTAAAATACTAAAAGGAGGGGGAGCATGGCAAAAAAAAATGCCCTGCGACTCCACAATACCAAGACGTTTGCCAGCGCCGGGCTGGTGACGCTGGAGACCGACCCCACGCCCGACAACATGACCTACTGCCTCCAGCGCATGGCTTGGGAGATCGACAAGGCCACATCGGGCGGCAATACCCGCTGTCGCCTGTACATCAAAGGACACGGCTACAAACACAACCTCGCTGAACAAGATGCTCCAGTGGCTGATACTCTCTACTGGGATGCGGACCCCGTGTGGCTGGTGCCCGGTGAAAGCCTGGCGCTGGACATAGACCAGGCCCAGGCCGCTACAGTGGCCTCCCTCAATTGCACCGGCTACTGGACTGACTTTGTGGAGGGGGTGGTCTGATGCCCAAGATGGGGTTATTTACTCCGGCACCACATAAAACTACCCACCAAAACGCTGGGGATGACGAGCTTGATGTAACTGGTCTGACAGGTGGCTACTCCGATGCTCAAGCTCAGGCGGTAGCTGATGCTCAGATTGTTACCCATGCTGCCGTAACTATTACTCATGGTGCTACAGATGCCATCGCTGATCAAGCTGATATCGCCACTCACGCTGCCCTCTTCGGTCTACATACCAAGATAGTCGTCAAGACTGCTGATGAGATAGTCAATAACTCTGCTACCCAACAAAATGATAATGAGCTTTTGTTTAGTGTAGCAGCAAATGAAGTTTGGTGGTTTGTGCTGGTTCTCAGGTTTATTACAGCCGCAAGTTCTTCCTACGCTTCTAAAACAAGCTTTACAATTCCAACAGGGGGAGGGATAACACGAGAGTCTCCGTCTGGTGGTTCTTCCGAGGCCGATGCGACGGTAGCCCAAAATCTTGATAATACTTCCAATCAAATTATCCGTTATCATCGCACCTATCTCTACATCGGTGGCTCTAGTGCTGGCACTGTTCAACTTCAATGGGCGCAGGTAACCGCTGAAGCCTATGACCATACAGTAAAGGCTGATTCTTTCATTATTGCCCACAAGCTAGCATAAGAGAGGACTTACATGGCAGAGACACTGGAGCATTACGATAATCTGGCCGAGAGACAAGAGAAGATAGCCTACTGGGAAGGTCAAGGCTACCGGATGCTCCATGATGACTTTGACGCAGATTATGTTATTGGCGTTGGTCAGCCTCACGGCACTCTTACCTTTACCGATGAGCCAACACCTGTCGCACAAACTGAACCAACACGGTCTACCCATATCGCCACCTTGGAATCAGTAGACCCAACTAAGGCTAGACCAGCCAGAATAAAGAGGGTTTGGGAAGGCCGAGCCTACCACTATGACGCTTTAGTTACCCAGACGGTCAAAGATGAATATGTAGCTGGTAAGATTAAGGTTGGCGATTATTTGATCGTCCACTTTGACGATATGGGAGAGCTAGTGGTAACAGCTAAGATTTTTAAGTCGTGGTAGACTGATGCACCATGATTTTCGACTACACCCTCACCTTGCGGAAGTAGGACAACAGCGGCGATGATCTATGAGTACGACCTCCTCGTTCCCGCCAACACTTCGGCCGATGCCCCCGTCAGCGTGGACATGGCTCTTTCTCCTGGCATCATTCACCGCCTGGAGGTAGGCTGGCCCGCTGGCTGCAACAATATGGTGCTGATCTCCATTCGCAGCGGCTTGCATCAGGTCTGGCCCACTAACCCCGACGGCTACCTCAAAGGCAATATGTACACCCTATCGATTCCGGTGTGGCATGATCTCGGGGAGGGCCCGGCCACCCTGACGGCTTTCGGCGTGAGTCCCGGGGCGACCTACGATCATAGTGTAACCATCCGCCTGGCCGTTCAGCGGCGTGAGATTTTGCAGCCGCCGGACACGAGCAAGCCCATACTGGAGCGATTAAACAGATGGTTTTTCGGTAGGACTGGGTGATAACATGGCTGATGCCCCAGATTTTGTACTCTTAATACAGATCGGGATCACCCTGGGCCAGAACGTAGTGCCGCCTTCGGCGGTGACTGAGAAGGCGATATGCCTACTGGATCGCTGGGGCGGGACTGATGCCACCTATCAGACAGTAGTTAGCTACACCGTCCCGGCGGATAAGTCATTTGTGCTTTCAGCGATCGAGATCGCTTGTACTGACTATACCGAGGGCATATTCAGGCTTACCATAGCCGGGGAGGTCAAGTTTGCCGACAAGATGCTCCAGACGTCGTACAACCCCACATTCCCCAATGTCAACTTGTCTGCAGGCCAGGTAGTACTTATTGAGGCTATGAGCGACGGCGCGACATATATCGAGGTCGATGGATCCATTGAAGGAAAAGAGATAGGGTAGCGTGCATGGGATTCGGATCGCAGGGCGGGGCCGCTTGGGATGCTACGTTTCAGGACGTTACGGCGTCGCGAGCCTTCAACACTACATATCAGAACACCACCAGCCAATTTATGGTGGTTAACATTACCGGTGGTGTTACGCTAAACGTACCGGGACATGCTTACCTTAGTTGTTATATCGGATCGGGATCACCGCCAAGCAACCTAGTTGCTAGAACCGGCCTTAACCTTTTGGGGGATATACTGTTCACACTTACTTTTATCGTGCCCCCGGGGTGGTATTACAGGACCTATGTAGATGAAACGGCCCCCTTCATGGTAGGATTGACAACCTGGGTGGAATGGACGGGGTGAAACCCATCTTGACGACGGGGGCCATCTAAACGGAGGTTGTCATGTTGTCTAAGATAACGCCTCCCGACGTGATCGCTGTATTGACAGTGATCGTCTGCGGTGTATTATTATATATGGGGCGGGATGGTATAATCGCTGCCGCCCTGGTGGCAGTGGTGAGCGGATACTACGGCCTGGAGCTCTCACCGCTGGGCAAGTTCACCCGGCGAAATAAGGACAAACGGAGGTAGCTAGCTATGCCAACGAGTATCAAGATCACAGACGTGCGCGACGTGCCTACGGTCAGCCCGAAGGGCGAGTTGACCACTGACGTCCTGGTCACCTACGTGGTGGACGGACAAAGGGTGTACCAGACTCGGGTCCCCAAGGGCAAAAGCGACTTGCCTAGCGTCCAGGCGGTGATCCAAAAAGAGGAGCTGGAACGCCAGAAGCTGGTAAACCAAGAGTTTAAGATAGGGTAGTTGCATGGCCGCCGACTCGACCACCCTTCAGTTACAGCAAGCGCTGCCCCAACTGGGGCCGCTGGCTATTCCTATCGTTGGGGCGATAGTAGCTGTGGGCGCCGTCGTGGCTACTCGGGATCTCCTCGATAGGTTCTTTAGACAGAAGGGTGAGACACAAAAGACGACATACCTCACTATAGAAAAGAATCTCACCAGTGCCATAAACGACCCTAAAGCCTTGCCTGGACTGCAAGAGGACGGGTGGTCTACCTCATTTCTCACCGGTCAGGTAGCTGAAGCTGTTGCGGCTCAGATCAAGATACTCGACACCCCCACTTATCTGCCCTCATTTGCCACCCAGCAAGCGGCCGTCGATTTCTGGAGTGAAAACTACAACTACTACCTCCAGGGCTTCCAGACTGACAACTATTTTACCGCCATCACCGCCTGGGTTAATGCCGAGAGCCTCCGCCTGGCGATAACCCCGTCGGTCCCGGTAGTAACCCCGACGCCCGGGCCGGTTACGGTGATCACCCCCAAATTTCAGGTTGGCCAGGTAGTACAGACGTCAGACGGTGTGCTGTGGCTGATAAAGAGCATAGCCACGCTTGACACTCAGCCATTTTATACCACGGTGCGCTCTGACACTGGCATTGAGCTTAAAGTACCGGAGTCTGTTTTATTGGCCGCTGGGGCCATAGTTTACTCAGCTCCAGCCGCTGGCATCGGTGCTTCAGCCGCTACTGTGGTGATACCTGGCTTTGGCACGGCTCAAGTCTCTGTCACCGTCCAGGGCGTGGCGATCACCGGGGTGACGCCGTCGGTTCCGGTTACTCAGCCAACTCAGCAAACGATCGTCGTTTCGGCCCCCGATGTCGCCGTCGGTCCGACTACGGTTTATGTCGACGCCCCGCCAGCTCCAAACGTCTCGGTGGACAATGTAGTTGATACCAGCTCGATAGCTAGCATGCTGGGCCTGTTGCCGATGCTGGGCGTCGGGGCGCTCAGCAGCGTGGCAGCTGGCACGTGGGGCAATATACAGCACGGCCTAAACATGGGACGCAACGCCTGTATGCCCACCACGGGATTAGCTGTGCTGGGTCAACTCGCAGCGCCGCTGGCAATGCTCACAATACCTCTAGCGCTGAAAAATATACCGGCGGTTAAGAATATAGAGAATAAGGCCTTTGAGTTGTTGCTTAATCAGTGGCTTGATCCTGTGCGAGCTATGGGCGGTATTACCCCCTCCCAAAGTTCCGATATAGCGGCCCGGCTCTTGCACGTGACCGTAGAAATGGGCATGGAGGCTCACCTGGCGGCCGTCGCTGCTGAGGCGATTACACCTCTCAAGTTTATGGGGATGAATTACCTGGCTGGGTTTTTGGCTGAGGTAGGCGGTTGGGGTCGCATCGCCTCGGGCACAGTAGGCGCAATTGAAAGTATCGCCATCTCCCAGCCTATGCGCTATTATGTCAATTCACTTACTAGATCTGCTCTGCCCGATGTGGGCAGAGCGTTATCACTTTATGCTCAGCGAGAGCTTGAGTGGGACGGAGACGAGCAGGAGCCTGGCGCTCACCAAATCATGGGCTATCACGGCCTGAGCGAGTCCTGGGCGGCGATCTACCAGGACGAAGCCTACAGACACCCCACCATACGCGAGCTGCTACGTAACGTGAGCTACTTGCGCCTGGACATGGTGCCCGGGTTTGCCACACCGCCCAGCGATGTAGCCGAATATCTCACCGCCGCGGGCTATCCGCCCGCCAGCACCTACCCTATTGTATGGCCCTACCACCTGGCCATCCTCAAGAGCGGCTATCACCCGGCTTACGTGTCCTGGCTGACTGAGCTGACTCAGCGGGCCGCCGCCAGGGGCGAAAAGACAGCTATGATCGGCACAGCCCAGAAAATGCGCCGCGACGGCTTTATCTCCTCAGCGCGCATGACGGAGCTGGTACTCGATGCCTGGCAGCTCTCCGATCCGGTGTCAGCCCGGGTGGAGGTGGCTGAGCTGGAGGCTGACTACAAGGTGCTCAGTGATACCCGAGCCGTGCTAGTGCTCAGCATGGCCAAGGGGCTGATAACCCGTGAGGAGGCCCGTGAGCAACTATCAGCTCTGGGCATGGCCAGCGACCGTGTGGAGCTCGAGGTGCTGAAAGGCACTCTGGGTATGATCCCCGGCATCAAGCTCGAAATCACCAGCCCCGAGGCGGTGCTGGAAGAAGCAGGACTGGAGGCGGCATAATGGAGCAAATGATATTTGATGAGCAAGCAATATACGAGTATAGTCGCCGCATTTCACTGCAACTTTCTGAACTCACGCCAAACCAACAGCTGATCATTCTAGGCTTTACCGCTCGCAAGATAAATCACAACGCCTTAATGGATGATCTCTGTGATACTGAGGTGAGGAAAGGGTAGCATGGCAGTTGACGTACGCCAGGCCATCTCCCTGATCAGCCAGCGTATCGTTCTGGCTCCACCCTCCGTGTCGGAGATCTCGCCATCCGGTAAGTCCACGCCCCAGAAGCGATACCGCGAGGGGTTGATCACCGAGGCACAGTTTGGCACAGAAATGACCAGTTTGGGATACTCAGCTCCAGCGATCGAACAGGCGCTGCGCCAGGCCAAGTTAGAGCGTGAGTTCGACCTCTTTTCCGACCACCTGGACGCACTCCAGGTGGCCTACGACAAAGACATTATCACTTATGAGGAGCTCAAAAGTCAGCTCTTGGACCTGGTGCCTGATCAGCCCAAAGCGCTCCAGCTATTGGAGCTCTGGGATTACAAAAAGCTCCCCACGCCTAAAGCGGTTACCCCGGAGAAGGTTCCTACTCTCACCGTGTCGCAGATCCTGGCGGCGTTTGTAGCGGGCACTCTTAGCGAGGCGAGCTTAAAAGCCGAGCTGGCGGAGCGGGGCTACAGCACGGAGGATATAATACTCCTGGTGAGCACCGAGGCTGCCAGACTGGCCAAGCCCACGACAGCCCAGCGGAAGATCCTCACACTAGCTCAGCTTAACGCCATGCTGGCAGCCGGCATTATGACCGTTGACGAGTTCATAGCCGAGCTCCTGGCCCGCAACTACTCTGAGGAGGACGCCGCCCGGCTGCTGGGCCTGGAGATGATCAAAATCAACGCCCGGGCAGCGGCTTAGGAGTTGCCACCATGCCCTGGAGCTGGCGGCGTTTCTGGATCCACTTCCCCATCGGCCTACTGATGGGCATCGCCAACATCCCCCTCGCTCTGGGCATCATCACCCTCTTCACCGCCTATGAGATCAACGAGGACGGCCACCTCAAGGACCGCGCCTACATCGACATCCAGGGAGCTCTAGGTGGCTGCCTGGTGGCGGTGTTGCTGCGCTGGCTCCTGGCCTGGGCTGGCATAGACATGGTGAAGCTAAACCCCTGAAATCAGAACGCTAGTTCTGAAAACCATGCCCCCAGGGGGCCCAACAGAGGTGTTTCCCGCCCTTGGGTGATATCTTTGTACCCCCTGACCTCAATTTGCTTCCGACCCCTCTTGACTAACCCGCTTTTGTGTGCTACCATAGGGTTAGAACCAAATCAAGCTAAAAGGAAGGTGACCCCATGCTAATCGGCTACTGTCCAGACTGCCACAAGGCGGGGCTGAGATGCGGCGACCGCTCAGTCCCTTTGAATAGAATCAGGTACAATTTAGGGACCAAGTACTGTCCCCGCTGCCAGAAGTGGGTGACACCACTGTATCTCGGCAACGCCGAGAGGAAAGAGAGGTTATCACACAGATGAGCACAAAAAAGCAAGAGGCCGATAAGGTGTACCAGGAGGCCAGAGCCCCGGCCTATAAGGTGTACCAGGAGGCCAGAGCCCCGGCCTATAAGGTGTACGAGGAGGCCATAGCCACGGCCTATAAGGTGTACGAGGAGGCCATAGCCACGGCCGATAAGGTGCGCGATGACTGAGAAGCGCTGGAAAGCCCAAGAGCGCCGCATAGCCCGAGCTCTTAACTGTGTGCGCCTCAAGCGTGGCGGAGAGCCAGGTCCCGACCTGGAGAACGAGCTGCTCAAGGTCGAGGTGAAAGACCGCACAGACTTGCCTCAGTGGATACTGGCCGGCCTGGCCCAGGCCAGGAGCTTCACCACACCCCGCCAACTCGGGCTCCTGGTGATCACCAGCAACACCACTCACCAGGTGCTGGTGATCATGGACTTGAGGGACTATCAGGATTGGTACGTTGGAACGCCCAGAAAGGAGAGAGAGGGGAAATGACCATAGACGATGCCCTTAAAAGGATGAAGGCGAGAGTAGAGGGGAAATTCTATGACAGTGACCCAGAAAATCTTGATGATATGAAGCTAGGCATTGAAGCCCTGGAGTATGTTTTGAAAGCGCGGAGGAAGATCTCTTTTACTGCGCGCTCATATCTGCCAGGAGAGACTGAGGAGTAGAAAGGATAGAGAACAATGACAAAAGAAGAGATCATCGAGATGCAGGAAAAAACTGCCAGGCTGAGGCGTCTGTTCTGGCAGCTCCTAATGAGGGGGCAGTTCAAAGACGACGAGCACGCCAAGGCGATATTCACCTGCTACTTCACCCTGGACAAAGTGTGTGACCTGGTGAAAAGGTATATCGCCCAGCTACCGCTGGAGGCACCAGCTCCACCCATAAAAGAGGCTACCTTGCTTGAAGTTGAACTATCCCAGGCCGAAACACCCTTGACAGACAGCTTATGGCCGCCAGAACCGGAGCCAAATTCTCGAAAGAAGGTGAGGAAATGAGCCAGCAACCAGGAACCGATCTGATTGACAAAACCCGCTCCCTGGCCATGTTCCCAGGCAAACAGGACGCCGGGGATCGGCGCATAATCTCCAGAGAGGCGGCGATCGCCCTGATCAACTGGGCCAAGCAGTACGGCTTGGACGCCTGGAGTGGCCACGTATGCTATATGTATGGGCAGCCATACATAACCGAGCGGGGAGTGCTGTACTACGCCAACCACCAGAAAGCCTACAGAGGCTACTCTATAACAGTGGTGCCCGAGAGTCAGTATGTCTTGCTGGGCTACCCCGATGCGATCGCCATCTGGGAGTGTTGTGTCTGGATCACGCCATATGAGAAGCCAATCCAGGAGTGGGGCGTGGTGGAGAGTAGTGAGATCGCCAAGCTCAAGCGCCAGGTCGAGGCCACGGTGCGCAAAGAACACAGCCAGGGCACTATAGATGAAACGCTCTTACAAAGCATTGTGGCCGACAAGCTCTCCTACTTACCGCTCTGCCGTGCTCCCAGCACCATGGCCAGGACCCGAGCGATCCGGAGAGCTCACCTCAAAGCGTTCCCATTCGGGCCACCTGAGGTGGAAAATGAGCCAGAGCCCTAACTGCTGGTATTGTGGCCGTGACACTATGGAGCCGGTGGCCGACGCCGTACACCCGTACAGCAAATGTACCGCTTGCGGCGCTACTAAGGTTGACCCGCTGACCCCCTCGGCTAGCACCTGCACTGAGCGGACAGATCGCAAGACACAGGAGCGCATTTTAACGCCCAGGGTGAGACGGCAGAAAAAGGCCTCCTGCACTCCTGAACCCGAGGTAAAAGGAGGAGCAAACCCATGAAAACAATACTCAAGTTCCTGACTAGACGCTACCCGCTGTGGCACCTACTGTTATGTGTGTTTCTGGCCGCCGTGGTGGTCACGCTGTTGGGGCTAAAGTAAATATTGTGAAAACCATTATCCGGATCTTGAATTTACTCTACCCGCTCTGGTTTGTGCTGCTCATAATCCTGTTCACTGCCATACTGACCGAGCTGGCGGACTGGTACTTCTTCTAACCAACGAGTTTTGAAACCAGAAAAGGCCCGGTGCCTCCATTTGAGACTCTGGGCCTTTTACTGCCCCCTTGACAACCCCCTGGGGTGAGGTTATCATAGGGATATCCAAATCGATTAAGGATAGTATATCAGAACGGTTGTTCTGTGTCAAGCCCCCAAAAGGAGTCGGCGTTAGAGGTGTGTCTATGAGCTTTCGGCCAGCTCTGCCCCCCCTAGAACCCCCCGTAACCTCGGGGTTTATTTATTTACTTCGTAGAGGCGGAAGAGGACTCTTAATACAGAGATACATCCGCCACCGCCACCACTATATAGTTTAGGAGGATACGATGTCGTTAAAATGTAACTACTGTAAATATACCGCGGCTTCTCTCGACCAGCTCGATGTCCATCTCTCAAAATGCCACGAGCACCGCCTGGTAGACGAAGGAGAGTACAAGCTGGACAATCCCCCGCTAAGAGAACACCCCGAATGGCCGGTGCCGCGTGGTATTGACATAGGTTTTGAGCATTGCTCAGTTTGTGCGGGTCAGGGTTTCGTCTACAATAAGGCAAAGGTCGGAGATCCAACGTTTGGCAAGACCATCTACTGCCCCCAATGCTATCCTGGCCTGGGGCCAGTGCCTCGTATGACTGAAAGAGCAAGGCGTTGATGTGCTATAATGCCAGCTAGGAGGTAGTCGAATGAAACTGCGCCAGATAGCCTGTGATCAGATCAAGGTCCCGGCGGTGCGAGTGACCGCCGTCTACGATGAGGAGCACCTGGCTCTCCTGCGTAGCTCCCTGGAGGCGATGGGCACTGTCAACCCGATCATCGTGGTGGCCACCGACGGTGTCTATGAGGTGGTGGACGGAAAGCATCGTTGGGAAGAGGCTAAGTCCCGTGGTGAGACTCATATCCCCGCTATAGTGTATGAGGGCGGGCCGGCGGAAGCGCTGCTCATGAACCTGGTCCTCAACCGAGTCCGTGGGAAAGTCAAGGCCAGCGAAATGGTGAGTGTCATCGAGGAGCTCTGGAAAACTCACCAGATGGACTCTGAGGCCATTGCTGCCAAGACAGGCCTCGGGCGGGATTATATCGAGAAGCTCCAGGTGATCTCCACCGCATCGATCCCGCTCAAACAGGCACTTGAGGAGGAGCGGATCGGCGTCGGTGCCGCTTATGAGATCGCACGCCTCCCCAACCCGCTACAACAGGAGCAAGTGCTCAATCAGCACCTGGTGTTCAACATACCGCTCAAGGAGCTAAGGCAACTTGTTAGCAATGTGCTCAAAGAGATGGCGTTAATCACCACCGGTGCCCCCGCTGGGCCTCGCAAAGAGCCTCCCGCACCGCCGGTGTATCTCTGCGAAACCTGCCACAACGAGATCGATCCCAAATATCTGAGATCGGTCATGGTATGCCCGGACTGTTTCGGCCAGGTGTGGCGGCTCGCCAAGGCGGCGGGTGCGGAGGAGTTAAAAGCCGAACAAGCGCAAGGGGGGGGCTCAACATG
>Ga0315291_10007812_pt1 | contig 13176 bp, 15 predicted proteins | sample YL17G12_20_MG_FD_203070 | JGI IMG/M metagenome (GOLD analysis project Ga0315291, IMG submission 203070) | Sediment microbial communities from Yellowstone Lake, YNP, Wyoming, USA - YL17G12_20 | ecosystem: Environmental > Aquatic > Freshwater > Lake > Sediment | place: USA: Wyoming | collected... | reverse complement strand
CTTTCAGTAAGGGAAAAACGGAGACTTCCGTGAAGCGTTGGGAGTAAATTGGACCGGGAGCAAAAGAGTCTATAAGGTGGCGGCTGCTCCGACGAGCTAAAGAAGGGCCCATTCTCGCAGCCGCATCGTTCTCCCAAGAAAAACGCTTCTTCTTACTTACGGACTACTTTTTTCTCTTGACAGGTGCCTTTTAATGGGTGACCCCATCCCTCCTCCTAATGACCCTCCGCCTAAATTCTTCTTTTAAAGTAGGGGCTTGCGAGCAGGGTCTCCAATCTTGCCTTTCGCCATTTAATTAGCCCAAATGGGCTTGTCCCTCAAAATCGGTATCCTCCCATTTTCCGAGGTTCTTCTGCTAATTACGGGGTGAAGTGTTCAGATGGGATCTTATGGTGAGGGGCGTCTACACGAAAGGGAAAGAATATAACCCCATCACTTTTCAAAAGAAATCTTCATCGTTGAGGTAGTCCATGTTAATCCGTGGCGGGTCTCCCTGCTTATTTATTAGGCAAACAAAAGGCAGAGATGCAATGTTCCTTCCTGTACTCTTCACTTCCACAAATCTGAAGAAAAGTGTATAGTACCATTGGAAATGGTTGACCGGCAGACGGGCTGATGTCGTCCAGATAATTATTATCTAAATTATACCGAAGCGACCTCCGAAAAGGTCTTTAGTTGCACAATTACCATGCGGGAGGTCATTCTATGAAAAAAAACAAAATTTTAATCTCCGTCATTCTGTTGATTGCATTCTCCATCGTCTATCTATCCCTTGCAGGAGATTACAAATATGTTGGTTCTACTAAGTCTAACAAATATCACTATCCACATTGCAAATGGGCACAAAAATCAAGCCTGATAATCTGGTGACATTTAAATCAGCTAAGGAGGCCAAAGGGGCAGGATATGTTCCATGCAAGGTCTGCAAACCTCCGATGAAAGATTAAATTAATCTATGGCGCACAAGCATGGTGTTTTTAATCCAGATAGGGATTGAAATTGAATGGTCGATTAACGATCCCAGAAAGGTGGTCTATTTCCAAGAAGAAGACCTGTTAGGGGGAGGTCTTATGAAAGTTTTAAAACACTGGTATCAAGAGAAATATGACAGTAAGCAAACAATACATGATTTTATCTCTCTTCAATTTTATGATGGAAGAAGTGCTTCTTATATTCTTAAAATGGTACGTGAAGCTTGTCCAGATATTGAGATACCTGAATTAAACGATGAAGAAATTAAGAGTTTAGTTGAGAATAATTATTATTAGCGGTAGCAAAGATGACAATGCCCCTTGACCCCAAACAAGTCGTTTCCTTTGAAGAACTCCTCATGTCCCAGGTATTCCAACAAGAAAACTTCAGCAGATTACTGGTGGAAAACGGGATATTCACTAAAGAAGAATTATTGGAGATGGTGAGGGTGGGAGATCGAGAGATAAAGAGGGGGAGGTGAATGGCAAAGTCTAAGCAACAAAAATATTTGGAATTGGTAGAAAAGAGAAAACAATGTGAACTTTGTAAAGGTTCAGGTTTAACTAATCCATCCAGCTATGCTTGTCTGGATTCAAACCAAATAGGGCCTTGGTCACGATGGCAGGGGAATTTGGATGCTAAATTGATGGTTATAGGGCAAGATTGGGGGACTACAGGATATTTTGAAAAATGGGAAGGCTTAGACCAACCTACAGGGAGCACGACAAATGAAAATCTTATAGGACTTTTACTCCATATTGGGATAAGAATCGACAGATCCTTCATTGCTGAGAAAGGGGAAGTATTCTTTACAAATGCGATACTCTGTTTGAAGGAAGGTACATTACAATCAAAAGTAAAGTCCGAATGGTTTCAAAATTGTGGAGATAAGTTTCTGAAGCCATTGATTGAACTTGTCCATCCAAAAGTTGTTGTTCCTTTAGGTGAAAAGGCTTGTGATGCTGTTATTAAGGCGTATAATCTCCCAATAAAATGGTCAAAGTATAAAGACTTAGTAGAGGCTGGTAGTATTACCCTTCCGGAAGGTATATTATTATTTCCAGTTTATCATTGTGGAGCAAGGATTATCAATACACATAGAAACATGAAAGCCCAGTTGAAAGATTGGGAAAGAATCAGTCTGGGATTAACTATTTGATTATTATCTCAATCATTTGTGGCTCTGAAGAAATCGTCTCCTGAACAATCTACTCTTGGTTATCCAGGGGAATTGATATTCCCTATGTGAGAATCAAGGGGACAGTCAGGTTTCGAGAGAAAGCAGTTCAAGATTGGCTATTGAGGAAAGAACAGGAGAAAAAGAAACGAAACTTTGAGTTATGAGAAGCTTAAAATTAAATCATGGGAAGGAAGCGAAACCGATTAAAACCGTCAAGGTCAAGGCGGGAGGAATGAAAAAATCCAGAAACAGAATACCCAATGAAGTCCTCAAAGAAATCTTTCCCAAAAAGATCAAAAGAAGTCTGGGTTCAGAACGGGTATACAACCAACTGAAACAGATGATCCTTTCTGGCAAATTAAAGAAAGGCAAAAGATTGTTTCGGGAGAAAATTGCTCAAGATTTCGATGTTGGTTATACGGCTGTATCCGAGGCGGTTTCCCGACTGAAAAGAGATGGATTGGTAATTGTTAAGCATAGTGTAGGATCGTTCGTTGCTTGAGCTTAAGAAAATTCTTTAGATTTACACATTATTCCAGGACTTACGTGTGCCTATTTATTAAGCAAATTGGTGGGGATGGCTCCTATCAAGAGGGAGAGAGTTCGATTCGACAACTATTCAACATCTACTTGTGGATTACGCAGAAAAAACCTTACAGAACAAACTTTTTGGGAGAAGGATTCAGTGACCAAATAAGATGAAGGAGGAGTTCTTGAGGATAGTAAGGGTGGTGAATTGGGAGATGGAGAGGGAAAAGAAGGAAGGAAACATGGAATCACACTTTCTTCCTGAAGTCGTTGGTTGACAGATTTCGACCGTAATGCAAGATTTCATCTGGTAATCGTTTACCTGCAATACTGGCCCAAGACCTTTTTTCATATCTTGGGGTCCTTCTTCTTGACATATAACCTCGCTTTTCGTATATTTAACCAATCCTAATACGAGGTCAAATCATTTCGATTCCTTTGGGACATGAAAGTCTGTCATCCCGATGAAAATAGACATATAAGAGCTTCTGACCACCAAGACGATGCCTGACGGTCAGGGTGAACTTTCACACCAATATGCTACAATAGCAAAGACATTATCTCTACTTCGAGAATATCGCTCGAGGGAAATGGAATGAGAGGAAAATCATGCCCACTTTAAAGATTGCACCTCAAATTTTGTTGGACTCTATTTACAATGGCATCGTTGCCATTGATGAAAACGGGGTGATTATCTACTTCAATAACACCGCAGAAAGAATCTTTAATCTTCCTGCTCAGGAAGCCCTGAATCGATTTATATTGGATGTGCTTCCTAACACAGGAAGAAAATTGCTTGAATCCCTATAAAAGCCCATTTTTCAGTGAGAACTTGCTAAACAGAAAGGAGTGTATTGTGAGTATTTCTAGTCAGGATGTAGAATCAGCAATTCCTAAACTGCAAGTGCTCTCAGAGGATCAACGGAATAAAATTTTTTCTGCCACATTAGAAGTAATGGAGCGTACTGGTCTGCGTATTCACCATTCAGAGATTTTATCAATGTTAAAGGATGCTGGAAGCCACGTCGAAAATGGGGTCGCTCATATTACCGCCCAGCTGGTTGAAAGGTGCCTTAGTACTGCCCCTAAGTCATTCCAGATATATACCAGGGATGGAGAACCGGCCATGAGACTTGGGGAAGATATCTCTTACTTCGGTGCTGGTGTGGGCGCTCCTTTTATTTTGGATTCGTTTGATGGAAAGAGAAGGTTGTTTACGAAGCGGGATGTTGAACAGGGTGCCCTTGTGCAAGATGCTCTCCCGAATATTGACTTCGTCATGGCAATGGGTGAAATCTCTGATGTCCCTGATCCTTTTCTAGCCAATATTCATCAGTTCCAGGCGATGCTCTTTAACACGTCTAAACCTATTAACTTTATGTCAACTAGCCTACAGGATACCTCAGACATTATTGAAATGGCTGCAGTGGTTGCTGGAAGCGAAGATAATCTCAGGGAAAAACCTTTCATCATCATGTTTGGCGTTGGACCCACTCCTCCTCTAACTTTTGTGGAATCTAAACTGGAAAGGTTCTTGCTTTGTGTTGACAAAGGAATCCCTATTGTTAGCCTTTCGGCAGCAGCAAGTGGGGGAACAGCGCCGGTGACTTTGGCCGGTCACATCGTTTGCAGTTTAGCGGAGATGTTGACTGCAGTAGTAATGTCTCAACTACGAGTTCAAGGGGCACCAACAATTATAGGAGGTATGCCTCTATTGATGGATATGAAAACCTGCATTTTTTCATATGGCGCCCCAGAATTTCATCTTGCCAACGCAGCAATCTCAGAGATTGTCAGATCCCTAGGTATTCCAAGTTATGGAACTGCAGGGATTAGCGATTCAAAAATACTTGACGAACAAGCCGCCATTGAGTCCATCTCTCAAACCTATTCCCAGGTCCTCAGTAGAACAAATCTAATTCACGATGTAGGTTTTTTGGAATCTGCGCTCATAGGTTCGTTTGATATGCTTGTAATGAGTGACGAAATTATTGGCATGGTTAAGAGATTTTGTAGAGGAATAAGGATAGATGAAGAGCATTTGGCGATAGATGTTCTTCATAAGGTAGGCCCAGGTGGAAACTTTATAAGTGAAATTCACACGTTGAATCACTTCAGAAAGGAACAATGGCGGCCGAGCCTAATAAATAGGGAACGTTATGAAACCTGGTATAAGGGTGGAAGCACAACATTGAAAGATCGGGTGAACGAGAGAGTAAAATCGATTCTAAACACCCACAAACCTAGGCCAATTGAGGACAAAAAAAGAGTTAAAATTCTTGAGATAATAAACAGACGCAGCGCTGCAGGGAAATTTAGTCCATAAATAGCCGAGAAATTATTCATTAAATAACCTTTGGTAAGTTGATAAATTAGAAAACATAAATAGTATTTCAAACTTGTCTAGGTCATTAAAAATATCATAGCACTATCAAAAAATAAGCTAGGCTTCTATGAGACATCTCGCTAGCATTCAGAAGTAATTGTTATATTGACAATTCCAAAGGATTAGTCTTTCAGGCAAAACAGGCTGGATGAGGTACTAAGATGGAAAGATTATAGAGGGTCAAGAAGATAATGCAAAGCCGGTTTTTCACTTTAATGGTAGTGTTGCCAGTAGCAGGGTTTTCCATCTTTTTCTTTGTACTTCCCTTTTTATTTGTGGGTAGAATCAGTTTTTATAAGTCTGCCATGAACCTTCCATATTTGCCCGAGTTGACATTAGAAAATTATGTGAGGTTCTTGTTAGACCCTTTCTATCTTAATGTGCTTTTCACTACATTGAAGCTTGGGGTTATGGTAACAATCTTATCTCAGGTTGCTGGATACCTTCCTGCTTACCTTATTGGACGGGAAGAGAATCCAAAAAAGCGGAATCTTTATCTGATGCTGGTCATAATTCCAATGTGGACCAACATGCTAGTCCGGTTATATGGCTGGGTAGTCATCTTAGGTAAGAAAGGCTTGGTGAACAACACGTTAATGTATGTGGGCTTTTTGGCAGAACCGATGAAGTTGATTTACAATTTTCCTGCGGTAGTTGTAGTTCAATGTTTTGCTGTATCCTTACCCTATGTGATTCTGACGTTAAGCAGCGTCATTCAGGGAATTGATAGACGTCTTTTTGAAGTTTCTATAGGCTTGCATGGAAGTCGCCTTAGAACCTTTATTGAGATTGTCTTGCCATTGAGTCTCCCTGGAATTGTGGCTAGTTCCACCATCGCCTTTGTATGGGCTATCGAGGCTTACGCAGTCCCTTCTTTTCTGGGATCACCATCTCAAAGGACCATGAGCATTGAGGCGTATTTTCAGATGATCGACAGCCAAAATTGGCCTTTTGCCTGCGTTATTTCGGTGATCATATTTGTAATAACAGCAACTGCTACATTATTGGTGCAAAAAGCCGCATTAGTTACCCATAGATAATTTTAAAGAAGAGCTAATTTTCTATAAGAGATTGGAGAAATGAAAGAAAAGCAATATGACCTCTGTGGAACTCATCACTGGGCAGTGAAGCTAGTCTGCTACCTTGTGTTTTGTTTTCTTCTTACACCCATCTGCATTGTCATAATCACTTCAATTAATCCTCAGCCTTACCTCTCCTTTTCGCTTAAGGAGTTTTCCCTTACCTGGTATATGCAATTCTTCGAAGATTTTCGATGGAGAAATTCACTTTGGCTGAGCTTTTATATAGCACTCCTAACTGTTTGTATTGCGGTTCCTCTGGGAACGATGGCAGCCATGGCCACGGTTCGTTTGCGCTTCTTTGGCAAAGGGAGTTTTGAGTTTCTGGTGCTGGCTCCATTCCTTTTACCTGGACTGGTTCTGGGGATAGGTCTTCTAATATTCATGAATTTTCTCGAAATCCGGGGAAGTATTCTCAGTCTAATATTAGGGCACTCCATTCTAACCCTCCCTGTGGCTTACCTCTCGGTGCGCGCAGTCCTTATCGGTGTCAGTACCAGTATAGAGGAAGCGGCTATAGGCCTTGGTGCAGGACGAATCAGGACATTTTTTGAGATAACCATTCCTTTAGCCCGGCCAGGCATATTGACAGCATGCTTCTTCGTCTTCATCCTGTCTTTCAATGAATTTATTTTGTCACTTTTTTTAACCACACATCGCACTATCACGTTGCCAATCCGGATATGGAGCTCACTACAATACGAGATTAGCCCTATCGTATCAGCCACCTCAACAGTACTCATTATAGTTTCTATGGTCACGCTAACAGTGGCATCCCTCTTATCGTCCATAGAGCGACTGAGCCGAAGAGAGATGGTGGAAGAGACAAAGAACCGTTAGAGCAGGCTGTCTAAAAAGTCCGGGAGGAAGATAGCTCCTTGATACAAACAAGGTATTATAATACGTGGAAAAAGATGATTCCCCCTGGAGGTAATTGGGAATGAAGATGTTCAGGGAATATAGTCAGGGTCAGATATTTTTGCTCCCCCCCTCGCTGGATGAATTTGTGCCTGAGAATCATGAGGCACGCATTATTAATGACGTGGTGGATACTATGGATTTATCGCCACTGCTTGCCAGGTATGAGGGTGGTAGGGCATCAGCTTACCACCCGGCCATGATGTTGAAGGTGATCATCTATGCCTATAGCCGGGGCATTTACAGCTCCCGAAGCATTACCCGAGAGCTAAAGGAGGATACCGCTTTCAATTCAGGCGTCAGCTAAGATAGATGCGTTAGAGGATCAGAAGTACCCTGATGGGGATGGCTCAGAGGTAGCGGAGGAGTTGAGGAGGAAGGAATACCGTCTGAAAAAGCTTCAGGAGGCGATGGAGGGGCTGGAGAGGGAGAAGTTGGAGAAGGTAAATGTAACGGATCCTTAGTCCCGGCTGATGAAGGACAGCCGGAAGGTGATCCAGCCCAGTTACAATGGTCAGATAGCAGTGGATGAAAAAGGGCAGGTGATCGTGGCAGCGGATATCAGCCAGAATGCTACTGATCATGCTGAATTGGGGTCCCTGGTGGAGCAGGTGGAGCGAAATCTTGGGATTCTGCCTAAAGAAGGCAGTGCTGATGCCGGATACTCATCCTATGATAATCTGAAATATGCTGAGGTTAAGGGCTTAGACATCTATATGCCAGATAACTTCCTGGAGTCCCTCGACGAGAAGGAAGAGAATGAGAAAAGATATCACAAGAGCAACTTCCGCTATGACGAGGTGAGAGATACCTATATTTGTCCAGAGGGGAAGGAGTTGAAACGATGTGCGGAGCAGAAGCGTGAAGGGAAGCCATCACTTCTCCTCTACCGAGGAGAGTCTTGCAGGGAATGTGCTGTAAAGGAGCGATGTACTACAGGGGAGGTGCGGACAGTGAGTCGAGATGGCCGGGAGCCACTTTTGGAGGCGATGAGGGATAAACTGAGGAGTGAGGAGGGGAAACGGATCTACAAGAAGCGCGGATACACGGTGGAGCCGGTTTTCGGGCAGCTGAAGTGGGATGGCAGGAAGCTATCGATGGACTTGCGGGGTTTGGTGAAGGTGTGAGGGGAGTTTTTGCTAATGTGCCTGGTGCACAATGTGAAGAAGATCGTGAAGAAAGTGTTCCAGGGCACGATCACTTTGCCTGGGAGTTATAGCAAGCTGATCGAAGAGGCTATGCCGGGATACAGAGGGGACCAATTGCCATTGGTCGGGGTAGTCGTGTAAAATCAGTTCCAGAAGTGAACAAAAGTCGCCGAAAGGGGGTGATAGCTTTCAAGGGATAACGGTTTGAGGTGCGGTTAAGGTGCCGGAGAGAATCGATGGCCGGTGATTTAGCCTCCGGCAGAAAAGGTTTTTAGACAGCTTGGAAAGGAGGATAATATGAAAAGTCACAGACCTTGCATGGTATTTATTTTAGTATGGCTTAGTTTGATCTTATTGGGGTTTTCTATGGGGTGGAGTCAAACGAAACCTGAGGAAAGATTTAAAGGTGAGACACTAATTGTGACTACATGGAGTGGCCCTTATGAGAAGAGTTTTCGTACCGTGTTTGTCGATCCCTTTGAGAAACAGTATGGGGTAAAAATTGAGTTAGTCCCTGGCTGGTATGAGTTCATCCCAAAAATTCTGTCCGCTCCAAAGGGTCAGCCTCCTTACGATGTGTTTCTTGCCACTGATCGATCCATAATTCAAGTTAAGACACATCTGGAAAAGCTTCGAAGAGAGAATATTCCTAATTTCCAACGGATGTGGGATTATACAAAAGAACTGGATGGCTTTAAGAATAACTTGGGTGCCCCCTTTGACAGCGGATTTATGACAATGGCCTTTCGAAGCGATCTCATCAAATTTAATCCCACTTCATGGAAGGATTTTACGCGTCCAGATCTAAAAAAGCTTGTTTCTTTTGATTCCGTTTTCTTCTGGAATCTTTATCCAGGGGGATATATTGCTGATCGTGTGGACAAGAAAGGCAAAGTAGTGCTTGAGCCGATCGATCCCATTTATAAAAAAATGGAAGAGATTGCTTCAACCAACATTTATAAGTGGTACGGGTCTGGAGCTGAATTCGTCTCACTCTTAGAACGAGGCGAAGTACATGGCGGGTATGGCTGGTCTGGTTCACTCTATCTTCAAAAAGCAAAAGGGATGAAGCTATTGCTTGTTATACCCAAGGAAGGGACGGTCGCCTATGTCGATTATCTCTGTGTATTACAGGGTACAAAGAAAAGAGATCTGGCAGAGTTCTTCATCAATTATTGTCTAAGCGAAGAGCCTATGACACGATTCGTTGAGCTTCAGAAGAACAGTGTATCAAACAAAAATGTCAAGATCCCGGCGGAGCTTAAAGGGACTGTATTGGGGTCAGAGGCAGAATGGGAAAAGTTGCAGTTAGTCGATTGGGATTATGTTATGCCTCGCTGGAAGGAGTTAGAAGAAAGGTGGAAAAAAGAAGTTCTTCCATTGGTTAAATGAACCGGATACCTTTGAATGGTGGCTTAGGATGGCTGAGATTAAATTAAAACAAATAACCAAGCGATTCGGTCAAGTGACAGCGGTGGATAGTGTATCGCTTACTGTGGCCAAAGGAGAATTCTTGGCACTGTTGGGCCCAAGTGGTTGTGGCAAGACGACCGTTCTCCGTTTGGTGGCCGGGTATGAAACTGCAGCTTCAGGGGACATATTGATTCAGGGAGAGCGGGTCAACCATCTTCCCCCCAACCGAAGGAATGTGGGGATGGTATTTCAAAACTACTCTCTTTTTCCACATAAGCGAGTATTTGATAATGTGGCATTTGGTCTAAGAATGAGAAAAGTGCCAAAGGAAGAAATAAGAAAACGTGTCCAGGGGATCTTGGAACTAACTCGCTGCGAGGGTTTAGAGAATCGCTATCCATCAGAACTTTCCGGAGGACAGCAACAGAGAGTGGCTTTAGCACGGGCCTTGGTCATTGAGCCGGATGTTTTAGCGTTGGATGAACCCTTGGGGGCTTTGGATAAGAAGCTTCGGGGAGATCTTCAAGTAGAACTTAGAAATCTCCATCAGACTTTAAAGAAGACTACCTTATTTGTGACTCATGATCAGGAGGAAGCCTTGGCGTTGGCAGACCGAATTGCAGTTATGCGTCAGGGGAGTATTCAACAGATCGGCTACCCAAGGGAGATCTATGAGTCTCCCCAGAACGTATTTGTGGCAGATTTTATTGGAAACACAAATTTTTTCCATGGAAACGTGAGTGCTAATGAAGGCAATAAAATCGTTGTGGATGTTGAAGATCTGAAAATCGAGGCTTTGTCCACAGATTATGCCGTTGGAAAGAAGGTTTGTTTGGCGATTCGGCCAGAAAAAATCTCTCTAACCCGAGACAAACCTTCTAGACAGAATTACTTTCCGGGCCAAATTACCAACATTATCTACTTGGGATCAAGTACCCACTATCACCTTGAGCTTGCAGGAAGAAAAAGATTAATCATCTTTAATCAGAATAGCGAGTATGAGAACTCATATAGAATAGGAGAAAAGGTCTTCGCTTCTTGGAAAAGCGAGCATACCCTTGTATTACCAGATAGATGAGGCTCGAGCTCAGTTACGTAAGAAAAAGATTTACATAAGTAATCAACTATTAAAACTAGTACAGTAGAAAGTAGGCCCACTTTCGCTGCGCTCTATCTTTTTCACACGTTTTGCTTTTAAAGTGCTTTCACTATTATCTTATGACGGTGGGAGGTTTTTAAAAAACTAATAAGGATAAACTGCCACAGCGAGGTGAACACGATGAAAATAACAATTCTTGGAGTGGGAAACGGTGGGATGGCAGCGGCTGCAGATATGACGCTGGCTGGGCACGAGGTTCGCCTATTTGAGTTTCCCCAGTTTGAAAAGAATCTTGACCCGATCCGAAAAATAGGCGGAATCAACTTAATCGGCGTGGGCCGTAATGGTTTTGGTAAATTGGCTATGGTCACGACGGATATTTCCGAGGCAATTGATGGCTCAGAGTTAATTGTTGCTGTGATGCCTGCATACGGTCACAAGCCATTAGCCAAGATTTTCGCACCTCACCTAAGGGATGGTCAAATCGTAGTGCTTTGCCCAGGATCCACCTTGGGAAGCCTAGAGTTTATCAAAGTCTTAAGGGAAGAAGGTGCAAAAGGGAAGATCAAGATCGCAGATGTTCATTCTCTCCCGTATGCAGCCAGAGGATCAGGTGCTGAGGTTCGAATTCTTTTAGAGGTCAAGAAGCTCTGGTTGGCTGCCTTTCCAGCGCGGGATACCACAGAAATTCTGGCAAAGTTCAAAAAACTTTATCCAGTCATCGAGGCTGGGAAAAATGTTCTGGATGTTGGAATGAATAATGGCAACCCCATTGCCCATCCAGGTCCAGCTCTGCTCAATGCTGGCCGGGTGGAATATTCAAAAGGAGAATTCTACCACTACAAGGAAGGAATCACACCCCATGTCGTAAATGTTGTGCAGGCCATGGATGATGAGCGTTTAGCCTTATGCCGAAAAATGGGGTTTCCAGCCATTCCAACGATTGAAAGGATGTATCTTATGGGGTATGGAATAACGAAGTCATCTCTATACGAAGCCTTCACAACATCGCCTGCCTTTTGCGGCGACAACCCCATCAAAGGACCCAAGAGTATTATGGACCGCTATTACGTTGAAGATACGGCCTATGGCTTAGTCACATGGTCAAGCCTTGGGAAAAACATCGGCGTTCCAACACCAGCGATTGATGCGGTCATCCAACTCATCTCTGCTCTCCATGGGAAAAACTATTTTGCTGAAGGTGAAAGAACCCTCGAAAACTTTGGACTTGCGAACCTGGATGTGAAGGGATTGAATGACTTTTTAGAGACTGGTAAAATTCCTGATTAGCATCGGAGTTGAATAATTAAGTAAGGAGAAAGGGATGGAAGTATTGCAGAAGATCTCTGAAGAACTTCAGGTGGGAAATTATCAGGAAGTTCCCAAATTGATTCAGGAGGCTCTGAACGCGAAGATTCCTCCGGCTAAGATCCTAAGCGATGGCCTCATCGCTGGAATGGATATCGTGGGAGACAAATTTCGCAGGGATGAACTCTTCATGCCCGAGGTCCTGATCTCGGCCAAGGCGATGCAGGCGGGAATGGACATTTTGCGTCCCAAGTTGATCGAGGCCGGAGCAAAGCTTGCTGGAATGGTCGTCGTGGGAACGGTCAAGGGAGACCTCCATGATATTGGAAAGAACCTGGTCGGGATGCTCATGGAAGGTGCGGGCTTTCAGGTCATCAATCTCGGGATCGATGTTTGTTCGGAGAAGTTTGTGGAAGCGGTAAAATCGCAGAAACCCAACATCCTCGGGCTCTCTGCCCTTCTCACCACGACGATGCCGAAGATGAAGGAAGTGATCGAATCCCTTGTTGAGGCAGGGGTTCGTAAATCCGTAAAGGTGATGGTCGGGGGTGCGCCGGTAACCGAGAAATTTGCGAAGGATATCGGAGCCGATGGTTACGCCCCTGACGCAGCGAGCGCCGTGGAGAAGGCCCGGGAATTGATCGGGTAGGCTTCGTCCCTTGTCAGCCCGAACCAGGTCCTGAACTTGATTCACGATCTGATGATTTCGGGATCTCGTTTTTTGGTTTTGGGTAAGAGATACAGGGCCCAGACCACTGAGGTTGTCTTGAAGCAGGATAATTCGCTCGATTCCGTGAAGGCGTGTAAGGAAATTCCTTCGCGCTACTCGAGGCGATAACCGAGGGGCACGAGGCGGAACCGCCTTTTTTAAAGACTGTGAATTACGATATCGAAGAAGTTTCAATATCTGCAATCTATTCGCTGTTTCCAACAACTTCAAAAAGTTGCGATATGATCTTCATATATTCAATTGGGATACTGGTTTCTACCAGTAATCCTCAAATCGAGATGACGGCGTAGGCTGAGGACTTGTAGGTGCTATACGTAACATATCCTGCTTTCTCTTTTGATATTAGTTAGTTATGCATTATTTTCCATTATCCCTTTTCCGCATATCTCTGTCAAGGCAATTCGGTTCCCTTGTT